>Ga0075163_10006738_pt1 | contig 15241 bp, 11 predicted proteins | sample JI1023141ADNA_FD_71478 | JGI IMG/M metagenome (GOLD analysis project Ga0075163, IMG submission 71478) | Wastewater effluent complex algal communities from Wisconsin, to seasonally profile nutrient transformation and Carbon sequestration -... | ecosystem: Engineered > WWTP > Effluent > Algae... | reverse complement strand
CTACATCGAGATCTGGAACAACGTCTTCATGCAGTTCAATCGCACCGAAGACGGTGTGATGCATCCGCTGCCCAAGCCCAGCGTCGACACCGGCATGGGCCTGGAGCGACTGTCTGCGGTGCTGCAGCATGTGCACAGCAACTATCAGATCGACATGTTCGTGCGGCTGCTCGCCGCGGCCAAGGGCGCGGTCGACGCGGCCGGCGGTGGCGACTGTGATGCCGATTCGCCGTCGCTGAAGGTCATCGCCGACCACATCCGTGCCTGCAGCTTCACCATCGTCGACGGCGTGATCCCCGGCAACGAGGGCCGCGGCTACGTGCTGCGCCGCATCGCGCGCCGCGCCATCCGCCACGGCTACAAGCTCGGCGCACGCAAGCCCTTCTTCCACACGCTGGTGGCACCGCTGGCGGCCGAGATGGGCGAGGCCTATCCCGAGATCCGCCGCGATGCGCTGCGCGTGACCGAAGTGCTGAAGCAGGAAGAGGAGCGCTTCTTCCAGACCATCGCCAACGGCATGGAGATTCTCGAAGGCGCATTGGCAGGTGGCACCGAGCAGGTCGACGGCGACACCGCCTTCAAGCTGCACGACACCTTCGGCTTCCCGCTCGACCTGACCGCCGACGTCTGCCGTGAGCGCGGCGTCACGGTCGACGAGGCCGGCTTCAATGCGGCGATGAACCGCCAGCGCGAGCAGGCGCGGGCCTCGGCCAAGTTCAAGATGGCCGCCGGGCTGGAGTACAGCGGTGACGCCACCGCCTTCCACGGCTACGAACACCTGGTCTGCGAACACAGCAAGGTCACCGCGATCTATGTCGAGGGCAGCGCGGTCACGAAGGCCAAGGCCGGCGACGACGCGGTGATCGTGCTCGACCACACACCCTTCTATGCAGAGAGCGGCGGCCAGGTCGGCGATGTCGGCGAACTGCGCAACGCCCGCTCGCGCGTGATCGTCGAGGACACCATCAAGATCCAGGCCGCGGTGCACGGTCACCAGGGGCGCATCGTCGAAGGCGAGATCGAGATCGGCGACACCGTGGTCGCGCGCGTCGACGGCGAGCAGCGGGCACGCACGGTGCGCAACCACAGCGTCACGCACCTGATGCACAAGGCGCTGCGCGAGGTGCTCGGCGGCCATGTGCAGCAGAAGGGTTCGCTGGTGAACGCCGAGCGCACCCGCTTCGACTTCGCGCACAACGCGCCGGTCAGCGACGAACAGATCGCCAAGGTCGAGGCGATCGTCAATGCCGAGATTCTGGCCAACGCCGCCACCCAGGCGCGGGTGCTGCCGATCGACGACGCGCAGAAGCTCGGCGCGATGATGCTGTTCGGCGAGAAGTACGGCGACGAGGTGCGCGTGCTCGACATCGGCACGAGCCGCGAGCTGTGCGGCGGCACGCACGTGCAGCGCACCGGCGACATCGGCGTCTTCAAGATCGTCGCCGAGTCCGGCATCGCGGCCGGCATCCGGCGCGTCGAGGCGGTGACCGGCGGCAACGCGCTGACCTATCTGCAGCAACTGGAGTCGTCGCTGGGCCAGGTGGCCGGTGCGCTGAAGGTCACGCCGGCTGAGGTGCCGGGCCGCGTGAGCGTGGTGCTCGAGCAGCTGCGCGCGCTGGAGAAGGAGATCGTCGCGCTGAAGGGCCGCGTGGCTTCCGCGCAAGGCAACGACATGCTGTCGCAGGCGGTGGACGTCAAGGGCCTGAAGGTGCTGGCGGCGATGCTCGAGGGTGCCGATGCAAAGACCTTGCGCGACACGATGGACCAGCTGAAGAACAAGCTCAAGACCGCGGCCATCGTGCTGGCGGTGGTCGACGGCGGCAAGGTGCAACTGGCCGCGGGCGTCACCGCCGATGTCCTCGAAAAGCACGCCGGCAAGCTCAAGGCCGGCGAGCTGGTCAACTTCGTCGCCCAGCAGGTGGGTGGCAAGGGCGGCGGCAAGCCCGATCTTGCAATGGCCGGCGGCACCGATGCCGCGGCCCTGCCGGCGGCGCTGGCCTCGGTGGCCGGCTGGGTGTCCGATCGGGTCTGACTTGTCCAAGGGGCCCCGGCAGGGCCGCCTGGGTCAGACCAGGCGCGCCAGTTCGGCGCGCACCTTCTCGCGCGCCACGGGGTCGGTCACGGCCTCGACCAATGCGGCGTAGAAGGTGGTTCTGTCGCGCGACGCGGCGGCGGCCTTCTTCACCACCACCCTGGCGATCGGGCCGAGGTGCTGGGACAGCACTTTCTGGGCGGCGTCGAGCTGGTTGTCGTTCAGCGGTGGGCCCGATGGGGCGCTGATCGTCGGCAACGATCCCGACCCCGATCCCGACGCATGGGTGCGCTGCAGCGACCCGCTGCCACTGCCGCTGCCGCTACCGCTGCTGCTCGCCGGAAAGCTGACCTTGCTCACCGACGCCGCTCGCTCCAGGAACGCACTGCGGGCGGCCGGGTTGGTGACCTGATCGGCCAGCTTGGCATAGAGCGATGGCAGGTCGGCACACTCCTTGGCCGCTCGGCGCACCAGCACGCTGGCCAGCGGGCCGACATGCTTGGCCAGCGAGGCCTCGGCCTCGGCCAGCACGGTGCGGTCCCAGTTCGTCGGCGGGTTGGTCCAGCTGCTGTTCGAGCCCAGGGTCTGGCGTGAGCCGGTCGTCGAGCGGTTCATGCCTGAAGGCGTGCCGTCGTTGCGAACCGGCCGCTCGGGCACGCCGACCAGCGTGCGCTCCCAGATCGTGGTGTCGAACGGCGCGCCGACACCAGCCTCGATGGCCTTCTTGAAGGCAGCGGCTGTCGGGTAGCGCTGGTTCGGGTCCTTGGCCAGAGCGGTGGCGATGATCTGGTCGTAGTAGCGCGGGCGCAGCACGTCGGAGAGCTGACTCGGCAGCACCGGCATCTCGTGCACCACCTTGTAGAGCAGCTGCTCCGGCGTGCCGGTGAAGGGGGGCCGGCCGGCGAGCATCAGGTAGAGCAGAACGCCGCAGGCGTAGATGTCGACGCGACGGTCCATCGCGCCGCCGAGGAACTGCTCGGGCGCCATGTAGCTCGGCGTGCCGATCATCACGTTGGTCTGCGTGAGCGACGTGTCCTCCATGCGCGCGATGCCGAAATCGGCGATCTTGAGCTTGCCATTGCGCGCCATGATGATGTTGGCGGGCTTGATGTCGCGGTGCCACACGCCTTGGTCGTGGGCGTGTTCCAGCGCGTCGAGCACTTGCACCATCACGCCGGGGATGTCCTCGTCGGTGAAGCGCACCTTGTTGGCCATGTAGTGCGCCAGGGACCGGCCCTCGACGTACTCCATCGCGATGTAGGCGATCTTGTCGGCGACTCCGAACTCGTAGACCGCGACGATGCCCGGGTGCGTCAGGCGACCGGCCGCCTGAGCCTCGTTGCGGAACCGTGCCGCCGGCGAGGCGCCGGACTCATTGCCATTGCCGAGCTCGGCGCGGATCGTCTTCAGCGCGACGATGCGCTTGATGTCGGGGTCGACCGCCTTGTAGACGACGCCCATCGCCCCCTCACCGAGCACCTCGGTGATCTGGTACTTGCCGAGACGGTCCGGGTGACTCACGAATCAAGCATCTTCATGGCCTGCACGACGCTGGCGCGCATGCGCGAGAACGACTGCGCCAGCACCCCGATCTCGTCCTTGCCGCCGGCCGGGAACTCGGGTGCGTTGAGGTCCCCCTGGCTGACGCGGTCGGCCAGTTCCGACAGCAAGGTGACCGGCCGGACGACGACCAGCCAGATCATCAGGTTGAGCACGACGCCGACAACCACGAACACGCCGACCAGCGAACCCAGGAAGACCTTGAACGAGTTGTCGGCACGCTGCAGCGGCACCGACAGCGGCACCTGCACGATCTGGGCGCCGATGACCTCGTTCATGGTCCAGCCGAAGCCGTTGGCGGTGCCGTACTTGTCGGTCATCGTCTTCGGTGCCGCCTCGACACTGCTGTGGCACTGCAGGCAGGCGCCGTTGGTGATGCGAAGTGGCCGCGCCACGTAGAGCGAGGAGCCCGACGGCGTCTCACGCTGACCGATGAATTCCTTCAGGTCGCCGCCGCTGCGGAACTGGTTGACCACGTCGACCTCCCAGCCGGTGGCGCGGTCACGCGGGTTGGTGGGGTTGAGCGTGGCTTCCTTGTAGAAGAAGTCCGGGTACTTGGACTGCAGCGAAGACAGCACCTCCACCGCCGAATAGCTGGGCACCGATTGCGGCAGGAACTCGTACTTCATCTGCGTCTCGAGCAGCTTGGTGATCTGTCCCGAGGTGTAGGCGCGCACGGCCAGCGCCTTGTCGATCAGCAGACGGGCCTGGTGAATCGTCTCCTGGCGGGCTTCTTCCTGCAGCAGCGCGCGGGTGATGTACCCGCTGACGCCGACCCCCAGGGCCATCACCAGGATGTAGATGATGTTGAACTTGACGAGGAGTTTCATGTCGGGCGGAAGGTTGGTCGCAAATGGCCTCGACGGCCGGGATCAGGGCGCCTTCGGTCGGGACGCCGCGCTGGATTTCTGCAGTCTTTCAGGATAGAGCACCGGCACCCACTCCGGGTGGTCACCGAACTGCCGGATCAGTTCCCCGCGGAACGAACTTTCCTGCACGCGCGGTGCAAAACGCCGCGGGAACTCCTTGCGCAGCGGGGGTTCGGCGTTGAACCAGTCGCGCAGGTCGGCCACGCTGGGGCCGGGCAGCGGCTTGGGTTCGACCTTGCGGTCCTTGAAGGCCGCCGCACGGTGGGGCAGGGTATCCCTGAAGCCGCGCGGCACGCGCTGGGTCTGCGCCGGTGTCGGACGAGGCGACACGCTGCCCTTGCCGCTGGCCGGGCGCTGGTAGACCTCGCCGTTTTTCAGCGTGAGCTTCTGGCTGGCGCCGTCGCGTTCGAGCACCTGGGCCGAGCCGGACTCGACGAAGGCCCAGCTCTCGTCGGCTCCGACGAATGCCACCAGCACGCCCTGGAAGGGCTGCACGTCCAGCTTCGGCGTGACCAGGCCGCCGGCCGGCGTGGCCGTCGACGCACTGCTCTGCTTGGCCCAGCCCTTCAGGAGGTAGATCGACGGCGCCCGCTTGTTGCGCAGCCCGAAGGCGGTGGGCGAGATCATCACCTGGGTATCGGGTCCGAGGTCGATCACCGAGCCGTCGTCCCATTCCAGGCGCAGCACCTTGGTGTTCGCGCCGGTGCGCAGCAGCGCGAGGTCCGACACCAGCACGCCCTCGGCCGCGGCCTGGGCCTGCGTGCCCTGGATCAACAATGCATCGCCGTCCAGGATGGTCAGCAGGCCGGCCGCCTGCGCCGCCAGGCACCAGCCAGCGAGTGCGGCACCCCACCACAGGCGCAGGGGGCGCCTGACAAAAGGGGGCAACGCAGCCGGCATCGACATGGGTGTTTCCGGTCGGCGGGATGCCGGGTCCGGCAAAAAGTTGCCGGATGTTACCTGCAGACCGGTGCCGGCGAGAGCCCGGTGGTGAGGCTCAGCCCTCACGCGTGAAATCGCGTTCGGGCCTTCGGCAGGCGCGCAAGTCCTTCCGGACTCGCGCGTCCTGCCTCAGTCGCCGAGCTGGACCGCACGAAGCAGCGTAGCCGAGGTCGTGGCCCAGCCGACGATGGCGCCCTGTGCCGTCAGCATGGCCAGCGTGGCGCGCTTGAAGTCGGGGAAGTAGCTCTCGGTGGCGTCCTCGACGATCAGGCATTCGTAACCACGGTCGTTGGCTTCGCGCATCGAGGTCTGCACACAAACCTCCGTGGTGACCCCGGTGAACACCAGGTGCGTGATGCCAACGTCCTGCAGCTTTTCGTGCAGGCCGGTGCCCCAGAACATGCCCTTGCCGGGTTTGTCGATCACCCATTCGCCAGCGGCCGGGGCCAGTGCCGGGATGATGTCGGCGCCGGGCTCGCCGGCCACCAGGAGACGGCCCATCGGACCGGGGTCGCCGATGCGCTGCGAGGGGTCGCCACGGTGGCGCTTGGCGGGCGGGCAGTCGCTCAGGTCGGGGCGGTGGCACTCGCGGGTGTGCAGCACCGGCCAATCGCGCTGGCGCCAGGCCTGCAGCAGCCGGGCAATCGGGTCGATCGCCGAGTGCAGCCGCGTCACGTCGTTGCCCAGCGAGGCGCCGAAGCCGCCGGGTTCGACGAAGTCGCGCTGCATGTCGATCACCACCAGCGCCGTGCGGCTCGGCGCGAGTGTGTAGTCGAAGGGGCGGGCGGCAATGCGGATCATGCGGCCACCTTCTCGGCCTCGGCCGGCGGTGCGTCGCCGCCATGGCCGCCCATGTGGCGGCCGAGCAGGCGGCGGTCGGCCACGCTGGCGTCGCACTCGAAAACGATGCGACCCTCGCTCATCACGACGATGCGATCGGCCAGGCGCAGCAACTCGTCCAGGTCTTCGCTGACCAGCAGCACTGCGGCGCCTCGGTTGCGTGCGGCCATCAGCCGGCCATGGATCTCGGCCACCGCAGCGAAATCGAGGCCGAACACCGGGTTCGACACCAGCAGCAGTTCGGCCTCGCCGGAGAGCTCGCGCGCGAGCACGGCGCGCTGCACGTTGCCGCCGGACAGCGAGCGGATCGGTGCGCCTTCGCCCTGCGTCTTGACGCCGTAGTCCTGGATCAGCTGGCGCGCCCGCTCGCGGATCACGCTGCCACGCAGCCAGCCGCCGCGTGCAGCCGGGGGCTCGTCGAAGATGCGCAGGCCCATGTTGCGGCCGACGCTGAGTTCGCCGACGCAGGCGTTGCGCAGCGGCTCTTCGGGCAGGCTGCGCACCTTCAGGCGGCGGTTCTGCTCGCGGCTGGCGTTGAAGGTCTCGGTGCCCACCTTGACCGTGCCGCCCTCGACGGCGCGCTGGCCGACCAGCGACTCCATCAGCTCGCGCTGCCCGTTGCCCGAGACGCCGGCCACGCCGACGATCTCGCCAGCGCGCACTTGCAACGACAGCTGCCGAACCGCCGGTTCTCCGCGGTCGCCGAGCACGGCCAGCGACTTGACCTCCAGCCGCACGGTGCCGGCGATGCGCGTTTCGCGCACGAGGGCCGGGCCGCTGACCGACTTCTCCTCGCCGACCATGGCCTGCGCCAGTTCTTCCGACGACACGTTGCCCACCGAGTGGCTGGCCACCAGCTTGCCGCGGCGCAGCACGCTGACGTCGTCGGCGTGCTCGCTGACCTCTCGGAACTTGTGCGTGATCATCACGATGGTGCAGTCACCGGCGTGGGCGCGCAGCCGCAGCAGGCCCAGCACCTCGTCGGCCTCCTGCGGTGTCAGCACCGAGGTCGGCTCGTCGAGGATCAGCAGGCGCGGTTTGAGGTACAGCTGCTTGAGGATCTCCAGCTTCTGCTTCTCGCCGGCCGACAGGTCCAGCGGCGTGGCGTCGAGGTCGAGCTTGAACGGCGTGGTCGCGAGAAAGGCCTTCAGCTCGGCGCGCACCTGCTTCCAGTTCACCACCGCCGGCAGCTTGCCGCGCGCCAGCAGCAGGTTCTCGGCCACCGTCATGCCGGGCACGACGGTGAAGTGCTGGTAGACCATGCCGATGCCGAGCTGACGCGACACCGTGGGGGAGTGGATGGCCTGCTCGCGCCCGTCGACCAGCACCGCTCCGGCATCGGGCAGGTAGTAGCCGACGATGCACTTCACCAGCGTGCTCTTGCCGGCGCCGTTCTCGCCGAGCAGGGCGTGCACTGTGCCTGGCCGTACCTTCAGCGAGACGCTGTCGAGCGCGGTGAAGGCGCCGAAGCGCTTGGTCAGGTCGTAGGTGTCGAGGCTGAGGGCGTGCATCTCACAAGGCCTCGAGGATGGCGGTGGAGGTCGACGTGGCGCCGAACACGCCGCCCTGCATGTGCACCATCCTGATCGCCGCCTCGTGGTTGCCGCGGTCGGTGGCGCCGGTGCCGTCTTCCAGCAGCACGCACTCGAAGCCGCGGTCGTTGGCCTCGCGCATCGTGGTGTGCACGCAGACGTCGGTGGTGATGCCGGTGAGCACCAGGTTGCAGATGCCGCGCGTGCGCAGCACCAGCTCCAGGTCGGTGGCGCAGAACGAGCCCTTGCCGGGCTTGTCGATGACCACCTCGCCCGGCAGCGGGGCCAGCTCGGGGATGATCTCCCAGCCCGGCTCGCCGCGCACCAGGATGCGGCCGCAGGGTCCGGGGTCACCGATGCCGGCGCCGATCTGTCGCGAGCGCCAGCGCTTGTTGGCCGGAAGGTCGGAGAGGTCGGGCCGGTGGCCCTCGCGGGTGTGGATGATCGGGAAACCCTTGGCGCGCATGGCCGCCAGCACAGCGCGGATAGGCTCGATCGGCGCGCGCGTCAGCGAAAGGTCATAGCCCATCTTGTCGACATAGCCGCCGACGCCGCAGAAGTCGGTCTGCATGTCGATGATGACGAGCGCCGTGTTGTGCGGGCCGAAGTCGCCGTCGTAGGGCCAGGGGTAGGGCGTGGACGCGATGAAGCTCATCTAGGCCACCTTCTTCAGCGCCGGTGCACCGGCCTCGAAAGGGTTCGGTTCGGCGCCGACGTAGGGCCGTGTCGGCGGCGCGAAGCCGCAGGGCGTGCCGTCGCGCACCTGGATGCTGGCGTCCCAGGGCAGCTGGTAGCGGCCTGCCACCATGTCCTGCATGAAGGTGTAGGGGCAGTCCTGTGCGCCGCCCTTCACCGCGACGTAGCCACGGTGGTACAGCTGGTAGGGGTTGTTCTCGACGCCCCAGCCGGCTCGCGCCTCGCGCACCAGATCGGGCCGCAGCTCGGCCGTGACGATCTCGTCGGGCCGCGCGCCGCCGGTGGTGATGACCGTGCCGTCGAAGTTGCAGAACATCGCCTCGCCCATCGAGTCGAAGCTGCCGTCGCTGCCGCACAGGCAGACGCTGGCGGTGATCGCCAGGTTCTGGAAGGCGTTGGCCTGGTTGGTGATCTTCCACGCATGGCGGATCGGCGCGGTGTAGCCCGCCGTTCGCAGGATGATCTCGGCGCCCTTGTACGCGGCCTCGCGGGCCATCTCGGGGAACATGCCGTCGTGGCAGATGATCAGGCCGATGCGGCTGCCGTTGGGGCCGTCGCAGACCGGCACTCCCATGTTGCCCGGCTCCCAGGCCTCGACCGGGATCCAGGGGTGCAGCTTGCGGTAGTAGAGCTTGATCTCGCCCTGGTCGTCGATGATCAGCCCGGTGTTGTACGGGTTGCCGTGCGGGTTGAACTCCATGATCGAGAAGCAGCCCCAGATCCTGTGCTCGGCGCACGCTGCCTTGAACGACGCGACCTCGGGGCCGTCGAGCGAAACCATCAGCTCCGGCGCGGTGCTCATCGACAGGCCGTGCAGCGCGTACTCGGGGAACACCACCAGGTCCATCGTGCCGAGGTTGCGCCGGGCTTTGCCGACCATCCAGCAGATGCGCTCGGCCTGGGCCTTCAGCTGCGCCGGGGTCTCGACCACCGGCAACTGCAGCTGCACCAGGCCGACCACCACGCCCTGCGGCGACTTGTTCAATCCACCCAAACCGCTCATCTGGACACTCCCAGTTCCATCGGTGCCCCCTTCAGGCTCTGCCGTGGCGAGCAGGTCCAGACCAGGATCGCCAGCGTCAGCACGTAGGGCACGGCATTGAAGAGGTGGTAGTAGCCGTTGACGCCGACCGACTGCAGCGCCGGGCCGAGCGCACCGGCGCCGCCGAACAGCAGCGCGGCACCCAGGCAGCGTACGGGGCTCCAGCGCGCGAAGATCACCAGCGCCACGGCGATCAGACCCTGGCCGCTCGACAGGCCTTCGTTCCAGCTGCCGGGGTAGAACAGGCTCAGCGACGCGCCGCCCAGCCCGGCGATGAATCCGCCGGCGGTGGTGGCCGCGATGCGCACGCCGGACACCGAGGTGCCCAGGGCACGGGCCGCGTCCGACGAATCGCCGACCATGCGCACCACCAGCCCCCAGCGCGTGTTGGCAAAGGCCCAGGCCATCAGCAGCGCCAGCACCACGCCGATCGGGAACAGCGCATTGATCGACAGCGCCGACTGCACCGCCGGCGACGCGCTCCAGCCGCCCAGCGTGATCGCCGGGATCTGCGGCGCCTGCGGCTGGATCAGCGGCTTGCCGAGGTAGAACGCCAGGCCGGCGCCGAGCATCATCAGCGCGATGCCGGTGGCGATGTCGTTGACGCGTGGCAGCGAGCACACCAGGCCGTGCAGCAGGGCCAGCAGCGCGCCGCAGCTGCCGGCGGCCAGCACGCCGACCCACGGCGACCCGCTGAGGTAGGCGCCACCGAAGCCGGCCATCGCCGAGAACACCAGCACACCCTCCAGGCCGAGGTTGATGCGGCCAGCCTTCTCGGTCAGGCATTCACCGAGGCTGACGAAGAGAAAGGGGGTGCCGACGCGGATCGCGCCACCGAGCACGGCCAGCAAGACATCAAGAATCGCTTCCATCTCAACGCCTCGAAATTGGGGGGTGCCAAGCAGACGCCGCGGATCCGGCTCTGCCGGTCCGCTGGCGGCGCCCCCTGGGGGGAGGCGCCGAAGGCGCTTCGGGGGGAAACATGTTCTTCAGGCGGGTTTGGGGGCGGTGGGCAGCGGCGCGCGCTGCGGCATGAAGCTGAACGGCAGCAGGCGGCCGCGCAGCGCTTCGCTGGCGAGGATGATCACGAAGGCAAAGCCCAGCAGCACCTGCACCGAAGCGTCAGGAAGGCCCATGCGACGCTGCAGCATGCTGCCTGCCGCGCCGAAGCCGCCGAACAGGATGGCCACCGGGATGATCGCCAGCGGGTGGTGGCGGGCAACGAAGCTGACCAGGATGCCGGCATACCCCAGTCCGGCGATCAGCGAGGCGTTGGCCGAGGTGTGCACCGCTGCGACTTCGATGCCGCCGGCCAGACCGGCCCCCGCGCCACCGAGTGCGCAGGCGGTGATGATCAGGCGGTTCGTCGGCAGCCCGACGAGCCGCGCGGCGCGTGCATTGCCGCCGACCACGCGAGTCGCGAAGCCATGCGTCGTCAGCGACAGCCACAGCGCTGCGAGCAGGCAGAACACGACCCCGAAGGCGAAGCCCCAGTGCACGTCGTAGCCGAACATGCCACCGATGCGCAGCGACTCCTCCAGCGGCAGCGTCGACGGTTTGTTCAGACTGGCCGGGTCGCGCATCGGCCCTTCGACCCAGTGCTTGAACAGCGCGATCGCGATGTAGCCTAGCAGCAGGCTGCTGATGGTCTCGTTGACGCCGCGGAACTGGCGCAGCGCGCCAGCCAGCGCGATCCAAGCCGCGCCGATCAGCGCTGCGGCCAGCAGCAGCATCGTCGTTCCGGCGGCGCCGCCGGGCAGCTTGAACAGGTAGGGCAGCCCGGCGCAGGCCAGCCCGCCCAGCACCAGCGCGCCTTCACCGCCGATGACCGTCAACCCGGCACGGGCCGGCAGCGCGACGCACAGCGCCGTGAGCATCAGCGGTGCGGCGCGCTGCAGCGTGTTCTGCCACGAGAAGGCATCACCGAAGGCGCCGACGAAGAGCAGCCGCCAGACCTCGACCGGATCGTGCCCCCCGAACCAGACGAACACGCCGAACAGCAGCAGCGCGCCGCTGAGCGCCAGCACCGGCAGCGCAAAGGCTTCGGCGAGGTCGTGCCAGGGTTCTCGAGTCATGACATTGCGAACGCAGTGAGGGGACCGATCCAGCACATGCCGCGGATCCGGCTCTGCCGGTCCGCCAGCGTGGCTCCCTTGAGGGGGAGACGGCCGAAGGCTGCTCCGGGGGTGGTCAAATCTTGCCCAGCACACCTTCGATCAGGTAGTTCATGCCTTCCAGCACGGGGTCGGTCTGCTTCAGCGTGGTGCCCTTGGCGATCACGACCTTGCCGGTGTTGTCCTTCAACTCGCCGGAGAAGATGTCGAAGCCGCCGGCCATCATCTTGGCCTTCACGGCGTCGGCGTTCTTGCGCGCGGCTTCGCTGACCATCGAGCCGTAGGCCGAGGTCTTCACGAAGCCGTCCTTCAGGCCGCCGCGCACGAAGTTGGGGTGCGGCTTGCCGGTGCGTGCCGCGTCGATGATGCTGCGGTAGGCCGTGGTCCAGTTCCACTCGGCACCAGTGAGGTAGGCCGCGGGGGCCAGCTTGGCTTGGCTGGCGTGGTAGCCGCAGACCATCTTGCCGCGCTTGGCGGCCGTCTCGACCACCACCTTCGGGCCGTCGACGTGCATCGTGAACACGTCGACACCCTGGTCGGCCAGGCTGTTGGTCGACTCGGCTTCCTTGACCGCCATCGACCAGTCGCCGGTGAAGATCACCTGCGTGGTGATCTTCGGGTCGACCGAGCGTGCACCCAGCGTGAAGGCGTTGATGTTGCGCAGCACCTGCGGGATCGGCTTGGCGGCGATGAAGCCGAGCTTCTTGCTCTTGCTCATGTGGCCGGCGACCACGCCGTTGAGGTACTGGGCCTCGTCGATGTAGCCGAAGAAGCTGCCGGTGTTCTTCGGGTGCTTGCCCTCGGTCCACATGCCGCCGCAATGGGCGAAGCGCACCTTGTCGTTCTTTGCCGCGATGCCCAGCATGTGCGGGTCGAAGTAACCGAACGACGTGGGGAACAGCAGCGTCGCGCCGTCCTGCGAGATCATGCCCTGCATGGTCTTCTGCACGGCCTGCGTCTCGGGCACGTTCTCTTCCTCGACGGCCTTGATGCCGGCGATCTTCTTGATCTCGGCCACCGCTTCGGCGTGCGCCTGGTTGTAGCCGAAGTCGTCCTTCGGTCCGACGTAGATGAAGCCGACGGTGATCGGCGATTGCGCCAGCGCCCACGGGCTCAACGAGGCCAGCGAGGCGGCCGAGAGTTGCGCGAGGGCGCGGCGGCGGGAGATGTCGTGGTGCATGTCGGCTCCGGGCGGTTCGGTGTTGGGGAGGTCCGTAGACCGGTCCGGGCCTTCTTGGTGCACGAACTGGTATACCAGCTGGAATGCAGCAAGAGGCGTGCCGCCAGCCCGCCACGCCGCGGGCGGACGGACCCTGTCAGCTCACCACTTGCAGCCGGAGCCGCGTGCCGCGTCGATGGCCAGTGGCAACACCGCCAGCGGGCCCATGCCGCTGTAGGCGGTGCGGCAGTCGGCCTTGCCGGCCTTCTCGATGTCCTCGGCGAGCTTGGACTTGCGCTCAGGCGGCGGGGGCACGAGGTTGAGCACCCCGCGCGAACCCAGCGTGCTGGGCAGGGCGCCACGGGCGCGTGGCAGGTCGAGGTTCAGGGAGGGTGCGCTGGCCGGGGCCGACGGCGGTGTGGCCCGATCGGTGCCCACACGGGCGCCGGCATCCGGGTTGCCGGCGGCGGGGCGCGTGGGGCCGTCGACCGCTGGCGCGGGCATGCGTGCCGAAGGCGCTGCTGCTTCGGTTTCGCGAGGGGTGGGCGCGGTGCCCGCTGGTGCCGGGCGGCGCCCGGTGTCGACGGCTTCTGCCGCTGGCGTGACCGGTACCTGCGCGGGGGCCACGGGCGTCGCTGCCGGGGTGATCCGGGCTGCAGGGGACGGCACCGGTTCGGGTTCACGCACCGGCTCCGGCGGCGCGGGGGCGCGCACGGGGGCTTCGACCGGCGCCTGCACGGCCGGCGCTGGCGGGGTGTTCACGGCCTCCACCGGCGTGGGCGGCGGTGGCGGTGCGGGCGGGACGCGCTCGACGACGGCTGGCGGCGGCGCCATCGTCACCGGGGGCGCAATGACCGGCCTGGGCGGCGTCGGCGCCGGCTCCTCGCGCTGCGGCGCGGGCGGGCTGGCCGGCTTCGGGGGCTCGGGTGCGGGTATCGGCCGTGCGATCTCGCGCAACGTCTCCTTGGGTCGCTCGAGCACCGGCGCCTCCAGTGTTTCGGAAGGCGCCAGGCGGGGCGCGGTCGACGGTACCGCGGCCGGCTCGGGGGCCGGCCGCGGCGGCGGTTCCAGCACCGGTGGCGCCGTCGTGGCCTGGGTGGCCGGCTCGCTGCGTCGTTCCGGGGCCTTGGGCTCGGGCCGGGTGAGCAGCGGCAGTGGCGCCGCCACCGCGGCCGGTTCGGCGGTTTGCGGCAGCGACGGCACCGGGTCACGCGCCAACGGCACCGTGGGGGTCGGATTCCACGTGCCGAGCTCGGCGGCACCCGGCTCGGGGCTGGGCTGGGGTGGTGCGCTGCGCACCTCGCCGCCCCAGCGCGGCGCCGGCGCCCGGCCGACCGGGCCGGTGTACGGCAGCGGCACGTCGGAACTGCCAGGGCTGTTGGCCGGGCCGACACCGCCCAGGCGGACCTCGATCGCTCCCCACAGGCTGTCGCCCTCGCGCAGGCTGCCGCCCGGCGCGGTGCCGAAGATCGCGATCACCAGCCCATGCAGCAGCACTGCCAGCATCAGGCAGCGCAGCAGCGGGGCGTGGTCTTCCCAGCGAAGGGCGGTCTGCGGGGTGGTCCACGCCTGCAAGGTCGGCAGGGCGAGTTCCTGGTTCATGGTCCCAACGGGCGCCGGTCGATGTGCACGGCTCGCTCATGATGATGGCATTGCCAGCCGCCTGCCACCGACCGGGGGCTTGCTCGTGGGCCTCACGCCACAGCCGCCTGTGTCGCCTTGCTCAACCTCAGCTGCGGGTGCGGGCGTCGTGCAGCGTGGCCAGCGTGATCTTGCGCACTTCGGCCTTGCTGGTCTCGATGTGCGAGCGCAACAGCAGCTGCGCCTGGTCGGCCTTGCGCTGGATGACGCTGCGCAGGATCTTGCCGTGTTCGGTGTAGGTGGCGTCGATGCGGTCGCCGCGGGTGAAGTCCAGCCGCCGTATCACCCGGATGCGCTCTGTCACATCCCAATGCACTCTGGCGACCTCGTCGTTGCCCACCGCCCTCACCAGGCTGGCGTGGAAGGCCTCGTCGAGCGCGCCGACCTCGGCCGGGTCGGCACGCCGCTCGGCCACCGGCACCAGCCAGACGGTCTTCAGCTCGTCCAGCGCCGGTGCGGCCTCGGAGCGCGTACACAAACGGGCCACCGCGGCCAGCTCGAGGATCACGCGCAGGTCGTACAGCTGTTCGAGCTTGCCGAAGTCGATCGGCCGCACGAACCAGCCGCTCTTGCTCTCGACGTCCAGCAGCCCCTCGTTGCGCAGCCGGAACAGCGCTTCGCGCACCGGAGTGCGGCTGACGCCCAGGCGCTTGCCGATCTCGACCTCGGAGAAGCGGTCGCCGGGCACCAGCCGGAAGTCGAGCATCTGGTCCTTCAACTCGGCATAGACCTGCTCGGCGAGGTTGCCCCGGGCCGGAGCCAGCGGCGCCGGTGCGGCCACGGCCTTCATGCCGCCCCCGCGAAATGGCAGGCC
>Ga0075163_10006737_pt1 | contig 15242 bp, 10 predicted proteins | sample JI1023141ADNA_FD_71478 | JGI IMG/M metagenome (GOLD analysis project Ga0075163, IMG submission 71478) | Wastewater effluent complex algal communities from Wisconsin, to seasonally profile nutrient transformation and Carbon sequestration -... | ecosystem: Engineered > WWTP > Effluent > Algae... | reverse complement strand
TGGACACCAAGTAATCTAAATCATGATATCTTTTACCCACTTACTGGAGCACATGCCACTATAGCTGAAAACTGTACCGCTTGTCATGCAAATGGGTACAATAATACTCCGAATACATGTGTAGGTTGTCATAATAATGACTTCTCAGCAGCACTTAATCCCAATCACGTGGCATTAGGGATCTCTAATGATTGTGCATCATGTCACAGCACTATGCCTGGTTGGAGTCCAGCAAGTTTTGCTATCCATGACAACTATTATATGATTTCTGGAGCACATTTGGCTATTGCAAATGATTGTGTTGTGTGCCATAATGGTAACTATAACAATACTCCAAATACTTGTATAGGTTGTCATACATCAGATTTTAACGGTACCACAGACCCGAACCACATGGCAGCTCAGTTCCCTACAGATTGTACGACTTGTCATTCACAAGATGTTTGGTCACCATCCACTTTTGATCATAATGTTATATATCCTTTTGTCGGCGCACATATTGCTATTGCAGATAACTGTGTAGCTTGTCACAATGGTAATTACAATAACACACCAAATACTTGTATCGGATGTCACACGGATGACTTCAATGCAACAGTAGATCCAGATCACGAAGCAGGTATGTTCCCTACAGAATGTATAGGTTGTCACTCACAAAATGCTTGGACACCTACTAGTTTTAACCATAGCATCTTTTATCCACTCACAGGAGCACATGCTACTATTGCAGATAATTGTACAGCTTGTCATGCAAATGGATATAATAACACACCGAATACCTGCGTGGGCTGTCATAACAATGATTATGCAGCAGCACTTAATCCCAATCACGTGGCATTAGGTATCTCTAATGATTGTGCGTCTTGCCATACTACAGCAGCAGGGTGGAGTCCGGCCAGTTTTGCTAACCATAACGACTATTATCTAATTTCAGGAGCTCACTTAGCGATTGCAAATGATTGTGTTGCTTGCCATAATGGTAATTACAATAATACACCAAATACTTGTGTAGGTTGCCATACTACAGATTATAATGCGACCACAGATCCAAACCACGTTACAGCCCAGTTTCCGACTGATTGTATGACTTGTCATTCTCAAGACGCTTGGACGCCTTCCACTTTTGACCATAATGCTGTTTATCCATTTGTAGGAGCGCATATTGCAATAGCTGATAATTGTGTAGCTTGTCATAATGGTAATTATAATAACACACCGAATACTTGTATAGGATGCCACACAAATGATTTTAATGCAACTACCAATCCTGACCACGAAGCAGGCATGTTTCCGATAGATTGTATTTCATGTCATAGTCAATCCGCATGGACACCAGCCACTTTTGACCACAGTCAGTTTTATCCACTTACAGGAGCACACGCCACCATTGCCAATGATTGTGTGAGTTGTCATAATGGCGACTATAACAACACGCCAACAACTTGTGTCGGTTGTCACCAAAGTGATTACAATGGATCTCTAAATCCTAACCATGGTACATTAGGTATATCTACAGATTGTGTATCTTGTCATACGACTGCTCCAGGATGGGCACCAGCATCATTTGCAGTACATGACAATTATTATGTAATTGCAGGAGCACACCTAGCTATAGCCAATGATTGTGCAGCATGTCACAATGGTAATTATAATAATACGCCGAATACTTGTATAGGTTGTCATACAGCAGACTATAATGGAACCACCAATCCAAACCACGTGACGGCCCAATTCCCAACCGACTGTACAACCTGTCATTCACAATCCGCATGGACACCTTCTACATTTGATCATAACAACGTCTATCCACTGACTGGAGCACATGCATCTATTGCAACAAACTGTGCAGCGTGCCACATGGGTGATTATAACAACACGCCAAATACTTGTGTAGGATGTCATAATAGCGATTACACAGGTACACAAAATCCAAATCACATTGCCATCGGTATTTCGAATGATTGTGTGAGTTGCCATACTACTGATCCTGGATGGATGCCCGCATTATTCCCTATTCACAATAATTATTACGTCTTGGCTGGAGCGCACGTTTCCTTAGATTGTGCATCTTGTCACAATGGGAATTATAATAATACGCCAAATACTTGTTTCGGCTGTCATAGTTCAGATTATAATGGTGCTAATAATCCAAATCACGTCACAGCACAATTCCCTACAGATTGTACCGTTTGTCATTCGCAGACTGCATGGGTACCATCTACTTTTGACCATGATGATTTATACTTTCCTATCTATAGTGGTAAACATCAGGGTGAGTGGGATCAATGTGTCGAATGTCATACTACGCCTAATAATTATACTTTATTCAGTTGTATAGATTGTCATGAGCATGATAATCAGAATGAAGTAGATAACGATCATGAAGACGTAAATGGATATCAATACAATAGTAATGCCTGTTATTCTTGTCACCCAGATGGTTCTGATTAAAAGTTAAGTATGAAAAATGTAGTATTATTAACTTTCTTATGGATACTGGCAGGAACTATTTCGGCACAAGTAAAAAATGGTCAATTGGAAGGAACTGTCACCTTCAAAAGTAAAAACAATGTTTATGTAAAATTTTATAGTACGGAAGATATTTCAGTGGGTGATACATTGCGAGTCAAGAAGGAAAATAACTTGATACCTTCCTTGGTAGTAAGACATAAATCATCTACATCTTGTGTATCTGAAAATATATCTACCTTAGATTTTACTATAGGACAAAGTATTTATTTTAATAGTAAAGTAGAAAAACTAGATGCAGACCTCGTGGTCGCTCTACCACCTGATATCAGAAATGCACAAGTTGCCAATTCTGTGGAAACACCGGACTCGCTGTCAGAAGAAAAGGCGACAACATTAGTGAGAAAACAAAAAATGAATGGTAGAATTTCATTCTCTACCAATGGAAGTATTTCTGATGGAAATGATAAAAATTTTCAACGAATACGGATGGCCCTGTCTATGAATGTTCAAAATATAAGTGCTTCAGCTTTTTCCTTACAGAGTTATGTCACATACCGACATAGATATGGCATAGATCAGTCTAAAGTAGGATTTTATGATGATTTCAAAATATATGCACTGAACCTTCAATATGCACCAAGTGATAAATATAGTATATGGATAGGTCGTAAAATAAATAATGTCATAGCAAACATGGGAGCTATTGATGGTGTCCAAGGGGAAGTAAATATCAAGAAGTTTAGCGTTGGCGCTTTTGCTGGTACACGTCCTGATATTAATGATTATAGTTTTAATCAGAATTTAATGCAATACGGAGCGTACTTATCTAGACATGATATAGGGAAAAACGGATTAGCACAAACGTCATTAGCATTTGCAGAACAACAAAACAACGCCAAAACTGATAGGAGGTTTATGTATTTTCAGCACAATAATTCATTGGTCAAAAATCTGAATATCTTTCTGTCTGCGGAAATGGATATGTACAAAAAAATAGGAGACACAGTATCAAATGAACTAAGTCTTACTAGTGTATTTTTTTCTCTTCGATATCGAATACGTAAAAATCTCAGCTTTTCAACATCTTACGACAATAGGAGAAACGTGATATTTTATGAATCATACCAAACCTACATAGAACAATTATTGGCACAAGAAACTAGACAAGGTGTACGATTCCAAGTAAATTATTCACCTTTAAAATTGATTAACCTTAATGTATCTACCTTTTTGCGTTTTCAAGGCTCTAATCCGCAACCTACCAAAAATTATGTAGGAAGCCTTGGTTTTAATAACGTTCCAGGACTGAATGTTTCTGCTACTTTGACAGCCAATATCTTGGAATCTTATTACTTTAAAGGTAATATTTATGGCGGTAGGGTATCAAAGAATTTTATGAAAGGCAAATTGCAAGCAGAAGTTAATTATAGAAATATCAACTATACTTTTTTCAATTCTGAAACATCTTTGGTGCAAAATGTGGGTGGTTTAAATTTAAGTATGAATGTTATGAAACTTACTTCACTTATGTTGAGTTATGAAGGTACCTTTGAACCAACAAAAAAATATCATCGTTATTTTATTACAGCCGTACAACGGTTTAAACATTAATATTTATGATCCAATCTTTAAAATTTGTTATAGCTATTTTTACATGTATCTTTTTCATGGCATGTGATTCAAAACCCAAAGTTATTGTCGCAGATGAAAACCCAACAACACAAGAAGCTGTAAATCCGAGTGTTCCAACAAGCGGAACGGAACCTAGTCAAGGCGCAGGAGGTACTGATGTTCATAAAGTTACCGTAAACGACGTCCTTCAAGCAGAAAGATATACCTACATGAACGTCACAGAAGGGATCAAGTCATATTGGCTGGCTACAGCCAAAAGAGAAGCGAGCAAGGGTAAAACCTATCTTTATAAAGGTGGACTAATGAAAACCAATTTTGAAAGCCAAGATTTCAAAAGGACATTTGATACCATTTATCTTGTATCTAATGTCATAGACGCAACAGAACATCCGGGTGGTGACTTGAGTGCAGGAAATGCAGTTGCCCCATCTACGCCAACTACTGGAAAAGCAAGTAATGTAGCTGTAAAAGATGCTGTGAAACTTTCCGATTTAATGGCCAATAAAGCCAAATACGCGGGTAAAACCATCACTGTTTCTGGTGAATGTGTCAAAGTAAATAATGGTATCATGGGAAAAAATTGGGTGCACATTCAGGATGGATCCAAAGAAAAGGGTAAAGCACTCGACTTAACCATTACCACAAATTTGAATATACCCGTAGGAAGTAATGTTGCTCTGACAGGTAAAATAGTATTAGATAAGGATTTTGGTGCAGGATACCGTTATGATATCATCATGGAAGATGCAGGTGGCATGTAGTTCATTTAAATGTTATTTTTAAAACAGTCATTTTGAACAGTCGAAAAATAGTTTGGGTTTTAAGTTTTATCTGGTTAGGCCTAAATAATATTTATAGCCAATCGCCACATGGAGAAAGTTTAATCATTGATTGTTCAAAGTGCCACAATTCTGAAAATTGGGATTTTCAATCTCAAAATAGTTTCAACCACGATAGTACTTCGTTTCGCTTAATAGGTCAGCATAATGATTTGGATTGCAGGTCGTGCCATACGTCTCTTGAATTCAAAAAAGTAAATGCAGACTGTATATCTTGTCATACGGACTTTCATCAACAAACGGTAGGCACTGACTGTGCAAGATGCCATACTGCTGTGTCATGGATTGTAGAAAATATGACCCAACTACATGAACAAACTGGTTTTCCGCTCATGGGTGCACATACGACTATCAATTGCAATGATTGTCATACAAGTGAAACAAATCTAAGGTTCAGTCCTATAAATCCTGCATGTATTACTTGTCATCAAGCAGATTACGCTAGTGCAAAGGTTCCTGATCATATTGGGCAAGGGTTTCCCACAGATTGTACCCAGTGCCATAGACAGACAGAAATGGAATGGTCGGCAGGTGGTATTGTGCATAGTTTTTTCCCACTTGAGCAAGGTCATCAAATCAATGATTGTACCATCTGTCATAAAAATCCGATCTATAGTGATATCAATGCAGCATGTATTGCCTGCCATAATACAGATTTTGTAAATGCAAAAGATCCAGATCATAGACAATTTCCCACAGAATGTAATCTTTGCCATAGCTTAGCTATCGGGTGGAGGCCTGCTTCATTTGCAAATCATGACGATAAATTTCCCATTTATTCTGGCAATCATAAAGGTGAATGGGATCAATGTACGGATTGCCACACAACAGCGGGAAGTTTTGCAAGCTTTAGTTGTATTGATTGTCATGAACACAACAATGCAAATGATATGGCGAAGGAACATGATGAAGTCAGTGGATTTCAATTTGTAAGCACTGCTTGTTTTGGCTGCCATCCAAATGGGGATTAAATATTTTAATGTAATCTCACCCTATCCCTTTTCAGCATACTTTTTTCTATACCTTATAAATGCGGCTATGGACAACAAAGCTAAAACAATCGCTGTATAATAAACAGCAGGTGGAATAGGCACTGGATCTCCAGCAGCATAAGAATGCAAACCAGATAGATAATAATTGACCCCAAAATAGGTCATAATCACCGTGGCAAATCCGAATAATGATGCAAAGTTAAAAGCATACACGCTTCTTAAGCCAGGTATAAATCTCATGTGCAAAATAAAGGCATATACCAAGATCGTCACCAATGCCCAAGTTTCTTTGGCATCCCATCCCCAATATCTTCCCCACGATTCATTAGCCCATACACCACCCAAGTAAGTTCCTACACTCACCATAAATAATCCACCCAATAAAGTGATTTCACTGATGATGGTCAATTCTTTAATAGACCTATGGATAGTGGCCTTGTTTTTATCATTGGTCAGTATCATCAGAACTAAATTCAACATTCCGATTACGGCACCCAACATCAAGAAACCATAACTGCCCGCTTCTAGGGATACATGGATGGTCAACCAATAAGATTTCAACACTGGTACAAGTGGAGTGATCTCAGGATCAAGCCAACTCATGCCTGCTACTAGTAAGATTGTCGCTGACAACACAGTTGTAGCTGCCATGCCACCTAATGACTTTCTAGAAAAAAACAATCCGGCTAACATCGTGGTCCATGAAATGTATATCATCGATTCGTAGCCATTGCTCCATGGTGCTCTTCCAGATACATACCATCTCAGGCCAAGACCAATGGTGTGGAAAACAAAAAATAAACAAAGGACATAAAAGGCATATTGTGTATACCGCTTTACATTCATTTTTTGACTGAATACGGAGTAAAAGAATAATCCTAACAATACCAAACAACCTAAGCCATACACATTTCGGAGTCTTCCGAATACATCCAATTTATTGAGCAAAAGTTCTGCTTTGATTTTAGATGCAGAAGGAATGATATGGCTTCCTTTTTGGGTTTGGTCGTCAGCTATTTTTTGGAGTAGGGTATTAGATTGCGTGTAATCGCCTGAGGTACCGCTTTGCTCCAGTGAAAGTAAGTATGACGAAAACGTTTCAAATTGTGCCACCATATTCATGTCTGGCATTTTATTGTCTCTTACATCTGCGGGTGAAATCCAAGTATTAGCGGGATCTCCTGGCACAGGAAAAATACGGAGCAGTCTGGCTGAGAATATCATACTTGCAATATTTACTTTTTCATCAAGTTTGATGATTGCTTTCTCAAATGTACCTTGATCTTTTGGATTGACAGATTGTGCTTCTCTGACCTGATCTCTCAATAAATATTGGCCATCTGCACCGAAAAACTGTCTGTAACTCACCATTTTCTCCGTGGTCCCAAATATTTGCTGAATCTGTGGATGCGTACCTATATTTATTAGTGCTACGTTTTCCCATTTTTCGGGAGCTTTCAGCATGGATAAAAATATCTGATCTGATGACATGCCGAAAAGACTTTCTTTTTTGGCTATTTTCCGTAAGGTTTCACTAGTTAATGTATTGACTGGTTTAAACCTGCCTCTATGGTCCTGAACTAATATCTCTCCGAATGATACTGCGTGTTCATTGCTTACATCTGCAACAGGGACAATATTTTGTCCTTTCGATTCTGTAACAAATGACAACATCGCTATCATCATAATCAGAACGGAAGATGCTGCTTTATGTTGGTGTTCTTCTAGTTTTTTTACCAATGCCGTAAACCTACTATTTTTGCTAAAAAATGTCATCATCATTCCTATTGTTAACAAGATGTAACCGATATAAGAAACCCAAGTACCCCAAAAGTCAAAATTGACACTTAGGTATGTGCCTTTTTCATCTTGGTCAAAAGAAGATTGGAAAAAACGATATCCACCGTAATCTAAGATGTTATTCATGTAAATTCTGAAAGGCCTATTTACACCTTCTGCAGCGTCCACAAGTGTGACTTCACTAGCATAAGAAGATGGATTGTCTGTACCTGGATAACGCTCCATGATGAAGTCTCTGAGTTGGAGTGAAAATGGCACTTGAATCTGTTTTGAACCATAACTCACAGCCATTTGCACATCTCCGAAGTCTAAAACTTTTGGTTGCCCTTCGTCACCTTTTCTTCCACTTACCATCACTTCTTTTGTATCTCCATTTTTTGATATCTGAATGACAAGACCTGCGACACTTTCGTTTTTCATTTTGCGGTCACCAGAAACCAAACTAACCAAAGCTGATGATCTGAAATCTCCAATGACAAAACCAGCATTATTCCAGATGTACATAGATCTAAGTCGTAAAGGTTGGTAACTACCTGGAGGGATGGTATCCGTCGTTTGGGTAGCCATGACCGTTTGTACCACAGGAACATCAGTCTGAAATAAAAGGGAATCATTTTGTAAGATGACATTAAAAGCGTTCGGTAAGATGTCATCAGTGAAGTTAAAATTCACACCATTGATACTTACTTTATCTCCTTGATTTACAAAGTATTCTTCTCTACCACCTTGACCGGCTACTACTACTTTCATGACTGGTTTGCCACCTGTGGTAGGATCTATTTTTTCTGTAGGATTAGGGATAAACTCTTTTAGTTTTATATCAAACTGATTATTTCCAATCTGGTAAACTTCTGAAAATTCATTGTTTCCTAAAGATGAAAAATATACTGGTTCGTCAAAGGAATACGATTTGCCACCATACATTACCTTGAACTTTAAAAAGCTTTCTGTCGATAGAAAACTATTGGCAGCACTGCCTTCTCTGATGTGCATCATACCTTCATACCCGAAATAACGAGTAATCCCTGCACCAATAATGATGATAATAATGGCGCTGTGAAACATCAAAGAAGCCCATTTTTTCTGTTGGATAAATCTAAATCTTAAGATATTGGCAATGATCGTACCACCAAATAAAACCAAAAGAAGTTCAAACCATCGAGCCCTGAAAATGGTATGTTGAGCTGAACTAGTGCCAAAATCGTTTTCTACAAATGTAGCTACGCCGATGGCAATGGCAAATAGAAGGATGTATAAACCTGCGGCACGAGTTGAAAAAAGCTTATCGTAAATCGTTGTAAAGATGGATTTCATATACTATAAAACTAGATTATCTGCAAAAATAGCTAAAAATCTTGATCATCATTCAAAACCTACCTGAAACCGTAAATTATGTGGTTGAATACGGAATGGAAAGTTAGTTTTAAGTTTAGAAGAATATTATTTAATAAAAATTAAACGCTAGTTTATGTTGTGAAAGAAAAGCACTTCTTTTTTGGGTTTTTTATAACTCACCCTCAGTGAAAAAAGAAAAAGCAGAGACGCCCTTTTGACATCTCTGCTCGTAATTGAACCTAAAATAGCATAATTATTTTTTAAAATCTAGATAAGAAACTCCACCATTGCCACCGCTTACATTTTTAAGTAAGATGCTTGTGGCATTTTGGCTGATGATTTCCCAATCTTCATTGATTTCATTTAATTTATTGACTGCTGGAAACGTGATGTCTAGTTTTTGTTTGCCACTATCTGTGTATATTTTCCAAGTACCATTGGTGATAGAAGTTCCTTTGGTAGCGGTGATAATGCCACCTGTTTTAAAGTCAAACGAAACACCTGTGTAGTAATTCGTTCTATCTTTATCTTTATCAAGATATCTAGTAACTTTCCATTGTCCGATAATGGTTCCGCTGTTTGTATTCGTGGTCCCTGTACCGCCTACGATGGTTACTTGGTTGCGGCCTAATTCGAGAATGTCTGTGCCACCATTGCCACCACTAATATGTTTTAATTTGATATTATTATTGTCACTAAGTACTATTTCCCAATCTTCGCTCAACTCATCAAAATTGCTTGTAGCTGGGAATGACAATACAAGTTTTTTCTTCCCGCTATCTGTTATTTTAGACCAAGTACCACTGATTTCGGTATTGCCTGAAGTAGCTGTAATAACTCCGCTAGCTTGAAATTTTATTTGGTATTGGTTAAAGTGTTGTGTTTGAATATTGCCATCTTCAGAGAATAGATTGACATACCAAATTCCTGAATCTGCAAATCCCCTTGCTTCAGTTGATTCGCTACTGTTATCATCAATAAGGCTATCATCTTTTGTACAAGATGCAGCAAAAACTAGGCATAGGACTGTAAGTCCATAAAGAAAACTTCTCATGGTAATAAGATTTTAAGATGAATAAATTTAAAATTTGTTTGTTAGTCGGCCACTGATTTTATTTACTTTTTAAAAAGTGTTTGTTCAATGGACTGCTTTAAAAGTTTGTTTTGTGTTATAACGACAGCACAAAGTTATGTCATAACATTCATATAAGAAATCTAAACGATCCGAATGGGAATATCCGATATCTGAAATGGTCATACCTATATCCGAAACGGACAATGATGGTACTGAATGGGATAAAATATTTAGTAGAAAGTGAATTTATAATACACCCAAACTTACGATAATCTTAAGAGGGTTTGGATTTATATTCTTGGAGGGTGAGACTAAATTAAATAATCATTGATTTAAAGAGCCCAAAATAATCATCCTTTGTATTTGTCAGAAAAAATACGTGGTCCTGTGATCTTTTTGTTTTATATCTTTGTCGGTGAGTAATATAAATTGATCATCTTCCTTCATATAATACAAATGAAAACCCATTTTAAACTTATTATTTTATGCCTATTTTTTAATGTTTGTGCAGGTACTTTTTCTGTAATTGGACAAGCCGATATACAAGTAACAGAAGTAAATACCGATGACCTTCCTGCAGATATTCAATATGAAGGTAGGATTTCAAATGCTTGGTCATGGACAGATGATTTGGGAGATCATTTGCTTATAACTACAGAAACAGGTATTCACCTAAGCCCTAAATTTGACCACGAAAATGAAGGTTTAGATGCAGAAATATTTGCTTACCACTTTATGATTACTGATGATAACACCACACAAACTTGGAAGATATATGATTATATTCGAGATTGTCCTGTAGATATAGAAGCTACGTTTATTCCTAATGCAACCAAGATTACAGACCTAAATAAAGATGGTGTGGCTGAAATATGGCTGATGTATAAGACCGCTTGCCGTGGAGATGTAAGCCCATCTGACATGAAATTAATTATGTATGAAGGGACAAATAAGTATGCCGTGCGGGGACAAAATAAGGTTCAGTTATCTGATAATGAGTATTATGGCGGAGACTATACCTTTGACAGAGCTTTTAAACAAAGCACAAAAGCGTTTAAGAACTATGCTAAAGCCATGTGGGAGAAAAATATTTTGCAGACATGGGAATAAATAGTTACCTGAAAAGCCTTAGAGCTTCTCAATGCAAACTAAGTGACCTAAGTGTTTATTAATATTTCAAAGTATTAAATTAATGGTCAAATATAAAGATCTAAACATGCTTACATGCGTCTTCGTCGAGTATTTTTGTTAGGGTAAATTTATTTCCTTACTTTTAGGTTTTAGTTTGACAAATCATCCAATTTACAGATTTGAAATGTTGCTTGTTTCATTTACTCAATCAAAACCAATCGAAATCATGAGATCAATTTTTGCTTTTTTACTTTTTATCGCAATAACCACCTTTCCCATTCAAGCTCAAGTATCTACAGACAAAGCACTGATCGCAAAGTTTGACCAAATGCTTTCAGAGAAATTTAAAAGTAATGAAACAGGTGCCACAGCTTTGATATCCAAAAAAGGACAAGTCATCTACAAAAAGGCTTTTGGAATGGCTAATCTCGAATTGAATGTGCCCATGCAAACTGAAAATGTATTTAGAATAGGGTCAATCAGCAAACAATTTACAGCTGTAGCTATCTTGCAATTGATGGAACAAGGTAAACTGTCTCTACAAGATGACATTACTAAGTTCATTCCTGATTATCCTACACATGGCCATAAAATTACGATCGAACACTTACTGACCCATACATCAGGCATCCAAAGTTATACCAATATGATAGAATTTGCGCCTATCAGTCGATTAGATAAAAAGCCTGAAGAATTGATACAGTTTTTTAAAAATCAACCCATGGAATTTGCGCCTGGCACCAAATGGAATTATAACAACTCTGGTTATTTTCTGCTTGGTTATATCATAGAGAAAGTATCCGGCAAAACTTATCCTGAATATATCGAAGAAAACATATTCAAAGCACTCGGGATGAACAATTCTTATTATGGAAGTGACTCGAAAATCATGAAAAACAGGGCGGCTGCTTATGGTAAAGACAACAAAGGTTTTGTCAATGCTGAGCCATTGAGTATGACGCTGCCTTATGCCGCTGGTTCGCTTCAGTCTACCGTCGATGATTTGTACAAATGGAATCAAGCAGTTCACACTTATAAATTGGTAAAAAAAGAAACCCTTGATAAAGCATTTACGCCATATGTATTGGCAGATGGCAAAAAGACGGATTATGGATATGGATGGGGAATAGACAATATACAAGGCAGCACAGCTATCCAACATGGCGGCGGTATACCTGGCTTCTTGACCATGGGTATTTACTTGCCGAAAGAAGATGTTTTTGTTGCTGTATTTTCCAATTGTGACTGCAATAGTCCTGAAGAAACTGCTGTAAAATTGGCCGCACTTACGATCGGAAAGCCATTTGAATACACAGAATCAAAGGTAGACACGACAGCCATGAAACAATTGACTGGCGTATACGAAATCCCTGGTGGTGAAGAACAAAGATATATTACCTACTCGGATGGGAAACTATATTCTCAGAGAAATAGAAGTACCAAATTTAACATCAAACCTTATGAGAAGGATAAGTATTTTTTTGAAAGCATGATGAATACTATAGAATTTGTAAGGAACAAGTCTGGTGAAGTGGAGAAATTAATATTTAAGGGTAGGAGTGAGCCTACTGAATGGATGAAGACAAATAAGCCAATTCCAAGTATTATGGAAATTGATGTTGATGAAAGTATTTTAGAATCATACACAGGAGATTATGAATTAGGACCCAACTTTATATTGACTGTGACAAAAGAGGGTAATCAACTTATCACACAAGCGACAGGTCAAGGAAAAATAGAAATATTTGCAGAGACAGAAACCAAATTCTTTGTAAAAGTGATGGATGCACAACTAGAGTTTGTAAATGACAGTACTGGTAAAGTTGAAAAGCTTATACTCACACAAGGTGGTCAAAAGATGCATGCTAAAAAGATAAAATAAGGAAGAATCGTAATGATTGTCAGTTCGTCTTAATTGAAATCCTATATTTTATATGGTTCAAATTAGAGCAAGTTAAGTCTATAAGAGATGTGATCAGAAGTTTTAGGAATTAAATAAAGCTGTTTGTAATAAACGAATGCTAAAATGTAGCTATTTTTGTCAGAATTCTTGAACCTGATTTATTTTTAGCCATTTTTTTGAACATCAACGAACAGCCAATAGAACATTATGATTTTTCCTAAAGCAAAAAAAATAGCTAAAGAACTTGATTGGTACAAACAAAATGATGGTGTCTTTGGCTTATACAAAGGCTATTTCTTTAATGTAGGAGATGGAAATATTTTAAGTAATCCGCAATTTAAATATGTGGTGGCATATACAGGTTACTTATCAGATTTACAAATTATCACCATAAAACTGAGGCTCCAATCTAATAAGGAAATGTTGAAGTTCTCAAACTTTGAAATAGGTGAAAACATATTCACGGTTAATTTTATTGAAAATATTACGCTTACCAAATTAAAGAGAGTCTACGCTTTATTTGATTTTTTTGTTGATATTTATAAGGAACTAGAAATTCCGGAACAGGACAATTGTCATAGATGTACTTCCATTAAGAATAATCATTATTATGTGCTAAATGGTCAAGGCACGATTATATGTGATGCTTGTTTTGAAGGTATTAACCAAAGTCAAATTAAGGCTGAAACTAAAAGACAAATGTTTGAGAATGGATATTTGACGGGCTTATTAGGGGCTTCTGTTTTTTCAATGTTGGGAATTCTTTTGTGGGTGTTTTTTGCCGTTTATTTAGGTTTGATATCTTCCGGAATGGCTATGGTTATTGCGCTTTTAGGTATCAAGGGATATGAATATTTTGGTGGTAAACTTGGTGGGTTGACAAAATTTATTTTACTTTTCGCCAATATTATGAGTATCATCGTGGGAAATATATTTGCTTTGACGGCTCAGTTGATGGATCAAGGTTACTCAATATTTCAAGCGATCGACTTAATGAGATTTGATGATGCAGTAATGGGCTTGTTTCTTAGAAATATTATTCTTTCATTTACATTAGCTATGTTGGTTTGGATATGGTTGTTATTTATCATGGAAGATAAAAGATTGTCTATCAAGCTGGCAGAAAAGCTATATGCTTAAAAGGAGAATATTCAGAAAAGTGGTGGTAACACATCAATGATTAGCCTAAAAAAAAGTTATGACATTAAAATTAGACACCATTATCATTTTTGTTAAAGATTTAGAATCCCTAAATGATTTTTATGTGGATGTTTTGGGGTTAGAAATTATAGAAGAAACACCAGGTCAATGGTTGCTGCTAGGCGCGGGTGGTTGTAATCTTGGGTTGCATCAGATCGGAGAAGAATATCTGGATGAAAGTAATGAAGACACTACGTATGAAACAAATACCAAAATCGTTTTTGAAATAGACGGCGATATTCATGTTTTGAGAAATGATCTGCTTTCAAAAAATGTCACCATTAAAGAAGTGATGACGTGGGACAACTATCCCTATCTACTTTGTGATGGCGAGGATCCCGAAGGAAATGTATTTCAATTAAAATGTAAAAAGGTATAGTTATAATCTTTCAATCTTTGATTCTATACCTTAACTTTGCATAAAAAAGATCATGAACCTAGATTTCAAACCCAATGGATACAATTCAGCATCTCCTTACTTTATTGTCGATGAGGCACAGAAGTTGATAGATTTTCTTGTTTATGTTTTTGATGCTAAACAGTTAAGACGATATGATCGAAATGATGGAACCATTATGCACGCAGAAATAAAAATAGATGATTCGGTGATCATGTTATCAAATGCTACCAAAGAATATCCTGCAATGAGATTAGTGATGCATGTATATGTTCCCAATGTGGATGAAATCTTTGAGAAAGCTGTTAGTGCTGGTTGTGAAATCATAGACAAACCAAAAACGCGTGAAGGTGATCCCGATAAACGTGGTGCTTTTAAAGATTTTGCTGGGAATATTTGGTCAGTAGCAACGCAAGTAGCTTCGTAGTACGGTCCATTTTGATAATGATTAAATGGTTGCATTTTA
>Ga0075163_10006735_pt1 | contig 15245 bp, 11 predicted proteins | sample JI1023141ADNA_FD_71478 | JGI IMG/M metagenome (GOLD analysis project Ga0075163, IMG submission 71478) | Wastewater effluent complex algal communities from Wisconsin, to seasonally profile nutrient transformation and Carbon sequestration -... | ecosystem: Engineered > WWTP > Effluent > Algae... | reverse complement strand
CGCTTCTCCACAGCAGGAAGTGTGGATGATGGAAAATCTACTTTAATCGGACGATTACTGTACGATAGTAAATCTATTTTCCAGGATCAGATGGACGCTATAGAAGCAGCTTCCGCAAAACGTGGTGAAGAATATGTAAACTTAGCTTTGCTAACAGATGGTTTGCGTGCAGAACGTGAGCAAGGCATCACGATTGATGTTGCCTACAGATATTTTTCTACACCTAAAAGAAAATTCATTATTGCTGATACACCAGGTCATATTCAGTACACACGAAATATGGTGACTGGTGCGTCAACAGCCAATTTAGCTATCATCTTAGTGGATGCGCGCAAAGGAATTATTGAGCAAACGTATCGCCATTCTTACATCGCGTCGTTGTTGCAAATTCCGCATATCATTGTTTGTATCAACAAAATGGACTTAGTAGATTGGGACGAAAAAACCTTCAACAGAATTGTGAATGACTACAAGGCTTTTGCCTCTAAATTGGACATCAAAGACGTTCATTTTCTACCGATTTCTGCACTGGCAGGCGACAATGTGGTAAACCGTTCTGAAAATATGGACTGGTATCAGGGACCCACTTTGATGTATCTGTTGGAAACCATTCATATTGGTTCAGATTTAAATCATATCGATGCACGTTTTCCGGTGCAGTATGTGATTCGTCCGATGAAAAACGACTACCATGATTTCCGTGGCTATGCAGGCAGACTTGCAGGTGGTGTGTTTCGTGTAGGCGATAAAGTGAAAGCTTTACCAAGCGGTTTCACCTCTAAAATAAAATCTATCGTAACAATGGATGGCGATTTGCAGGAAGCATTTGCACCGCAAAGCGTAACGATTACGCTGGAAGATGAAATTGATATTTCACGTGGCGATATGATTGTGCGAGAAAATAACATGCCGCAATCCGAACAGGAATTTGATGTGATGCTTTGCTGGATGAATGAGAAAAAGATGGTGCCACGTGGTAAATATATTTTACGCCATACCGCCAGAGAATGCAAGTGTATCGTGAAAGAAACCAAATACAAACTTAATATCAATACACTTCAAAGATTGGAAGATGATTTGGAATTAGGCTTGAATGATATTGGAAGAGTAACCATACGCACTACGGTTCCGTTGTTTTTTGACAGTTACCGAAAAAACAGAATCACAGGCAGCATTATTTTAGTAGATGAAGCTACCAATGAAACAGTGGCTGCAGGTATGATTGTATAACTACTCAACTCTCTTGTAATATCTCGCGTATTCCACTTCAAATGTATACGGAAATTTGGTGTAATCGATATCGCCGCCGCCGCCAATGGGTGGAATAATGCCGCCCATTGCCAGATTTAGTTTTAGGTATTGTTGTTTCAGGAGAGGTTCCCAATCCGCACCTAAATCCTGTTTGGTGAACGTCACGTAATTTGCATCATCTACAAAATATTTTATTTGCGTGCTATCCCATTCGATAGCATAATTATGAAATTCCTCTGTAAAAAAATCTGTATTTATAGAAATAAAAGGCCAATGCCTTTCAGCATATTTACTACTTGCAGCACCCTGTACATATAAACTTCCTAAAGCAACAAATGGCGCATTTCCAATCCATTCCACAATGTCTATTTCACCGCATTTTGGCCAGCCTACCTGCGCTCGATTAACGCCGACCATCCAGATAGCCGGCCAGGTGCCACCACCAAGATGTGGCATTTTTGCACGCACTTCTATCAATCCATACAAAAAATCTTTCTTGCCCAAAGTTTCAATACTGGCAGAGCTTACCGGATGTTCCTCAAATGTATCATTTCGTGCAATAATGTGTAACACACCATCATAAACATGACAGTTTTCAATTCGCTTATCAGTATAGTATTGTGTTTCGTTATTTCTGACATAGCCGGTTTCGTAGCTCCATTTTGTGGAATCAGGCAACCCGTTATATTCAAATTCATCCGACCAATTGAGCACGTATTTATTGCCACGAATCAGGAACTCATCGTTATTAGAAGTTGAATTATTTTCTTTGCGACATGCTGCTACCACAACAAAAATGCCGAGTACATAAAACCAATAGTTTTTCATAGTTCTATCTAAAATACAAAATACAAATTAAATTTTTTCACTATACATAAGAAAATAAACACCTGCATGTTAAACTATAACATTTAAATAATGGAAGCATTTAGTTACTCCAACCATGGTTCTTGTCTCACGAACCATAAACCAAATAAATCTCTATTCTTAATTCTCAAATCCTGTTCCAAATCTTCGGAACAAAAGCATATCTTTGCACTCGATGCAAACCACCAAAACTATTGGCATTATCGGCGGCGGACAACTCGGCAAAATGTTCATTCAGAATGCATCGAAACTATCCGTACCTATTAACATCTTAGATAGAGACGCAACTTGCCCTGCAAGCGTATTAGCCAACCAACACATTGTTGGCAGCATTACCGATGCAAATGAAATTGAAAAATTATCAGATATTTCGGATGTACTAACCTGGGAAATCGAACACATTGATGTAGATAAACTGATTGAACTGCAGCAACAAGGAAAAACCATCATTCCCAATCCGGAAATATTGAAAATCATTCAGGATAAAGGCAAACAGAAATTATTTTACCAAAATAACAATATTCCGACTTCGCCGTTTTTAATTGCACAAAACAAAGAAGAAGCGAAAGAAAAACTGGCACAAACCACTTTTAAAAAAGTGGCTGTAAAAGCCAGCACCGGTGGATATGACGGCAAAGGTGTATTTATCTCTGATGTTACACCTATAATAGAAAATCCTTCAATCATTCCATTTGATTCGGAACTGATGATAGAAGAATTTGTGCCTTGTAAATCAGAAATAGCGGTACTCGTGGCACGCAATCGTAAAGGTGAATTGGCTGTGTATCCTGCTATAGAAATGGAATTTGATCCACAAAGCAATTTGGTTTCCTTTTTAATTTCTCCGGCAAATATTCCTTTACACCTGGAACAACGTGCGGAACAAATAGCCTTGCAATGTGCGGAAGCCTTTGGAAGCGCGGGTTTGTTTGCGGTGGAATTATTCTTATCGGAAAATGATGAATTGCTGGTGAATGAAATTGCACCTCGTCCGCACAATTCCGCACATCATACTATCGAAGGATTTTATACTTCACAATACGAACAATTATTACGTGTACTATTAGACAAACCACTTGGCGCAACAGAAATGATAGTACCCTGTGCGATGGTGAATATTGTTGGTTGCACAAATGGTGAAGGCAAGTATCAATTAAAACATGAAAAAGAATTAATGCAACTGCAAGGTGTGTTTATTCATTTGTATGGAAAAGAATTCAGCAAACCAAATCGTAAATTAGGTCATGTTACGATTGTACATGCAGACAGAAATGAATTAATAAAATTAGCAGAAAAAGTACGAACTTTAGTAGAAATAGAAATTATAGAGCAGAGATATGAGAAGTGAGACAAAAATCTTAGTTCTCAAATCTCAAATCTCAAAATCTGAATTATGAAAAAAGTAGCAATAATAATGGGCTCCGACAGCGACTCACCTGTCATGCAGGAAGCAGCAAAAGTATTAACAGATTTCGGAATTGAATTTGAATACACTATTATATCTGCGCATCGCACACCAGAGCGCATGTATGAGTTTGCACGCACTGCACATGAGCAAGGTTACGAAGTAATTATTGCAGGTGCCGGTGGCGCTGCTCATCTGCCAGGCATGGTAGCAGCTATTTCGCCATTACCGGTGATTGGTGTTCCGGTACAGAGCAAAAGTTTGAATGGCTTAGATTCATTATTGTCGATTGTGCAAATGCCTGGTGGTGTGCCTGTCGCAACAGTAGCTATCAATGGCGCAAAAAATGCAGGTATTTTAGCTGCACAAATTTTAGCTACACATGACAAAGAACTACTTCAAAAAGTAATTGAGTACAAAAAGAAGTTAGAAAACGAAGTGATAGAAAAAACAAAGACGTTTAAACCATAATCTAATATAATACTCTAATAAAACCACTTAAGAAATTTAAGAAACTTAAGTTATAAAAAATCTTTAGTTCCTTATGTGGTTTAAAATATTTGTGTTTAAAGACACAGCATCTCTAAAAACCAATCTTTATCAGGCAAATCAGCCTCCTGTTCAATTTCGTTTTTAAGCTTCAATTTCTTAGTTTTCGATACATCTATAGTTGCATAAAGTTTTTCACTAAATTTTATAATATTTTTATAGCGCTCTTTATGGTAACCGATTTTTTTCTGCCGAAATAAATACACTTTGAAGGTATTAAGCAAACCAACTAAAGCTTCATACTCTTTGGTCTCGAAATAAATTTTTACCAGCATAAATTTAGATGCTAAATTCCATAAGGTATCACTGTATTCAATGCTTAATAAAATAGGCATTGTTTTTTTATAATTCTTTTGCGTGAAATACAATCGTGCTTTATTGAATGAAATCGTATTTTCTTTAGTAGTTTCATTTAAATACACACCATATGCCTTTATGAAATTCTCAACACCAATAAAATCTTGCAGTTTCAATCCTATAAAAACGACATTGGTGAAGGTGAAACGACTCAGCTCATTGTTGTCTAACAAATATTTTTTATCCAGTGAATGCAGATATAACTTATAGGCAGTTTCTGCATAGAGCAACTCACTGGAATTTAATTTCTTAATGCAATGATTAATGCACAACAGAAAAATATCTTTTAATTCATGTTCCGTAAAGCAAGACTCATGTTTGTAAACTGCATCTACGCAACATTTAAAAAAGCTATTATCATTGGTATTCGTTAATGTTTTGTATGCATAAAAATAAATTTCAATAGCTGGTGTTAATGCCAATTTTTGGGTTTCTATTTGTTCAATTATAAATGGCAAAAACGAAAATGAATACTGCTGATTACTGACATTTTGATGCGTGATAGAAATACATGCATATTTTAAAATTTCGGCCGCAGAATAATGATGAATTGCATCAGAAATTTGCTGCAGGTTAAATATTTTTTCTCTGGAATTTTGACTTAATATTTTAAAATGTTCTATTTCCAGCTGTAAGGTTTCTAAATAATACAACGCATCTTGCTTTGCCTGATGTTGATGAGTGTTTTTAATTTTAGTAAAAACAACTTGCGCTTGTTCTACCAGTTGATGTTGTTGTAAATTTTTTGCTAAAGCGAGTTGCTGTTCGTTTCTGTTTTTTATAAAAAAGGAATACGCTAAAAAGTCTTCCATCGTTTGCGTACAAAGTGACATAATATGGCGCAAGCGTAAATCATCATAAACCTTAGCTTTTGGATATAAATAGGAAAAAGCACGATTTTTTTGCAAAGTAATGCCGGAAATACTTCTTCTAGAGCTTATAAACGCTATTAATTTTCGGACATCATCATGCACATTTGCAATCGGCGAAACCATCCATTTGTTTAACAGCCTTATTTCTTCATTATTTAATGAAACATACATTTTAACTAACTTACTTTCCAACATAAAAACACTATTTATTTAATACTAAACTAACATAAAATATCGGACAAACAAGATATAATGTAATTTTTTAATACAAGAATAGCTTGCACTTTTGTGTCGTAAACAACTTAAAAAATATCAGTCATGGAAAAGTCAACAATTCAACATCAAAACCAAAGTGATCAATACATTTACTATACGCATTTTGGCGTAATACGGGTAAAAAGAAAAAAAACTGTTTCCGGAATTAGTAACTTTAAGAAATCCATTATGAAAGCGCTTAAGAAATTTAGTTTAGCAATACTCTTTTTTATTACTTGTAGTAATTTATATGCAAATGGATGGCAACAAAAGTTAGATTTAATAAATTCCAGCGACAGAGCTAACAATTCGGAAGTGGAAACAATGCCAAATGGCAATTGTTTAATAGCATCTAATTTTTCTACACCATGGGACACGGCTGTTTATTTACATCAGTATAAAAAAGAAAATGGTGAACTTCTGTTGTTTAACATCAACTATCTTCCAAACAAATTTGTACAAAAAGTTCATGCTATAAAATACATATCATCAATACAAAAGTACATTTTGATTTACGACGAATACGTACCTAATATCAGCGTTGGAATTTATTACCAAATTATTGATTCCTTTGAACCATTCGTTATTCAACCTAAACATTTATTGTATGCATATAACGATGCAGATATTTTTCTCTACACAAACAAAATAACTGTAACCGAAACAGATTCAACCATTGAAGCAGCATTTGCAACTGTTCTTTTGGACAATGTAAACAATCATATTTCGGATACAATCAATTTTCACAGAGCACAAATTTCATTTTCAAATTTAGATACTATTGCACAATTAGACTCACTTATTATTCCTCAAAAATTCGGCTCTGCAAGCATTCAATATGCTTTATATACAACAAGAAAAGTGCAAAATGATTACATTCTAAACGTAAGTAACCTGGATAGCAACAACGTATATTATGCAAAATTGATAAAAGTCTATTCCAACTTAAGCTGGGATTCTGCCGCCGTTTATTATCCGGATGGTTTTATATCACCACAATTATTAAACAATGGAAATCTGATGGTAAAACATAATTTCAGACAAAGTAGTAATGTTGATGGTGGTTATTCTACTACTGATGTATATAATAGTAGTATGCAAAAATTATTTTCAATTGATTCTACTTCATTGCCCGGAAATGCTGCCATATTTATTGAACCAAGCGAAGGAAAAGTAATCAATATTGAAGGTGATTATTATCCAAACCAACCAACAGAGTATGGCATGGTAAAAGAAATTATTGATATCAATAACCGCAAAGCAAACAAACAGGAAATCTGGCGTATAAACTATCCGGACGGAATTTCATTCAGAAATTTTAATATCATCTCTCAAACAAGCTTCAAAGATGGCTACGCATATCTGTTCGGCTTGATTGCAAACCAAAATAGCAGGAATCTATTTTTAATCCAGATAGATTCTTTAGGCAATGTTTATAACAATTTGATTCAAGGTCATGTGCTTGGCGATTTTAACAATAATTGCATGAAAGATACCGGTGATGTAGACTTACGACAAATTACGGTAACAGCATCTATTGATACTAATGTATTATTTACATCTTCTGATAATTATGGAAATTTTCAATTTGCTACCAATGCGTCCGGTGCCGTAAAATTGTTTCCAAGAACAGGTTTTCGATACGCATTATGGGCACGCGGTACATGCAGCGACACGGCTATTCTTAATTTATCAAATGATGTCAGCATAGATTCCGTCAACTTTAATTTCACGCCAACTGTTGTTTGCAGCAACTTAAATATTGGTGTGCATCTGCAACGCTTTCGTCATTTAGATGAAATTATTTATTATCACATTGACTATTGTAACACAGGAACAAAAAATGCAACTGGAGTTTATATTGACATTACTGTTGACCCATTGTTAATTGTCGACAATGCATCTACTGGTGGTAACATACCAATAAACATTAGCGATTTAGGCAATCATCGTTATCGCTTGTATGTTGGCAGCGCAGATATTTTTGATTGCGGAAAATTGATTGTAAGATTACACGAAGCACCGGAAGCCACTTTAGGCAGAACGGTGTGTATCCAAAGTCATATTTATCCGGATAGTGTATGTGTACAACCTGATTACAACGGCTCTATAATTGTAGCATCAGCAACCTGCTTAGGCGACAGTGTAGAATTGAAGTTAAAAAACGATGGTGCTGCCATGCAGCAACCTAAAAAATATATCGTTATAGAAGATCAGGTTATAAGACAAATCAGCACTTATCAGTTAGAAGTTAACGGCACTAAAACAGAAATGGTTCCTGCTGATTCAGGTAAAACGTATAGAATTATTGCTGAACAGGAAGATGATTTTCCAGTCGAATTAGGCGAGAAATATGTAACTGCATTTATAGAAGGATGTCGTCCAACTTTACAAAATCCCATTTCAACAGGCAATGTGTTAGCATTTTCCAATTACAATGCACCTTATCGCGCAACAGATTGCAAGATGATTGTCGGCAGTTTCGATCCGAATGCAAAAGAAGCGTCACCGCTTGGCTATGGCGTTCAACATTATATTGAGCCCAATACAACGATTCATTACACGATTCAATTCCAAAATACAGGAAATGATACTGCATACGACATAATTGTAGCTGACACAATTTCTACGCTGCTGGATATTAATACATTAATCCCATTGGTCAGCAGTCATAATTATCGTTTTGAAAGAAGTGACAGTAATGTAGTTCGCTTTGTATTTGATTCTATTTATTTGGTAGATAGCGTCCATAACGAACCTTTATCACACGGTTTTGTGCAGTTTAGTATTCAGCAAAAACTAAACAATCCGATTGGCACTAAAATCTACAATAATGCGTCTATTTATTTTGACAGAAATGAAGCAATTGTAACCAATACCACCTTTCATACCATTGGCAGAGACTTTATACAAATGCAATTAATCAGCTCTACAAAAAACACAAAATTTAATGTAAAAGAAGTGGTTGTTTTTCCAAATCCATTTCGGGAAAAAACGCAAATCATTGTAAAATCAGCGGAATTAAAAAATGCTGTTTTAGTATTGATGAATCTGGAAGGTCAAATTTTAAAAACTATTTCATCCAACAATAATACATTTGATATCTACAGAGATGATTTAGCAAATGGAATGTATCTGTTTAAGATTTTGGAAAACGATGAAGAAGTAGCCACTGGAAAAATAATTGCGCAGTAAATAATATTGTTAGCTTAACAAAGCAGGAAGTTTAGGCTTCCTGCTTTGTTATTTTCCTATCAAGTCTCTAATTACCACACTAGCGCAAACACTGCCGAATGTTGCCGGCAAATATGAAATAGTGCCATATGCAGATTTCTTGTAATTCTTTCCATCTGTCAAAATCAGTGAATTTCTGTCCGGCAATTCAGTTGAAAAAACTACCGGAATGCCTGTATAAATTTTTTCTTTTTTTAATCGCTTGCGCACCATTTTCACAAAAACACAATTGTAGGTATTTGCCAAATCATCAACAATTAATTTTGTTGGATCCATTTTTCCGCCAGCGCCACCACTCATCACAATTTTCTTTTTTAAATCATACGCTGCTTTCAATAAATTTATTTTAGGTGTTATGCTATCAATGGCATCTATGATATAATCATAATCATACAAACCAACAATTTCATACGCCTTTTTCGGTGAAAGAAATTCTTTCACAACATGCAACTCAATTTCCGGATTAATGTCTCTGATACGCTCAGCCATCCAGTCTGCTTTGCTCACACCATGTGTTGAAAACATAGCCGGCAATTGCCTGTTTCTATTACTTGGATCGACTACATCACCATCTACAATCGTCATTTTACCAACACCTGCTCTTGCTATAAATTCTGCAGCAAAAGATCCAATTCCACCTAATCCAACCACTAACACATGGCTGTTAATTAATTTGTCTAATTTCTCGTCGCCAATGAGTGCAACTGTTCTCGAAATCCAATGCTTATCTTGCATTTATAAAATTTTGGTGCAAAGGTAGTAAAGATTTTCTTGGCGTCTTTGTGTCTTTGCGTGAAAAATCAGTTCAAACTATTTAACTTGCAATTAGTAAATTAAGAATAGTGCTGCAACATTATCCATCTTCTAAAATTATTTGCGGTGTCGACGAAGCCGGTCGAGGTTGTATTGCAGGTCCTGTAGTAGCTGCTGCAGTTATTTTACCTGAAAATTTTAAATACGATTTTTTAAATGATTCGAAGCAGTTGACAGAAAAGCAACGCAACGAATTGAGACCAATTATTGAAGCAAATGCACTTGCTTTTGGTATTGGTATTATTGACAATCATACCATTGACGAAGTCAATATTTTGCAGGCAACTTACTTAGCCATGCATCAGGCAATAGACAAGTTAAAGAAGAAACCGGAATGGTTAATTATTGATGGCAATCGATTCAAACCTTATAAAAAGATTACACACGAAACGATTATTAAAGGTGATGGAAAATATATAGAAATTGCAGCCGCTTCCGTGTTGGCAAAAACGTATCGTGATGAAATTATGGAAAAATTAAGCTTGGATTTTCCTGTTTATAACTGGCAAAAAAACAAAGGTTATCCAACCATTGAACATCGAAAAGCGGTAAAAGAATTTGGTAGCTGCGAATATCACAGACAAACATTTCAGCTATTAAAACCGGAACAACTGCGGTTGTTTTAAGTTAACTCCAGCGTTCGTCTGTTACACATCTATTCGGATATTTTCCCAAGTGCGTTTTATCGGCATAATACTGCATTATTTCACGCATATCCTTATCCATATCGCCGGTAGGATAAAAAATCTTGTCCACGATACCTTCTTTCACATCAAAATCCAGATAGCCTAATGCAATCGGCACGTTCGCTTTTACTGCAATATGATAAAAACCCGTTTTCCAAAGTTTGCGTTTGCCGCGTGAACCTTCCGGTGTAATTACCATGCAAATTCTCTTCTCTTTAACTATAGAATTAGCCATCGCATCTACCAAGCTGATTTTATGCTGCCTGTTACCATCTTTTGGTGTTCTGTCAATAGGTATACAGCCTAGATATCTTAACAGCCAGTTTAACGGCCAGAAAAATGCTTCTTTTTTTACGGCAATTCTTGCAGGAATTTTTGCCAGCACAAATATGGACTTACCTATTGCCATATCCCAGGCAGAAGTATGTGGCGCAACAATCAATACGCATTTGTCTATTGGCTTTAAGGCGTCTACGTTGTACGTCCAGCCTTTCACCATTAAAATTAATCTCGAAATAATTTTCAGCATAGTCTGTTTATTCGGTGCAAAGGTAAAAGATAAATTATTTCTTTTTTTCCTTACTACTTACTACTTATAACTTACTAGTTTCAGATGTAGCGCTCGTCCAGACTGAATTTCTCCGGATGGCACGGTGTAATATCTTTATAAAATTCCATCATCGTACGCATATCATCTTCCAAATTCGTTGGATAAATGATTTTACCAATTCCGGCTACTTTATTCTTATAATCCAGATAACCCAGTAAAATTGGCACATTGGCCATTTTTGCCGTGTACCAAAATCCTGTTTTCCATTGTTTGCGTAAACTTCGCGTGCCTTCAGGTGTCACCATCACATGTAATTCAGGATTTTCCTTAAATAAATTTGCCATCGCTTCTGTCATGCTGGGTCTTTCTTCACCTGGATTTTTTGGAGTTCGATTAATTGCAATTGCGCCTAAATTCAGCATAATCCGTTTAAATGGAAACCTAACCCATTCTTGTTTTACCGTAAACCGCAATGGCAAGCCCATTAAATCAAACGCTGCTTTTGCAATAGGCAAATCCATATTGGCAGTATGCGGTGCTGCTATTGTAATAGACTGCTTGATGCCAACAATTGCTTCTGTCTTTAATTTCCAGCCTAATGCCTTAAAAATTACTTTGAATATCCAACGTACCATAATACTACAAAGATGCACAATTTTTCTAATTTATAAAATTGACAAAAGCTATTAAAAATAAACCACTCTTTTCTTGCATCTTCAAAAGAAAACGCTTAAATTAGTTGTTATAGCAACTATTATTAATGCAACTATGTCAGATTTTATAAAACCATTTGAAGAAAAAACACCTGAAATCGTCTTTGAATGGAGCGATTCTAAAACCGATGCACAAGGTTGGTTGGTCATCAACTCCTTGCGTGGTGGCGCTGCCGGTGGTGGTACACGCATGCGTAAAGGCTTAACCAAACACGAAGTCGTTTCTTTGGCAAAAACTATGGAAATTAAATTTTCCGTTTCCGGACCAGATATTGGCGGTGCAAAATCAGGCATTAACTTTGACCCAAATGATCCACGAAAAAAAGAAGTTCTTGAACGTTGGTTCAAAGCAGTAGCACCAATCTTAAAAAGCTATTACGGAACCGGTGGCGACATGAATGTAGATGAAATTCATGAAGTAATTCCGATTACAGAAGAATATGGCATATGGCATCCGCAGGAAGGTATTGTCAATGGTCATTATCAGCCAAAAGAACGCGATAAAATCAATAAAATAGGACAACTGCGTGTTGGTGTTTCTAAATTAATTGAAGACGAAGATTATACGCCATCTAAAAAAGAAGGCTATTTAGTGGCAGATATGATTACCGGTTATGGAGTTGCAGAATCTGTGAAGCACTACTACCAACTATATAAAAATGAAAGTACAGAAGGCAAAAAAGCAACTATCCAAGGGTTTGGAAATGTTGGCGCAGCAGCAGCTTATTTCTTAGCACAACAAGGTGTTAAAATAACAGCAATTATTGATATCACAGGCGCTTTGATAGATAAAGATGGTTTGAATTTTGAACAAATCAAAACGTTATTCTTAAACAGAAAAAACAACAAACTTACACATCCAAATTTAATGCCATTTGAACAGGCACAGACAGCTTTTTGGAATACAAAAGCAGATATTTTTATTCCAGCAGCAGGTTCTCGATTTGTTAGTGAAGATAATCTGAGTGCTATGCTTAAAGCTAGTGTGGAAGTCATTTCGTCGGGTGCTAATGTTCCTTTTAATGATCCTGAAATTTTTTATGGGAAAATATTAAATAAAGCAGATGAAAATTTAGCCGTGATACCTGATTTTATTGCAAATTGCGGTATGGCTCGCGTGTTTGCTTTTTTAATGGGCAAGAATGTAAAAATTACGGACGATGCCATTTTTCAGGATGTTTCAAACGTAATTTATAAAGCATTAGAAAAAGTACACCAAAAGGACAACAACAACAGATTTATTTCCAGAAATGCATTACAAATTGCCATTGAAGAATTATCGTAGATACGCACAGCTGTGCGTATCTATAGTGTATCAACAATAAATTAAAATTATGCCAATCTATCACAAACTCGGAAAAATACCACAAAAACGACATGTCGTTTTTAAAAGTGATGCAGGAAATTTTTACTACGAACAATTATTTGGAACAGAAGGATTTAACAGTCACTCGTCTTTGTTATATCATATTCATCGACCAACACAAGTAAAAGAAATCCTGAAATCTTATTCTGTAGAACCTAAAATTGCCGTTGATAAAAACATCAAATCGCTATTATTGCAAGGATTTCAGGTGGCACCACAGGATGATTTTCTGGACAGCAGAAAAGCTATGCTGGTGAACAGAGATTGCATCATTGGTTTGGCGGCACCACGTCAATCATTAACCGATTACTTTTATAAAAATGCAGATGCAGATGAACTAATTTTCATTCATAAAGGCAGCGGCACTTTGCGCACGTTCATGGGTAATATACCATTTGAATATGGCGATTATCTCGTGATTCCACGTGGTATGATTTATCAAATAGAATTCAACACGACAGACAATCGATTGTTTTATGTAGAATCGCACGCACCATTTTTTACACCGAAACGATATAAGAGTTCTTCAGGACAATTATTAGAACATTCGCCATTTTGCGAACGTGATTTTAAGTTGCCGCAAGATTTAGAAACGCACGATGAAAAAGGTGATTTCATTATCAAAATAAAAAAAGAAGGCATGATACACGAATTCGTGTATGCCACACATCCGTTTGATGTTGTTGGTTATGATGGCTACAATTTTCCGTATGGTTTTAGTATTCATAATTTCGAACCGATAACAGGTCGTGTGCATCAGCCGCCACCGGTTCACCAAACGTTTGAGACTTCAACCTTTGTGGTGTGTTCGTTTGTGCCTCGTTTGTACGATTATCATCCGGATGCCATTCCTGCACCATACAACCACAGCAATATTGACAGCGATGAAGTGTTGTATTATGTAGATGGTGATTTTATGAGCAGAAATAATATTGAGCAAGGCCACATCACCTTACATCCAAAAGGCATACCGCACGGACCTGCACCTGGCGCAATGGAACGCAGTATCGGACACAAAAAAACACAGGAATTAGCCGTAATGGTAGATACATTCAGACCATTAATGGTAACAGAAGAAGCCATGAAAATTGATGATGGTAAATATTATAAAAGCTGGTGTGAGTAATGAGATAATTTGAAAATTAGTGAATTTGAAAATCAAAAAATATGTCAACAGAAATTAAAAATGTAGAATACGGACTCGAAAAAATCTTCGATGGTGCGCAGGATTTTTTACCGTTGCTAGGAACCGATTATGTCGAGTTTTATGTAGGCAATGCCAAGCAAGCCGCACATTTTTACAAAACAGCATTCGGCTTTCAATCCTTAGCATATGCAGGTTTGGAAACAGGTGTGCGCGACAAAGCATCGTATGTGCTGAAACAAGATAAAATAAGATTAGTGCTTACCACACCATTAACTTCAGATTCACCTTTAAATACGCATTTAGCAAAACACGGCGATGGTGTTAAAGTAATTGCACTTTGGGTAGATGATGCCACCAAGTCGTTTAAAGAAACAACTAAACGTGGAGCCAAACCTTTCATGCAACCAACTTTAGAAAAAGATGAGTTTGGTGAAGTTATTCGTTCAGGCATTTATACGTATGGAGAAACCGTGCATGTTTTTGTGGAACGCAAAAATTACAACGGCACATTTTTGCCTGGTTATCAGGAATGGAAATCCGATTACAATCCAACACCAGTTGGCTTAAAATTTATAGACCACATGGTTGGCAATGTTGGTTGGAACGAAATGAATACTTGGGTAAAGTGGTACGAAGACGTAATGGGTTTTGTCAATTTCTTATCGTTTGATGATAAACAAATCCATACCGAATATTCTGCGTTGATGAGTAAAGTGATGAGTAACGGAAATGGCAGAATTAAGTTTCCAATCAACGAACCAGCAGAAGGTAAAAAGAAATCACAGATTGAAGAATACTTAGACTTTTATGAAGGTGCCGGTGTGCAACATATTGCAGTAGCGACAGATGATATTATTTCAACCGTAACACAACTTCGCGCACGTGGTGTAGAATTTTTAAGTGGACCACCACACGCTTATTACGAAGAAATTCCTGCACGTTTAGGCGAACATATGAGCATCATGAAAGAAGATATTGCTATATTAGAAAAACTCGCAATACTAGTAGATGCTGATGAAGACGGTTATTTGTTGCAAATTTTTACAAAACCTGTAGAAGACCGACCTACTTTGTTTTTTGAAATCATACAACGAATGGGTGCGAAAGGTTTTGGAGCAGGAAACTTCAAAGCATTATTTGAATCTATTGAAAGAGAACAGGAAAAGCGTGGTACGCTTTA
>Ga0075163_10006734_pt1 | contig 15246 bp, 12 predicted proteins | sample JI1023141ADNA_FD_71478 | JGI IMG/M metagenome (GOLD analysis project Ga0075163, IMG submission 71478) | Wastewater effluent complex algal communities from Wisconsin, to seasonally profile nutrient transformation and Carbon sequestration -... | ecosystem: Engineered > WWTP > Effluent > Algae... | reverse complement strand
TAGTGGGATTTAAAGTAAATGTATGTAAATGATTAGAATATGAATAGTCTATATTTAATTGGTATATATTACAAATGCTTTTTACAATAGCTAAACCAAGACCTAGTGAGTCTTTTGAAGCGTCATTTTTTTTGAAGCGCGTATATAATTCATTTGAATTAATAGTTAGCGCTTCGCCACTATTAGAAATAATTAATTTATTTTGCATTAAATCAATATTTATTATTCCTCCATTTACATTATGTCTAATAGCATTTTGAACTAAATTTGACAATAGAATCTCTGCTAATGTTGGATTAATAGTTAATTGTAAATCGTCTTTTAAATTTAGGTTTAATTCTATGTTTTTGACTTCAATTAAGTCATCAAAATTATTTACTACTTTATTAATGATTTTATTTATTGATATTAATTCGTTTTCTTTAAATTGATTATTTTCTATTTTAGATAAAAGTATTAATGCTTTATTAAGTGAAGCTATTTTTTTTGTAGTATTTTCAATAGTTTGCAAGTTATTCATATCGCTTTCCGATAGGGTAGTTGATTGCATTAATTGTGTTAGATTGGCTTTAATGACAGCTAATGGGGTTTGCATTTCGTGAGAAGCATTTTCAGTAAATTCTTTTTGTTGTAAATAGTCTATATGAATTTTGTCAGTCATTTTTGTTAATGCTGTATTTAGTTGTTGAAACTCCAATGTGTTTGTTTTTAAAAATTGTTGTTGCTCGTGATTTTTAATATCATACGTATTTAGTTTAGATAGTGTATTATAAAACGGTTTCCATAAAGTTTTTGATACTAGCCAGTTTACAATAAAAAAAGCTATCATTAAAAACAGACTAATAATCGTAAATGCTGAAAAGATACCTTCCAACAATTCATCTTCTTGCATAGTAGTTTTTAATAATATGATTTGATATTCATTTCCATTAAAACTATAATAACTTTTTAGTTTTCGATAACCGACATTTTCATTTTCAGTAATATCGAATATAAGCGTATCGGTATATGATGACTTAAAGGAAATACCTTTAAATGGCTGAATAGAAGATAAACTATCTAGTGTTAAGTACACCGTTTGAGGGTTTCTAAAAGTTTGAATTAGTTTTTCAGCGTATACTTTCTCTTTAGATAGTTCTTCTTCTGTGCCGTCTCTTAATTCGGATTTAATAAGGTAATATGAAAAAAAGCCAGCTATTATTAGTAATGGTAAACTAATTAATAGGAAATTCAAAAGTGTTTTACTAATCAGTTTCATTTAATTAATTTTAAAATTATAGCCTATGCCATATATAGTTTGTACATAATCCTTGCAGCCTTTCTCTACTAATTTCTTTCTAAGATTTCGCAAATGCACATAAATAAAATCGTGACTATCCATTTGATCGCTATCATCACCCCATAAATGTTCTGCAATAGTATTTTTAGAAAGAACTCTGTTTTTATTACTTATAAAAAATAGTAATAAAGCGTATTCCTTAGCGGTTAATATTACTTCTTCATTATTCACTTTTACTATTCTTTGTTCTGGAAAAATGCTGATTTCATTAACTACGATAGTTTTATTGCCTTCAAAATTTCTCCTACGAATAAGCGCTTTAATACGAGAATTGAGTTCTGCTAAATCGAAAGGTTTTGCTAAATAATCATCTGCTCCTAAATCAAGCCCAGTTATTTTATCATCTAGTGAGTTTTTAGCGGATATTATGATTATTCCTGCTTTAGAAAAATTTTGTTTTAGTTGTTTAATAATTTCTAAACCATTTCCTTTCGGTAAAGTAATATCTACCAAAATACAGTCATAATCGTAAACTTCAATTTTTTCGATGGCTTTAATAAAATCATTAGCCGACTCAACAATATAACCTTCTTGATGTAAGAAGTGTTTTATTGATTTTCTCAATTCAGGCTCATCTTCTATTAATAGAATTTTCATAGTGTAAATAACCGCTTTAATTCTAAAGGAATTCTAAAGTCTTGTTAGCAATAGTCGCAATTGTAAATATAAACCTTTTGAATTAAATAAACCTTGCTGCCGCAGGCTTGAATTTGCTAGTTTGTAAGTGCCTTGATTTTGAGAATAAGTTTTACGGTTTATCCGTTAGGGATAGAAGCGGTTATCCTTTTTATTACAGAGAATGTGAGGAAGGATAAAAAGATAAAAGCGGATAGCCCGTCCCGATAGGGAACGGCATTAAGTTTTTAATTATTATTATCTCAAACAATATTTACACTATTGTTACTGATACAAATAATAAAATGATTTGCTTCTTGTTTCCATTGTATTATGTTGAATATTTTTTTTAAATTTTCAATATCGTTTTCGTCAAAAAAATATTTAATCCTTTTACTTGAATGCCCGGTTCTTGCCACGTTAATAAATATTCTTCCATCTGGTTGAAGTTTAGATAATGAAAGTTTAATGTATTTACAAATCGTATCCCAATCAAAAAAATGTAAAAAATTAGATATGTTTATGATGTCATATTTATTATAAGTTTTTTCTAAAAATCTATATTCATCTTGTTTAAAATACTGTAATATTACTTTTGAACTATTATTTGTTTCTGATTTATACTTTAAAACATTCTCATTAAACTCTTCTTCAAAATCTTCGTCATATACCTTTTCATATAAACCATTATCCACAGCGACGAGAAATACAAAAGACAATTCTTTAATTTCTAATAGATCAAACACAAAGCCTCCTGAGCCAGCAGCAATATCTAAAACACTTAGGTTAGATTTGCTCTTCATATTCATAATTATGAATTGTATTATATAACTAGGACTCATATTATATAATTTAAAAAAAAATATTAGAGATTGTAAGTAAAAGAGAGGGAGTTAAACAAATAAAGTCACAGCGTGATTTATTTAAAATATTTTCGAGACGTCAAAAGTATTGAAAAAAAGTGAATCAGAACGAAATATTTTAAATTTTATTGATTTTTATAAATTTTATTATTTTTTTAACAAAATTATATATTTTATTTATTAATTAAATTTGTAACATACTTGATTTAGAGTATGTTAGGATTATATTAACACTGTTTGTTAAGAAGTCATACAAATAAAAATACAAATAAATGAAAAAAAATTTGGTTGACGTTGTAAAAAAGCATATATTTACGTCATGATAAAATTATCTTTTATAAAACCCGATTCGCTTGAAAGAAATTGTAAAGCAACCATTCATAAGAGTGGTAAATTAGGCTTTACAGAAAATGCAATTAAAAAAATGCTGTTAGATGGTACTAAAGGTGTTATGATCGCCCAAAATGAAGAAGACTCACTTGATACGTCTTTTTATTTAGCGGTTGTTGACGGTAATACTCCTGATTCATTTAAAGTTAGTAAGGCAGGGGCATATTATTATATTAACACTAAGGCACTTTTTGATAATTTAAAAATGGATTATCTAAAAGAGACTTTTAGTTACGATGTAAAAGATTTTGAATACGGTGATCAAAAAATGTTTAAATTAATAAAGAGGGAGGACGGAAGAAAGATAGAAACAGAGTAAACTTAAAAAAGCGGCACCGACCAGGGTAACCGCTTTTGGGCATTTAAATATTTCTTGCGACAGAAACAGACGGGCTCTTCACCCAGCTTACATTATATGCCATTTTATGCTTCAAATATACAAATTCTTTTGCTATATCCGGCATCTTGGTTGGTTAAACAAAGTTATTTATTGACTACCAACTTGTAAAACGTCAATAGAGGTTAAAACACTAATACAATGACCGGAAAAACAGGCGAAACATGCCAAGTTAGCGGAGTTTATTATTGCTCAACCCATAGTGCCAACACTATTCCACTTTCAAAAGGAGAGAAATTCCCTCCTTGTTCAGTGGGTGGTGGACATGGTGCAACATGGGTTCTGAAATTCAGAGCATAATCACTCCAAGTAAAAGAATGCAACATGCCTGCTGAGAAAGGCGAAGTATATTAATTTTAAAATGGAAAGGAGGTAATATGGGAAACTTTAATTCATGCCAAAGCGATTTGTGTTTAACAACGAACGGTAAGGCGTTAAAAGTCGAAGCTAACCGCGATATTGCAATTATACTTGCTGCAGTAGTAGCAATTTGCTTAATTGCAATAACCATTTCGGTTATAGAGAAATCCTAAAACAATAAAAAAGGGGCATTAGCCCCTTTTTTATTTATATCATCATTTAATATTTTACTAATACCAGCCGGATAATTGTAGATAACATCTATTTTCCATTGCTATGTCTTTGGGCTTCCACCATTTTGCAAGAGATACTCTTATTAAAGAACCTGCTGGGATTACGCCAATAGCTTCAGTAAATCCGACATAACTTAATCTTTTTCCCGTGTGGAAACGAGTAAGTGGTGGGTAACTATAATATGAATTTTCGAATCTAAGGTCCTTATCATTTATCCAAAAGCCTACACTATTTGGAGGGATATCTGCATCGTTTATATATCCACTGCCATTGCCAGTCCATTTGATCATTCCATTAAACAAACTTTCTGGACCTCCTCTCCATACAATGCAACGATCTAGAATGATATTTTTAATATTATTATTTTCGCTAATAATTTTTTTGCTTAGAATAATTACATCCTCAACATGAGGCGCTGTATCTGGACGATTATTGAATTCTATATTCCATATTTGCCCAATTTCAAATTCTGTATTACCAGGCTGATAAGAATTAATGTCGTTATGTAATCGGATGGGTTGTAAATTTTCGAGTACAATACCTCCTACGCAGGCATTCGCGCCAATATGAGTTTTTGAAAGAATTAATACCTCCATGTTATAAATGAGTTACTTTATAATTATAATCAGAACTAAGTGTATTTATAACAACAGATCTGTGACATGCCACAGGATTTTCTTCGACACAAAATAAAACGATTCTATTTGCTTCTATTTGTTTAAGGTTATTTATAAAATCCTCAAAATTAAAATTTCCTAATATTTTGTTTTTGTATTCTATAATAAATGTTTTACCTAATTCTAGCCTTGTAGTTTTAAGTTCACTTTTTTGCAAATCAATTTTTTTTTGCAAATCCCGTATTTCCGTTGTAGGTGCTAAATCACTTACATAAACATACTTAATTCCCAAAGCATTTAATTTTTGTTGTAATCGATTACTATTTACAAAAGAATACTTGGCTCCTCTAACACCTCTACGTTGCCTAATATCACAAAATGTATCAATTTTGTTGTCTATAAGTTTATTGAAAAATTCTTCTTGTGTTGAGTTATAAACGCCTATAGAAAAGAATTCCATATTATTTATAAACTTTACGTGAGAAAGCATTAATATCATTACCGAACAAAGTTTTGTCCGAAAGCCCTTTATTCAATTCATTAATTACCGTAATCTGATCTTTGATTTTACCAGTTTCATCAATATGTAAAAGAGGAATTTTTTCTTCTAATAAAACTTTTCCAATTAATTTACTTCTATGACATTCGCATGGTTTTCCTTCGCTGCACATAATTGCTACTCGCACTTCCTTTTCATATGCAGTTTTTAAGCGAGATATTCCGTTAATGAAAAATTCTTTTGTTTTAATTAAATCATAATCAACTTTGCCTTCGTCATCATAACAACTTTCATCTTTTGGTCTACCGCCAATTAGATCCCCCATAAATACATACGTTATGCCATGTTTTTTTAGAAAAAATTTTATGTCGTTTTGATTAAACTGAGGATTGAATTTTGAATAGGGTTGAGAACGAACATCTATTACATATTCTATATTTAACTCTTCCAATAATTGAACAAAGTTTTCGGGTTTTCGATTTCCGTGACCTATAGAGTATAATGGCAATTTATCCACATACCAAATATACAAAAAAATATTATTTTATTTATGATAAAAATATTATGTTTTAATCAGTTTTCTAACACCGCACGCCAGTGGCGCGCTTTATGGTGCGTCAAGCACACGCGCAAACAAAGTGCGAAGCACACCTATTTGTTTTGGGCAGGAATTTAGCTTATTTGGTTTTTTGCCTACCTTTTGTAAAAAACAAATGTGCTAAATTAGGGATAGCCAAAACGGGTTTTCTAAACCCGAAAAAGAGGGGAGGAAAGTAAAAACTAAAAACCGTTTCAAGTTCCCTAAACTGTTTCTATGAAACCCTGTTCTTGTCGGCACACAACTTTTTAGAAACCGAAAAGCTTGTTGTCAACCAAAAAAATGTCTTTGGAATTTTCACTGGGCGCATTGAACATAACGTTTTCGCGGTTTATTTCTGTTTGGGGATTTGAAACCGTTTCTACCGAAATATTACTGACAATGATACTATGTTTATTAGACATTTGCAAAGCAAAAATAAATGTCTTTCGCGGGAGCGACTGCTTTTGCAAATGCCGAAGCCGAATGCCCAAATAAAATAAACCGTGTGTTACCAGTTGTGCACTTTTTTCTATACACACAGGTACGTGTCTGCCGAATTATGCAGTAACGCGTCTATGCGGTTAGTTGGTTGCCGAATGCTTTTTTTGGAACACAGTTTTTAGTTTTTTATAGCGCGATAGGGAAAGCGGTTTGGAAAACCGCCAGTTCTAATTACGTCTTGTGAGGAGCGTGAGCCATTTTGCAAGCTTATTTGGCGCAAGAAATAAATTACTTCCTTTGAAAAGAAGCGACCAAATGTGCTTGCAAAATGTAGGGAAGACTACACACAGGTCTAAACACATAGGTCTATGCACACAGGACTATAAGTTGTGACGGCTTAGTGGTCTAAATTTGTCACGGCGACAAGAAAAGGATTTGCAGTTACAAGAAAACTTTTCACAGTAGCGAGAAAACGATTTGCAGTAGCAAGAAAACCTTTCACAGTCTGACATAAATTCATAACGCGTTGAAGTAAATTGTAGAAATGTTGAATTATTAAAAAATCGACAGCAAGAAAACAATTTGCAGCGACAAGAAAATCTTTCGCAGTAGCAAGAAAATCATTTGCAGCTACGAGAAAACGATTTGTTGTTGCAAGAAAACACTTTGCAGCAGCAAGAAAACCTTTCACAGTCTGACAGAAATTCCGCATTGTTAAAGGTTTTAACAAAAGTGAACGGATTTATATAAACACAGGTCGGTAAAAACAAAATGTTTGTTGAACTAAAGGATATGTTCAAGGAACTGTGTAAACAGTTTTGGAATCAAAATCTTTGGCAATAAAAAACCCAACTTGTAAGGTTGGGTTTTTAAGGGAAGGATTAAAAGTTTACTTGGAAATTACTCTTACAAACTTAATGTCGTTTGCGGCTCTGTATTGAGGACTTGATGCACCGTAAACACTTTTGATATATGCTTTAGCATTTTTCACAATATCCAAAAGCCCTGTTGTTTTTGCATAGAAGAAAGTATTTCTATCTATACGAGCGGCTTTTACGTTTGCGTAACTTGTATTAGCTGCATTATTTAAAGCGATTAAGTTTGTTAATTGCGTTTGTAATGAGGCTACTTTGTAAGGTACTTCGTTTGGATTATAAGAAGGAACACTTTGCAATATCATTATCATTTTTTCTAAGTGTTGCAACTTGTTATCGAAACTTTGTTGTGATGTTGAAATGGTTTTTGTTTCGATGGTTTCAACTGGGTCTGTTGGTAATTTTGCTTCGGGTGGAGTTTCAACGATTCCCGAATCTGCTTTAGTTAATTTAGAACCTGAACTACGGAACTTCTTTACTTGCGATTCGAAGTCATCAATAGTTTGTTGTGGTAAACCTAAACTTTGCAAAGCACCGAGGATTTGAGTTGACAATTTAGCCAAAGGATCAAAAGCTAATTCTCTTGAGTTGGTTGCATTTTTCCAAGATGTGAAAGAACTGTTTACTGCGGTTAGCTTAGCGTTTGCATTTGTATATAAAGTTGCTAAGCCTGTTGTTTTGATTGCGTTATTACTTGGATTATAAGTTGTACCAAAAGTTGCAATCAGTTGGTTTAATTTTAACAGGTTTGCTACATTTTTAGCGTGTCCTGTTTCGAAATAGTTTGACATTTTATTAAGTATTAAATTGTTTAATTATTATTTCGATGTTCTGCTTTACTTTAAGAAAACGAGCAAGGAAGAGAAAGAGTTCGGATGATTATCATATTTTAGGTGGCATATTATTTTTGTTTATTGTTGGGTTATAACGAAGGATTATGCCAAACAGTACGTTATAATTGTAAAGGAATGTTAAAACAAAAAAGCCACTTTGTAAGTGGCTTAATTTTGAGAATAAGTGGTATAGAAATATTATCAATCTGATAACATAGAAAATTAATTAAGTAAAAAAAATGTGTTACATTTAATTAAAATTTAACTATGAAAAAAATTATCGTTTTATTAATGTTTTTGTTTGGTATAACAGAAACTAATGCCCAAGGGTTTTGGACTATTGCAAATACCGTAAATGCCATGTTTCCAAATGATACCAGTGAAGATGGACCAAAAGCAAAGGTTAATAGAATAAAACGCAGATGGGAGGGTCAAATTAATGCGCAAGGGACATTCACGACCGCCGCGCAAAATTTTAAAAATTTTAGTGCGGGCTTGGTTAATTTTAGAGCGCAAACAACTAATTGTTTGCCAGTTGAGCCTCAATGGAAAGAAATTGGGCCTACTATGGAGCTTAATAACCCAAACAACGCACTCAGAGGTGCTGGACTTATACATAGAATGACTTTTCACCCTTTTTATGGTAACCCTTCTTATGCAAGTGATTCAGCTTTTACTACTATTTATGCAATGAGTGGTTTCGGAGGTATTTGGAAAAGTATAAACGATGGTGAAAGTTGGAGACGATTGAATACAGATATTCAAATTCCCTTTTCATCTTTTGGGGTTTTAGTTATAGACCCTATTAACCCACAAAGGATGTATGTAACCACTGGTACTCCAAATGGTGCGCCAGATGTGGCTTATTATACGCTTGCAAGGGATTTTCCATTGTACACAAGCGGTATATATGGCACAGACGATGGCGGTGTAAATTGGGTCTCGATAAATAATGGAATTAATGCTAGTTTGTTAAATGCAGGAGGTTCGATTTATAACTTACAATTGGACCCGACAAATCATAATAACTTAATTTTTACTTCTACAGATGGAGTTTACGTTAGTGCCAATTCAAACGGAGCTTTAATAGGTTTAGGAAGTATTTTATGGTCAAAAGATATAGATTTCAATTTTGCCGACGATAAAATACAAGGATTAACTTATGCCTATAATGGTGCTAATCTTGAATGGTACATTGCGGGAATGAATATTTATTTTTGTACAAACCCATTTTCAGCCTCTCCTAGTGTGTGGTCATTAGCCACAGGGCCAACCAAAAATTTGAATCTAACGAGTGGATTTTATCAAGGCTCTAGTACTAAAAAAATTATACAAACCAATATTGTTAATTCTCCTTTTCAAGCTAATAATATGGTGTATTCACTTATTTATATGCGAGAGCCCAATACCTCTACGCCTGACCCAAATGACTATCTTTACTATGTAGCCATACATAAATTAGCTGTTCCTAATATTTCTGCTACACAGTGGCAAACGGTTGTTAATACTACGGCCTCAACTTTTGCTGGAGGATTGTTCGGGGATAAAATCCCATTTGTAAAAAGCCCAACAGGCAATAATTTTTATTTTGGTAGCACGCATTATGGTTCTTTACTTGGTGGTACATTTAGTGAAACTTATGGAAATTATCAATCGGGAAGCCATCATGCAGATATTCAAGGATTATATATACACCCATCACAACCATCTAAGTTATGGATGGCTAGTGACGGAGGTGTATCTGTAGCTTCTGTGCTAGCAACACATAATCAATGGGGTTTTACCTATAAAAACAAAGGGATTCAGGCTCAATTATTATGGGATTTTGACGATTCGGAGCTCAAATCAGACTATAAAATAGCTTCTTTACAAGATAATGCGACCATGTATAGTGGTGGCGCTGCCGGTAGTTTATGGAAAGAGGCTAGATTTAACGGAGATGGACTTACTTCTCAAATTTTGGATAAAAATGCCAACGATGCTCTTATTAAAGGGTCTAGTTTTGGATATGATGCATTTAATATTAATACAGGTATTCTTACTACACCTTTTCCTGGTGGCGTGGGTGCTGATTATTATTTTTCTGACCCTGAAAATCCAGCCGAAAAAATTATGGTTGGAAGTTGGCATATTGCACGAACTAGTGGTAACGGCACTTCATGGTTTGCAATGGGCATTCCTAATACTCCAAATATTAGTTTAAATTATAGCTCCAAAGTTTATGCATATAGTAGCAATCCAGATAAAAAACAAATATTTAAAGTTACCTACCCAAGGTATTATGGCTCACCGATACCCGCATATGGTATAACGAATAGAACTAGTTATCAAGAAACTTCTGTAGCAAATCCAATGCCTTCTTTTTTATTTAAATCGTCTAATGGATTTAATTTTCAAGTATCAAATAACGATAATTACTTTTCAAATGTACAAACCATCACTAACGCACTTTACGATGCAGCTAAATTAGCAAATGCGATTTCTACTTCAGATTTACCGTTATTATCCGGGGTTACTTGTAAACCCGATGATGGAAATAAAGTGTGGGTGTGTTCAAGTGGATTAAATCCGCAGTTTAAAATTTGGAAAAGCATTGATGGTGGAGTTAATTGGACCGATGCAGATGTTTTAGATGCGTTTGTTAATATTCCAGTTTTTGATGTGGTAGCCGTAGAAGGATCTATGGACTTAGTGTTTGCGGCAACCTTGGATGGTGTTTATTATACTGATAATACAATGGCCGGCAAATGGTGTAGGTATGGTAATAGTCCATCTGTGCAAACACGCGCCTTAAAAGTAAACCCTTGCAAAAACAAATTAATTGTAACTACTTACGGTCGCGGGGCTTTTGAAGTTGACTTGCCCTTTCAACCAGTGCCTTCTACAAATATTAGTGTTAACACAACTTGGACAACTCCTCAAAGTTTCCCAAACACATCAGTTGTAGTTAAAGCTGGAAAAACTTTAACCATTCAAAACACAACTATTAAATTTGGCCCAAATAGCCGTTTGTATGTTGAAGCAGGAGCTAAATTAGTAATTAATAACGCCACACTTACTTCCGAATCGGGCTGTAATGGTTACTTGTGGTTAGGTATTGAGTTGCAAGGCGACATAAACCAAAAACAGGTTTTATCTGGTGGTTTTTATCCTAACCACGGTTGGTGTGTGATGACAAATAACGCTACCATACAAAATGCCGTTTATGGCGTTAGAAACCACGCTTCTATAAATGGTGACGGTTGGTCGATTGACTGGGCAAAATTAGGGGGTGGTGTTATAAATTGCACCAATGCTAAATTTTTAAATTGTGTGGAAGGTGCTAAGTTTTTACCTTACACCAACAAAAATGCTTTAAATAATCCTATTGCTGATAAATCATTTTTTACTACCTGCCAGTTTTTAACTGATGCGCTTACTGCTAGCCATAATTTTATACCAAGTGGGCATTTAGTAATGTGGGGAACTCGCGGTGTAGCCATTACATCTAATACATTTAAAAATAATACTCCAAGCTCTTATGCTATCAACCGCCGTGGTAATGGTATTGTGGCGTGGGATGCACATTTTACTACTGGCACACCTTGTTTGGCTTATTTAGGGTCGGGAGATTGCGGCACTTATGGCACTCGTAATACTTTCGAAAATTTACATTATGGTGTAGATGCTGGCGCGGGTTTAGCAACCGTTATAGATAATATTAATGTATGTACTTTTACTAATAACCACCGTGGTATTATATTAAGAGGGACCACTACAAGTTCTGTATTTAGAAACAACATAAACATTGGAGATGGTTATACGGATATCGACAACACTGTTTACAGTCCTTACGGCTTGTACTTAGATGTATGCGACGCTTATAACGTAAAAGAAAATGTATTTAACGATGCCACTGGCTCTGCAGCTGATGTGGATTATGGGATTATTGTAAGCAACACAGGCGCTAATGCCAATGTATTAAAGCAAAATACCTTTAGCAATGTAGCGTTTGGTATACAAGCACAAGAAGCTAACAGCAACCTACAATTAAAATGTAATAAATTTACAGCAGCCAGCATTAACAGTGCAGATGTTAAAATTTTGGGCGACCAAATGCCAGGCTCCATAGCACAGCAACAGGGTGGTTGTATACCTGGTGATGCAACGGCTTTACCAGGAAATGAGTTTAGTCATACCTGTGCGGCTGCTAAAGATTTGAATACTAATAGCAATGTGGCGTATCCAGTAACGTATAATACAAGAAATTCAATAACATTAGAAGTACCTCAATCGGGATGTTACAACCTAACTGATTTTAATGTGAATTTTTGTAACCCCGCTCCAACTGGAGTAGTTTGCAGCACAGGCGGTGGTGGTGGTGGCGGCTCTAAAATGGCAAAATCTAATCCTGATAAAGAGTTAGAAGATATGACGGCGCTTATTGCTGCTAAACAACAATTGTTAGATGATGGCAATGCACAGCCTTTGCATAACGCTTTAGCAACTAATGTTAGCGAACAACAATTAAAACAAAATTTATTACAAAAAGGCCCTTATTTAAGCGACCAAGTATTATTGGCTTTAATTAACCATCTGCCAAATTATAGCGATGCGACCTTAAAAGAAGTGTTAGAAGCTAATAGTCCACTTAGTGCTTCGGTATTAGCAGCGCTTAATACAACTAACATGAACGCTAAAGCAAAAGGGCAATTGAATGCTTTGCAAAATGGCATGAGTCAACGAACTTATGTAGAAAGTGAAATTAAATATTACACCACTTCTCGTGTGTTATTATATAACCAAATTTTATCCAATGTGTTAAATGATACCACTTACACAAATGTATATGATAGTTTGTACAAAAAATTAAATTTTAGTATCAGCCCACAATCACGTAATATATATGTGAGTGCTTTAGTTGAACAAAATAAATTTACACAAGCGCAAGCAGAAGTAGCTAATATGAGACAGCAAGGAGTAAATGCAGGAACTTGCGATTATTTAGAGGCTATGATTGCTTTAAAGCAACAACCTAACTATGTGCAGGCTTATAAAACGAATGCCGCTATTTCTTCAAAACTTGACCCACTGTTAAGCACCTGGCCTTTGGGCAAATCGGTAAATGCTTTGGTATTAAATAAAGCATTGTTTGGAAAAGGATATACAGAGCAGGTGTATGCAGATGCAGTCACGACTAAAAACCAGCGCTACATGCAGCAGCAAGAAACGGTGACTGAGAAGTTAGTGGAAGGTAATTTACAGGTAATAACTTTCCCAAATCCTGCCAATCAAGAAATAAATTTTGTTGTAAATGGAATTACCGAAAATGAAAATTGCAATATTATTATTTACGATATTAATGGTAGATTAATAACAGAATTACAACTGACAGAAAACAAAACACCAAAAACGGTTTCGCTTAGTTTAATTAATAGCGGTATTTACTTTTATAAAGCTATATCTGGAGATAAAGTTGTGCAAAACAAACTGGTTATTATTAAATAATGAAATTTAGACTTGCATATATTTTTGTGCTGTGCATATTTTGTAAAATATGCACAGCACAAATTTATTTTAATAATAGGTATGATTTGTTTACTAAAGCAGACGCTACTGCTAATGTTTTTTGTAAAGATAGTAGCTATTTTGTTAGTTGCGGTGGTTTAGATATAACGCAGTCGAATCTAAGTTTAAGTTTATTAAAATTAAATAAATTTGGAATCACCACTGCATCTAAACATTATTTTAAAACTAATAATTGGTTTTATACAGGATTAGGAAATAGCACATGTCAGTTAAATGACTCTGTATTGATAAGTACAGGTTATAGAGTAGGGTCAGGTACTTCTAAAAGTTTTATTCATTGGTACAAAAATAATTTGGATAGTATAAAGTACTTAGAGTATGGTTTTGTGAATAAAGAAAATGTTATCTACAGTATTTTAAACGACAACATAAAATATTTATATCAAATTGGTTATGTTGATAGTAGCTATACTAATTCAGATATTCTTTTAATCAAAACAGATACCTCGGGAAATGAAATTTGGAAAAAGAAAATAGGTCTTGTAGGTTGGGATGAATATGGCTCGTGTATAAAACAATGTGCAAATGGTAATTTATTGATAAGTGGGTTAAAAGATTTAAGAGGTTCACCGCAGCAAGGTCCATTTATGATGCGGCTTGACACCAGTGGAGCCATCTTATGGCAAAATTATTACCCATCTGCCACTTATGCCAATGGTAGTTTTGATGCTATGGAAATGCCAAACGGTGACATAGTATTTACGGGAGGCTCAGCTTATGCAGGTACGGGGCCAAACGGTTATACCCTAAGAAGACCTATGTTGATACGTGTAGATGCGTCGGGGAATTTGATTTGGCAAAAAGAGTATGGAGCTATAGCCGAAGGTCACGATTTTTTTACCTTTTTAATTAATGGAAAAGGGCACTTTGTTGTATCTGGTTGTAAAGCTTATTCTAGTAATTCTTTTGTAGGTATGGTTTATGAAATTAACCAAAACGGTGATAGTTTATTTAGTAGAGAGTATACCATACAACCTGGTAGCCAAAATTATTTTAGAGATGTGGTGCAGGCACCTGATAAGGGTTATTGTTTTTCGGGTTTTATTAGTCCCTTGTTTGCAAATGGCGGCACAGGCACACAGGATATTTGGCTTTTAAAAACAGATAGTACCTTTTGTGAGAGCGCTGTAAGTTGTGGGTATCCAACGGGTGTAAGAGATATAAGTTATGAATTAGGAGAGGTAAGTGTTTATCCGAATCCTGCGCAGAATGAGGTAACCTTTAAGTTTGAAAATGAGGTTACTAGTCAGGCAACTATTATCCTGATAGATGTGTTAGGTAAGATGATTGGAGAACATATATTACAAATCAATAGCAATAATGTAGCTAAGTTAAATGTGAGTGCATTACCAAATGGCTTGTACTATTATACTATCAAACAACCCAGTAGAACTAATATCACTGGTAAATTAACGGTGTTAAAATAAAGCAATACAAATTAAATACAATACGCCTGTGGCAAAGCGCTTTTGACCGAGCGGACGCGAGATGCGCAAAACAGTGCTGAAAGTACACCTATTTTAAATGGGCAGGAATTTAGCTTATTTGTTTTTTTGCCTGCCTTTTTGCAAAAACAAATGTGCTGAATTAGGGATAGCCAAAACGGGTTTTTCAAACCCGCAAAAAGGGGAGGAA
>Ga0075163_10006733_pt1 | contig 15246 bp, 13 predicted proteins | sample JI1023141ADNA_FD_71478 | JGI IMG/M metagenome (GOLD analysis project Ga0075163, IMG submission 71478) | Wastewater effluent complex algal communities from Wisconsin, to seasonally profile nutrient transformation and Carbon sequestration -... | ecosystem: Engineered > WWTP > Effluent > Algae... | reverse complement strand
GTGGGCGTCATCGTGGTCCGCACCGCGGGCGTGATCTCCGACGCGATGCGCTCCAGCGCTCGGCGCGCCTGCATCTCGACCGCCGACACGCTCATGCCTTGCTCGTAGGCCTTGCGCCCGGTGAGCACGATCGACGCGACCGAGCCGACGACCATCGCCAGCACGGTGAGCGTGATGCTCATTTCGATGATGGTGAAGCCGCGACGTCCGCGGCGCACGCGATGGTTCAGCGCTCGCACAGGATGCTCTCCACGGTCAAGGTCCGCACGCCGTTCACGCCGGTCCACCGCACGCGCACGCGCACAGGCAGGATCCGGTAATCGTTCGCGTGATTGGCGGAGTCGACGGCGCCGTCTCCGTTCAGGTCGCGCGGCATTCCCAACGCGGCGTCGGTGGCGTCCTCGCGCAATTGGCCGGTGCCGCCCGTCGTGGTCGTGGGGAACTCGATCGAACCGACCATGCCGTCGGCGTCGTTCGCGGGCACCGCCAAACCGTCGACGGCGAAGTTCGCGCCCGGCGCCGTGTTCGCGCCGGAGGGATCGTCGGCCGTGTTCGCGTTGTAGGTCGAGAAGGCCTCGACGAACGGGACGCCTCGCAGGCGTTCCATCATGCGACGCGCCGCGGCCTGTGCCGTGGCGGTCTCGTGGTTCGAGCGCTGCAGCGCGAACGCGGACACGATCGCCGCGGAGAGTCCGCCGACCGCGATCGTCATCACCGTCGCGGCGAGACACGCTTCGACGAGCGAGAAGCCGCGGCGGGCGTCACGTGCGCGACGGTGGTCGCGCGCTTCGACCGAACGCGTCGAGGCGAGCGCGCGCGCTCGCTCTCGCGATTCGATCCTGCCAATCGACGACCACGGCCCGATCATGGACGGAACTCCGCTGCATGCCGGAACGACGAGCGACCTACCGAGCCACTCGACGCACACGCCGACGCTGCCACGTTCGACGCACGGGACCTATCGGAACAGTGATTGCAACTTCTTGAAATCAATCGGTCTCGTGAGGGTGTTCTCGCCTCCAGCCCCACGAACCCTGGCGTGAAACTCCTTCCGTCTCCCCCCCCTGCCGGGCCCACACGAGCGCCCCGGTTGGATCGGCGCCCCTCGCGGCGCCGGGGCCCCGATCTCACGAATCGCGGTCGATCGGAAACGCCGGGACCAATGGCCCGAGCGGCGGATCCCCGGGATACCGCACGCGTTCGAGGTGCAGGCCCGAGGCGGGCGCGGTCCACTCCGCGACGTCTCCGCGTTTCCCCGGCAGCGTCCGCGCGGCCACGAGCGACGAGAACTCGTCGACGGTGAGCTCGCCCCGCCCCACACGGACGATCGCGCCGACCAGGCGTCGGACCATGCGCCACAAGAAGTGCGAGGCTTCGAACCGTAGCAACACGAGCGAGCCGTGTTCGACCACTTCGGCGCGATCGACGCGCACGTGCGTGCCGGGTTGGTCTTGGGGGCGATCGCAGAACAGCACGAAGTCGTGCTCGCCCACGCACGCCGCGGCCGCGCGGCGCATCGTGTCGACGTCGAGCGGCTCGTCCACCCACCACACGTGCCGCTTTCCGAACGCCGTGCGTCGCCGCGAGACCTGGTACACGTAGGAGCGCGACTCGGCGTGATGACGCGCGTGGAAGCGGTCGTCCGCGCGCGAGATCGCGAGCACGTTCACGTCCGCGGGCAGACGTTCGTTGACTTCGCGCAGGAGCCGCGCGGGATCCCGATCGACGGGCAGCTTGACGTGCGCCACCTGCGCCAACGCGTGCACGCCCGCGTCCGTGCGTCCGGCGCCGCCGATCTCGGTCACGGGGCCCACGCACGCTTCGAGCGCGCGCCGCAGCTCCCCCGCGACCGTCGTCGCGTTCTTCTGCTCTTGCCAGCCCGAGTAACGCGTGCCGGCGTACTCGAGGACGAATCGATAGGTGGGCATCGACTAGAGACTACGGCTCCAGGCAAGGAACGCGGTCCAGTCGGGGCCGGATTCCGCGATGATGTCCTCGCTCAACCCGAAGGCCACGCGACCACCCAGGAAGCCGTCGTCCACCGCGAATCCGACGTCGAGTTCCAGCACGCTGCCGTCGACCTCCTGGATCTCGATGTCGCGCGTGACCGCCGAGCTCCACCGCAGGCCCAACACGAGCGACGAGACGTCGTTCCAACGGCACTCCAAGCCACCGTGCAGGTAGTCCTGGTCCTGGATCTCGACCCGCGCGGGTCGGAACGAGTCCGGTGTCGAGGCCAACACGTGATACGCGCCCGCGGTCAACGTGAAGCGGTCGAGGGAGCGCTCGAGGATCACGCCACCGCCGCCGTCGAACCCGCCGTTGCCGACGCCGCGCGATTCGGACCCGAGCGGGAACTCGATGCCGGCGCACAGCGCGAGCCCGACGCCGTCGCTCTCCTCGTCCAACAGCTGCCGCGTCACGAACACGGGCACGTCGCCCAGCTCCACGCGTCCGCGATCGAGCGCGTAGATGCGCCGGCCGTCCTTCTCGATCCGCATCTCGTAGTCGTTCTTCGGGCGCTTCTCTCGACCGCCGTTGGGGAACCCGAACGTGTCGTGCCAGGTCTCGACCAGGTCGTCGAGGAAGCCGTTCGACGCGAACACGAACGGCACCTGCACCTCGACGTCGGTGTCGCCGCCCACGCCCGCGCGCAGCGCCACCGTGTCGCGCGCGATCTCGCCGTCGAGCACGACCTTGGAGCTGGATCCGGTGCCGTTCTCGAACATGCTCGAGTAGGCCAGCGTGTTCGACACGAGCGCCTCGCCGGCCGGCAGCACGCGCGCGGCGCGCGGACGGAACTGCATCAACGTCGCGGCGACCGGTCCGTTCGTCCCGACGGCCAAGGGACCGCGCACGACGGCGGCGGGACGAGACGTGGGCATCATCGACTGACAGCTCGCGAGGAGCCACGTCGCGACGACGGGCGGGAGGGCGCGGGACATGCGGGGCGCAGAGCCTAGGAATCGGCGCTCGACCGGGGAAGCTCGCCGACGACTCGCGCTCGCGACGGGAGCCGCGAACGCGTCAGGTGTCGGTAACCCTCCCGAAAATCGCGAACTTCCCCTGGCGACATTACTACCCCAGTAGTACTTGTGGACTCGAAGGCCGATTCGAGGGCGCGGCGCACGACGCGCGACGCCACCCGACCGGTCCGAAGTCCTCGATCAGGGAGTCAACCGTGGGCGGAACCCATCACCTCGGCGATCTGCAGTACGCGATCATGCGCGTGCTCTGGGACGAAGGCGAAGCGACCGTGGCGCGCGTGCAAGAGCGCCTCTCGAGCGGCGACGAACGCGACCGCGCGCTGACGACGATCGCGACGATGCTGACGAAGATGGAGAAGAAGGGCGTCGTCACGCACACGAGCGTGGGCCGTCAATTCGTCTACCGCGCGTGCATCGAGGAGAAGGACGTCCACCGCTCGATGGTCGCCGAGCTGACCCAGCGCCTGTTCCAAGGCGATTTCGGAGCGCTGGTCAGTCACCTCTTGACCGAGCAGGAGATCGACAAGAAGGAACTCGAGCGTTTGAAGGGCCTGATCGCCGAGAAGGGCGGGAAGGAGAAGCGCCGTGGTCGCTGAGTGGCTGTCGGGGCTCGCGAACGCGCCGTACGTCGTGTCGGCGTGGTTGCTCACGTACCTGTTCCACAGCACCGCGTTGATCGGCGGTGCCTGGCTCGTGGCTCTGCTGTTGGCGCGCGTGGCGTGCCGGGCCGCGAGCGTGCGCTCGGCGCTGCCGTCGCTGCGCGAGAAGCTGTGGAAGTTCGCGCTGGTGGGCGGGCTCGTGACGGCCAGCCTGCAGACCGTGTTCGGCCTCGATCCCTGGGGCGCGCGGATCGGCTTGCGCACGCGCGTGGAACCCACGGCCGTGGCCGACGCGCGCTCCGCCGCCGGCGCCGAGCTCGACGCTGACGCGCGCATCACGGCCGTTCCCATCGCGTCCGCGGACGAGTCTCTCCCCCGGACGGTGACCATCTCGGCGTGGCACGACGCCGCGCCGCGGACGATCCACGATGCGATCGACCGACCGCGCAGCGAGCCGATCGTCGACGCGTCGCAGGACATCGATCGACGCGTGTCGCTCGAACGCGCCGCGCCGATGCAGGCGACGACGCAGACACCGACGTTCGACACGGCACCGGGCTCGTCCCCCGCGCCGATCGTCGTCGAGGGCGTCGACACGGCGATCGCGAGTTCCACGCCGACGTGGATGAGGATCTTCCTGGGCGTGTGGCTCGCCGGCGTCGTCCTGGGAGTGGCGCGCTGGATCTGTCAGTGGAATCGGCTGCTGCGCGACCTCGACGATCGCTCGCCGGTGCTGTCGGGCACGGTGTGGGAGGTCTACCAACACCTGCGCGCGCGCACGCGATCGCTGCCGAACGTGCGCCTCTCCATGTCGCCCGGCATCCGCGCACCGATCACGTTGGGTCTGCGACGCGTCGAGATCTGCCTGCCGCCGCGCGTCGCGACCGAGCTGCAGCGCGACGAGATCGCCGCGTTGCTCGCGCACGAGCTCGCGCACGCACGCCGCCGTGATCCCGCGTGGCTCGCGCTGTGTCGGTTCGTCGAGGTCGTGTTCTTCTTCCAACCGCTCAACCGACTCTGCGCGAGCTGGCTCGCGGACGAAGCCGAGTACCTGTGCGACGACTACGCCATCGTGGTGGTGGGCGAGCGCGTCGCGTTGGCCTCGTGCTTGACCGAGATCGCCGGCTGGCTCGTCCACGGCGACGAACCGCGACTCGCGCCGGGGATGGCCGCCGCGGGCACGCGACTGTCCCTGCGCGTGGGGCGATTGCTCGACGAGGATCACGATCCCCGTCGCGCACCGCGAACACGATGGGTGGCGGTGGCGCTGGCTCCCGTGGCGCTGTCGGTCGCGGGCTTGGTGCCGCGCGTGTCGGCCGATGCCGTCGTCGAGGCTCCCTCGGAAGCGCTCGCCTTCGACGCCCACGACGATGACGCACGCGAGCCCGCGGCGAGCGAAACGACCGAAACGAGCGACACGAGCGAAGCACCCGAGACGAGCGAGTCGACCGAGACGTCCGTCGCACGCGATCGGGAGCTCGAGTCTCCGTCGCCGGCGTCGGCACCGGCGACGATCGCGGTCGTGTCTCCCGAAGCGTTCCTGTTCCGCGCGCCGTCCGCGCCGGCCCCGACGCCGGGCCCCGGCACGCTCGCGGTCCACTCCGCGTACGCGGCATTCGGCGCGACCGCGAGCGGTCCTGCGCTCGCGGCCGCGAACGACGAGGAGGACGTCACGGCGGTGCTCGAATCGCTGCGCGTCGAACTCGACGGTCTGCGCGAGCGCCTCGACGAGCGCGGTGGCTGCGACTCGTTGTCCCAGCGCATCGACGCGATGGACGAGCAACTGATCCGGCTGCGCCTGCGCGCCGCCGACGTGCAAGCGCGCTTCGCAGCCTTCTCGTACGCCGTGGGTGGGGCCGCCGAGGCCCCGTCCGCGACACCGATCCCGACACCTTCGTTCTGGAGCAAGGACTGAACATGAATCGAATCGTCACGACGTCCGTCGCCGGCCTCGGCGTGTTGGCTTCCCTGACCTTCGCGGGGTCGACGAACTCCGCGTCCACTGGTGGCGGCGCCGCGCGCGCCACCACGACGAACGCGCACCTCGTCGCCGTCCACGCGCAACCGCCCGTCGCGACGGTGACGATGCCCGGCGACGCGCACGGAACGAGCGTGCGGTGCGTGTCGATCGCCTCGACGTCGTGCGGTTCGGAGGGAGGCTCCGGCGTCACGATCGTGCGAACCTCGCACGGCTCGGGTGTCTCGGTCGCGAGTTCGAGCGGTAGCTGTGCCGGCACGGGTTCGTGTGGTTCCGTCTCGGTCGCCGGCGCGAGCGGCGGCGTGTCCTCGTCGGCGTCCTCCGGCGGTGTGGGGCTCGTGGGGCTCACGCACGCCGCGTCGAGCTCGGGTGGTGTGCCGTCGCGAAGCACGAGCGCGGGTCCTTCGGCTTCCTCGCCGCGCCTGTTCCTCGCGCACCAGGCCCCCGCGACCGCGCCCGGTGAAACTCGCGTCGCGCGAGTCGCGCCCGCCGAAGCCGCGGAGGTCCTCGACCTCCGTTCGCTGATGGCGCGCGCTCGTGGCTCGAACCCCGTCGACCATGCGCCGGCGAACACGACGGAGGAACCGGCGCGCGCCGGCGAGCCGTCTCGCTTGCGCACGCGCGTCGTGCAAGACGAAAACGGCGCGCGAGTGCTGGTCCTCGAGTCCGTCGGAGACGAGGCCGACGACGAGCCTTGCCTCGGCGCGAGCGAAGAGGACGACGTCGCGGCACTCGAGGATTTCGATGCCGACGACGTGCACGAGCGGATCCAGGAGGCGATGGAAGCGGCGCGCGAATCCATGGAGATGCGTCGCGACGAGCTCGAGGAGGTCCTGGCGCGCGCACGCGACTCGGCGCAGGAAGCCCAGGAGCGCACGCGAGAGGCGTTGGCCGAAGCACACGCTCGCATGCGCGCCGATCAGGAGGCCGCGCGCGAGTCGCAACGCCGGGCGATGAACGGTGCTCGTGCCCCGCGCGGCGGGACCGCGCGCGTGCTGGAGGTCGCTCCGCGTGCCTCCGCCCAGGGCACGGACGCCGCGTTGGAATCGCGCATCGAGGCGCTGGAGCGCGCGGCCCGCGCGCGAGGTGATGACGTGGGCGGCCCGGATCGTTCGCTCGAGGAGCGCGTGGCCCAGTTGGAACGCTCGATGAACCGCGCGTCGAAGGCGCCGGGCGCGACCGGGACGTGGCTCTTCTCGCCGGAGGCTTCGGCCGACGCGGAACTCGCCAAGGAGCGGAGCGAAGCAGCTCGGCGCGCGGAACTGGAAGCGCGATTCTCGGGACAACGCCGACGTTCGTCGTGGTCCTCCGACGCGACGACGTTGCCCGTTCCGGCGACGCCCCCCACTCCGCCGACGGCGCCGAGCCTGCCGAGGACGGCGCTCGCTCCGTTCTTCGCTCCCGCGGCTCCGACGCCGCCCGCGGCGCCACGCGCGACGGCACAGGCCCCGTTCGGGCGATCGGCTCGGTCCGCGAACGACGACGAGCGGCGCGAGTTGGAGAACGCGATGCAGGAACTGCGCTCCGAAGCGGCGCGCTTGCGGGCCGAAGTGGAACGCATGCGTGCGGAGATCGACCGCCTGCCGCGCTCGTCGCGCTGAGAGCGCATCCGGCGCGACGCTGATTCGCGGGGCTCCTCCTCACGAACGAGGACGGGGCCCCGCGCCTTTCGTGTCGCGCACGTCGTCGCCGCGAATCCGCGCGCGACGCGCACCTCAGTCGAAGCGGACCAAGAACTTCTCGTACCCGGCGGGCTCGACGTCGTCGACCTCGAGCGCGTCGACGCGCGCCGCGGGCGGGCCGCTCGCGAGCCAGGTGGACAGGCGCTCGACGGACTCCGGCGCGCCCTCGAACCAGACTTCGACGCGTCCGTCCGGGAGGTTGCGCACCCAACCGGTCAGTCCGCATTCGCGCGCGAGCACCTTCGTGTGGTGGCGGAAAGCGACGCCTTGGACACGACCGGAGACGACCGCACGGCGAGCGAGGAGGCTCATGCGGCCCAGGATACGGCGCGCTTTGCCGCGTGTCCGGAGTCCGGAGGCCGCGTGCGAGACACTAGGATGGCGGCATGTGGACCGCACTCCTCCTCTCGACCGCTCTCGACGTGACGAGCGGCACCTACGACGCCTGGCTCGACGCGCCGATCGGCAAGCTGCCGATCCGATTGGAGATCGCGCGCGACGACCACGGGCTCACCGCGACGATCCACAACGGCGCGGAGACGTTGACGATGCCGGTCGGTCGCTCGAGCGAGCGCGAGATCGTGATCGAGTTCCCGCACTACGACGCGGCGTTGCGCGCCCAGATCTCGAACGAGGGTCGCACGCTCGACGGGGAATGGACGAAGCGCGCCGGACCGGACCGCACGCGGCGCTTGCCCTTCCACGCCGTCTGGACCGCGGGTGCGACGCCCGCGCGCCCCGTGGACTCCCCCGCGAGCCGGCCCACCGTCGCGGGTCGTTGGCGAGCGCAGTTCGCGAAGGACCCCGAGCCGTCGGTGGCGATCCTGCGCGGGTCGACCTCGGGCGCCGACGCGAACGCGATCGAAGGCACGTTCCTCACCGCGACCGGGGACTACCGCTACTTGTACGGTCACGGCGACCGGACGATCACGCTCGCGGGGTTCGACGGCGGACACGCGCTGTTGTTCACGGCCGAGATCCAGCCCGACGGATCGCTCGCGGGGCGATTCTCGTCCGGTGATTCGTTCACGGACACGTGGACCGCGGTGCGCGACGACGCGGCCAGATTGTCCGACGACCTCACGCACGCGCACTGGGACGACGCCGTGGGTCTCGCGACGATGCAGTTCCCCGACTTCGACGGAAACCTCGTGTCGCTGGCCGACCCACGCTTCGACGGACGCGTGCGCGTGTTGCAGTTGACCGGCTCGTGGTGCCCCAACTGTCAGGACGAGACCGCGTTCCTGGCCGAGCTCGACCGTGAGTACCGCACGAAAGGCGTGTCGTTCGTCGCGTTGGCGTTCGAGGTCACCGGCGAGCGCGAGCGCGACACGCAGATGGCGAAGCGCATGTTGGCCCGACACGGTGCGACCTATCTGGGATTGCTCGCGGGACGCAACGACAAGGACGCGTCCCGCCAGGCGTTGCCGGCGCTCGACCGCATCTTCGCGTTCCCGACGACGGTGTTCCTGAACCGCGACGGTCGCGTGCGTGCGGTGCACACCGGGTTCTCGGGCCCCGCGACGGGCGACGAGTACGTGGCGCTGAAGGCTCGTTACCGGGCGTTGCTCGACGAGCTCGTGGCCGAGAAGGAACAAGGATCGTCGATCCGCCAGGACGAGGTCGTCCGCGAGCTGTGGCGGGACGAACGCGAGCGCACGATCACGACGATCGAGCGCGGCCCCGACGGCGCTCTGAAGTTCTCCGCGTCCGAGATCACGCGCTTCGACCGTCCGACCCGCACCGAACCGGTCGACGCGGGCGAGGTGCGCTTCGTCGGTTCCACGGTGCGGATGGGCCGCACGACGTGGCACTTCGACGAGCGGGCGCACGTGATGCTCGACGCGAACGACGTGGCTCACCGCTTGACGCCCGCGGCACGCTCGCCGTTCCCGTGGGTGCGCGGCGTGGGTTATTCGGAGATGCCGCAGATCCTCGAAGGCCTGTCGAGCACCGACGCGGTGCGGCGACGCGAATCGGCCTACTACCTCGCGCTCCAGATCGTGCAGGACCGCCTGACGCCGCAGGAGTTCGGCGGCGGCCAGCTCGATCCGGGCTTGGCCGTCAACTTGTTGCCGCTGCTCGACGACGCGGACGCCGGCGTGCGCGCGACCGCGGCGTGGGGCGCCGGCGTGACGGGGCTCGACAAGGCCGTCGAGAAGCTCACCGCGTGCACGAGCCACGGGTTCGCTCCGGTGCGGCGCGAGGCGGCGCGAGCGTTGGGCTACCTGGGCGCCGCGAGCACGGCGAGCGTCCGCGCGCGGCTCGAGACGATGGCGGCGCACGACGCGGACCCGTTGGTGCGCGAAGCGGCGAGCCGGAGCCTCGCGTCGTCGCCGCCCAAGTGACGAGCGGACGCGTGACGGATCGTCAGCTCTGTCGCTGTCCCGGCTTCCACAGGACGTCGAGTTGCCCGTGGCCGTTGAGGACGCGCCCGAGCACGAACAGGAGGTCCGAGAGGCGATTGAGGTAGCGCAGCACCTCGACGTTGACGCGGTCCTTTTCCTCGGGCGTCGCCATCAGCTCGGTGACGTGCCGCTCGGCGCGACGGCACACGTTGCGCGCCAAGTGCAACCACGCCGCCTGTGGCGTGCCACCCGAGAGGATGAACGACTTGAGCGGCTCGAGTGTCGCGTTCTCGCGGTCGATGATCTCCTCGAGCGCTTGCGTGTACTTGGGCGTGATGCGCAGGCGATCGCCGGCTTCACCGGGCACGCACAAGTCGGCCCCCACGTCGAACAGGTCGTTCTGGATCGCGACGAGGTAGCCGCGGTACGGGTCGGGCAGGCCGGTCGCGACGACGAGGCCCAACACGGCGTCGAGTTCGTCGACCGTGCCGTACGCCGCGACGCGCGTCGAGTGCTTGGGCACGCGCGTGCCGTCGCCCAGGCTCGTCATGCCCTCGTCGCCGCCCTTCGTGTAGATCCGATCCAGTCGCACCATGGTGTCGCCTTCGTCGTCGGTGTCGCCTTCGTGGTCGCCGTTTCTCGCGGTGGCGAGTGCGCGATCATGGACCCCGTCCACGCCCGGTGCAAGGCGCGCCGCACGAACCCGCCGGCCCGAGGGCGAACGGGCTCCAGAGCGCCGCCTCGCCTGGACGATGCACGTCCCATGGTGTTCGGTCTTCACCGCGGCGACGTCCGCGACATCGTCCTCGAGCCGCTGCCGTGCCGCGAGGAAGCGTGGTTTCGCGCGTTGCCATCCGATCGGCGCGCGGAGATGGAGCACGAACACGAGCTCCGTCAGCGGCGCGAGTTCGAGTTGGTGCGACGCGAGCGGGCGATGCCGTGGCGCGAGGCGCCGTTCTTCGCGGGGACGTGGGCCGTCGCCGACCTCGCGTGTCGATCGGCGAGCGCGGCTTCGGTGGTGAGCGCGCTGCTCCTCGGCGGCGCGCTGGGTTGGGCCGTCGTGCGCTTCGACGCGGGCGCGAACACGGCGGTCGCGATCGGGCTCGCCGCGTTCATGGCGTTCGAGTACGTCGCCAGCGGCGGCTGGTCGGTGCCCCATCTCCTGACGTTCCCGGCCGTGGGCGCCGTCACGTACTTCGTCGCGAACCGGCGCGAGGACCGGTTCGTCGCGTAGTCGCCGCGCCGTCTCCGACGATCAGCGCGAGGCGATCGCCAGGTCGCGCAGCGGTCGTCCGCCGATCGCACCCAGCGTCGTCGTCGTCCCGGTCGCGAGGTCGATGCGGTACAGCGTCGACTCGCTCGAACCCGCGTTCGAGACGAGCGCCAGCCCGTCGACGTGGATGTCGAAGCCCACGGCATCCGACAGGTCGAGGCTCAGCGCGCCGACCGTCACGAGCGGTTCCCCGGGCGCGGCTTGCACGAACAGCGTGTTCCCCGCGCGGTCGAGGCCGTACAGCGTGGACTTGGTGCTGCCCGCGAAGTTGTCCGTGCACGCCAACGACACGAGCGACGGCGTGTGCGACGCACCGGGATCACCCGCGGCGTAGCTCAAGCCGCTGCCCGAGCCGAACGCCGTGCCGTCGCGCGGATCCACCGACACGAGCACGTTGCTCTCGCTCGCGACGCGCAGTTGATCCACCGACGGATCGATCTCCGCCGCGAGGCGCACACCGACGGGGAACGTGCTCAGGCCCGCGCCCACGGCGACCGTGGCGCCCGTGACGCGATCGACGCGCAACAACCGGTTCGCGCTCGTGACCGCCAAGAGCTCGTTGGTGGACGGACGGAAGTCGACGGCCAGGACGTGCTCGGCCGGCTCGAGTCCCGCGATCTTGCGCGTGGACAGGATCGCGCCGGGAGCGTCGGCGCGGAACGACACGAGTCGGTCGAGGTCGTCGACGCCGAAGACGAGCGACGGGATCGGCAACTCGACGGCGATGCCCGTGACGCGCGACGTCGTCCCGATCGGACCGATCTCGCGCGCGACGCCCGTCGACAGGTCGACGCACGCGAACGAGCCGGTGCCGGCCGCGGGGTTCAACACGGCGAATGCCGCTCCGCTGCCGTCGACGTCGATCGCCACGAGCTCGCCCACGTCGACGCCCAAGGATCCGATCGTGTTCAACGTGCCGCCGGAGGGCGCATCGGGAACGCCACCGACGGAACCCACGCGCACGAGGCTGTCCGTGCCCGCGTCGATGCCGTAGAGCGTCGTGCTCGGCGCGCCGAAACGGTTGTCGGCGAACGCCACGGCCGCGACGCGCGGATCGAGTCCCGCGTTCACGTCCCCCGCCGCGTAGGCCAACGGCGCGTCGAACGCCGTCACGGTCCCGTCGTGCGCGTCGAGCCGCGCGTTCGTGTCGTCGGTGCCCACGAGCCGCGGGACGTACGTCACGGGATCGCACTCGACGTCCATGCGGCCGGTCGGCGCGAGCCCGGTGCCCAGGACCGTCGCGACCGCCGTCGACGTCTCGATCGTGCACAAGCGACCGACGTCCGTCAGGCCGAACAGGCGACCGCTCGAAGCGAGCATGTCGATCGTGGTGATCGTCTCGTCGCTCGCGAGTCCGGTGATCGGACGGTGCGACAGGATCTGGCCCGGTCGCCCCGGTCGGAAGGACACCAGCTCGCCGGCTTCCGTCACGCCCCACACGAGCGGGATGCGCGAGGAACGCGGCGCGAACGCGCGCACGATCGTCTTGTCGCCGATGGCTCCCAGCGGACGAGCCGCGCCCGTCGTCAGGTCGACGGAATACAAGCTCGAGCCCTCGGCGCCCACCGGCGTCACCGTCAGGAGCCCCGCGCCTTCCGGCGTGACGTCGAAGCTGACGACGCCGCCCGGATCGATGCCCAGCGAGCCGACGGTGTGCATGCGTCCTTCGGAGACGGGATCGGGCGCGCCGTTGACGCCACCGATGCGCACCAGCGTCCCCACCGACGAATCGATGGCGTAGAGCGTGGTGCCCACGGCACCCACACGATCGTTCGTGTAGGCCAGGCCGACGACGTTGGGATCCTGACCGAAGTTCGGGTCGCCGACGTCGTAGTGGATCGGCGCGTCCTCGCCCAGGATCGCGCCCGTCTCCGGATCGACGCGGAACTGACGCTCGTTCTCCTTGGCGACGCGCAGCACGTCCGCGACCGGATCGACTTCCAGCGCGACGGAGCGCGACTGGATCGGATAGGTGCCGCCGGGCGTCGAGAGCAGCGTGGCCACGCCGGTCGCGACGTCGACGCGGAACAAGCGTCCGTGGGCGGTCAACGCGTACAAGTCGCCGGTCGAACGGCGTTCGTCGAGGCCCACGATCCAGTCGTTGGCCGGGATGCCGCTGACGGAACGGCTCGAGCGGATCACGCCGGGATCGCCGATGTCGAACGTGACGAGTCGACCGTCGAGCGTCATGGCGACGACGTTGCCCGGAAGGTCGGCGCCGGCTCCGGACGCGCTCGAATTCGAGCGGGAGTGGCAGGCGCACAAGAGCGCGAACGTGGTCGCGAGAGCGGACGCGGTGGTGAGCTTCATGTCGAGTTCCCCGAGACGGAAAGAGACAACGAAACCTACCACCTTCCGACGGCGCGTGCGGACGAGCCGCGTGCCTCGTCTTCACGTCACCGTGAAGGGATTTCCAGGTCACGCACGTCGACGGCGCTCGTCGAGGACGTCGAGTGCGAACGGAAGCACCACGTGCGGGTCGGATCGAGCGTGCGAGCGACGTCAGGTGGAAGGATCTTCACCGCGACGTTCACGCGCTTTCGCCTGCGCCGCGCGGTGCCGACCGCGCTTCTCGTGCAGGGTGAGGCCCAGGTCCTTGGGCGTCAGGTCCGCCCCCAACGCCCGCGCCATCAAGTGCCACGCGCGCGCGTCGCGATCCTCGAGCGGAGCGCGGGAGAACACGCGTTCGATCGACTCGAGGATGTCGGCGCGCGCCGACTCGGTCAGCGCGACCTTCTCGCCGAACGCGAGCTTCAAGTTGGCCTTCAAGTACTCGCGGCCTTCCCCCGAGAGCACCTTGGGCGGACGTTCGCGGCGCTTGACGCGCGGCGCGGTGAACACGCCCGACAACACGACGCCCACCGACATCGCGAGGTTCAACGAGGAGTGCTCGGGCGACGTGGCGATGTGAACGAGCTCTTGGAGGAGATCGGTCTCCTCGGCTTCGAGTCCGGTCACCTCGTTGCCGAACACGAGCGCGATGCGCTGCTCGTCGTCGTTGGCGAGTTCGCTGACGCGTTCGCACACGCTGCGCCAGTCCTCGCGCCGGCGCTGACCGCGGTTGCGCGCGGTGAAGCCGACGCTGCCCGTGCAGTCGGAGAGCGCCTCCTGCAAGGACGCGACGATCACGCACCGCTCGCGCGCGTCGGGCACGCCGTGCGACATCTGCTCGAACTCGGGGTGCACGAGCAACGACGGACGCTCGGGCGCGACCAGACGCAACTCGACCGGGCCGAAGTTGGCGCAGACGCGCACGATCATGCCCACGTTGCGCGGGCCCGAGGGACGGACGAGGACGACGCGCTTCACGACTTCGGTCGCCCCGCGCCGACGCGCGCCCGCACCGCTTCGATCTGCGCCGGATCGGGGTTCCCGCCCGACACGACGACGGCCACGCGCAACGGATTCCGCGCGTCGCGACCGGCGAGGAGGTTGTCGGGCAGTCGTCGGCCCCACACGACGGAGAACGCCGCGGCACCGGCCGGTTCGACGGTCTCGCCCAGCGCGACGAGGCGCTCTTGTCCGGCGAAGATCGTCTCGTCCTCGAGCAGCACGATGCCGTCGAGCGTCGTGCGGCACACGTCGATGTTCCATTGCCCCGAGTACGTGGGCGTCAGGCCCTGCACCTTGCTCGTGATCTGCGCCAGGTGCACGGGCGATCCCTGCGCCACGCCGCGCGAGAGCGACGGTGCACCGGCCGGTTCGGCGCCCAGGATCACGACGCGCGCTCCCAACGTCTGACGCAGCGCGAGGGAGCTACCGCTGATCAATCCGCCGCCACCCACGCACACGACGACGACCTCGACCTCGGGCCAGTCCTGCGCGATCTCGAGCCCGACGGTGCCGGCACCCTGGAGCGTCCGCTCGGCGTCGTACGGATGGACGAGGACGCGACCGGCCGCGACACGCGCCGCGCACTCCTCGTCGGCGATCTCGCGCGTCTTGGCCAACACGACCTCGGCGCCGTGCTCGCGACACGCGGCGATCTTGTTCGGATACGCGTTCTCGGGCATCACGATCGTGGCCGGAACGCCCGCGCGTTGCGCGGCCCACGCGACGGCCTTGCCGTGGTTGCCCGAGCTGGCGCACACGACGCCGCGACGCTTCTCGTCCGCGGTCAGTTGGGAGATCTGGTTCCAGGCACCGCGCGCCTTGAACGAACCGGTGACCTGTCGGTTCTCGAGCTTGGCCCGCAACGCGACGCGTGGATCCCCCACGTCGAACGGCACGAGCGGCGTGCGCACGACGACGCCGCGGACGCGCTCGGCGGCGTCGGCGATGCGCACGGAATCGAAACGTCGCCAGAGTTGGGTGTTCGCGGGCGAGTTCATGGGCGGGCATTCTGCGGGCGGAGGCGCGCGGGCGCCAGCCCGGCGCCG
>Ga0075163_10006732_pt1 | contig 15247 bp, 15 predicted proteins | sample JI1023141ADNA_FD_71478 | JGI IMG/M metagenome (GOLD analysis project Ga0075163, IMG submission 71478) | Wastewater effluent complex algal communities from Wisconsin, to seasonally profile nutrient transformation and Carbon sequestration -... | ecosystem: Engineered > WWTP > Effluent > Algae... | reverse complement strand
ACCACTGCAGGGCTTTGCAGGTATGATCCACAAACCAATCAATTTATTCGGTATGATCTACCAAATAATAACCCGAATGACACATATCGCTACCGTGTGATTCGCAGTATGTTGCTTTCTGATAATAAACTATATCTAAGCACCTATGGCGGGCTTCAGATTTTTGACATAGCTACAAAAAAAAGTGAGCATCTTATTCACGATGACCAAAACCCAAACAGTCTAAGTCATAATTCACTTTTTCAAACTGCCGAAAATCTTGACGGTACTTTTTGGATTGCATCGTATGGTGGTGGCTTAAGTCTCTTTGACCCTGCAACCAGAAAATTTACAAACTGGAAAAAAGATGAATCCGATCCGGAGAGTATTTCGAGCAACAACCTTTTTACGGTCTATCTGGATGGGGATGGACTACTTTGGATGGGGATGGATGATAATACCATTTGCATTCATAATACCCGAGCGAAAAAATTTCATTCAATAGTGCATCGACCTGGGCGATTAGAAGGTATTTCGCCAGGTTGGATTCAAACGATATTCCAGGAAAACGATTCCATATTTTGGTTAGGGTTAAATGGCCATGGATTAAATCAACTTAACCTGAACACTGGAGTAATTAAAAAATATGAAAACGACCCTAATAATCTCCGAAGCTTGGGTCACAATTCTGTGAGGGCCATCGATCAGGATACTCAGAAGAGAATCTGGCTAGGGCTGGCTGGAGGTGGAATAAATATGTTAGATCCCGCAAAGGAAGAGTTCACCCGATTTGAAGCAGGGGGTGAAAATTCCATTAATAATAATGCGGTATCAGCCATGCTTATCGATCAGGATGATTTTATCTGGACTACTACATTTCGCAGCGGATTAAATATCTATAATCCCAGGACTAAAAAATTTAAAAGGTTTAATAACGACTCGCTTCGAAAGGCTACGGGTATCTCCTTTGCCTTCGTAAAAGAAATTTTTGAGTTGAATGAAAACATCTGGTTTAATACTCAAACCCAGGTTGTTGTCTTTGATAAAAAAAGAAATCAATTTGTCATGGTATCCCCTGAAGGTCAGGTTGCTCCAGCTACCAATTCTGTTTTTCTTGAAATGGAACCCTATTCCGAAACCGAGATGCTTCTGTTCACCAATTATGAAGTAAAAACAATTCGATACGTAGACCCTGAACATATTGAACAAAAATTGATCCACAAGCGAAAACCTAACGATGAATTTTTCAAATCGTTTGTGGTTGATCGTAGTAGTCATATCTGGTACATCACCAAAGACCACCTGGCAAAATGGAATCCGAAATCGGGTGAGAAAAGAATTTATACCGAATCGGATGGAATTATTTCCAGCGATCTCCACTCCCTATTTTTGGATACCCGTGGGCGAATTTTTATAACTACTTTGAATGGTCTCACGTGGTTTTCTCCAAATGAGATTCAGGATGACACGGTTCAGAGAAAGATTATATTCACTGATTTTAAATTATACAACCGATCGGTAGGAATCACTGAGTCCGACTCATTGACAAACTTTGCCCTGCCCGGACATATCTCACAAATAAAAAATATTTCCATCGATCATGAGCACTCATTCTTTTCCATCGAGTTTACCGCTATGGAATTTATGGCACCCAATAAAATCCAATATGCTTATAAACTGGATGGCTTTGATCAGGAATGGGTTCAAATCGGAAACAGAAACTTTGCCAGTTATACCAACCTTGATCCTGGAAATTATACCTTTCAGGTAAAGGCGGCCAACCCCGATGGTTTTTGGGGAAATCAGATTGCTTCTCTTTCAATAATTATCAATCCTCCTTTCTGGCAGACATGGTGGTTTATTACTTTAGTCATACTATTAATTGGGGCGTTGATTTATTTTGGTCATCTCTATCGCCTCTCTCAATCACTCAAAATAGAACGTTTGCGGACGAAAATAGCAAGTGATTTACACGATGAGGTTGGATCGAGCCTGACCCGAATTTCCATTTATTCTGATTTATTACAAAACGGAAGCAATGAAAGTGAGCGCACGAATTACCTGAGTCGAATTAGTGCTATGAGTCGTGAAATTGTTAGTACGATGAGTGACATTGTTTGGTCAATTGATAATCGAAGTGATACGGCCAGCGCTTTGTTATTTAGAATGAAAGATTTCGCTACTGAGTTACTGCAACCTAAAAACATTCAGTTTGATTTTAAAGTGAGCGGTATTCAGGATAAAACGATTATGGATCCGATCCTAAGACAAAATATTTATCTCATCTTTAAAGAATCAATTAATAACATTGTTAAACACGCAGATGCAAGCCTTGTGGTGGTTGATATAACAAATGACTCCCGCGAATTCAAAATGACAATTAAAGACAACGGTAAAGGATTTATTGTTGATCAAAATCAGCGGGGAAATGGCTTAAAAAATATGGATCGTAGAGCACATGCCATTCAAGGCCTTATAGAATTTACAAACCTTAATGGCACACTGGTAATTTTTACGCGCAAGGCACTCTAATTTTCAACACCCCCATCTTTATGGGATACCGGCAAGAAATGAATAGCAGTAGCTTTCCTAAAACTATTGCTATGAAAAAGATCATTCTGTTAAGTTTCTGTTGCCTGTTTAGCGTGGCAGGCTTCACTCAAATTGTAAAAGGAGCCAAGGCTGTTGGAGGTGGTATTACTTATTCAAAAACTACTCAACCCGGGTATCTGGGAGACGGTGAAGATTCCGAATCCTCCTTCGAATTTATTCCTTCCTTCGGCTACTTTGTTTCAGATGGGATTCTGGTTGGTATTAACCTGGGATTCTCTTCTGGAAAGGTAGATTCTTTCGGAGGAGAGACCAAAACATCCGGATTTGCTGTAGGTCCATTCGCACGATACTATAAACAAACCAGTAATGAAAATTTTGCGGTATATGGTCAGTTCTCATTTCTATATGGTTCCGGTAAAGATACAGATTCAAGCAATCAGGAAACAAAAACGTCTGCGATGGATATCGCTCTATCACCCGGGCTTGTTTACTTTGTAAATGAGCATTGGGCAATTGAGTTGGGTTTCCGTGGAATTGGCTACTATTCATCTGATCCAGACAAAGATGTTGACGAGAACACTGTTAAAACCTTTGATGTTGGATTAAACTCCTTTATGCCAGCTTCACTTGGTTTCCGATTTCATTTTTAACAATTCTGTAAATGAAAAAATCTACTGGCTCTTTCGTACTTTAGATCATGATTTTTGTAGGGATTGTTGAAGATGATCAAGAAATCCGAAATGGGATTGTGAGCTTCTTAAGCAAACAACCCGGCTTCGTGTGTGATCTGGCCGTAGGTTCTGTCGAAGAATTGCTGGCCTCTCTTTCATCTGAGAATTCACCGCAGGTACTCATCATGGATTTAGGGTTACCTGGAATGTCCGGAGTAGAAGGTATCAGTTTTGTAAAAAGCCGATATCCAGAAATGGATATTGTTGTCTTCTCAGTATACAACGATCCAAAAAAAATCTTTGATTCTCTTTGTGCAGGAGCAACAGGATACCTCCTGAAAAACACTCCTTTCAATGAGTTGAAAGAAGGCATTGAATTACTTGCGAAGGGAGGTTCGCCCATGTCGCCACAGATTGCCAGAAAAGTGATTGACTTCTTTAAGCCTGCAAAAAAGATTGAAAAGGTTTCTCCCCTATCAGACAAGGAAAAAGAAATTGTTGTGGGGTTAGTCGATGGGCTTAGCTATAAATTAATTGCTGACAGATTGAGTATTTCGATCGAAACAGTTCGCTTTCATATTAAAAACATTTATCGAAAACTTCATGTACACGGTAAAGCTGAAGTGATTACCAAATCGCTGCGAGGCGAAATTTAGCCCCCATTTTTATGGGGTAAATGAAGTGCTTACTTATTTGTAACTTTCAGGTATATAAGACTCTAAAACACCTATTATATGAAAATCAAACACCTATTTCCAATCTTTTTGTTACTAGCAATCGGTACATTTTCGTCATGCGATCTTTTTGACAAGGTTGACGATGTTTCTTTTGATGCAGATCTACCCCTGGAATTTACAATCAACGAAACTGATGTAAACTCGAGTGGCAAAGATTACTCCACTTCCAAAATGTTAAGTGCGAGTTCCGATCCTGATGTTGCGAAATACGCCAGCAAGATCAAAGAATTTAAAGTAAACAGAATTACTTACACAATTTCTCCAGGAGCAAGCCCCAACACAGTAACATTTACCAATGGTGCTCTTAAAGCCGGCACTAAAACACTTGCTACTGTAAGTTCAGCGAGCTTGTCCAACACAGCAGAAACGGATCTGACAGCCGATGCTGCTGGTTTCAATGAGTTAGCGACCAAACTACTCGGTGATTTGCAAGAAGAAGTTACTCTAACAGGAAGGCTTTCCGCAACGCCTGTAACATTTACTGTAACGTTTAAATTTTATGTGACCATTACCGCAAACGCTCTGTAATAAATTTAGAAGCTTAGTAAAAAGTGCTCCGAATCATCGGGGCACTTTTATTTTGCGGCAATCTTTTTCTTGAAATCGTTTATTATAACCTCTGCGTGCACTCGCGAGTTTTCGATAAACCACTTGTTCGTTTGCAGCCCGCCAATAACTACACCCGCAAGGTAAAGATTCGGCACGTTGCTTTCCATCGTGGTTTCGTTATACACAGGTGTGTGAAAATCATCTTGTTGAAAACGAATACCGATTGATTTCATAAATTCAAACGGAGGTTGATAGCCTGTCATGGCCAGCACAAAATCATTTTCGAGAGTAACTAACCCTTCGGGGGTTTCTATTTCAATTGCTGATGGGGTGATTTTGGTTACAGTTGAACTGAAATAAGCTTTAATAGAACCTTCTTTGATTCGGTTCTCAATGTCAGGTCGCACCCAATATTTAACGCTTTCGCGGATTTTATCTTCTCGAATTACCATCGTTACTTCTGCCCCTTTACGCCAGGTTTCAAGAGCAACGTCTACAGCTGAATTTGCAGCTCCAATCACTGCGACCCTTTGCCCGAAGTATGGATGTGGTTCATCATAGTAGTGCTTCACTTTGGATAAATTCTCACCCTCCACATTCAGTAAATAAGGTCGATCATAAAAACCAAGGGCCAGTACCAATGCCTTCGTTGAGTAGATTCCCTTTGCAGTCGTGATAAGAAATCGCTCGTTGTCTTTCGTTACTTTCTGCACCTCTTCATAAAGTCTCACATTCAGCTTCCAACTGGTACACACTCTACGATAATATTCCAACGCCTCAGGGCGCATTGGCTTCGGGCTATTCGATACAAATGGCACATCTCCAATTTCCAGTCTTTCGGACGTGGAGAAGAAGGTCATGTTGTGGGGATAGTTATACAACGAGTTTACCAGACATCCCTTTTCAATGATGAGATAATCCAATCCGGCTTTCTTCGCTTCAATTCCGCATGCCAGTCCAATAGGTCCGGCTCCAATGATGATCAGGTCTCTGCCCTCCATTCGAAAATCTTTGATTAATTAAACAATAATGAGAAATTTAGACTACAAAAACTCAAGGCATATAAAGTCATGTCAGCGGAGAATGAAAAAGATCTTACTCGCACAAAGCGATTTACTCGTCTTGCCATAGTCTGTGCCTTTCTTTTAGCATTTTTCTGGCCTTTGGGTAGTTTCTTTTTCTGGATTTTCTTTGGCGCCACTTCTTATTTCATTTTTCTCGCAATTTACTATAGGCCCCGGCCAAAGCAGAATGAAAATTTTTCCGGCCACTCAAGACCTGCCTGGAAAACTCAAAAATCAGAACCGGGTTTGCAAGATACCCGGAAAAAGATTTTCCTAATCGTCTTTATTATTGGAGGAACCTTCTTCTTTATTTTATTTATGCTGATGATTATCGGATTCATCGTTGGTGATGATCCTCCAGATCAGGCCGTTGTCGATACCACGGACGAGAATGTCGATCGGTTAGCCTTAGCATCGAATCCCTCTGATCTAAATGCATTGACAAATCTGGGTAATTACTTTTACGCACAAAATCAATTCGACTCGGCTCTTTTTTATTATGATAAAATACTTAGCATAGATCCGCAGAACAGCAGTGGCATGTACAACAAGGCCCTTGTGTTTTACCAGACAAAGAATTATGCTAAGTCAATCGAGTGGACGAAGAAATGTTTCAGTACGCATCCTGAAAATATTGATGCGACTATTCTAACGGGAGATAATTATTATGCGCAAGAGAATTTTAGTGAAGCAATTGGTTGGTATCGGCAAGCGTACGACAAGGGTGCCCGGAACCCGGAGCTTCTGAATATCATGGCTTATATCTACGATAGGCAGAATCGATCCAGCGAAGCCATCCAGTTCTATAAGGAAACTCTTGAACAAGACAGTAGTTATCAAGTTTATGGGCGGTTAGCCGAGCTTGATCCTGCACGCGGAGATTGGTACAGAAAGAAAGCAGAACAATGGAAACTAAGGTAAGTAGTTATGCCTCCCCCTGGAATTGCTCTTTACTTTATTGCGATATTACCTCCCATGCAGATTCGGAATGAAATCCAATTGCTGAAGGAATATTTTAGAGATACCTATCAAAGCAAGGCCGCGCTCAATTCACCACCGCATATAACATTACACATGCCCTTTCAGTGGAAAGAGGCAAAAGAAGAAAAGCTAATTTCAGCACTAAAGAAGTTTGCGGCAGGAAAATCTCAAGTTGTGGTTCAACTCAAAGGATTTAATTGTTTTGCCCCACGCGTTATTTATTTAAATGTTCTGGAATCAGAACCGCTTCGCTTATTACAATCCGAATTGCATCGGTTTTGTAAAACCGAACTCAATCTTTTCAACGCGCAGTACCGCGATATACCATTTCATCCACACATAACTCTTGCCTTTCGAGATTTAAAAAACGATACGTTTAATAAAGCCTGGGGTGAATTTAAAGAGAGGAATTTTTCCGGAGATTTTATCGCCAACAAAATCACGCTTCTAAAACACGATGGAAAAGTCTGGAATCCTCACTCTGAGCTGGATTTTTAATTCAGAACAATCTTCCCGACTTTAGAGAAAAATAGAAATCATGAAACAGCTATTGGCAATTCCTTTTATCATTTTCCAGGTCACCAGTTTTACCGCAATAGCTCAAACGGGGTCCGAAATTTTGTTGTTTAATTTGAAAATCAAGAAAAATAAGATCACTCTCTCCAATCCAAAAAACATAACCAACCATCCTGGTTATGATAATCAGCCTGGCTTTAACCGTGACGAACCCGTTGTGTATTACTCTTCATTTAATGATGAAGGACGATCCGACATAAAATCCTACAACTACCAAACCGGAGTGACAACCTCTGTTACCACCACTAATGAAAGAGAGTACTCACCTACTCAAACACCTGATAAAAATTATATATCGTGCATTATACAGCGTGATAACGGATCCCAGGATTTAGGAAAATATCCATTGACAGGTGGTGATCCTTATGTGATCATCAATACTATGACTGTTGGATATCACGTTTGGGCAGACAATAGTCATCTGGCTCTTTTTATTCTCGGTGATCCAAACACATTGCATTTTATGCGACTTCCAACAAAAGAAGATACTGTGCTGGCTCAAAATATTGGTCGGTCGTTACACCAGATTCCCGGTGAGCGTGGAGTCAGCTTTGTTCAGAAGACTTCATCCACAGACTGGCAAATAAAAAAACTTGATACCGAAACTATGGCGATTTCAACCTTGGCCAATACACTTCCTGGTCGGGAAGATATTACCTGGACTCCTGATGGAAGAATTATTTCTAGTGATGGATCGAAAATTTATAATCTTAATCCTACGAAAGATAAAACCTGGACCGAGATTTCATTGACTTCCGGACGGGAATTGCTAAAGGGTATAACGCGACTGGCTGTTAATGTAAAAGGAGATAAATTGGCCGTAGTGATTTCAGAGTGAGCCAAAAAATAATCCTTGGTCTATATGTACTGCTGAATGTAAAAAGTAATTATAGATGGTGAAAATCGAATAATTATCAGGTATTTTTCTTTTTATACATTAGAATGTATTTTTTTGTTGTACGGTGGTCATACTCAACCCACATTATCATTTTATTATCTTTTAAACTCTCCAAATTTGAGAGATGATAATTTGTGAGGGTTTTTATATTCATGTATTCTTCAATACGTGCCTGAGTACCACCCGATAATAGATTAATATTTAAGAAAGCTGAATTATAAATCCACGATTCACCACAACCATAAATTTTATCGATTGTCGTGTTGTTACTATTTTGTTTAATCTTTATTTCATGACCGATTGATAGGCCATCAATGTTAGCAAATATAAAATTGCAGAGTTCACTTTGAGTTGCATTTTCAATAGTTGAAGATGATAAATTGTTAGTTGTGTTATCATAAATTCCAACACCATATAGAATCCAGTCACCATAGATTGAGTCAATCAATTCTTTCCTTTGAGTGGTGATTTCAGGTTCTTCTGTAATAATTCCTTCATCTGAACATGATAGTAAGATGATAAATAAGAGAGAGCCCAACACAAAACATTTCATATAGTAATACTAATCTAAAATATTCAACTGATCATTACTTCTCACAAAAAGCACCTTTCGCAATCCATAGTTTCTTAATCTCAATTTCCAATAGCCCTTCGCGCACAGCAGGATCAGTTTCAATGACTTCATTTTGAAGATCCCCTTTAACAACAAGAATACCGCCTTCCGAGTCTCCAAAAATTCCTTCAGCAACAACGTTTCCGGTTTTGATGATCCCCTTCAGGTAATCATCATGCTTCTTAAAGATTTCAGGCGAGTCCTGAATATTAAACTTAGCTATATTCGGTATGTAGCGAATAAACTGATAGGTTGTCATTTCATACTTCGCGCCTACATTACAGGCACCGCCTACACGTGGGAAATAAGGGAGCACCTCAACCCGCCAGCGATTGGCCGACACTCCCGGATCCGACTTCAGCCATTCATTTACTTGTTCAACTGAATTTGATTTGAAAATGAAAATGCCTCCGCCTCCATCAAACGGCCCGGCCGAAATCAACTTGCCCTCTTTGGCCAAACGTTCAATATTGGCCATGTGCCCATCCATAATTTTTTTTACCTCTGCTTCGGGCAGTTCTGCTTTATCCGTACGGCTATTCAAAAAAACGAAAATCAGCTCCGGACTTTGCGCACAAAGGACGTGAGAGAATAAGGCAAGGATAATGGGTAAGATCTTTTTCATAGAATTGAAACTTATCAAAGTTACACTACTTCTTTACGTCTTTGGCCACTTACCAGAAGAACTCCAGCTAAAATCATAAGCGTGCCAACAATCTGAATGAAAAAAATACTCTCGTCCAGAAAAAAGTAAGCCATTGCAATAGTGGAAACCGGACCGATACTGCCTATTATGGCTGCATTATCCGAACCAATTCGTTTTATTCCTTCTGCCACCAGGTATGAGGGGATTACCGTTGAAAGAATAGCCATTAAAAAACTATACGCATATACTGTTCCCGGAAAATTCCACAACGTAACCTCTGAGGTTATGAAAAAATGGATGAGCACACCCATCGAAGCAAAACTCATAGCATAACTGTTGAACTTGGCCGCACCCACCATGGGAATCAGTCGCCCACTCCCCACAATGTAACTGGCATAGGTAAACGCACAGATAAAAATTAATACCGATCCCAAAATAAAATTCTTGTTCTGTGCTGATTGAACCTCCACTTCACTTAGAAAAGCAATCATCAATCCGCCATAGGTAACAATTAGCGCTACCCATTGAATCGGTTTAATCCTTTCTTTGAAAACAATGGCCGACATCAGCAATACAAGCGTGGGATATATAAACAAGATCAATCGTTCAATGCCAGCCGTTACATATTGTAACCCAAGAAAATCCAGGAGACTGCTAACATAATATCCCAAACAACCAATGATGGCAACACTGACCCATTGCCTGGTTGTAAACTTAACATTCGTTTGCTTACCGGATGAAACAAATGCGGAAACAAGAAAGAAGGGAAGCGAAAAAATCATGCGTAATGCCAGTAAGGAAACAGCATCTACATGCGTGTCGCGATAGGCAAGTTTTACAAAAATTGCTTTTGTGGAAAAACAGATTGCACCAATCAGGGCAATAACGATACCACCAACAAAATAGTCGCCTGACTTTCGGTTTAAGGTCATGGTCTTGAAACCAACACCTTTACAAGTTTCATCAAATCAGCTTCGGTGTTATACAGATGCGGAGCTACCCGGATGGCATTGCCACGGATAGAGACTGAAATCTTATTTTGTTGAATTGATTTCCTGATTACTTCAATTTGTGAATTCTCTGGTAATCGAATCCCAAACAAATGATGGCCCCGGTACTTTTCGTCTTCAATCCAGAAGCCTGCTTCTCGTAAAAGTTTAATTGGCTTTTTTGTAATTGCTGCACAGTATTTCTGAATCTCATCAGACTTCCATTGATTAATTTGCTTAAGCGCCTCAAGCAGCATCGGTACTAAAATGAAATTGCTATGTTCGCCAACTTCGTAGCGCAACGCTCCAGGTTGATAATCATTCTCATAGTTTACCAGTGCTGCAAAATTTTCGCTGTGCAGCCGATTGATCCAGTTCTCTTCTACTGGCTTCCCGTGATCAAAATATTCACCATAATAGGCGAGGCCCAGCGAATACGGCCCCATCAACCATTTATATCCTCCGCATACCAACGCATCCGGTTCTATTTCCTGTACATCAAATGGCAAGGCCCCTACCGATTGAGTTCCGTCTATAACAAGTAAAGCTCCTACATCTCTAGTCCGCTTTCTGATCTCTTTCAAATTAAAAAGTGTGCCGTCCGCCCAATGCACATTACCGAGTGCAACCAGTTTTGTGTTCGTATCAATGGCTTCCAGTAGACGTTCATTCCATAGTGCACCTCGGTTAATAAGCGTATCTGGTGCAGAAATCACTTTCAGCTTTACACCTTTATCCTGTTGAAGTCGGTGCCATGGATAATAATTGCTGGGGAACTGCTCTGCAGCAACAATAATATTATCCAAACCTGATACCTTGAGATTATGAACAACATTGGCCATCCCGTACGAAACAGAAGGCACCAACACTACGCGGTTGGCCTGACCTTTTATAAGTTTTGAAAACTCTTTGCGGATTTTTTCTGTATCCTCAAAAAAATCGGTGGCTGAAACTACGGCTGGGTTTCTTTTCTTCAGAATTCCCTCAATACCTTTTTTCTCAACAGATTTAAGGAGTGGCGACATGTACGCACAGTTCAAATACACACTGCCTTTTGCTAAAGAAAACTTTGATCGTTGATTGGAAATCATATTTGTAGCTTTACAACACTTCTTTAAATCCGGAAGTTATATTTTTTAAACATAACTTAATTCCTTTCGATTTTAAACCCATGGTTACCAATTTAGTCTAACAATTATCCATACACCACACCTGAGCGATTATGAGGGTTGAATCAGAAAATTATAAGGGTATTGAATACGTGCGCGTTTCTAACCTGCCGGCTGACCAAAAAGAGAAAATCAAAACTAGTTTGCCTAAAGACAAAGTGATTAAAATTCTGAGAGATGGTAGTCTAATTGAAGACTGTATTCAATACATAGATTATTTAGCCTGGTTTGAAGCACATCATCAAGGAGTCATGATTACAAGCTCTCGAACCCAACCAGCTTCCGGGGCTTTTAAGTTTTCAATCAAATAGGATTTAGTCCCAAACACCTTCCGGTACCATTTCCACTACATTACCAACCGGATCATTAAAGTAGAATGATTCCTGACCATTTTTCCAAACCAGTGTTTCTATTATCGGTATGCCTCGCTTTTCGATCTCCTTCTTGTGAGCCTGGTACTCCCGTGCAGGCACCTCAAAGGCAAAATGATATTTCCCTTCTGCAAAATGTGCCGGTGGGCTTTTCTTTAGCCGCGAATCATCGGGATTGAAACATAACAAAACACTTGTGCCAGCCCTGAAAAAGATATGCCTTCCTTCCGCTTCTCCTATCACCTCCAGGCCCAGTAAGCCATGATAAAACTCCCTGGCTGCCTTTAAATCCCGAAAATAGATACATGTTTCTTTGATCTGTCTGATATTCATAGTCACTGTTGATTCTTTCCTATGGGGTGATTTCCATGGCTCATATTATTTGTTTAACAGTTTCAATAATTGGCTTGCTATTAAGTTGAAAATCTGATCTTTATAGAGGCCTCCTGAAAATGGTTCATTTCGTTAGCTCATTTAGTTGTCCACAAAGAACTGATTAACAAGGAGTAGTGTAACTCATTGATATTCTGATTTTTAAGGCATAACAGTCTGGTAATGTTGACAACTATCGAATTTTGTGGAATTCTATTTTGGCTCATTTTTGGTTAATTCTAAGTACTTGAATTATACCCTTTTACTTAGTTTCTTTCGTTCAACTTACATGGCTATTTTTACATTCCCAAAAGGATCTAAAACAGGATTTACTTATTTACGTTTTCAGTCATCATGCGGTACTTGATGCTCTTTACATTATTTTTTTTCCTGATGGCTCCCTCATTAGCTCAAAAGGCTGAACAGATCAAATTAAAAGACCTGCAACTCGCTATCAACACCTCGAGCGAGCGTATTCAGGTATTTAATTTCTGGGCTACCTGGTGTGCCCCCTGTGTAAAAGAGATACCGCTTTTCGAAAAGCTAAATCAGGAAAACAAAACAGTTGAAGTTACCCTTGTAAGTATGGATTTTGACCTGGACCCAAATCCTGATAAAGTGAATCGTTTTGTGGCCCGCAAGAACATCCAGTCTAAGGTGGTTATCCTGGCTGAATCTGACCCAAATTCGTGGATTGATAAAATTGACAAGAATTGGTCAGGAGCTTTGCCTACAACCCTGATTGTAAATACAAAATCAGGAAAACGAAAGTTGGTTCAAAAAGAATTACACGAGGGCGATTTGGAAAAGCTGATAGCGGAAGTAAACAATTAAATTTTTTAAAGCATGAAATCGATAGTGATGATGTTGGTCTGTGTCGTAATGTTGGCAGCTAGTCCGGTAAAGAATGGGTATGAGGTAGGAGACAAAGCCACCGATTTCAAATTAAAAAATGTGGATGGTAAAATAGTTTCACTTGCAGACTTTAAAGAGGCAAAAGGGTTCATCGTAATTTTTGATTGTAATACCTGCCCTTATTCTAAGGCTTACAATGAACGGATCATTGACCTGAATGAAAAATATGCGGCTAAGGGATTTCCTGTAATCACGATTAATGCGAATGATGGTTATGGCGATTCTTATGAGGACATGGTTCGCATTGCCAACAAGAAGAAATATAAATTCCCTTATCTCTATGATGAAACTCAGGCCATTGCAAAAACATATGGAGCAACAAATACGCCCCATGTGTTTGTTCTTAATCGGGAGTTAAAAGTTTCCTACATCGGGGCCATTGATGATAATGCCCGCAATGCTGCAAGCGCATCTAAAAAATATGTGGAAAATGCGGTAGATGCTTTACTGACAGGAAAATCTGTACCGGTAACCAAAACCAAAGCCGTAGGTTGTGGAATAAGATGGCGAGACGCTTAATACAAATAGCTATTAAAAGTATTAGGTGGCTGTCTCATTGATGTCATGCATCTACTTTTTCTCGCCTAACGGTAATTCTACATTTTCTCCCCACACATACTTGTTAAACCATTGCCAGTTATGCCACGTGGCAGCTAGTCGCTCTTTGGGTTTGGTAATGCCGTGACCAAAACCTTTATAAACAATTAACTCGCTGGGTACCCCCTTATCGCGCAGGCCTTGCAATAATTCATAGGCATTGGCAATTGGTACCCGCTTGTCCAATTCACCATGTTGAATAAGAGTGGGTGTTTTGGCTTTATTAATGTTCGTTATTGGCGAGGTCTTCTTGTAAATCAACTCATCACTCCATGGTGTTGCTTTCAAATATTGCCGGGTAAATGGATGGATGTCGGTATTCACGTAATAGGTCATCCAGTTTGAAATTCCGGCCCCAACAGAAATGGCTTTAAACACATCCGTGTTAGTTGTTAGGAAAGCCGAAATATATCCACCCTGGCTCCAGCCCATGCTTCCCATTTTTGCTTTGTCGATCATTCCCTTCTTATCCAGATAATCAATGCCACTCATTACATCCCACATGTCTCCAACACCAAGATTCTTTACGTTGAGAGAACGAAAAGCCTCACCGTACCCAGCCGAGCCCCGATAATTTGGACGTAATACCAAACATCCTTTATCCAACCATTGCAAAACCGGGTAAACATATCCAGGCACGGGTGTAGGTGTATCAATTCCCGTTGGTCCGCCATGGATCATTACCAATAGTGGATATTTTTTTGAAGGATCATAATCCCTGGGTTTATGAAGTACGCCTTCTATGGTGGCCCCATCTTTACTCTTCCAAATGATTACTTCACTCTGAGCAACTTTCCATTCTTTTGCCTGGCTGGTCATGTCAGTTATTTTCTTAGGAGAATTGGTAAGAGAGGCAATAAATACTTCGTTCAGTTGGTCTCCATCGCGTCCGGTAAATGCCAATGTTTGGCCATCACTAGAAAAAGAGATTGAGAAAATCTGGCCAGGGGAATTTTTGAATACGGTATGTGTTCCGTTTACCGGATCAATTCTATAGATCGGTCTTTGGGTTTTGTTCCAAACTGAAGCATAGATTCCGGTTCGCTCCCAGGTAAATCCGCCCAGGTCTTCGTCCAATGATTTTGCCAATTGACGAGTTGTTTTTGTTTCCACCTGAATGACAAACAATTTTGAATTTGCATAGAAGTTCGAGAGAGTATCACTCAAATTTGACGTAAATAATATTTCCTTCGAGTCTGGAGACCAGTCTTCGAGTCCATCGGAACTTGGATTTGTTACAAGGGGCGTAATTTTTTTATCAGAAAGAGTAACTGTAGAAATATCGGATTTTAGGAAGGAGTTAATCAGGGGATTGGGTTGGTGACTGAATGCAATTTTATTTCCGTCTGGCGAGGTTATAAAAGAGGTCACTGTAAATTTTCCTTCGGTTATTCGTTGTGCCTTCGGCAATTCAATACAGCCTGATTTTATTTTTAGCGAATCAAGCGTTTCGTAACAAGGTCGCTCAGAGGGGTCCTGCATGTCAGGTTTAAAATCAACTTGCCACAGGTGCGAAAGAGTAAATTCCTTGTCATCGGCCTCAAAGCCACCATACCGTTTCTCGCGC
>Ga0075163_10006731_pt1 | contig 15247 bp, 6 predicted proteins | sample JI1023141ADNA_FD_71478 | JGI IMG/M metagenome (GOLD analysis project Ga0075163, IMG submission 71478) | Wastewater effluent complex algal communities from Wisconsin, to seasonally profile nutrient transformation and Carbon sequestration -... | ecosystem: Engineered > WWTP > Effluent > Algae... | reverse complement strand
CAAAAAGCGAAATGGGAAACCGCGCTGCATGCTCGATTTCGGTGACGAGGAGCTTTGTATCGCCGAGTTTTGGATGTCCTTCAAGCGTAAACCGACACCCCGCAGAGAACCAGGCGAGGTCGCTCTCCAGCAAATACGTCTTATGCCTCGCCTCTGTTTCTTCCGCGCGAATGCGGGCGAGGTTCTCCGCTTCGTCCGGCGTCTTGCAATGTGCACCATATTCGACGACGCCTCCAAAGAGCCCGGAAGGCGCCTCGGCGCTGCCCATGGGATTGAGCATCGCATTTCGATAGTTATAATCGTGCACCACATGGGTTCTCGGGACGAGCCGGCTTTGGGATTCAACCCGATACACATCGCGTTTCTCGCCCCGGGCCCGGAAGGAGGCCGTCTCCCGACCATGGATCACGGGGAAGCTCGCGTTATGGTCCGCAAACACAATTTTATCGGCCGCTCCCTCGTGGTCGAAATAAAACGAGATGCCCACGTTCTCTGCCAGGCGTGATACAAAGGCGAGATCGGTCTCCTTATATTGCACGACGTATTCAAGCTTCGGGTAGTTCTGGAGCAGGCGCATGTCGAGATCGTCGGTGCTGAGCCCAACGTTCTCGATTTTCTTTTTGAGGATCTCGGGCACAGAGAGATCCATAAAAATCTCTTGCGTTGTAACAAAAGCGAGCCGCTGGGCGCGCGGGACGAGGAGGAGCTGGTAGGAGCGGGTATTCGGCTCGGTATCGAGCAAGTCGTCGATGCCGGCGACCATGCCATGAATACGACGCACCTCACGCCCAAGGACCTCGAAGATGAGCGTCGCTGTCGCGCCAAGGGCAGCTTGACAATCGAGGCCTTGTTCCTTGGTTGTCGCTGCGCCAATGGTAAAAACAAAGGGCAAACTTATGCTTTCGCGGCCTTTCAGCTCGAAAATCTGCAAGTCGTCGCAGGGAAAGTCTTCGGACTCAAGCCGCACGTGGACGAGATCATCGGGCATGGCCCAATGACATCAATGGCGGTCTTTGCTGTCAAGCGAGTTAATGCAAGCGGAGGCAAATGCCTGAGAGCGCGGGCGGATGCAGAGGTGCAGGCGCAAGTGGGGGCGATTGTGGAGGCGAGGTTTTTGAATGGGAAGCGGAGCAACGTTGACGCGCCGCCCCGTCCAGCCTACGCTTGGCCCGCTTCTGATTCATCAACCTCGACGAGAGAATCCATCATGTCTTTGTTGTCTGCGCTCAAGGGAAATGGGCCGAGCGGCTTTGGCTACGGTTCGACGGCAGAAAAGGTCACGGACGGCATTGATTTGCACGGAAAGACGATCTTGGTCACGGGCTGCAATTCTGGGCTCGGACAAGAGACAGCGACGGTGCTCGCCAAACGGGGCGCCCATGTGATTGGCGCGGCCCGTACGGCTGCAAAAGCAGAGGAAGCGTGCAAAGGTTTCGCTGAACATACAGCGGTCGCCTGCGAGCTTTCCGATCCAGACTCCGTACGCGCTGCGGTGAAGACCATCGCTGCTTCTGGCAAGAAGCTCGACGCAATTGTCTGCAATGCGGGCATTATGGCGTTGCCCAAGCTCGAGCAACAACGCGGCTACGAGCTTCAATTCTTCACCAACCATATTGGCCATTTCATGTTGGTCACGGGGCTACTCGACCATCTCGCCCCCCGCGGTCGCGTGGTGGTCGTCTCGAGCGCTGCGCATAAGGCCGCTCCTAAAGAGGGCATCGAATTTGATAACCTATCGGGCGAAAAACGTTACGATGCCTGGCGCAACTACGGTCAATCGAAGCTCGCCAATGTCTTGTTCGCCAAGCATCTCGCTAAGAAGCTCGCTGGAACAGGAAAAACGGCCAATGCTTTGCATCCGGGTGTTATCTCAACAAACCTCGGGCGCCACATGAACCCCATCATGATGGCAGCGTTTTCCCTCGCCAAACCTTTGGTGCTGAAATCAATCCCAGAGGGAGCAGCGACGCAAACGTACGTCGCTACGCATCCTTCACTTGCTGATGTGAGCGGCGAATATTTTGCTGATTGTAATATCGCGAAGTCGAGCGCCATCAGCCATGATAGCGACCTCGCTAAGAAGTTATGGGACGTCTCGGAAGAGATCGTCGCCAAGTTATAGGAAACGGCCTCTCGTCCCGCCTCGAATTGCGGAAGTCTTAGGATTAAGCCTTTTCGCTCGACGCCTTTGTCACCGTATACGCCGTCATGTTCACGATCATTTCGACAGAAACGTCGCGCGGCAGGACCGTAACAGGTTTGCTCACGCCGAGCAGGATCGGACCCACAGCGACGGCGCCGCCAAGCGCGGCCAATACCTTATAGGCCGCGTTCCCAGCCGCAAGCGACGGGAAAATGAGCACGTTGGCGGCATCTGTGAGGCGCGTAAAGGGGAACAATTCCTTTAGTTTGTCCGCGTCGAGAGCGATATCGGCTTGTACCTCGCCGTCGACCTCGAGATCCGGGCGGCGTTTTCGAATGATATCGACGGCCCTCGCTGATTTCTCGGATTCTGGATGTGGTGCAGAACCAAAATTCGAGAACGATACCATCGCAATGCGCGGACGAACCTCAAAGGCCGTCACTGCATCGGCCACCTGAATCGCCGTATCCGCGAGCGTCTCCGCGTCCGGATCAATGTTTACCGTCGCATCCGCGAAGAACTTCACGTCGTCCTTCAAAATCATCATGTACATGCCTGTTGCGCGCTTGACACCAGGACGGATGCCGAGGATCTGCAATGCAGGCCGGATCGTCTCCGGGTACGGCATCGTGAGGCCACCGACGAACCCTTCCGCATCGCCATGTTTCACCATCGCCATGCCGAAATAGTTGCGACGCGTCATCAAACGCTGGGCGACAGCGGAATTGACGCCATGGCGACAACGCGCATCGTAAAAATCCTTGATGTAATGGGCGAGTTGGGGCGCCGTCGCGGGATCCAGGAACGTGGCGCCGCGGGATTCGAGCGAGAGGTCAAGCTCCTCAGATCGGGTGCGCAAAAGCTTCGGATCGCCTAACAAAATGGGCTTTGCGATGCCTTCGTCGAGGATGATGTCGCAAGCGCGGAGCACCTTGATGCTGTCGCCTTCGGGGAAAACAATACGGCGCGGTGCTGTTTTTGCGCGTTGCACAATGCGCCTCATGATCGTTTGATGCGCCCCGCCCATACGCCGCTGGAGCCGCTCGCGATATTCGTCAAGATCGATGTTGACACGCGAAACGCCGGACTTCATAGCGGCTTCGGCGACAGCTGGCGCGACCCACCAGAGCACGCGTGCATCAAACGGCTTCGGAATGATGTATTCCGGCCCGAAACGAAACGATTCGGCTCCGTATGCGGCCGCGACAGACTCCGGCACGGGCTCATGAGCGAGTTTTGCGAGCGCTGTCGCAGCAGCGACCTTCATCGATTCGTTGATGTCACGCGCGCGCACGTCGAGCGCGCCGCGGAAAATGAAGGGGAAACCAAGGACATTGTTCACCTGGTTTGGGAAATCGGATCGGCCCGTCGCGACGATCGCGTCGGGCCTCGCGGCTGTCGCCTCTGCGTAGGAGATCTCGGGATCGGGGTTTGCGAGCGCAAAAATGATGGGTTTGTCCGCCATCGCCTTCAGCATCTCGCCCGTGACAAGGCCAGCTTTGGAGAGACCAAGGAACACGTCCGCGCCACGGAGCGCATCGGCGCGCGTGCGCGAGCCGTCGTCCGGCCTTGCGAAACGCGCTTTGTACTCGTTTAGCTCCTCTTTTCGGCCATCGTGAATGACGCCAACGGAGTCGATCATCGTGATGTTTTCGAGACGTACACCAAGCTCGACGTAGAAATTCGCGCATGCGATCGCAGAGGCGCCTGCACCAGAAACGACGACCTTGAGGTCTTCGAGGCGTTTGCCCACGATCTCCGCGGCGTTCAGTAGCCCTGCGCCAGAGATGATGGCGGTGCCGTGTTGGTCGTCGTGAAAGACCGGGATCTTCATGCGTTTTCGCAGCGCGACTTCGATTTCGAAACACTCGGGCGCTTTGATGTCCTCGAGGTTGATGCCGCCGAAGGTCGGCTCGAGCGCGGCGACGACCTCGATGAAGGCTTTGGGATCACGCGCGTCGACCTCGAGGTCAAACACGTCGATGTCCGCGAACTTCTTAAAAAGGCAGCCCTTGCCTTCCATGACGGGTTTGCCCGCGAGCGCACCGATGTTGCCGAGCCCAAGCACGGCTGTACCGTTCGAAATGACAGCAACCAGGTTGCCGCGCGCTGTGTACTCCCAGGCGCGTTCGGGATCTTCGGCGATGGCGAGACACGGCTCTGCGACGCCGGGTGAATACGCGAGGCTCAAATCCCGTTGTGTTACGAGTGGTTTGGTCGGAACGACTTCGATCTTGCCGGGGCGACCATTGCTGTGGTACGCGAGCGCGTCTTGCTTTCGTTGCATAAGCCACGAGTGTACCGCGGCGACGGCGTCTCAACTTACCTCTTTTATTTCGGCCTATATCGTTCTGACTTTTGGAGCTGAGTTTTCCTTCCTCTTTTCGTCGAGACTCGATACAAGGGAGCGCGCCTTTCTTGCGAAGGACGCGGGTTCGAGCGTCGGTAGGAAGTTCTATGCAGCAGCGATCTCGTCGCATTGCGTCGTTCGTGGCGCTGCGGTGTTCTGGAGGAATGATGAAGCGCTCAGTACGGTATGCAGCGGTATTGGCAACCTTGTTGGCCGGTTCGACCGCCCAAGCAGGGATCAACGGTCTACCGAATTATAATGCATACGAGCATGCGACGGAGGTTGCTGGCCCGCTTGTGAGTGGGCTTGTGCCCCCGGAGATGCTGGCCGGTGTGACCAGCATCGACGAAAAACGTGGGGTGCCCACGTTTTATTGGGCGCAGCAAGACGCCGTGGTTGCGCCCGGCTCGTTCTTAGCGCTGCCCGAGGCATCGGCCCGGTTCTACTTGGAGCATTACGCGCCGCTTTACGGACTTGGTGAGGGCGCGCTCGATAGCGTCGACGTTGTCGATGTGCATGACACCGGTCGTGGCGGAATCATCGTGGTGTTCCAGCAGAAGGCCGCTGGACTCGATGTCTATCAGTCCAAACTCAAGGTTCTGATGACGCCGACCCACGAGCTGGTGGCATTGACGGGCAACCTGCACCCGATGGCCGCGGCGACGATGGCTCGTGGACCTCAATTCACGATTTCGGCGGAAGAGGCGATTGCGGCCTCGTTTAATGACTACTTTGGCGCAAAGGTGCCTGAGAATGCCTTCGTCGATACGCAGAAATCCGCCCACGGCTACGATTTCTTTCAGCTCACCGATACGAGCGAGACGATTCAACGCAACATTGGCTTGTCTCGGCCAGCGCGCGTAAAGCGGATCTACTACCCGATGCCGAACGAGCTTGTTCCGGCATTCTACATTGAGCTGTGGGGTACGGAGAAGACCAGCACCTCGTCGGTTCTGTATTCGTACATCATCGCGGCGGATGACGGCCGGATGTTGCAACGGCGCAGCTTGACGCACGATGCAGCGTTTTCCTATCGCACATGGACCGACGGAGCGCCGAAGTTCACGCCGCTCGATGGTCCGCAAGCGGATTTTAATCCGCATCCGACGGGCACGCCGAACGGCACATCACCTGCATTCGTTGCGCCCACGCTCGTGACGGTGGACGGGTTTAACACGAATCCGAGCAATACGTTTGATCCGTGGCTCGGCATGGGCGCGACCGAGACGAACGGCAACAACGTCGATGCTTATGTTGATATCAGCGCACCCGATGGCCTGACGGCAGGTGATTTCCGCGCGGATGTGACAGCGCCGGGCGTTTTCGACCGGACCTACAACACGGCGCAAGCCCCGGGCGTCAATGCGAACCAACGCAAAGCGTCCATTGCGCAGTTGTTCTTCGACAACAACTACCAACACGATTATTGGTACGACTCGGGCTTCAACGAGGCTGCCGGCAACGCGCAGGTCAATAACTATGGCCGCGGCGGCGTTGGAAACGATCCCATTCTCGCCGAAGGGCAGGACAACAGCGGCACCGACAATGCGAACATGCAAACGCCGGCGGACGGTGACTCGCCGATCATGCAGATGTACGTGTTTACGGGCGCTGGTGGTGGTGTTCAACGCGATGGCACCATCGACAATGGCATTATCGCCCATGAATGGGGCCATTATTTCCACCATCGGTTGTCGAGCCCGGGAACGCAGCAAGGCGGCTCGATGGGCGAAGGCTGGGGCGATTTTGTTTCGCTCTTCCAGGTCGTGCGCCCGGGCGACGATTTCACCAAGACGTTCGCCACGGGCATCTATGCAGCGGCGACCTTTGGCGATAGCGGGTATTACGGCATCAGGCGTTACCCGTACTCGACCAACTTCGCGAAAAACGGCCTCACGTTCAAGCATATCAGCGATGGCCAAGCGCTGCCGGGTGGCAAAAACCCAGCGATCGGCGGCCCGAACTCCGAAGTGCATAATGCAGGCGAAGTCTGGACTTCGATGCTCTGGTCCGGTTATGCGAATATGCTCGCTGACACGCTCGGCGCGACGCCACGGCATACGTTTGACGGGGCCAAACGCAAGATGGCCGATTACCTCGTCGGTGGGTTGAAGCTCGCCCCGCTTGATATGACGTTCACCGAGCAACGTGACGGCATTCTCGCGACGGCCATCGCTGGAAACTCGGCCGATTTTGATGATCTCGCGGCAGGGTTTGCCACACGCGGCATCGGCGCTTGCGCCGTGTCACCCGCGCGTGCTTCGACGACCCTTACGGGCCTCACGGAGAGCTTCGTTGCGACGACGGCGAAAGTGGCCTTTGTATCGGCTGTGGTGACTGAGACGACGCCTTCTTGCGATAACGACGGCGTCCTCGACGCTGGCGAAGGCGGCCAGATCGCCATTAAGGTGCAAAATATCGGCTGGGGCGCCCTCACCGGTGCAAGCCTTACGGTGACCTCGGGCAATGCGAACCTTACCTTCCCGAATGGTAACAACGCGGCCATTCCCACGACAAACGCCTACGGCACGAGCACCGTGCTTGTCAACGTTTCGCTCGCTGCCGCCCAAAACACGACGGCGCTGATTCCTTTGACCGTCGTCATCAACTCGCCAGGCGCTTGCACGACGACCACCAACGGAAGCGGGTCCGTCGAGGTGCAATATGACGTGATCGCGCCGCTCACAGCGAACGCCTCGACCACAGAGACGTTTGAGGGAATCAAGACCTGGACCGCCTCCACGGCTTCGGGTGCAGCGACGACGCTTTGGGGCGTCGCGAGGCCCACGGTGCCTGCGGTAACGATCAATGAAAACGCGTTTGGCCAGGATACGTCGGGCGTCACCGATGTTCGCTGGACATCGCCGGATCTCGTTGTCGGCAACGCACCGCTTTCGATGACCTTCCTGCATCGTTTTGACTTCGAGCGCTCCAACGGCGGTCCCGGTGTTGGTTTCCAGAACTGGGACGGCGGCGTCATTGAAGTCAGCCTTGATGCAGGCGTGACCTGGGTCGACGCGAGCACCTTGGGCGCGACGGGTTATACCGGCGCTATCAGCACGCTCGCGAGCAACCCGCTCGCTGGACAGCAAGGGTATACGGGAGCGTCAGCGGGCTTCGCCACCGGCGCTATGCTCAGCCGCACCATTAACTTCGGCGCGACCAGCGCGAACAAGACTGTGAAGGTTCGATTCCGCATCGGGACCGACGAAGCACAGGGCGCGGGTGGCTGGTTCATTGATGACGTTGCGTTCACGGGCCTCACGAACAAGCCCTTCTCGCCGCAGGTTCCCAATAGCTGCTCGGGCACTTGTGGTAACGGCGTCGTCAACGCGGGTGAAGCGTGCGACGATGGCAACGTCGTGGCAGGTGATTGCTGCTCGCCGACCTGCACATTTGAGGCTGCTGGCACCGTTTGCCGCGCAGTCGCAGGCGCATGCGATGCCGCAGAGAGCTGCACCGGGGCTTCGGGTTCTTGCCCGGCCGACGGCAAGGCTGCCAATGGCACCACATGCGACGATGGCAACGGCTGCACGCAGATGGATACGTGCCAAGCAGGTACGTGCACGGCCGGGACGCCGGTTGTCTGCACGGCGCTTGATCAATGCCACAACGTCGGTACGTGCTCGCCCGCGACGGGCATGTGCTCGAACCCGAACAAGCCGGGTGGCACGATGTGCAATGACGGCAACTCCTGCACGCAGACCGATACGTGCCAAGCGGGCGTTTGCACGGGCGCCAACCCCAAGACCTGTGCTGCGATGGATCAATGCCACGTGGCCGGCACCTGCGATGCGGCGACGGGTATGTGCAGCAACCCGACGTCGCCTGATGGCTCGATGTGCAATGACGGAAGCGCTTGCACGCAGATGGATACCTGCCAAGCGGGTGCGTGCACGGGTGCAATGCCTGTCACGTGCGCCGCGATGGATCAATGCCATGTGGCCGGTACGTGCAACCCTGCGACGGGCATGTGCAGCAACCCGGCTGCCTCCGATGGCTCGGCATGCAGCGACGGCAGCGCTTGTACGCAGCTCGATAGCTGCCAAGCCGGGTCCTGCGTCGGCATGATGCCTGTCAACTGCGCCGCGCTTGATCAATGCCACCTCCCGGGTGTTTGCGATCCTGCGACGGGTATGTGCAGCAATCCGAACTCCACCGACGGCGCGGAGTGCAACGATGGTAGCGCATGCACGCAGATGGATACCTGCCAAGCGGGTACATGCACGGGTGCAAACCCGGTCACCTGCACGGCGATGGATGAATGCCATGCCGTAGGCTCGTGTGATCCGGCGCTCGGCATGTGCGATAACCCCAATAAGCCGGATGGCACGCCCTGCACGGATGGTACTTGCCAATCGGGTAAGTGCACGATGGGCGGAGCCGGTGGCGCAGGCGGAACTGGCGGCGCAGCGGGCGCCGGCGGAACTGGCGGCGTAGGCGGCGCAGGCGGCGCTGGTGGCGCTGGCGGTGCTGGTGGAAAGGGCGGCGCAGGCGGCGCAGGCGGCGCAGGCGAAGGCGGCTCTGCTGGTGCAGGCACTGGCGGCAGTGACACCGACATTGAGGGCGGCTGCGGTTGCTCTGTCCCCGGCAATGATGCACCGACACCCATGCGCAACGTTGGCGGCGGCTCCTTGCTCGCCCTCGTCGGCGCGTGGTTCGCGCGTCGTCGTCGCAGCGGCAAGGCTTCCTGATTGGATTCCGGTGGGGGAGGCGCAGTTTAGCGTCTCCCCCGCTTTTCGCCGCGTACTTGATTGAGCGCATAAAGCCGCTCGATCACCTCCTCCTCAAACACCCGAACGGCCTCTTCGTCACGCTCCCCGTGGGCGCAATACGGCGGCACGTGTATATCATCCCATCCATACGCCAAGAGCACCTGCCGCTCATTCTCTTCATGCAGCTCTTGTAGTTGTCGCCTTTGCGGATCCCTATCGGAGGGATTCTTCAGCGCGTTGTAGATTTTCGTGAAGCCTTGGCCCGCGCTGCGCATGGTTTGGGAGCGTTTTTGATGCAGCGCTTCGCCGATGATCTCCAACGTAGCAATTCTGGTATGAGGATTCGGGATGGGGAATGGAAACGTATCAAAACAATCTGACGCCGAATAACGGAGCCTATCTTCCAACGACGAAGAGTGCAGACGCGCCCAGGCTTCATGAATCCGAGACTGCAAGACGGAGAACGCCGAAGCGTTATCGAGCGGAAATACGTAGATCTGCTCCGAGAAAATTCGGTCTGTGGGTTGAAAGCAGAAAACAAGATGCTTGGAGATGCGCGCCGTGACCAAACAACGCGAGAGCGGAGCGATGGAGGCATATAACCCAGGCCGAGCCTCGCCGAAGCGCCACCATTCATCGCGATAACTCGCTCTTTTGTTGTTCTCCCGCAGAGGCTTTACCTGTTTTCGTACGATAGCAAGAAGCTCCGGCCATCTCGAGGCCTCTGTCAGATCCATTGGCCCGAAGTTGATGACGTATCGATCGAAGTCTTGTGTGGGGCTTGTATTCAGCTCTTCGCCGCCGAGGTAGGGAAAGATTCGCTCGGCGTTCTGGGCATTTTCCGTGACGAGCCTCTCTCGTTCTGCGGGTGTTATCGTAAAGCCCATTCCGAGGACGTATGTGCCCACATAGGCGGCTTTCTTATTCTCTTTTAGTGTTTTCGGGTCCGCTCGTTCTGGCGTCGGCCGTAATCTTGAGTTGATGACTCGAACCGGCTTTCCGTCCAGTTTTGGCGTAACGACACGTGTCGCCCCGCCTCGGGCGCCATACACGAGCGATACAGCGACAGCTGCTGCGCCTGGCCAAGTCCGCGAATGGGTGGCGTCATAAATCACCCAGCCATCACGCACCATCGTGACAAGGCCCGTTGCGCGTGTATCCCCCTGCGTGATCGTATTCGTCGCGACGAGCCCAAAGGTACTGTTTTCACCATGCTGGCATAAAATGGTTGAAACGCGACGGAAGAAGAATGCGGAGAGATCGCTGTTGCCATGGGCTCCTGGGAAAATGGCCTTCAGCCAATCGAGATAACCAGGAACGTTCCCCCGAAGGATGTTGTTTTTGCCCCCAAAAGGCGGATTGCCCACCATCGCGTGAATAGGCGCAGGAAATTCAAGAAACCAATGAAAGGGAGCGAGTTTTTCACGTGCTTCTTGGGCCAAAAGGAAGACCTCATGACCCGCAACGGGATCGTCTTGTTCAAGCCATCGCATCACGAGGCCGAGCCTTCGGCGTCTTTCTTTCTCCCGTCCCGCGTCTTTTTCCTTCGCGAAAAACGCACCCACACACGCATCGGCCAATATGCGTAGCCGCTCTTTCGGCAGCGCTGCACAATCCACAACGCGTGACGCCTCGCCCTGAGCAGGGGATGCAGGGGACCAAGAAAATGCTTCGAGCTGTGCACGATCCAATCCGACGAGGCTATCGCCGTGCCGCAAGCTCGTGTCCAAGAATGAAAATGGTAGATCACGGCTCGCGGTCAACAACCACAATGTTAGTTTTGTTAATTCGACAGCCATGGGGTCTTTGTCCACGCCGTACAAACATCGTGAAGCGATCAAACGATATGCATACATGGCTGGGTCGCCGTGTTGCTCCACCACTTGCTTGCGTTCTTCGGAGCTTGTCCAAGCCGAGACCAGCGCTTCACCGAGCTTTTTGCAAGCCGCTACGAGAAACGCCCCCGAGCCCATGGCCGGATCACATACACGTAACGAAAGAACTTGCTCGGCTGTTGGCGCTTCTCCCAAACACGCGAGCAGCGGTGCAAGGGTCCGCTCGACCACCTGTGTTGTCAGCTCTGGTGGCGTATAAAATATGCCTGTGCGGCGACGCGCCTCCTGTGCCATCAGACACTCATACACCTGGCCGAGCTGCACGGGCGTGATGGGGCCATTCCGCAGCAAAACGCGCAGCAACAGCCGCACATCGTCGTCATGGAGGCGCAACGATTCTAGCAAGGGATATTGCTCGGGATCAAAGAGCCGCCCGCCCCTCGCAGGCATCACCAAGCCATCGGCCGAATGACCAAAATACACACATCGAAACAACGTCAAGAGCTGCTCATACGCGCCGAAACGCGGAGGTGTTCTCTCGTCGTTTCGCCCGCTATCCGCGCAGAGCCGGCCATAAAGTTCAACAATGCTGAGCTGGCCGGGCATCAACGACAACGACTCGGCGCAGACCAAAAACAAGAGACGAAGCACGAGCGCGAGCGCGTGTTGGTGAAGCTCCGCCTCCTCTGCGCCCCGCGAGGCGGTTTTGGAAAAGCCCGGCCGCAGGATCTCCATGGCTTCCAGGGCCTGTTTGCCGAGCGCGTCCGCCATGAGCGCCCGAGGCTAGCATTCCACGAGGAAAAACGCGAGGGAAGGGTTCGACATGCAAAAAACAAGGGATCGTGATTGACGTGTTCTGCCGCCTATGCGAGAGCGGGGCCAAGGACGTTGTTTGTAAGGGAGATCCGGCGTGCGACAACAACATTACAGGTTTGCTCACCAAGTCTTGATGAACGCCGTGTTGCGTGATTCGTATGCTTGGTGGATCTCCTCGTCCACGCATGGCGGCTCCATGCTTCAACAAGCCTGGGCTGCGGCAGGCGCGGGGCTTGGGCCTCAGGATCTCGCCGACGGTTCAGGCCTCCAAATCGTGCCCATGGCACCTCTGCCGGGTGTGGAGGCATTGCTCATCACGTTGCCTCCTCCCGAAGCGCCCACCGAGTGTTATTTTATCGCTCTTGTACGCACAGCCGGGCAAGCACCTCGTTATTTCGTCTGCGAGCGCGGTTTTGATGGTGAAGGCGGCGTTTTGCGCGCCTATTGGGCCGAATGGCGTCTTACGCCAGGTGGACTCATGCGCATCCGCGGGGTCGATTTACCTGCGCCGAACGCCCAAGCTTTTCTCGCAGCCGTCGCGGAGGAATGCAGGGCGACGCCCGCCATGCCCCAACAAGCCCCATTTACCGCAACCAAACCCAAGAGCCGAGCGCCTCTTTTTGCCGGCCTTGGTTGTTTAACATTTTTCCTGCTTGTGGTTGGTGTGGGTGGGTTTTTGTTGTACCAGGAAGAGGGGCGGGGTTTGCATGTCCCCGACTCCGAGGCCGCGAGCGTACCTGTCGAAGCAGACAAGCCCTTCCAAATCCAGTTCAAATGGGATGGGACTGGCTACGCATTTAACAATATTTGGCTCGTCGTGGATGAAGGCACCATGGCCGGCGGTCAATTTGCTGTTAGCGGCACCATCGCCTGTGGCCGCAGCGCATTAACGACAACACCCGATGCGTTCAAGGCTGAGCTTTCGGGCCGCGCTGGGCATAACGTCGAGAGAAAGGGTGCCGCCGGGTTTTCAGGCTGGCTCTACTTGAAGGACGAGTATGAGCATTCGTCGAGCAGCCCCATCTCTTGTGTGGGGACCATCAAGCCTGTTCAAGGCACATGGACGAAGGCGCGCATCGTCGTCACCCAAAGGCAGCGCCCGAGTGATTGGTTTGCGAATTGATGCCGAAGGCAGGGCTGTTATCGAAGCGCAGGGCACGCGTACAAGGTTTTTGTTAAGGCGTGTGCTCGCGGCGATCGAATCCGCCAATCCATCTTGTTCAGCACATAGCCGAGGCTGATCTCGGCCTTCGGATCACACCAACCGAGCGCGCCGCCCATGCCGGCATGTCCAAACGCCTCGCGGTTGGGGCCAAAAACAAGATCGTCTTCTTTCAAAAACCCACGATTCCAACCGAGGGGTTTTTGCAAAATACCGTCCCGTTCGGACCAGCCTTCTCGTGTGTATAAGGGGCGCAGCGACTCTTCTTTCAAATACCGCCGTCCCTCAAAAGACCCGCCCAACGCAAAAGGCAAATACGCGCGGGCGATGCCGTTTGCGCTCGCCGTGGCCGAAGCCCAGGCAAGCTCGGCGCGGCGGACGGGGATATCGTTATAAACAAGAACGCCGCGTGCTCCAATGCTGGGATTTTGAAAAGCGCGTCGGGCGAGGGATTCACGCGAGAGCACCGAACGAACCATACGTCCATCCATCGAGTGTGGATGAAAAAGCGCCTCCAAAAGCCCCTTCTGAACGCGCTCGCGATGGCTCGGCGAATAAAGCGTCGCGAACAGGGGATCCAGCGATGCCGGCGTGCCGAGATAAACATCGGACCCGAGCGGCTCAAACAACTCCCGGCGCAAAAAAGTGCCCATCGATTCGGAAGCGATGCGCTCAAACACCTCGCTGGCAAACATACCAAAAGTAATGCCGTGGTACGCTTGTATAGCAGGCGATTGAGGCCGTTGTTCTTCCAGTGCGAGCCGGACGCGTTCGGGATGGTGGAGGCAATCGTCCAACGTGAGAGGTGTATCAAGCGCTGCAAGGCCTGCGTTATGGGAGAAGAGGGAGCGGAGTGTGATGCTCGCTTTTCCATTCCGGCCGAATTGGGGCCAGTAGGTGGCGACGGGCGCATCCCAATCGAGCTTGCCGCGGTCGGCGAGCATGTTAAGGGCCATCGCCGCAAACCCCTTCGTGACAGAAAAAACGACAATGCGGGTGTCGTGCCGAAAGGGTTTTCGTGTTGCAGTGTCCGCAAGCCCGCCCGCGAGGTTTACGACGAGAGAGCCGCGATGATAAACAGCAAGGCTAGCGCCGATTTCATCGCCGTTCTGGAGATGCTTGGCGAATTGAAAGGCGACAGGGTGAAAACCATCGGCATAAGAGCCGGTGGCCGGGAAGGGCGCGGGGTGGGCGAGGGAATCCATGGCGCCGCGGGTTGTAGCACGGAAACGGGCGCGGAGGCGGAGGCGGAGGCGGAAACGGAGGCGGAGGCGGGAGCGGAAGCGGGAGCGGAAGCGGAAGCGGAAGCGGGAGCGGGAGCGGGAGCGGAGGCGGGAGCGCCCTATTTCGCGATCACCCGCCCTGTTGCGACCTTAAAGAACGACGAATACGCTGCGGCATTCAGGCACGTATTCAGGTCGACAACCTGGTTATTCTTGTCCTGGCAGCCTGTCACGGCTTTCGCGGCGTTCACCGTAAACTTGTACGGGGCGCCTGCGCCTGCGACGGGTGTGCTCGGGTCTGCCTGATCTGGCTGGCTTGCTGTGATCACATTGACGACGCCAAACACAGTGCATCCGCTGACCAGCACGTCCAGCAGCGAGTTTAATGCTGTATACCCCTGCCCGCATGCAAGCATGCCCGAGAGCAGCGGGGCGGGGGCCGGCACTTGGTCGAGCGAAACGGCGCTGACATTGCCGCAGAGTTTGCCGGCGCCTGCATCGTTCGGTTGCCCTGTGCTTGCATAACTCATGAGGGCCGGGTCGAGGTTTTCTTGGACTCGGTGGCCTGGCGTCGTGCCGCCTGAAACGAGCGGTTTGCTCGCGGCACCGATGGATGCCGTCAGTCGGGCATTGCTCAGTTTGAGCAGCGCAGGCGCGCCTACGAAGCTAATGCCGAGCGAGAGATTGCCCGGCCCCGCCGTTAACGTGTTTCCCGAAATGAAGCCCGCGAGTTTATCGAGCGGTTCGCGGTTGGCGTCGATGGAGAGTGCGTTTGTTGTGTACCACCAATCGAGATCCGCTGTGCCGTCGTACATCACGCCCGGGGGTTTGATAGCGGAGCCGGAGAGAACGCCGATTTCGACAGCCGGATCGTCTGTGGCGCCGCTCGGATCCGCGAGGCCGAGTGTTTTGAACATGATGGTGATGGATCCGTTTTTGATCCCATCATCGAGCGCTGTCTGAATCTGACCCTGCGCGAGCGTGGAGATTGCGCCGCCGAGGC
>Ga0075163_10006727_pt1 | contig 15249 bp, 16 predicted proteins | sample JI1023141ADNA_FD_71478 | JGI IMG/M metagenome (GOLD analysis project Ga0075163, IMG submission 71478) | Wastewater effluent complex algal communities from Wisconsin, to seasonally profile nutrient transformation and Carbon sequestration -... | ecosystem: Engineered > WWTP > Effluent > Algae... | reverse complement strand
GGTTTGCTTGGGCTGATATTATCAATTTGCTGGTAATAGTCCTCGGCCCCATCAAGTGACCATAATTTCCGCCGGTTGATTAGCAGATGACGGTTGGCAATTGCCGTAATGAAATGGCGGTCATGGCTGACGCATAAGACCGCCGCATTACTGTCCAAAATTTCCTGCTCTAACTGTTCTTTGCCGTCAATATCAATATGGTTGGTCGGTTCGTCCAAAATCAGCATATTCGGTTTTTCAAGCCGGATCAGCATGAACATCAGGCGTGCCCGTTCACCTCCGCTTAAGGAACCCAGCAATTGATGCATGCGGTCAAAGCCAAAACCGGCACCGATTAATTCCTTGCGGGCGGCTTCCTCATTCAAATGGCAACGCTGATAGACAAAGCGGAACAGGGTTTCATCTTTGCTGGCGAAAGACAGGTTTTGATCATAATAGCCAATTCGGCATTGCGGGTTAAAGCGGATATTAGGGTATTTTAAAGGCTCGCGGTAGGCCCGCATCACCAATTGCAAGAAAGTACTTTTGCCGCAACCATTGCGCCCGAATAAGGCCACGCGGTCGCCAGGGCGGATAAAAAAATCATCCAGCTGGAACAATAAACGCTCGCCTATCTGCACGGTAAGGTCGCTGATATTGAGTAATTGTTTTGCTCGGGTTTCTTGGGTTTCCAATTGCAAGCTGGCGGGTCGTTCGCTGCTTACAAAAGTGGTCTCGTCTTTTAAGGCATCCACCCGTTTCATCATGCCTTTGGCACGGCGTGCCAATTTGGCATTATTGAAAACCTTGCCCCAAATCGCCATTTGTTTGGCGCTTTTGGTTAAGCGGACAATTTCCTGCTCCTCAGCTTTACGGGCTTTGGCTGCCGCCAAATCTTGAAGAATCAATTGCGCGCGGGCATCTGAAAAGGGTAAGTCAAAACTATATAAACGTTTATCCCGCAAAAACAGGGTGTGGGTGGTGACTGCATCCAAAAAGGCGCGATCGTGGCTGACCAGCAGGAATGCACAGGCTAGTTTTTCGGTTAAATAATGTTCAAAGAACAGTTGGGTAGGTAAATCCAAATGGTTGGTGGGTTCATCCAGCAACAGCAAATCCGGCTGGTTCATCAAGGCACGGGCCAGCATCAACCGGTTGGTCTCGCCCCCTGATAAGGACTTAGCGGTATTGGCTTTCTGATGGTTGGTAAAACCCATATCATGCAGCAAAATATCTGCTTGATAACTTAACCGCTGCTGTTGTTCTGGGGGTACCACCGCCAGTAGGCATTCTTTTAAAGGCATGGTGTTAAATTGGGCTGGTAAAAACTGCTCAACCACGGCCAACCGCAAACCATTGCTGCGGATGACATGGCCGCTTGATGGCTCCAGAGTGCCTGCTAGAATAGACAGCAAGGTAGATTTGCCGCAACCATTATGGCCAACCAACCCGATCCGCTGACCCTGGCCGATCGTAAAATCAAGATCATGGAATAGGGTGCGGACGCCGATGATATGACTGATATGATGGCCGCTTAATAATACTTTCATGGTGCAATCATAGAAAAAAATTGCCCATTCGCCAAGGGGGATTGCATGATGCCTTCAATCATTTATTTACAAGCGCCCGCATGGGTTTGGATTTTAAGCGGGCACATCAAACATGAAACCAGGCTGAGTTCCTTGGCATAAGTTCTCAATAGCTTGCTCGCCCGAATTGCCGATCAGATATACGGCTGTGCTTTGGGTTGCAAAAACCACGCCATCTTGATTCATCCATAAAATTATATCATCGGAGAAAGCACTACCAATGGCGCACAAAGCCGATTTGGTTGCCTTATTATAATCGTCTAAGCTATCACCGTTTAAAGAAATATCGTCAATATAGGTTGGATTAAGCCAGAAGTCTTCCATTTCTCCTTTCCAACTGTGGCTGGGGTGCCGAACATGCAGGCCGCCATAACAAGATAGAAAATTTTCTACACAGGGGTGAACAGGATTGCCATTTTTCTCAAGGAACCTTCTGTAGTGCTTAAAATCAATATGCCGTTCGGGATACCACCCGGCTTTTTTTAGGCAATGAAGGGTTGGTTGGGAAAAAGGGGAACTGGGGTTATCCCGGACAAAACGAGATATCCGAAAATTTCTTCCTCTTAATAAGTTGAATAATATGTTGAAAATACCTAGCCACATGATTTTTGCTAAAAAGCTTCGGTTGGAAAAACAGCAGGTTATTTAGATAAAGGTCCTTTAGTTTATTCCTTTCCAGCCGAGAATCAACTATCGAGTCCGATATCTTGTTTTAGATGGCCGCTAAGCTTGGAAAGGGCTTTATGGACCTGGCGTTGCTGATACCATCTTAAAGACGAAGGAAAAGCTTTAGGCCGACGGGGCAGAAAAAACAGATAGAGATTAAAAAATTTGGTTCTAATTCGCCAGGAAGAAATAGAGTAAAAAGTTTTGGAGGAGGAATAAAACATGATTTTTCTCCCTTAGATAAAACTTTCCCCACCCTGCTGATATGGCTATATATCAGCAGCAGACAGGGAAAATAAAAATAGTTGATGAAGCGCTAAAATTTATAGTTTTTCGTGCTTTAGCAGCCAGGATTTCATGGGAAGGCCGCCGCCAAATCCCACTAAATCACCATTGGCGCCAATCACTCGGTGGCAGGGGACAATGATGGCAATAGGGTTGCGGGCGTTGGCCATACCCACGGGCCGCATGGCCTTAGGACGGCCGATTTGCAAGGCCATTTGTTGGTAGCTGGCGGTTTTACCGAAGGGGATGGTGACTAACGCCTGCCAAACCAATTTTTGGAAAGCCGTACCCTCGGCGGCTAAAGGCAAATCAAAATGGGTGCGCTGATGGGCAAAATATTCCTCAAGTTGCAGGTAAGCCTTTACAAAAATCGGTAATGATTTTTTGTCTTGCAACGGCAAGGGCATTTTTTGAATGCTCTTTGGTAAATAAAGCCCAGTTAAAGAAGTGCCGTCACTGGCTAAGGTTAAAGCGCCAATCGGGCTGTCAATTTCCGTGTAAACAAAAGGGGATGGGGTCATGGTTTTTTCCTTATGGTTGGGGATGGGGCCGATTGCCATAAATACATGGCGGCATAGGCACGCCAGGGGCGCCAAGCTTCAGCCGTGGTCTCAAGGTTTTTGGTGGTTTTTTCGGTGACCTGGCATAAAACCAGGTCGGTCGGCATAAAGGCATCTGGCCAACCTAAGGCTCGCATAGCAATATATTGAGCTGTCCACAGACCAATACCTTTAATGCTTAATAATAATTTTAGGAAATGAGAGTGATCTTCTCCATTCAAGTCATGCTGCAATTCAGGCCATAATTGCCCTAATTTGATTATTGTCAGGGCTTTGCTAGACTGAATCCCCAGCTGTTGCAGGGCGGTTGGATCAAGGCCAGCGATGGTTTCCGGCATTGGCGATAAGCGGTTGAGGGTAGGATCAGGGGTAAGCAGGGGCGTGCCAAAACGTTCGGCCAAGCGCCCTGCCAGGGTGGTTGCTGCTTTTACGCTGATTTGTTGCCCTAACACAGCCCGCCAGCTGAGTTCAAAAACATTCATGGTGCCAGGTACCCGCAATCCCGGATGCTTTTGGATAAGGCGGGATAACAAGGGATCCTGCCCTAAATGCTGGTGGATGATGTCGGGGCGGGCACACAGATCGAAGAAGTGACGCACCTGATCTAACACTTTGGATAACACGGGTAATAAGGAAAGCGACAATTCTATCGTCAGATAATGACCATTTGATGATTGGCTGGCTTTCACCCAGCCTTGATGTTGGCCAAGTTGCAAGGTCCGAGCATAGGAGGTGCTGGTCACTATCTCGACCCCCGTTACCGCCCGTTTCCCCAAAAACCCTAGCAATTGGGGCCAGGCCAGCGGTGGGCGGTAGGCTAGAGGTAAACTGAAGCCATCTGAACTAGGCAGCGCGGTGGCTTTCCGTAATTGGCTGGGGGTTAGGCGATAATGCGCCTTCAACAGGGTATTAAATCGGCGCACGCTGGAAAACCCGCTGGCAAAAGCGATTTCGGTAATGGATAAATTGGTTCCGGTAAGTAGTTGTTTAGCGAGTAACAAGCGTTGCGTTTGTGCCAGTTGAATGGGTGAAACCCCGAATTCCTTAACCGAAATCCGCCTTAAATGGCGAGGGCTGAGATTGAGTTGCTGGGCTAATTCTGCCAAGGGCAATTCTTTATTTAATGGACTTTCCTGGATGGCTTGAGCAAGGCGATAAGCCATTTGCTGGCCAGCCTCAAGGGGGCTGTGTCCGGGGGCTAGCTCTGGCCTACAACGCAAACAGGGGCGGAAATGTTCCTTTTCAGCGGATGCCGCATGGCTAAAAAACCGGCAATTTGATTTTTTTGGTGTTCGCGCTGTGCAAATGGGCCGGCAATAAATGCCGGTGCTGGTGACACCCACAAAAAACAATCCGTCAAAGCGGACGTCACGGGCGGCTAAAGCTTGATACTTAAAGTTATCATCCATCATATCAGCACCAAAAAATAAATCACTTAGGTTGATACAAGGAATATAGCAAGTTTAAAAAATAACACCCGCCATTTTCGGCCAGGAATGTAAAAAATATTTGCTCGAATTTAATAGGGATAGAAATATCATAATCTTTGTTGCTAAGAAAAACTAGGCAAAGCGGGCATAATTTTGCCACGCACTTCACCAAAAGCAACACGATGATGACCATTCTGGCACTGGGCAGTGATGATGATGTCGTCGCCATCTTCTAGAAAAGTGCGCACTTCGCCATTACCAAGAGTTAAGGGTTGTTGGCCGTTCTGGCTGATTTCCAATAAACTACCCCAAGATGAGGGCGTATCGCCACTGATGGTGCCGGAGGCTAGTAAATCCCCTACCTCGAGGTTACAGCCATTCACCGTATGATGGGCAATTTGTTGGGCCATGCTCCAATATTGATGACAAAAATTGGTATGGATCAAGGATTGCTGGTGGCCAGTTGCGGTTTCTAGGGTTAATCTCAAGGGAATATCATAGCTATAACGTGGTGATTGCTTGAGATAAGAAACAACTTGAACATCCAGCGGTGGCATCGCTTGGCGAAAAGGTTGCAGTGCCGCCAAAGGCACCACCCAAGGGGAGAGGGAGGTTGCAAAATTCTTGCCCAAAAATGGCCCCAACGGTTGATATTCAAAAGCTTGGATATCCCGTGCACTCCAATCATTCACCAATACCAACCCAAAAATATAATCCTCGGCTTGCCCGACGGGAATGGGTTGAAAGGCTTGGCTGGGTTGGCCGATAAAAAGGCCAACCTCAATTTCAAAATCCAGCTTGCGGGTGGGCCGGAATAGGGGTTGGCTTGAATCCGGCGGCAATATTTGTCCCCAGGGCCTTACAATGGGGGTGCCGCTAACCATCAAACTACTGCTGCGGCCATGATAGGCGATGGGTAAATGTTTCCAGTTTTTCGGCAACGCATGGGCCGGATCACGGTATAAAGCGCCCACATTGCGGGCATGCTGTTCCGAGGAATAAAAATCGGTATAACCGCGACTATAAAAGGGCAGATGTAGTAGGGCTTGATCAACCGGCAGGAAGGCTAGCCGGTGGAAATCTTTGTCCTTCAGGGGGGAGTGGCGGCTGGTCAATATTTCCTGGATCCATTCCCGGATATTATTCCAGGACAATCGCCCCAATTCGGCTAAAGGATTAAGGGTAGCTTGCCGGAAGATGGAGAAGGGGGTGATCGATTTGCTTAACCCTTGCTGTTCCAGGTAAGCTAAATCAAGAATATGCCCACCCACCCGGACACCGATTCGTTTTGATTGGCCAGGATACGAAAAAACCCCATAAGGCAAATGATCCAAACCAAACCCGTGATCGTGATTGATATCAATATAAGGGCTGTCCATTGGCTTCCTATCGAAAATTTAGCGAAAATCTGGCCGTTCCAAAGCCCCTAAACAGGGGTGGATGGGATACAGTGAAGGCTGATCTAGGAAAACACCGGCTAGAGTATCAGCGCAGCTATTGCTGGAAACCACCCCATGACCAACGTCAGGAAATTCAAAGAAATAAGAATTTTCCAGACGGGAAGCTGTCAATTTGGCGGCATTTAAGGGCGTGATGGGATCATAACTGCCAGACAAGATTAAGGTGGGAATGGAGCTATAAACAGGGCTATTAATGGCCGCCTGGGAATTTGTACTATGCCAGAAAGGGCAGACAATGTTCAAATCATAATAATCGGCAACGGCCAAGGAATAAGGCTTGTAGCGGTCAATTTCAATTTTTTGCCGCTTGAAATCAGTGCTGGGATATTCCTCGCCGCATTCAAAAGAAAAATACATGCCATAGGAAAATTGGGTGCCTTCGGATGCTAATAAATCTTGGATAAAAGCCGAAGCCAACTGCTTCTCGCCATGAAATAATTGATAGATTAAGCGGGGTAATCTTCTAATATTGGCGCTGTCATAGAGCCCTTGAAAAATCATTAATACCAATGTTTGTGAGGTCACTATTATAGTGCGGGCTTTTTTAAGGCCATCTTTTTCCACCTCAATCTGGATGGGTTGTTTTTCCAACTGTTGATATAATTGCAGGAACTGCTTTTCCAGATCAGGATATCGTCGATTGCAGGTGTCATCAGCCCTGCAATCCCTGAAAAGGCGATGAAAGGCATGGGATGCCGCCGCAGGGGCATCGACAAATGAATCAACTTCCGGCGGGTAAACAGAATCCAAAATCACGCTGCGTATATATTGGGGGTAATCGCGCATGAAGGTTAAAGCCAGCTTGGTACCATAAGAAATACCGTATATATTGACTTGCTGGATTTGCATCAACCTTAATAAATCGGCAATATCTGCAGCACTTTCCAGGGAATTATAAGCGGTCAAATCGATGTGTGCGGCTTGTAGGTTTTGTTGGCATGGCCCGGCAAGCTTTCGCAACATTTCTTGCCATTGTTTTAAGGGCAATCCATTTTTTGCCAATTGTTCCATTTTTCCATCAAAAAAATCCCGGCAATAAAGGGCAGGCTTGGCTGATTTGGTACCACGTTGATCGAGTAACAATAAATCGCGTTTGCGGTTCCAAGTGGTTCGTTCAATCCAATTCCACCAATCATCAATGTCATCCCGAATTAAATTTGCACTATAACCAGGGCCGCCATCTAAATATAAGATAGGGTCCAGGAATTCTTTCTGATCAGGTGTGCTTAGCAGGGCAACGGGCAGAGAAATTTGCGGGCTATTGGGGTTTGAGCGGTTTTCAGGCACATGTAGAACCCAACATTTGGCTGTATTGCCTTGGGGAATGCTAAAGGAGCACGCAACTGATTCTAGACGGGGGGGCAGAGCCTGTGATATGGCCGGGGATAAAAATAACAACTCAAGAACTGCTAACCAATTTGTCTGGTACCATTTACCTGTTCTTGCAAAAAATGATGACATATCAATATCCCTTGAGGGTTATCGGGGAAAGCTTGTTCCTAGAGCATATAAAAATTCGTGGCGAAGAGGAAGAGGCAAAGCTTAGCGAGAACAACGTTTAATTTGCTATAGTCAAAAATTGGTAGTGTCTCAGTTTGAATTAATTAAGCGACATGCTGACCCTTGACCCGATGGGCGACTCGACTCATATTTCAAAGTACGAGCGAAAAATCCAAAAGACCCCGAGACATAAACGAACGTGCCAAACTGATAGTTGATTTGATCACAGATAAAACTTCTGCATCAAAACAAGATAACTTGTCGTCCAATTCAAAAAAATCGTCGATTAAAGATACTTGTAACAATTAAGATTTATTTTTTTGTTCAACATCGCGCCGAGCTTTGTTTAAGAATATTTTTAAATATTCGTTTAAATCATCCACGCTCGCCTGAGATAAATTGTCTGGGAATGTTAATATCACATCCCCTTCAGTAAGAACAAAAACACTGCGACGTGTATTGGGCAGCTGTTTCTCTAAGCTAATTGGCGTTGGACTGGGCGATATAGGATTAACTGTAATCGCACTTGGCTGCATAATATTCCCTTCCATAATATTTTTTTCTTTAGAACTATGGGACAAGAATGCAGGCTTGTCAAGATTAGCAAAACTCAAAGTGTCCTTAAAAACAGATAATAAAAGCTTAGCTGCGGCTTCATTATAATCTAGATCTTTCTTTAGGAAGGTCTCCACACTGTCATCTGAAGGAAGATTAATACTGTCTTCAGCTGTTTTATATTTTTCCCATAATTGCTTATGGATGGAAGGGTTCAACGCAGCTTCTTTATAACAATCATCCCGCTCCGGAGAGATCTCCTGGCTATCCAACACTATATTTAAAGCCAATTTTGTTAGCCGTATTTGAAGGTTTTCTCCTGAGCTCTCATATTCAATAAACCCATATTGTTTAAGGGAGGAGGAAGTTTGTCGAGCACCGCTGCTTTTGCCGCCATAACCCCAGGCTTTATAAGCAGAAAATATCGGGACTAAGTGCTTACCTTCTTTTTTGTAAAATTCCTTAATCCGTTCCACCGCTTTGTCTAGCGGAATAATCGGGTATGCTGGGCTACGACCCTGGCGGCTTTGTTTTTGTTCAATGATTTGTTCGGACATTTATGTCTCCTTGCGTTGTTTAGACATATCTATCATATATGGAGAATTGCGTCAAGAAAATATCTTCATATATCCAAAATAATGTTTGACTCGGGTTTTATTTCATTATATGGTTGTTTTAACCGAGGAGGATCACATGATCAGGAGGGTATGCCTAGCTGTATAGGGCCTACGGATACAGCGCGGCGAAATAAAAAAGGCTTCTATCCTGTTCAGAGGAATAGAAACCTATCGTAGGCCAAAGGGTCGAACCTTGAGGCGATACTGATTGATTATAGCAGTATCGCCTTTCCTTTCGCAAGAATTTTCTGTTCCGCTTAAAATATCAATCATCGAATTTGAATGAACCAACTTCCCTTAGGAAAGCGTTACGAAATATTGTCGATGCTTGTTGAAGGCAACAGCCTTCGCTCAACGAGTAGTTTAGCTAATGTTTCAATAAACACTGTTACGAAACTTCTTATTGATGTGGGCGAGGTATGCGCTGAATATCAGAATAAAATCTTTCATAACCTGGCCTGTGAGCGCATGCAGGTTGATGAAATGATGAAATATGGTCTTTTTGCTACGTTAAAAAAATCTTAAAGATGCTATGAATGCGCCGGAAGATGCGGGGGATGTTTATACCTGGACATCCTTGTGCCCAGATACAAAGATCGTTCCTACCTGGCTGGTGGGCAAGCGTGATGCAAACCATGCGAAGATGTTTATTGCCGATTTAGCAGAGCGCATACCAGGTCGATTTCAGCTAACATCAGATGGCTTTTCACCATATTACGACGCTGTGCAAGGATTAAGCCGTCAAGATATAGATTATGCCATGTTGATTAAGATTTACGGCCAATCTAAAGGGCAATCTATCGTGGCAATCACAGAACAGAGAATAATTGGTAAACCGGACTTTCATCATATAAACACAAGCCTTGTTGAACGGCAAAACTTAACCATGCGAATGTCTATGAGGCGTTTTACCCGCAAAACAAATGGGTTTTCAAAGAAAATTGAAAACCATGCCTATGCAGTGGCTTTGCATTTTATGTATTATAATTTTGCAAGAATTCATAAAACGCTTAGAATAACCCCAGCCATGGCAGCTGGAATATCAAAACATGTTTGGTCGCTTGAGGAAATTATTCAATTAACGGAAATTAATTCTAGAGTAAATTGACTTTAAGCTTATCCCCATCAACAACCTGTTCGACGGGCCATTGGTAGTCTTGCCCTGTTAAGGAGAAAAAAATTATAAGCGTGATTGAGAATTTAAGTATTAGTTTTTTGAGTTCTTTCTAATTTAATCCTATCAATCATTTTTTTATTATAACCTTTTCCTAAAAAGAATTTTATAAAGAAAATCACTGAAAGAATAATTAGTGTTGGAAAAGCAATCTTTAAACAAAATTTCTCAAATTCGCTGTAAGGTTCCGGATGATCGATAAACAAAGACATGCCTAAATTTACAACTAACCCCAACATAAAAGTTGCAACAGAAGAGTAAATAGTTTCATTGCTGCTATTGTACAATATATTATTAATTTCTTCGTCAGATAAGCTAATATGCTTCATGCGACGCACCGTTGGCTCAGGAACCATATCAGACTGATTTCTTTTGTTTGCCCCACCTCCTTCGGATTTAGTCTGTGTTGGTAACGGGTCATTAGAAACACTAATTCCCTCTGCAGATTTTCCTGCAGCAGCATTACGAATCTTAAGAGGCTTTGCATTCCCCCCACCGCCATTAGGGCTATCTTTAACCATAAACTTAATTCTTTTTCGTTTCTTTTACTTCTTGAACAAATTTTAGTAGCAAAGTCCCTAATGCCTCGGCATCGTCTATAGGCATTACGACAGCAGAATGATAACTGGTATGTGGTGATAAAGTAACTTCGCCAAATGATATCCGAATAACATCTGGTCTTGCGGTAATGTAAAATCTGTTCGAAAAAATGCTGGGGATTTTTTGAATTTCCTCGTTCACATCCCTTATTTTTTCCGATGATATACTTACCCCTGAAAATCCTCGATCGGTATCTCTCATTTAAATCTCCTTGGTTGTTTAAGTGATCTAAATGGATTTCTTTGACAGAGTCAATTTGTTGGATCATAATGTTCCCTATTCGTTTTAAAAATGATTGTTTCATATTTAAAATCTTTGATCAAGTCACGACATGTTTCCAAACTGAGACACTACCCAAAAATTATTATCCCTCAAGGGTCAAAAACACCATTAATGCAATGGGCTACAGGTGAGAATTAATTTTCATTCCAATCATTAAAGAAATCTTCATCAATGCGCGAGATATAAAAAGTTTCTCGAATCTCGCAACCAACATGATGGCTGATCATCAGCTGAGTCAGTTTTTCGCCATGAATTAAAGCGATATTTTTGCTAGCTTTAAGCGCTTCTTGCCGAGCGGATGCGCTGAAATCCGCAGTGGTTACAAAAACCCCTTTGTTCGTGTGATGTTTATCTAAGCTGCCAATAAATTCACGAACTTGTTGTGCGGAAACCCAAGTGTCTGCTGACAAACGTTTGGCTTGGATATAAAGGCGATCTAATTCCAAAACATCTTGGTAAACCACCCCGTCTACCCCACCATCATAGCTTTTGCCTAAATGTTTGGTACCATTAGTAGAAACGTTAAAAACCTTTGCCACCAGTTCAAGAACCACTTTCTCAAAAGCAGTTGAAGATAATTGCATCAGTCGTTTGTGTAGTTCCGTGGCTAAAGACCCTTGAATTTGTTCATGATATTGGCGCATAATTTCTTCCGGGGTGAATTCTGAACTGGTGTCGTCAATAGGATTGGATTGTTCGATGGGAGAGGTGGAATTGCCCATGATTTTGCTTGGTTCACTGACACGCGCTGCCATAAACTGCCCAAATTCTTTATAACGTCTTAAAAAATTGACGGTTAAAAAAGCGGGGTTGGAATTTAATAATTCTCTTCCCCGGTTCGTCAGACGAAAACTGCCGCGTTCCGTTGATTCAATCAGTTGCGCGGCTGTCAAATATGTTTTGGCCCACCCAACTCGATTCGCAAACAAATATCATCGGCCGGAGGGCAACAACTGATACCGTTCTGCTTCGGTTAGCTTGAAGCTGCGTGATAATTCCTGGATTGCTAGGGATGTTTTGATTTCCTGCTGGTTATTAAGGTTTTTAGCAAGTTGTAGAACCGGCAGCATCAATTCGTAAAATTTGGGTATGGCCACGCTATTTCCCTTCTCATTTCTTGTGGTAGGATGAATGAATTTAGGGGTGCTAGCAAACATTTTTTGGTCTAAAAATGATAAGTTACCGTGTTAAACGCCAGCCCAACACCACCTTTGTTGATCCATACAGCCTTTCTTGCCACCAACGGTAGGAGGGGGAAATAGGTAATTCTTCGTCCGCGGCCATTTCTAAAACGAAACGGCAGTTTGGTTGCAACCAGCCTTGTTTTTCAAGGGACTGCAAGCTTGGGATAATGAGATCTTGATGATAAGGGGGATCAAGAAAAACCAAATGTGCCGGAATTAACCCGGATTGGGTGGATAATAAAGGGGGCGTAAGGATATTGACCGGGTACAGGCGGCTTTTAGTTTGAGCGGATAATTGGTTAATATTCTGTTGAATAACATTTACGGCTTCAGAATGTTGTTCAAAAAAATAAGCCTGGTCTGCCCCTCGGGATAAGGCTTCCAATCCTAACGCGCCGCTGCCTGCAAACCCATCAATCACCACCAAATTTTGCCAAACGGATAAGAAGCCCGATGACCTGGCTAGAAATTCGTGGTTATGTTCCAATACATTAAAAAGCGCCTGTCGGGTGCGTTCAGCGGTGGGGCGAGTATGCTGCCCAGGTAAAGTTTGCAGCAATTTCCCTCGCCACCTGCCGCTGATAATACGGATCATTTTTTCTTAGTCTTTATTTTGGTATTGATGCCCAACTGATCCCGCAGCACCCGCCCGGGAATTTGTTCGGCTTCACCCTTCAGTAAATTGCCCAATTGGAAGGGGCCAAAAGACAAACGCAGCAGACGGCTGACTTCCCAGCCAAAAAATTCGCACAAACGGCGGATTTCCCGGTTTTTCCCCTCCCGCAGGCTGATAGTCAGCCAGGCATTCTCCCCTTGTTGCCGGTCCAATGTTACCTCTTCAGTCTGATACTGAATGCCATCAATGGTCAGTCCCTCTTGCAAACGTTGCAACGACCCTTGGTCAACCTGTCCGTGAACGCGCACCCGGTAGCGCCGCAGCCATTGATTGGCTGGCAGCGTTAACTGGCGAACCAGTTCGCCATCATTGGTTAACAGCAATAAACCTTCCGAATTAAAATCCAACCGCCCAACCGCGTTTAACCGTTGCAATTGACGGGGTAAATATTCATAGATGGTCGCCCTTCCTTCCGGGTCATGCCGGGTGGTCAGGCAGCCGCGGGGTTTATGGTACCGCCATAATTTCGTGGGTTCGATATCGGGAATAACCTGACCGTCAACCACAATGATCTGGTCAAGGGTAACGTTCAGGGCAGGGCTAATAATAACTTTGCCGTCAACTTGGACGCGTTTTTGCTCAATATAACGTTCTGCTTCCCGTCTTGAACATAAGCCGGAACGGGCAATAACTTTAGCCAGCCTCTGGCCTTTTGCGTCAGGCAGTTGTTCGCCAAAATCTGCCGGTTCTTCGATTGGGTCTGTCATGTCAACTATTTCTTAGGCTGCAGTAGCGCTAGTGATCATGGCTTTGAAAATCCGCCGGTCACCCTCACTGATTTCATATTCGGGATGCCACTGCACCCCCAGGCAAAAGCGGTAACGCGGGTCTTCAATGCCTTCAATCACCCCGTCGGGTGCGACGGCATTGACCACGACCGGTTTGGCAACAGTTTTGACCGCTTGATGATGAGCACTGTTGACGGCCAATTTATCGGTTTGGCAAATCCGGTGCAACAAGGTGTTAGCCTTAATCAAGATATCGTGGCCTGGCTCATTGCGAGGATTGGGTTGCTCATGTTTCAAAGTGGTTTTGATTTCATCTGGGATATGCTGGATCAGCGAACCGCCAAGTACCACATTTAATAATTGCTGCCCGCCGCAAATACCGAGTACCGGCAAGTTACGCTCTAACGCTCCCTTGATCATCCGGTATTCAAACAGCGTGCGCCGATCTTTGGTGCGCACGGTATCATGCCGAACGGTAGCCCCAAACAAAGCGGGGTCAACGTCAAAATTACCGCCAGTTACCAATAAGCCATTGAGGAAGCGGAAATATTCGTTCACTTGGTCAGGCTGATGGGGCAGGGTAACGGGCACACCACCAGCTTTGGCAATCGCATCACAATAATTTTGACGTACGGCATACCAAGGCAGTTTTGACCAGCCGCCACCTTCTTCAGAATCAAGGGTTATGCCAATAATCGGTTGAGCCATTTGTACACCTAATTGTTTTTTGCGATGATGTTATATTTTTTTCTTATCTGCTTTCATCATAAAAGTAAACCAGAGGAATGACAAGGGTTTGTAATTGTTTAACGAAAATACCTCATGATTACACTTTCCTATTTTTACTTGCCAGGTTGAATAGGAAAACGAATGATAGGAATGTGGTTATCATCTTGATACAAATAAGGTCAAATATGGTTGGATTATTATCTTCCCCCTTTATGGAAATTGCCTTAGAAGAAGCGGTAAAGGCAGCACAGCGCGGAGAAGTGCCTGTCGGTGCGGTATTGGTTGATTATCAAAACCAACAAATTTTAGCCAAGGCGGGCAATCGGGTTGAGGAATTACGCGATCCCACCGCTCATGCCGAAATGCTGGTGATCCGCCAGGTGAATTGTAAAATATTAACCCATGCTGATTTATATGTGACTTTGGAACCTTGCCCGATGTGTGCGGCCGCCATCAGTTTTGCGCGTATCCGTCGCCTCTATTTTGGGGCGGATGATCCCAAGGGGGGTGGGGTTGAACATGGCTGCCGGGTGTTCACTCAACCCACCTGTCACCACCGCCCCGAGGTTTACGGGGGCATTTCAGGCGATAAATCTGCCCAGCTGCTGCGCCAGTTTTTCCAGGTGCGGCGTTGAATAAGAAAAAACAGAAACTGAGGGTTAGAATTCAAGGATGAAAAAAAACCAACTGGTTGATCCGAACATGCTGTCGTTGCAAAATCATTATGCGCCAACGACCAATGAAATTGGGTTTCTGAAGGCGGATATGCATCAAATTGTGGATGCTTATAAAGAATGGCAAGAAAATATTCCAAGGGAAAAAAAGGCTGTTTTTGCCATAAAAACGGTGAAGGAAAGTTTAGAGGCGATTTTGTCCCGACTTCGTCCGATCTTGAGACCTGTTCGTGATCAGTGCGCTTTTATTCCAACTTCCAGTCAATGGGTGGCCTACTTTGATAATGGGTCTTTAGGCACTGATGCAGACTCTGTCATCCTATATTTAAGCAGAAAAATTGGTTGTTTGGGTGTCAAACTTGTCGCATGTCCTCATACCATTGTTACAGAACGAAAGGAGGCAACAGGGTCATATGGTGCATTAGGTTTGTATTATACAGACCCAAGCCAAGAAAAGGAAATGGGCTATACACGCATCATCCACCTCAGCAATGATGGGGGCCCTTGGGTTTTTATAAATTTCGGGACCCCTTTTTCTTTTGAGACAACAGACAACTATGC
>Ga0075163_10006726_pt1 | contig 15250 bp, 11 predicted proteins | sample JI1023141ADNA_FD_71478 | JGI IMG/M metagenome (GOLD analysis project Ga0075163, IMG submission 71478) | Wastewater effluent complex algal communities from Wisconsin, to seasonally profile nutrient transformation and Carbon sequestration -... | ecosystem: Engineered > WWTP > Effluent > Algae... | reverse complement strand
CGATCGCGTCGCTCGCGAGCCAGCCGCAGACCTCGGCACCGCCCATGTCAGCGACGAGGACGCGCGTGGTACCCGCCGCGAGATCGAGCAGGCGCAGCGCGCGGTGGTCGCCCTTCTTGTCGATGTAGGCGCAGCGACGGCGCGCGGCATCGAGCGCGAACTCGCCACCGGTCGGGGCGAGCTGCACGGGCTCGGCACCGAGCGCGAGCCTCCACAGCCGCTCGCCGAACAACGCGACCAGCGAGCGTTCGTCGATCCACCGCGCGTAGGTGACGAACCCCGGCGCTGCCATCGATGGCGCCTCGCTGCTGGTCGTCGAGTAGATCACCAGCCGGGTGGACTCCTCGACGTTGACGGCGACCCGCTGCCCCGACGGCGAGATCGCGACGGGGAACCCGGGACCGAGCCGGACGCGCTTGCCGGTGGTGTACGAGACCACGTACGCGCCGGCGCTCGCGACCGGTCTGCCGAGCTCGCCGATCAGCACGTGCTCGCCGTCGCGCGACAGATCCGAGACGTACGACACCTCCGAGAGCGACCGGTCGTGCTCGCCGACGCGCGCGCGCAGCCGCCAGGAGTCGAGCGTGCCGAGGAGGCGGCGCTCGCCGTCGGCGATCGCGACATCGTGGACGCGCAGGCGATTCGCCGTCGGGCCCTGCACCGGCGTGACCTCGCCATCGAGGGTCACGCGATGCATCGTCGAGTGCAGCCCGTCGCGCGCCGCCGAGAACCACAGCGACTCGCCCTCGGGATCCCAGGCGAGGCCGGCGATGCTCGCCCAGTCGTCGGTGAGCACGCGCGCGGTGCGAGTCGCGAGCTCCACGATCACGAGCGCGCCGGCATCGTCGTTGACGTGGGGATGCCGCAGGTACGCGAGCGACAGGCCGTCGGGCGAGATCCGCAGGTGCGTGATCCAGCCGGGCTCGTCGACGATCGTCGTCCCGGCGGGCGCCTCGATGCGAAAGCCGCGCGCGGTCGGGCGCGTGACGGCGAGCGTGCCGGCCGGCGAGTTGTCGGCGTAGCGCGCGCGCGGATCGAGCGGCAGGAAGTCGGCCTCCTGCACGTCGTGGAGCAGACGGCGCGGCTCCCCACCGGCGAGCGGCACGATCGAGAGCTCGCCCCGCGCGCTCTGGTGATCGACGAACCGCACGTCGATCGAGAGCGCGAGCTCGCCCCCGCGCGACACCGCGAGCACGTCGGCGCTCGGCAGCTCGGGCACCACGGTCTCGCCGGTCGCGAAGTCGAGGACGTGGACGGCGATCGGCTCGAGATCCCACGCCGCGCCGTACACCGCGCGGGTGCCGTCGTGACTGAACCGCGCCGTGTACACGCGCCCCGTGCTGTGCGTCAGCATGCGCGGCTCGGGGACCGCCACCGCGCGGGGCCGCAACCGGCGGCCGAGCACCACGCCACCGGTGATCCCGGCGAGCCCCGCGATCACGGCGCGGCGGGTCGGATGCGGCCGGCGAGGCGACCGGGCCGGAGAGAGCGCGCGCAACGCCCACGCGAGATCCGACGACGACTGGAAGCGCTCGCGCGGATCCTTCGCGAGACAGCGCGCGACGATCGGCCCCAGCGCACCGAGCTCGCCGGTCGGCGGCATGTCGCGCAGCGTCGCCGACAGCCGATCGGCATGCGTGCCACCGGGGAACGCGCGCGTGCCGGTCGCGAGCTCGTAGGTGATCGCGCCGACCGCGAAGATATCGGCGCGCGCATCCGCCGGCTCGCCGCGCGCCTGCTCGGGCGCCATGTACCCGGCGGTGCCCTGCACCGTGCCGGCCTCGGTGACATCGAGCGGCGTGCCGTCGACCAGCTTCGCGAGCCCGAAGTCGAGGATCTTGAGCCCGCCGGACGCGAGCACGAGGTTCTCGGGCTTGAGGTCGCGATGGATCACGCCGCGCGCGTGCGCCGCCACCAGCGCCTCGGCCAGCTCGATCGCGAGCTCGCGTGCGCGCTCGAGCCCCGGCGCGGCGCGATCGAGCACGCTGCGCAGCGACTCGCCCTCGACGAGCTCCATCGCCACGTAGTGCACGCCGTCCGCGACGCCGACATCGTGGATCCCGACGATGGCGCGATGGGCGATCGCCGCCGCGGCGCGAGCCTCGACCGCGAGCCGCTCGGTGCGATCACCGTGCAATACCTTGATCGCGATCGCGCGCCCGAGCCGCGGATCCCACGCGCGATACACCGCCCCCATCCCGCCCGCGCCGATCTGCGCGTCGATCCGGTACGGCCCCAGCGTCGAGCCCGCGAGCGCGTCCCACGCCCGGGTCGGGGTGCGGACGAGGTTCGCGAGCAGCGCGCTGCATGTCGCGCAACTCGCGAGATGGGTCTCGGCAGCCGGTGCTTCCGCGAGCGCGCCCGAGGCCAGCGCGAGGAGCTCGTCCTCGTCGAGGCAGGCCTCGGATCGCGCCCCGATCAGTGCTGCGCGATCCATGTCGCGAGAGGTTGCCACACCAGCGACGGAGCGTCGTCGGCGAACAGCAGGTCACCGTGTCCGAAGTCATCGAACACGTCGTCCTCGCGCTCGATCACGAGCGTCTGGATGTTCGTCGACGAGGTCATCGCGAGCGCCGGGATCCCGAGCTCGCCGACGCCACCCGCCGCGCCGATGTAGAAGATCGGCACGCGAATGTTCGACAGCGGCGCCGCGATCGGCAGGTGCTCGCCACACAGCATCGCGTCGAAGTCCGCGGCCTCGAGCATCGATTGGTGCGGCGTCGCGCCGGCGATCCACGCGGTGGCCGCGGCCTCGCTGGTCTCGCGGAGCCCCTCGGGCGACGGCGCCAGCAGGTGATACCAGGGCGTGTACGGCACGAGCTGCCAGGTCTGCCCGAGGACGAGCAGCATCGCCTCGCGATTCGTGATCGGACCGAGGAAGCCTTCGTACGGCGTGATGTCGTCCGGCGCCGAGCGCGCGAGCGTACCGAGGTCGATGAAGAACTCGTTCGACGAGTCGGTCACGCCGTCGGCGACGAGCGCGTACTCGTCGTCGCTGAACGCGCAGGCGCCCAGGCGATCCGCCTCCTGGTCGGGGCCATAGCCGCCCCACCAATCGAGCGGAGCGAGCGCACCGACGTGGCGCTGCGCCGCCGGCAAGCCGCCCTCGTAGCCCGCGACCGCGTACGCGAGCTGCGCGCCGTGCGAGAACCCGACGAGGTCGACCTTGCCACCGCCGTGGAGCGTGCGCGCGAGCGCGAGTCCCGCGCGCGTGTCGTTGACCTCTTGCGCGAGGCCCATCGATCCGAGATCGGAGATGTCGCCATCCACCCCCGGCAGGGTCCACCGGCGATCGAAGCCCCAGACGTCGAAGTTGCGACCGGCGAGGTACGGCGCGAGGCCCCGCACCGGCGACGCCGGCGTGCCGTGCACCGGCACGAAGTTGGTGGTGAACGTCGAGAAGTCGCCGTGCAGCAGCGCGACGGTGCGGGTGGTCGGCCGCGGGATGAACGGCGCGATCTCGCGGACGACGCGATGGACGCGGATCGCCGCGTTGGGCCCCTGCCCGACCGGCAGCACGAGCTCGTAGTGATAGATGTCGCCGGTGACGTGCCGGCGCGAGAACGCGAGCGAGGCATCCTGCTCGACGGCGACCTGATCGGGCTCGTCGACGCAGTTGACCGTGGAGAGGCAGAGAAGGACGGTGAGGTAGCGGCTCATGCCGAACCGACACGGCGTTCGCGACCGCTTGCACAGAAACCGACAGCCATCCGCAGTCGCTCGAGATCATTGGCAGAGATCCGGTACCGATGTGCTCGACCACCGCCAACCCCGACCGCGACCGCCGACCGCCGTTCAGCCCAGCAGGCGCGCGATGCTGAGATCGAGCTGGCTCTGGACCATCCGCGCGACGCTCGCGGCCGTCGCGTCGGTGACCGCGAGCTTCGCGACCAGCCGCGCGTGCGTCGCCTGCTGGATGTCCTGCAGCGCCGTCGCGATCCAGCGCGATGCCGTCGATTCGTGGACGCGATACAGCCGCCCGATCTGGGCGAGCTCGAGCTGATCGACGAAGCGCAGCCGCAGGATCGCGCGCGGCCGATCGCCGAGCTGGCCGAGCGCCGCGACGAGCGCTTCGCGGAACTCGGTGCGATACAGCGTCTTGAGGTGGCGCAGCTCGGGATCGGGCTCGCGATCGACGAGCTCGGCGAGCACGTCGTCGCGCGTCGGCGCCGACGGCTTCGCGGCGCCGGCCCGCGCATCGCGCCGCGCGTTGAGGGCGATCCGCTGCGCGGTGATCGCGGCCCACGCTCGCAGCGGGCCGGCGCCGCGGTAGCTGGCGATCCGGCGGTCGACGACGAGCTTCACCCGCGTCGCCTGGACGACCTCGTCGACGAAGACGGGAGCGCGATCGATCGAACGCGCCGCTGCCGCGATGTCGCCGGCGGTGTGCTCGTCGAACCGGCGCAGCGCGATCGGATCGCCGCGCGAAGCTCCGAAGGCGAGCGCGAGATCCGCGGCATGCGCGACCGCGGCACCCGCGGCGAGCGCGGCCTCGACGTGGGCGATCGCGTCGTCGGCCGGGACCTGCGTGCCGGCGACGATCGCGCGCACCTGATCGCGCCAGCTCTCCATCAGCCCTTTCGCAGCAGCGCCGCGGCCTCGACCATCGCGGCGAGCTTGCCGGCGGCGACGTCGCGCGGCAGGTACTTCATGCCGCAGTCGGGCGCGAGGATGACGCGCTCGGGCGCCAGCACCGTCAACGCGCGACGGACGCGGTTGGCGATCTTCTCTGGAGACTCGATCGCGGGATCGGAGAGATCGAGACAGCCGACCATGATCTGCTTGTCCCCGAGGGCGGCGAGCTGCTGCGGGTCGAGCTTGCTCTGGGCGGTCTCGACGGAGATCTGCGCGCACGGTGCGGCGGCGAGCTCGGCGAGGAACGAGTAGCCGGTCGGGCGCTCGTGGATGATCGCGGCGTAGCCGAAGCAGATATGCACGGCGGTGGTGCCGGTGATGCCTTCGAGGGCGCGTGTCAGGACGGCCACCCCGTACCGGCGCGCCTCGGCGGGCCGCGCCTGCAGGTACGGCTCGTCGATCTGCACGACGTCCGCGCCTGCTGCGAACAGATCGCGGATCTCGGCGTTGACCGCGATCGCGTAGTCCAGCGCCGCCTCGTCGACGGTGGCGTAATGATCGTTCTGCGCCTGCTGGCTCATCGTGAACGGGCCCGGCACCGTGATCTTGATCCGGCGATCCGTGTTCGCGCGCAGGAACCTGACGTCGTCAACCTCGACCGCGTGGCGGCGACGGATCGGCCCGGTGATCCGCGGTACCGGGTTCGGGTGCCCCGAGCGATCGAGCGCGCTGCCCGGGTTGTCGAGATCGACGCCGTCGAGCGCGGTGGCGAACCGGTTCGAGTAGCTCTCGCGCCGGATCTCGCCGTCGCTGACGATGTCGATGCCGGCGGCCTCCTGGATCCGGATCGCGAGCCGCGTCGCATCGTGCTGCGCGTCCTCGAGGAAGCGCGGATCGATCCGCCACAGCTCCCTGGCGCGCACGCGGGGAGGAAACCGCCCGGCGAGCTTCGCGCGATCGATCAACCACTCGGGTTGCGGCATGCTGCCGACGACGGTGGTGGGGAACAGCACGGGTGGAGCGTATGATGTCCGCCGCGTGCGCGTCACCCTCCTCGAGCTGCCGGCGCGGTGGAAGGCCGTCGATCGCGCCCTCGCGGAGGTCGAGGCCGCCCTCGCGGGGTGCACGTCCGATCTCGTGCTGCTCCCGGAGGCCTCGCTGACCGGGTACCTGTCGCCCGACGGCGACGCCGATCTGACCCCGTTCGCCGAGCCGATCGATGGCCCGACGTCGCGCGCGTGCGCCGCCCTCGCCGCGACGCACGCGGTGCATCTCGTCGCGCCGTTGATCCTTCGCGAAGGCGACGCGCTGTTCAACGCGATGGTGTGTCACGCACCCGATGGCACGCGACCGTTCGTCTATCGCAAGCGCCATCCGTGGATCCCCGAGGAGTGGGCGACGCCCGGGGCCGAGCCGCTACCCGTCGTCGCGATCGCGGATCGCATGGTGACGATCGCGATCTGCTACGACCTTCACTTCCTGCCGCGCGAGTCCGCCGATCAGCTGGCTGCCGCGGATGTCTTGTTGTTCCCGAGCGCGTGGGTCGAGCAGCCCGACTTCCGGATCCCGCGGCTGCAGCGCCTCGCGCACACCTTCCAGCTGACTGTCGCGAACGCGAACTGGGGTGAGGGGGATGTCGTCGTCCCGGGACAAGGCAACTCGTGCGTCGTCGCGCCCGACGGTTCGATCACGCGAATCGCTGGTCGCCGCATCGACATCGAGCTGTGACACGATGACGGGATGAGAGTGCTGTTGGTGGTGGTCGTCGTGGCGTGCTCCAGCGAGCGCACGAGCGAGACCGCCGCGCAGGCGCGGGAGCGATGCGAGGGCGCGTCCAAGCTCGCGCTCACGCTGCTTCGCGAGCGCGCGCTGTTTCCCAGGCGCATCCAGGTCGCGACCGAGCGGCTCGAGCGCGCCCTCCGCCGGCGGCTCCCGGACGACCCCGAGCTGCAGCCCCTCCAGGAACGCGCGAAGACGCTGATCAACGAGGCGATCTCGACCCGCGCGAGCCACCTGCTCTGCGAGTCCGCGTTCGAGGTCGCGAGCGACGAGCTGGCGAAGGAGTGCGCCGATGCCGACGCGGCGGGCACGCGCGTGTGGACCGCGTTTCGCGAGCTCGCGGACCAGCTCGCGACGAGCTCGCTCGGGCAAGTCGATCGCGACAAGCTGACCAAGGACGTCGTCGATTTCACGGAGAGCGCCGACCAGACGCTCGCGAGCATCCTGTCCCCCGTCGCCGATTGCCCGCGGAAGCCGCTGCGCGCGCGCTAGAGCCCGAGCCAGTCGGGCACGCCGAGCGCGCGTTCGCCGACGAGGATGCCGAACGCGAGCGTCAGATCGAGCAGCGTGATCACGAGCCCGAACCGGAGGAACCGCCAGAACCCGATCTCGCCGCGCGGCCCGGCACCCTCCATCACGATGATGTTCGCCACCGAGCCGAACAGCGTCAGGTTGCCGGCGAGGGTGGAGGCCACCGCGAGCATCACGTAGCCCCAGGTCGGCTCCGGCATGTTCGGCACCCACGCCACCGCGACCAGCACCGCCGGCACGTTCGACACCACGTTCGAGACCACGACGATCAGCGCGATGAACGCGAGGTCTCCGACGGTGTCGCCGCGGCCGATCACCGGCGCGATCTGATCGAACACCACGTCGATCACGCCGGCGTGCTCGATCCCCTTGATCACGACGAGCAGGCCGGCGAAGAACACCAGCAGCTGCCAGTCGAACCACGCGAACATCTGCTTGGGCGGAGTCCGCGCGACGACCATCAAGGCGGCGGCGGCGGTCATCGCCGCACCGTCGAGCGAGACGCCGGCGACGGCGAGGATCACGAACACCAGCAGCGCGCCGAGCGACTTGATCGCGAGCGGCTTCTCGACCGCCGGCCGCGGGATCTCGAGCTTGACGAGCGGTCCCTCCGGGAGCTCCTTGCGGAACAGCCACGCGATCGCGAGCGCGTTCGCGACCAGACATGCGACGCCGACCGGCAGCGTCAACGCGAAGTACTGCGCGAAGCTGATCGTCTCGTGCGCCGCCGCCCCGACGATCACGTTCTGCGGATTGCCGGAGAACGACACCACGCCGCCGACGTTGGCGGACGACGCGAGCGCGAGCAGGTACGGCAGCGGCGGCAACCGCGCCTCGACCACGACCGCGACCACCAGCGGCGTCAGCAGCACGCACACGGTGTCGTTGAGCAGCAGCGCAGATAGCGCCCCGACCACCGCGACCAGTGCGAACAACAGCTGGCGCGCGCCCTTCGCGCGAACCAGCACGAGGTACGCGATGAACCGGAAGAACCGCGCCTCGGAGAGGTAGGCGGCGATCACGAGCACGCCGAACAGCAGCGTGATGATGTGGAGATCGATCGCGGCGAGCGCCTGGTCCATCGGCAAGCCGCCGACCACGACCATCGCGACGGCCCCGACGATGGCCCCCGCCGGGCGGTCCAGCCCGATCCAGTTGAGCTGCCGGCTGGCGATCACCAGGTACGTCAGACTGAAGACGACCAGGGAGCCGACCACTGCGACACCTACGATACGCCGGCTTTGCAGGCGTTAGTGGCTGCGAGCCAAGGACTCAGATCCTCTCGCAACCTCAGGCGTGTCGACCACATGGCCCGTCGCACCACGTTCATCCTCGGTTCTATTCTGATCCACGCCGGCCTCGCCGGCGGCGTGTTCGTCTCGCAGGTCTGGGGGATCGACCGCCTCGATGTCTCGTTCAAGTCGAGCTCGGGCCTGGCGGTGATGATGCCTCCCGCCCCGGCCGAAGGCGGTGCCCCGAAGCTGCCGGACGTCAAGATCGAGAAGAAGGAGAAGAAGGTCGTCACCGAGACGGTGCAGCCGACCATCATCGATCCCGTCCCGGTCAAGCCGACGACCGACGTCCCTTCCACCACCACCGGCACGGGTGACGGCTCCGGCGAGGGCTCGGGCAGCTCCGGCGACAAGGGGACCTGCCTGGTCGACTGCGGCCTCGGCAGCGGCTCGGCCACCACGCCGACCCCGCCGATCAAGAAGGACCCGCCGCCCGAGGTCAAGGACACCATCGTGCCGCCGAACGTGCTGACGATGATGCGGATCAGCGGCAGCACGCAGATCCACCCCACCGATGTCACCAAGATCGCGATGCAGCGCGATGGTCGCGAGAAGACGATCGGTGTCGCGAAGGTCTGCGTCTCGGATACCGGTGCGGTGACCCAGGTGTCGATGATGCAGTCGACCAAGTACCCGGCGTACGACGCCCAGCTGATCGCGGGCATCAAGAGCTGGACGTACAAGCCCTATACGGCGCACGGTCAGAACGTGAAGGTGTGCGGCACCGTGACGTTCGTGTACGGCATGAAGTAGCGGTATTATTCGGCGGCCGTGTCCGCTGTGATCGAGGTCAACGACCTCACGAAGACGTACCTGACTCCGTTCGCCCGCAAGCGCGTCGAGGCGCTGCGCGGCGTGACGTTCTCCGTCGAGGCAGGGCAGATCTTCGGGTTCGTCGGTCCCAATGGCGCCGGCAAGACCACGACGATCCGGATGATGATGGGCCTGATCCGGCCGACCAGCGGCAGCATCAAGCTGCTCGGTCACCGCCTGCCCTCGCGCGCGGCCCGCGAACGTGTCGGCTTCTTGCCCGAGGCGCCGTACTTCTACGACTACCTGACGGTGCCCGAGCTCCTCGATCTCGCCGGCCGGCTGTTCGGCATCCCGGCGACGGTCAGGAAGCAGCGCGCAGATGATCTGATCGAGCGCGTCGGGCTCTCTCGCGCGCGCACGCAGAGCCTCAAGAAGTTCTCCAAGGGCATGCTGCAGCGCGCGGGGCTCGCGCAGGCCTTGATGAACGATCCCGACCTGGTCGTGCTCGACGAGCCGATGAGCGGCCTCGATCCGATCGGCCGCAAGGAGGTCCGCGACCTGATCATGTCGCTGCGCGAGGCGGGGAAGACGGTGTTCTTCTCGACGCACATCCTGTCCGACGTCGAGGCGATCACCGACCGCGTCGCGATCGTCGCGCGCGGCTCGCTCCAGACCACCGGCACGCCGGCCGAGCTGGTGGCGAAGACGATCCTCGGCGTCGACATCATGGTGCGGCTGCCCGCCGGCCAGGAGCTCGGCGCGCTCGCCGACGGCGCGAAGACGGTGCGGAGGGTCGGCGACGAGGTCTCGCTGCAGCTGCCCGCCTCCGCTGACGTCGACGCCTGGCTGGTCGCGGCCCACGGCGTCGGCGCGAAGATCCTCCAGGTGTCGCCGCGCCACGAGACGCTCGAGGATCTGTTCCTCCGCGAGATCGCCGCGGCAGACAATTCCCCCGCGGCGAGGGAGGGACGGACGTGACCGGCCGGATCTGGGCGATCGCGCTCAACACGTTCCGCGAGGCGGTGCGGATCCGCGTGCTCTACGGGATCCTGGTGCTCCTGCTCGGCGCCAACTTGATGAGCTTCGTGCTCGGCTCGATGGCGGCGACCGATAGCGCGCGTGTCACCAGCGATGTCGGCCTGGCAGGCATCTCGCTGTTCGGTTCGCTCACCGCGATCTTCCTCGGCGTGTTCCTGCTGTATGGCGAGATCCAGCGGCGCACGATCCACACGATCGTGTCCAAGCCGATCGAGCGCTGGGAGTTTGTCGTCGGCAAGTACCTCGGGATGGCGCTCGTGCTGAGCGTCCTCGTCGCCGGGTTCGGGCTCGCGATGGTCGGCGTGCTGGTCGCCAACGATGTCGCGCTGACCGGCGGGATCGTCAAGGCGATCCTGCTGTCGTGGTGCGAGGTGCTGACGGTCGCCGCGATCGCGATCTTCTTCTCGTCGTTCTCGACGCCGTTCCTGTCCGGCATCTTCGCGCTCGCGATCTGGGTGATCGGTCGCGTCACGCCCGACATCGAGGCGGCCACCCAGGCGGCGTCGCCGCTGATCCGCACGATCACCACGGTCACGCTCTACGTGGTTCCCGACCTCCATCTGTTCGCCGTGTCGGGACGCACCGTCGACGGTGCGGCGGTGAGCGTGCACGGTGACTTCGTGTCGTGGGCCTATGTCGGGCTGTCGGCCGTCCACGCGTTCGGCTGGATCGCCGGGCTGCTCGCCTTCGCGGCGGTGCTGTTCCACCGCCGGGACTTCGCGTGAAGCGGAAGCTCGCGTGGATCGCTGTGGTGGCGGTTGCCGGGCTCGCCGCCCTCGCGCTCCGCGTCGTGGTCGAAGGGCGCGCCGCGCTCGCGGAAGGCGACGAGGCGATGGCGGAGCAGCGCGCGGCCGACGCGATCACCGCGTGGGAATCCGCGGCGCGCTGGTATCTCCCGTTCGCGCCTCACGTCGACGAGGCGTACGACCGTTTGCGCGAGGTCGCGCGGACGCGCAAGAGCGCCGCGGCCTGGCGGTCGATCCGCTCCGCGGCCCGGGCTACCCGCGGTCTCGGGCAGCCGCATGCCGAGGATCTCGCGGAGGCTGATGCCGCGTTGATCGCGCTCGCCACCGTCGATCCGGACCGCGCGCCCGTCGGCGGCGACCCGGCGAAGTTCTCCGCCTGGTTCGGCGAGCAGCTGGCGAAGGACGCGCGCCCCGGCGCGGGCTCGGCGGCGCTGGCGATCGCGGGGATTGCGGCCTGGCTCGTCGGGATGGTCCTGGCAATCCGTCGACCGGGATGGCGCCACGCGGCGATCTCCGCCGGTGGCCTGGCGGCCTGGGCGCTCGGCGTTTACACGACGTGAGCCCGCTGGGGTACGTTTCGCGGCGATGGCCAAGAACCTGGGTGGTGCGATCATCGATCTGCTCGAATCCGAGAAGGTCGAGCTGAGGACGGCTGCGGCCACCGTGCTCGCGGCGGTCGGCAAGGGTGACAAGGCGGTCGAGGAGGCGCTGACCGAACGCCTCGAGGACAGCGATGGCGTGGTTCGTCGGATCGCGCTCGAAGGCCTCTCGGATTTCGGCGTCACCGGCATCGCCGCGAAGCTGGTGCCGTTGCTGCACGGCGACGACGAGGACCTCGCCGAGCGCGCCGCCCAGGTCCTCGCGCAGCAGGGCGCCGCCGCCGAGTCCACGCTGCGCAAGGAGGTCGCCTCCGGGGAGGTGGCCGCGCGCCGCGTGATGGCGCAGCTGTTGCTCCGCCGCGGGACGCAGCCGGCCGTCGAGGCGGTGATCGATCAGCTGCCCGACAACGAGTTCGGAGAGCAGGCGCTCCAGCTGGTGCGCGCCGAGCTCGATCACGGCAACGAGAAGCTGTCGAACCTGGTCGAGAAGATCTGCGTCGGTCGCGCCGGGGACGCGAACAAGGAGCTCGCGAAGGCGTGGAGCAAGGCGCAGAAGGCAGCGGAGGCCGCGGCGAAGGAGGCGAAGTCGGCGAAGAAGAAGCCGAGCGCCACCAACGGCCACGCGACGATCGCCGATCCGCTCCGCGATCCCGACGTCCAGCGCGGAGCGTCGGAGCTCGGCAGCCTGCTGCGCTTGATCGGGTACCTCGCGCGGCCGTCGACGCAGTCGCTGCTCCTCAAGTACGCCGATCCCGAGGAGCCGCGGCCGATCCGGCTCGCCGCGATCGCCGGCCTGCGCCGGATCGTGGCGCAGAGCGAGGCGAAGGGGACCGAGAAGGTCATCGAGCAGCTGATCGACTACGCCAACGACGAGGACCTCGCGGTCTCGCAATCGGCGGTCGACACGCTGCGCGGCGCGCGGATCCCCGATTCGCTCGCGAAGACCTTCGCCGGTCTCGCGAAGTCGAAGAACGTGATGGCGCAGAAGCTCGCGATGGAGCGGATGCCCGCCGGTGGTGGCGCGAGCGCGGTGAAGGCGCTGGTCGAGGCGCTCGGCGGTGAAGACCCGACGGCGCGCGATGCCGCGGCCCGAGGCCTCGCGAAGGCACCCGAGGCGGTGCTACCCCTGGTGCGCGCGTTGATCGCGGCGACCCAGGAGCAAGTCGCGCGTCGCTACGCCGGCGTGCTGCGCTCGCACCGCGGCCACATCTCGAACCAGGCGATCGACGAGCTGGTCGAGAGCGTCCAGGCCTACGTCGACAAGCACACCAAGGGTAAGGCGTCCGCCGACGAGATCGTGCTGGAGCGCGTGCTCGCCGAGCTGGTCGCGGAGATCGCGCCGGCCAAGCACGTCGAGCTGCTGTTCGATCGCGCGCGCCGACTCCGCAAGGCCGGCAAGCCGGTCGAGGCGTTCGGCAGCCTGAAGCCGCTGCTGCGCTCGAACGCGGATCTCGATGCCGCGATCGACGACGAGCAGCGCTACTTCCTCGCGCTGCTCTCGCTCGAGGCCTCCGGCGAAGGCATGATCCGCTCGTCGCGTGCCGACGATCCGGTGTTCCATCAGTTCGCGCGGCTCGCGACCGGTGGCTTCCCGGTCGCGAAACGGCTGACCAAGGAGAAGGACGTCTCCGACGAGGCGATCTACGCGCTCGGCTTCCGGCTGCTCGAGTCGAAGGACGGCTCGAACGAGGATCTCGGTGCCGAGCTCCTGCAGGGCATCGTCGAGGATCGCCCGCGCAGCAAGCTCGCGAAGTCGGCGAAGAACAAGCTCAAGCTGACGGGACACCTCGACGAGTGAGTATCCGGGAGGCCTTCTTCGTCGCGGTCGTGATCGCCATCGTCGGCGCGACGGTGTTGCTCGCGCGGTGGTTGCGCAGCAGACAGAAAAAATAGGGGACGCGTCCACCGTGAGGGGACAGCAAGCAGGGTTGTTTCACTCGTCGGTAACCGCCACGCTCGTCGCCTCCCCATGTCCAACGAGCCGCTGGGAGACCGGGAGTCCCGTTCGTGGGGACGAACCTTCGCGGGGTTCTCCCACGCCAAGCTCTCGGGACAGATCGAGCTCGCGGAAGGCGAGCGCAGCTTCGTCGTCGCGTTTGCCGCCGGCACGATCGTCGGCGCGCGTTCGCCCCTCGCCACCGATGCCGCGGTCCGGATCGCGCGGCTCGCCAATCTGATCTCGCCGGGTCAGGTGTCGAGCTTCGTCCACGCCCATGGTGCGACGCCGAAGTCCAACGACATCGATCTCCTGATCGCACACGCGAAGCTCGGTCCGGACCAGGCCGCGGATCTCCGGCGCAAGGTGATCGCGCACCGCGCCGCGCGCACGTTCTCGGTCGAGGTGGTCGGCCACAAGGTCGAGCCGGTCTCGATCGAGGTGATCCCCGGCTGCGAGCTCGACCCGCGCGCGATCATCTACCAGGGCGCGCGCCACAACCTGACCGAGAAGCGGTTGACCGCCGAGCTCGGCCGGATGGGCAGCTGGTTCCGGATCAAGCCGGGGATCGATCCCGTGGCCTACGGCTTCGGAGACGCCGAGCGCGCGCTGCTCGATCGCTTGCGAGCCGGTGGGTCGCTCGCCGAGCTCGAGTCCTGCGCCCCGGGCATCGACGTCCGCATGGTGCGTGGTGCGCTCTACGCGCTGTGCGCCACCGACGCGTGTGATATCCGGCCGACGGCGCCGATCAGCGCGCTCGGCTCGGCACCGATCCCGACGCTCGACGCCGCGCCCGCGCTCGTCGATCTGGTGGCGCCCGCGATCGTCGACCTCCCCACTCCCCGCGGCGAGCTCGCGCCGAAGCCACGCTCCACGGTCGAGGCCGACGATCTCCTCGCGCCCAAGGATCGCGATCGCAACGACACGGTCGTCGATGCGCCGGCCCGCGTCGACCTCGTCGGCATGATCGTCGACGGGCGCTACGTCATCGATCGCAAGATCGGCGACGGCGCGACGGGCTCGGTCTATCTCTCGCACCACACCAGGCTCGATCGGTTGTTCGCGGTCAAGGTCCTCCACCGCCGGCTGCTCGGCAGCGGCACGGCGCAGCGCCGGTTCGAGCGCGAGGCCGAGCTGACCAGCCGGCTGTCGCATCACAACGTCGTCCGCGTCGTCGACACCGGCACGGTCTCGGGCCTGCCCTATCTCGCGATGGAGTTCGTCGAGGGCACCAGCCTCGGCACGATCCTGGTCGACGCTCCCCTGCCCCAGCCCCGCGCGTTGGCGCTGCTCCGCCAGCTGTGCGCCGGCCTTTCGCACGCGCACGACGCCGGGCTCGTCCATCGCGACCTCAAGCCCTCGAACCTCCTCGTCGACTCGAGCGGGGACGACGAGCTCCTCCGCATCGTCGATTTCGGCATCGCGATCCTCGACGATCCGGAGGGCACCGATCGGCTGACCACGCGCGGCGTCGTGCTCGGCACGCCCGACTACATGGCTCCCGAGCTCGCGCTCGGCACCGCGATCGATCACCGGCTCGATCTCTACGCGCTCGGCGTGATCGCGTTCGAGATGTTCGCCGGGGTCAAGCCGTTCGCCGGAGACGGCGTCGACGTCGCGCTCGCACACGTCAACCAGCCGATCCCGGCGATCGCCGCACGCGCTCCCGGCGTGGCCGTCGATCCCGTCGTCGAGGCGCTGATCCGCACGCTGCTCGAGAAGGCCCCGGCGGCCCGCCCGGCCAGCGCGCAGGCGGTGCGCAAGCTGCTCGATCTGATCGACAGCGATCGCGCCGCCGCTGCCGCCGCGCTCGGCGTCACGCTCGACGCGCCGGTCGAGGACCGCCCCGCGGTGAAGACGCGCGCGATGTGGAAGCTCGAGCGAAGCGGGCCGTCGCCTGCCGAGATGGCCGCGCCTCCGATGGCAGGTGTCGCGGCGGTGCCCGAGGAGGCCGAGCCCGTCGCGGTGCCGCGGACGCGCGCGCGCGAGGACTACGAGACC
>Ga0075163_10006725_pt1 | contig 15251 bp, 6 predicted proteins | sample JI1023141ADNA_FD_71478 | JGI IMG/M metagenome (GOLD analysis project Ga0075163, IMG submission 71478) | Wastewater effluent complex algal communities from Wisconsin, to seasonally profile nutrient transformation and Carbon sequestration -... | ecosystem: Engineered > WWTP > Effluent > Algae... | reverse complement strand
CTAAGTCTTATATAAAGGGAGAAAAAAATAATCATACTTTACAGCCAACAGCCTTGATTAATGAGGCGATTATAGAGTTAATGGCTGATGATACCGATTTTAATAACCGCTTTCATTTTATTGCTATAGTGGCAAATACAATGAGGCGAGTATTGGTCAATTATGCTCGTAGAGAAAATGCTAAAAAGAGAGGAGGAGGCTATTTTAGCATTGCTTTAACAGGGCTAAAAACAAGTATAATGCCTCAAGATATTGATGTGCTTACCTTACATGAGGCTCTAATTAAACTGGAAGAGTTAGATCCCATCCAGATGAAAATAGTAGAGTTACGCTTTTTCTGTGGTTTAACCATCAAGGAAACCGCGCAGGTTTTAGATATATCAACAACCACTGTGTCCAATGAATGGGCTATGGCTAAAACTTGGTTATATGTAGAGTTAAATCAAGATGAAAAGCGATAACCCAGATCAATACAAACAAATTAAAGCCTTATTTATTAAATTAAAAGACCTAAGTGGTTTTGAGCAGAAGAACTACCTTGATAGCAATTGCCACGACCAGCAAATACGTAAAGAAGTAGAAAACTTACTTTTCCACTACACAAAGGTTGATGATTATTGGCCAGAAGCAGAAGCAGAAGCAGAAGTAGGCTCTGCATTTGCAAATAGTGTTGTGAAACTAGAGCCACACTTAAAAGCTTTTTCCGAGCTAAAATCTAGCAACCCCATTGATACACATCAAAAAGAATTTGAAGGGACTTCGCGCTTTTTAATTCAAAAACGCTTAGGAGCAGGTGGATTTGGAGTCGTCTATCAAGCTTTTGATCAAGAGCGTAATAGCTTAGTAGCACTAAAATTTCTCAAAAAAGATGATGCTAAAGGGTTGTATAGATTTAAGAAAGAATTCCGTACTCTTGTTGATATCAGTCATCCCAATTTAGTCACACTCTACGAGCTATTTTCTCAGGAGGAACAATGGTTTTTTACCATGGAAATAATCAATGGCAGTAACTTCATTGATTATGTGAGAGTCAAAAAGAATGAGCCTAATAAATTTTTTGTTTTGCAACCACTAGTAATATCTACCCTTAATAGAATAGATGAAATACCCGAAGTCGAGCATTTGCCTGCAACAGAACACAGGGAGAAAGCAAGTAATTGCCAGGTAGATATGGAAAAATTCTATCCAGCATTAAAACAGTTAGTAGCAGGTCTATTAGCCTTACATAGAGCTAATAAATTACATAGAGATATAAAACCTTCTAATGTGTTAGTAACTGAAAATGGCAGAGTCGTCATTTTGGATTTTGGTTTAGCGAGCGAATTTAACCCTGAGGTTGGTAGCATTGCCAGTGATAATATATTTGGCACGCCAGCCTATATGTCACCAGAACAGGCAGTTGGTCAAGCAGCAACCACCGCATCAGATTGGTATAGCCTAGGAGTGATGCTTTATGAATCTCTAAGCGGGGTTTTACCTTTTGATGGCTCTGCGATAGAAATTTTATTAAAAAAACAGAGATATGAGCCACCAAAGCTGAGTAAACTCGTTTCAGGTATTCCAGATGTTTTTGTTAATCTTTGCCAAGCTTTACTGCAAAAAGATCCTACTCTACGCCCCAACGGAGAGCAAATACTAGAGATAATTGAAAACTTAGAGGTAAACAGCGCCTTCTCTCTCAACAATAAGGCAGAAAATAAGCAACAGCTAAAAGAAACGTTTGTTGGTCGAGAAAAGGAATTGGAGCTATTAGACCAAGCATGGGAATTAATAAAACAAGGACAAGCATCGACCTTATTTATTAAAGGACCCTCAGGAATAGGCAAGAGCACCTTGGTGTGCCATTTTCTTCAACAGTTACCCCAGAATGAAAAACCAACTTTAGTATTTAGAGGTCGTTGCTATGAGCAAGAATATGTACCCTATAAAGTGTTTGATAGTTTAGTAGATCAATTGAGTCAATATTTACTGGGTTTAACAGGGTTAGTAGTAGAAACTCTCTTACCTGTAGATATTGGAGCATTAGTAAAATTGTTTCCCGTGTTTAAACAGGTAAAAATAATTAATAATCTAGCAGAGAGTAAAGACAACATTTCCGACCCTTTAGAGATACGGCGTTTGGCATTTAAGGCATTAAAGCAGTTACTGGCAAATTTGGCTAACAAGGAGCAATTAATCCTCTTTATCGATGACCTGCAATGGGGAGATATTGACAGTGTAGGGCTGTTAAAAGAGATTTTACAACCGCCAGATGCTCCCAGAATGTTGTTAGTAGGGTGTTATCGTAGTGAAGAGGTTGAAAGCAGCCAGTTTCTACAAAGTTTTTTTAATCAAGAATTATTATGTAAGCAATTTCAATATTTTGAGATAGACATAAAAGGATTGTCAAAAGTTGAAGCCGAACAGCTAACAGTATTCTTGTTAGGAAAGGATAGTGCAAAACAGGTTGAAAAAATTGCTCAAGAATCAGACGGCAGTCCATTCTTTATTGGTGCGTTAACCAAATATCTGATGGAGAAAAACCTACTAAACAAACTAGACAATGAAAATGAAAAAATGACACTTGAGATGGTTATTAGCTCACAGGTAGAGAGTTTGTCAGCCCATCAACGCAAATTGTTAGAAGTGGTTGCGGTAGCTGGTCAGCCACTTACCCATATAGTTGCCAAAGAAGCTAGTAGTTTAGAGAGCTATGAAAATCTTTTTTCCATATTGCGTAACAGTCATTTAATTCGCTCCACAGGCCAAAGCGATTATCAAGAGATAGATACTTATCATGATAAAATTCGGGAGGCTGTCTTAGGGCAATTAGAGCCAGCATTAATCAAAGAGTATAATTACAGTTTGGGTCGAGTATTAGAAGGTGACAAAGAGCTTGATTTAGAGCGTTTGGCAAAACATTTTAGGCTAGCTGAAGAAATGGATAAAGCCTTTAATTACACTCTTAGAGCTGCAAAACAGGCAGAAAAATCCTTAGCATTTGAGAGAGCAGTCGAACTTTACAAGCAGCTATTAACATTAAAAGTAGAAATAGAGCCAGCGCAAACTAGGGAAATACAAATAGGGCTGGCAAATGCTTTAGCAAATGCTGGTAGGGGCGCTCAAGCTGCCAGAGTTTATTTATCAGCAGTAGCTAATTGTGATGGAGTGGAACAATTAAAGTTACAGCGCAAAGCAGCAGAACAATTTCTAAATGCAGGGCATATTGAGCAAGGGCTGGGGATACTAAATGAAGTATTAGAAAAAGTAGGCGTGAGGCTCTTGAATAATAATCTGCAACTACTTTTATCCATAATAATAGGCCGTACAAAACTTTGGTTTAGGGGGATAAATTACCAGCAAAGAAGTGAATCAGAAATAGTAGCTAATGAATTGGTGCGTATAAACGCTATATTTATTGCAATTGATTCACTAGTAGCAGTAAACCCATTACAGGCTTATGATTTGCAAATCAAACACCTATTATTGGCATTAAAGGTAGGTGAGCCTTTCCGATTGGCCAGAGCCTTTAATTTTGAAGGCATGTTTTCAGTTTTTAGTGGCAACAGAAACAACAAAATTCCAACAAAATTTATTGAAATGGCTGATGGTTTAGCTCAACAGATCAATAACGCAGAAGTAAGAGCGATGGTTAATTTTGCTAGGTGTTTCATGTCATTCTCTCAGGGCAATTGGAAAATGTCTTGGCATTACTTTAGTGTCGGAGAAGAGATTACCCAAAAAGAGTGCGTAGGAGAAAACTATGGCGCTCCATTACGCGGAATAGAAAATTTGGTAACCTGGGGGCTGAGAGCACTTTTTTATCAGGGTAACATAAAACAATTACTGGAAAGGCTACCAAACTATCTTGCCGATGGAAAAGCTAGAGAAAATTTATTGATGCTAACAAATTTAGGTACAGGTGTTGTATATCTTAATTATTTAGCAGAAGATACGCCGGAAAAAGCCTTACAGGAATTAGAGCAAACCAGTAGTTTGTGGAGTAAAAGTAGATTTCAACTTCATGACTATTGGAAGTTACTGGTAAGAGCTGAGCTAGGGCTTTATAGCTCCAATCCAAATGCAGTTTGGAGAGAAATCAATGCTAAGAGGTCTGAACTAAGGGTAGCCACAAACCTATCTATCCAACTGATGGGAATAGAGATATTACATTTTCACGCAAGAGTAGCACTGTCGATGGCGCAAAATCAAAGTAATGCTAACTATTTTCTAAATATAGCAGAGAAAAATGCAAGAAAAATAAATAGAAAAAAGACCACATACGGCGATTGCTGGGCAGAATTGATTTTAGCTGGGGTTGAAGCCACCCGTGGAAGAGTGACAGAAGCCATCGACTATTTAAGTTCGGCAGAGAAAAAATTTTCAGAGGCGGATATGATGCTATATGCAGCAGCAGCAAGTCGCAGACGTGGAGAGTTGCTTGCCAATGATGCTGGCAGAGATTTAATCAAACAAGCTGATGATTGGATGATAGCCCAGCAAATCAAAAATCCCACTCGGATGACTAATATGCTTGCTCCAGGTAACTGGCAAGGTCGCCAAAATACACACCAATAGATTTTTACCAATCATAGTTTAACTACCCTCATTAGCGCCTTCTGTAACATCTTGTAATTCAAACAATTAAAAAAATCCGGAAGATTTCGGAAAAAGTTATAAATTTTTCTTTGTAAAAATTTAACGGTTTGCGCCTTATATGTCTGTAGGTGCAATTCTATAAAGTCAAATAGATGTATTAATGGTTTATGTTCATTAACCAAAATCAAAACCGTAGATGGAAAAGTAGAGTATGAGCAGTAGTAATACTATATATGATTTGCCACTACTGGTTTTTGATTTAGCAATTCTAATGAATTTATTAGGTTAACTTGAAGAACAAATACTATAGATATAAAAGAGGAAAGTATAATGGAAAAAGGTGAACATGTTGAATTAATTGGTCAAATTCTGCAAGAGCGTTATAAGTTGCTAAAAGTGCTTGGCAATGGCGCAATGGGAGTAGTATTTGAAGCCATAGATGAAGTTGAGAATAGGCATGTTGCTATTAAATTGTTGTTTTCTGAAATAATGACTAAAGAGGACGCAAAGAAAAGATTTTATAGAGAAGCTAAAACTGGAATAGTACTCACTCATCCAAATATTGTGAAAACATATCATTATGGAGAAGTAGACGATGTAGTCTTTATTTCAATGGAATATATAGAAGGACAATCACTAAGAGATTATATCGATAGTCAACCTTTATTAACACCTCACGCCGTTTTGCCGATTGTTGAACAGCTTTGTCTCGCTCTAGACTATGCCCATAGCAAAGGTATTTTACATAGAGATCTTAAACCAGCAAATATTTTACTTTGTGAAGATAAGGCAGGACAGATACTAGTAAAACTAGCTGACTTTGGCATTGCTAAACTACTTGTGCCTAATGAGGATATTACCAGTGGTACCAATTTAACAGAAACTGGAGTAATATTAGGTACAGTCACTTATGTAGCTCCTGAATATCTGCTTGGTCTTGATTTGACACATGTGTCAGATATTTATAGTTTAGGCGTAATAGTTTATCAATTACTTACCCAAAACAGTCCCGTAACAGGATCTAGTCAACAGCAGCTAATGTACAATAAAGTCTACAAAGATATTGAAGCACCCTCTCGTAGCTATAAATTTTTACCAGAATCATTAGACCCAGTATTAAAAAAAGTCTTAAACCGTGATCCTAACAAAAGATACAAAAATACACTCGATTTTTTGCAAGAGTTTAAACAAGCTATTAGTAAAGTTTCTTAGGATTCTAAATGTAGAATCAGGGTAAGAACCAATGAGCAGCAAATTAAGAGTAATTAATTGATTTACAAATTTTATGTAAATTAAGGATATTTCTAATTTAACTTATTGAAAATCAATAATAGAACCAACAGTATGATTAAGTAACATGATTTGTAATGTAGGTTTTGTTTAATTAAGTAGATACAAAGCCTGTAGAAAAATCCTTGTAATAAAAGTGTAGTTTAGCCGCAGTTTTTAGTCTTCTGACAGGATATATTCCATCTGAAACTCTAAGTAGGTGTAAATATGAATATAGAAACAACAGACCCGCTAATGGGACGGCAACTAGGGGATTTTATAGTCAAAGAGAAACTAGGAGAAGGTGGGTTTGGTGCTGTTTATAAAGCAAGTCAAATAACTTTAGCGCGCGAAGCAGTGATAAAAGTTCTTCATCTTAGACATCGTACTAACCCGCAAGTAATAGAAAGATTTAAACGCGAAGCACAATTAGCATCTAAACTAGAGCATCCTTACTGCGCACATATTTATTCCTTTGGAGCAGAGAGTGATGGGCTACTTTGGATTGCTATGGAAATGGTTGCTGGTACTCCACTTAATGAAATTATTAAATCACAGGGGCCATTACCATTAGAAAGATTTGTTCCTTTACTTGATAAAATTTGCGAAGTTGTTCACACAGCACATGATTTTGGAATAATTCACCGTGACTTAAAACCTGCTAATGTTATGGTTATCTCTCGCGCTGGCCGATTACTTCCTAAACTCCTAGATTTTGGTATTGCTAAAGGCTTAGAACTACCCAAAGTAACTAATATTAAATCTATTTCAACAAATGATTTGGCTCAAGAAATTAGTGAAGATGCTAAAAATACTAAAGAAGACGCTAAGGTTAACACTGATGCTAATCTGGCAAGCAAAACTAAAGACGATGCTACTGGTGTAATCGGCTCGCCACGTTATATGGCGCCAGAGCTTTGGGAAAGTGGGTCAAATGCTAATTTTAGAACAGATATTTATGCGCTAGGTGTATTAGCTTACGAAGTATTAACAGACAGCCCTCCTTTTCCTCTATCAGGCCCACCACTAATGTTTGCCCATATGTTTAAACCTATTCCGCCACTTGGAAGTTCCTTTCCTATTGTGCTTGATGAAGTAATTACTAAAGCAATGGCTAAAGATCCTAAAGATCGTTATCAAACAGCTTTAGAGTTTGCCAAAGATTTTAGAGAAGCAGCAGGTTTTACTGAACAGCAAATAAACTTACCTCAACTAGACGAAATATTAAAAGAAAATATACTAGCCAATGCTCCAAAGCCTTTAGCTGATACAGTAGCAAGCCTTGTAGTAGCTCGCAATGCTTATCAATTCAGAGATAGAGCATTACTGGTGTTTCGGGTACTGGTGCGATACATAGGGTTATTAGCTTTAGCCTGTTATGGGCGTGTGGCGACCAAGCAACAAGACAATGATTTAGTGGCTAAGGCAATGGCAAACTTACGCCAGCAGGGTTTGAGCGAAACACAATGGGCAGAACTTTCTAGAGAACTTTGCCGTCCTTTTGCTAAAAAACGAGATGCTTATGCTATTCCGGAGCTTGTAAATCTATTTTTTGCTTTAGATAGTGAACAACTTAGCCCAATAACAGAAACCTTTGCTAAACTGTTGCAACTTCAACATGAAATACATTCTAGTGCTTCATTAAAAGAAGAACAGCTAGTAAAACTATTAGCTGATTTTTTAGTAACACTTACTAGTTTATTAAAAGCTACCGTCTGGTTAAGCGATTACTACTTAGCACTTCCAGAAGCAGAGCAAGCTACAAAATGGATGGGTAAAGGGCAAGACCTTGGGTTAATATCTATAAAAAGTAGTAATTTAGCTAGTGGTAAAGCGGTATTAGTAGACGCAAATGGTTATTTTGTTTTATCGCTTTGGCCTCTAATAGAAATTACTGAACCAACCCCAGGGGCACCTCCAGAAGTCTTTTTGCTAGAGGGTAAAGGCCGTCATGGAGCAAAGCTTGTTTCATTTCCTGATGGATTTGAAGTAGAACAAGAAGCACCTTGGCAATGGTTAAAAGAAACTTTCCTTACTGATGAGGAAAAGAAACAAACGGGTTTTTTAACAGAAAAATCTCCTTATTTAGGCTTAACCACATTTTCACCAACAGATTCAAGTTTGTTTTTTGGAAGAGAACAAGAAACAGAAAGCTTCTTAAACCGCTTACGTATTCAACCGTTACTAGCAGTAGTAGGCCCATCAGGAGCAGGAAAAAGCTCATTTATCCAAGCTGGTGTTATTGCTGGTCTTGCTGAAAATTGGCAAGTTGTAACTGTTCGCCCTGGGCTATCTCCGCTCTCTACATTAGCCAACAAGCTTTCAAAAGCAGGGCTTGAAATAGCAGACTTAAAAGCTGATTTGCAAAAAGATAGCGATACCTTAGCTAAAATTTTACGTCAATTTGCTACAAAGCAAAATATTACGTTACTATTAGTAGTAGATCAGTTTGAAGAAATAATCACACTTTGCCTAGATAAACTTGAGCAAAAGCTTTATGTAGAAGCAATAGTTTCACTTGCACGTTCAGAGGAAGACCCAATCAGAGTAGTTTTAACAATGCGCGATGATTTTCTAGTTCGTACTAAAGAGCTTAAAGGGCTGAAAGACCGCCTTACTCAAGGCTTAGAAATTCTTACTACTCCAGATTCCACACAACTACTTAGAATCCTTACAGAACCAGCTAAACGAGCAGGTTATGAGTTTGAAGATCCAGAACTTCCAGTAGAAATAGTAGATGCTGTTACTGGTCAAACCAGTGCTTTACCCTTAATAGCTTTTACAGCAGCAAAGCTTTGGGAACAACGAGACACACAATTTAAGCAATTAAGGCGTAAAACTTATGAGTCAATGGGTGGTGTTGGGGGTGCTTTAGCCAAACATGCTGAAGAAACAATGCAGCAAATGCCTCAAACTGAACAATCCCTAGTGCGCGAAGCCTTTCGTCACTTGGTAACAAGCGAAGGCACAAGGGCTGTTTTGACTCGTCCTGAAGTTTTGCAACTGCTTGGCAAAACTAGCGATAGCGAAACAGTAATAGAAAAATTAATCTCATCAAGGCTTTTAGTCGCTACAGAAGGAGAAAAAGGAGTAGACCGGATAGAAGTAGTCCATGAAGCCTTATTATCAGCTTGGCCGCGCCTTGTTAAATGGCGTCAAGAAGACGCAGAAGGAGCAAGGCTTCGTGATCAACTACGAGCGGCAGCACGACAATGGCAAGAGAGAAATCGCCCAAGAGGCTTACTTTGGCGCGATGAAGCATTAGCAGAGTATCAATTATGGCGCACACATTACAAAGGAAAGCTAACTGAAGTAGAAGAAGATTTTGGAGCAACTAGTCTATCAGAAGCAACCCGTAACCAACGTATAAGGCGCGCTTTAGTAATAGCAGCCGTTGTGGTGTTAATGATTGGATCCTCAGTGCTTTTCTATCAACAGCAGAAAACAAAACAGCAACTCTCACAAACCTTAGAGTTATATGAAGAACAAGGCCGACAAGAAATAATAAAAGCAAATCTAGATGGAGCAGCAGTTTACTTAAGTGAAGCTTATGACAAAGGAGCTAATAGTTTGGCTTTGAGATATATGCTATCCGTAGCACTAGCTAAAGCAGAAAACCGCCCTGCAATAACACTAACTAATCATACAGAAGCAGTAATGTGCGCAGCCTTTAGCCCTGATGACAAAATGGTAGTAAGTGCTAGTGCAGACAAAACCGCCCGTATTTGGCAAAGCAGTGATGGGAAAGAGTTATTTGTACTAAAAGGCCATGAAGATTCAGTAGTATCGGCTCAGTTTAGCCCGGATGGAACACAGGTAGTAACTAGTAGTTTAGACAAAACAGCTAAACTTTGGAAAGTAGCTGATGGTAGTTTAGTAGCAACACTTACAGGTCATACTGATGGCTTACGATCAGCTATATTTAGCCCTGATGGAAAGCAAATAGTGACAGTAAGCTATGACACAACAGCTAAGATTTGGGATAGCAGTAATGGCAAGCTAATAAATACTTTAATAGGGCATCAAGGAGGTATTTATGCGGTATGCTATAGCAAAGATAGTAAGTTGATAGCGACTGCCTCGACAGACAAAACTGCTAGGATTTGGGATAGTAGTAATGGCAAGCTTTTAACAACATTAAGTGGTCATCAAGGGAATGTAACGAGTGTTGCTTTTAGTCCTGATAATAAATTGATAATAACAGGAAGTAGCGATAGTACAGCAAAAGTCTGGCAAGTGCCTGAAGGTAAGTTAGTTCATACATTAGCAAAGCACGAAGATGGTATTACTAGTACTAAATTTAGCTTAGAGGGAAAAAGTATATTAACTACAAGTAAAGACAAGACAGCCTGTATTTGGGATACAGAAACAGGTAAATTGGCAAATACTTTAACAGGGCATGAAAGCGATATAGGGACAGGAGAATTTAGCCCAGATGGAAAGTTAATACTTACAAGTGCTTATGATAAGACTGCTAGGATATGGGAAAGATTCACAGGTAAGTTTTTGGTAACATTACCAGGACATGTGGATAGTTTAAGTAGTGGAGTATTTTCTAGTAATGGAGAAAAAGTACTTACGGCTAGTGTAGACAAAACTGTAAATATATGGAGTGTGGTTGCAGAAAGTAGACTACCTAATGAAATTTCTATGATTGTGAAAGAAAAAGTACCTATAGACTTGAAAGAAGGAAGGCTTATACCAAGAGAGCAAAAGACAAATAATGAAAAAGCAAACGCAGAAAAACAAGACAGCCCCATAGAAAACAAGATAGGTGAAAATACAATTATAGAAACACTCGATAACGGCATAAACATAGAAATGGTAAAAATAGAAGGAGGAACATTTGAAATGGGATCTCCCCTAGATGAAAAAGAACATGGAGGAGATGAAATATTACATACAGTAACAGTATCACCATTTTATATAGGTAAGTATGAAGTTACTCAAGCACAATGGAATGTGGTAGCAAATCAACCAACAATAAAGACTTTCCTTCTAGCACACCCTTCTAGCTTTAAAGGAGATAATCTGCCAGTAGAGCAAGTGACTTGGGATGAAGCAGTAGAGTTTTGTGCAAGGTTATCAAAGATGACAGGAAAAACCTACCGTTTACCAACAGAAGCAGAGTGGGAATACGCAAGCCGTGCAGGTAGTAAAGGAGCATATGCAGGAAACTTGGATGATATGGCTTGGTATGAAAAAAACTCAGAGAAAAAGGCGCATGTAATAGGGCAAAAGCTGCCTAATGCATGGGGACTTTACGACATGCATGGGAACGTGTGGGAGTGGTGTAGTGATTGGTATGGAAACTATTCGAGTGGAGCAGTAACTGATCCGAGTGGGGCGAGTACAGGGTCGTACCGCATTTTTCGTGGTGGCAGTTTCGGCTATGGTACTGCTTACTGCCGGTCGGCATTTCGCGGCAACTTTGCGCCCAGCTTCCGCATCAACGACTTGGGTTTTCGCCTTGTGAGGACGGTGCAGTCTGTTCCCTAGAAATAGTCTGTAAATGATTGAAAAATAGGGGCTTAAGCCAATTTCGATTTTTATAGCTTATAGATGTATAGGTAAAATCCCTATCACAGTAACTGGCAAGGTCGCCAAAATACACATCAATAAATTTTTACCAATCATAGTTTAACTACCCTCACTAGCACCTTCTGTAGCATCTTGTATTTCAAACAATTATAAAAAATCCGGAAAAACCTGCAAAAACCTGGAAAATTTTCTTTGTAAAAATTTAATGGTTTGCGCCTTATGTGTCTGTAGGTGCAATTCTGTGAAGTCAAATGTGTATATTAATGTTTTTTATTCATTAGCTTAAATCAAATCATAATAACAAACCTAACGAATTCATAGGGTTAACTTGAAATTTAGCTAAAGAGACAGTTACTGCTCATTTTAGTAAATCAAGGGGTAGACGGCACATTTCTGTGAAAAAGGGCGTTAACATATTGTACGCATAATTGAGTCCTAATAGCCTATAACTACTAGTAAAACCAAAAGATAAAAATATTATCTACATCAGAAAATAATCGAGAAAAAATAATGAATAGTACATGTATGTAAATGACAGTAGTTAATATGGCTTTAATTATGCATACAATTCTTGAATACAATAAGAATTGTGTGCGTAAGACTTAAAATTTTTGCCTTATTGTACGCAATAAAGTGAGGTTTATTTCAGGGGTTGATTATGCATACAATACGATCTTTGTTTTTTATATCTTGTATGTTACCAACAGTAAACCTTTAGAGTTTTAAATCTATTTATGCACACATTATGCTAACGTCCTTTTTCACAGAAATGTGCCGTCTACCCCTTATTGGGCGTAACGAGCAACAAGAAACTGTTTTATACGTATTGCAACAGGAAATTCATGGCAATACACTTAAGTTTCTGATAAATAGACAAGAAAGTCAGAAAGATGTTTTAGAAGATATCAAACTTTTACTACAGGTAGACGACTTATTAGCTAAGTCTCTTACTATTTGGAGAGATACTGCCACAAAAAAACGGGGAAGGATGTCGCTGCCTAAAGCTATCTCAAGCAATTTTGATGAAACCCACCAGTATATTACTGTAGGAATTGGAGAAGGAGTGATGCCAGAAGTACATAATTTAGCAAACCTAATGGTTGGAAAAATTGAAGCTAACCAACAACCAAAACTCTATTTTGTAGATAACCATTCAGTTATTGTATTTCCTAGACAGTATTTATATGAGTATGGATTGTTATTAGATAATTTCACTCCTATTATCAATAAACTGCGTGAAATGAAATACGAATCTAAAAGTATTCAAATTTATGGTAAGCTTTGTGATGAGTATATGTAAAAGGAGTAGGTTATGCGCTTATTAGCCAGACAAGAGTTTGAAGAAGTTAAAAATAAAGTAGAAGCGGCAAACTACCCATCTGGGTGGGGAGCCACATCACTAAAGCGTAAACTAGCAGATGTATGGATATTAGCTATAAAAGAAGAAGACTGGGGTTTGGCTAAAGAAATAGCAAGCTTTTCTAAACTTTATTTTGAAAAAAACCAAGGCCAAAGCATTTTTCCTGATCAAGGAGAAGAAATCATTAAGCTTCTATTAGCAAAGAATCAAAATCTTTGTGACTATGACTTAGGGCAAGAAACTAAACTTTATCAATTCGTTATCGATATGAAAAATGGTGCTTTTACTAAAGTTAGCAAAAAAGCTCTTGAATCTAAAAAGCTGTCTCAAACCATTAAAGTTGCTTCTTAACTATCTTAACAGTAATGCTTGGTTTAGATGAAAACAAAGGCTTATAGCCACAAATGTTCCTCAATATGTTCAAACCGAGAATAGCTGCTTGCTTACCAATGACGGTCAGAGCCGATTTCTCGGACATCAGCTTCGATAAAACAGTGGCGTAAATTGGCTTGGCTTTCTACCTCGCTCAACATTTCATAGATTTGTTTATCTAAATCATTATCATCCTTATAAGAAAAAGTTAATTCATATTCAACATTACTAAGTTTTTTCATATTGTAGTAATGCAAAACATACATTTCTGCATTTTCTCTTGCTCGTTTTTTACCTCTTACAAAACTATTGTTATTTTCTATGTAAAGGTGAAGCTTTACTTTAGTAGTTTTTAGGGAAGGAGCTTTAGGCTTATTAGCTACGGTTTGTCGAGAAGACTGTTCAAGCTTTAGTCCTAAAAAATCACAAGGAGCATTAGCCAAATCTTGCTCAACGCCTAAGTAAACTTCAGTAGTCTTGATGCTAGAATGGCCTAATGCTAATTGGATTTGCTCAAGAGGTGCACCACCTTTATGAGCAAGTTTAGCAAAAGTACGTCTTAAATCGTGGGGAGAAATAGTTAAATCAAGTTGCTCAGAGTAATCAACAACAATATTACGAATGGCTTGAGCAGTCATTGACTCACCATAAACATTTTCTCCTTTATTGATAGGGCGAAGAAGTTTTCCTTGCTCAAGTTCAGTAGCATTAAGCCAACCGTCAACAGCCATTTTAGCCCAACTAGGCATTGGAACAGTTCTAAGCTTATTACGTTTACCAAGTAAATCAACAATAACCCAACGTCCTTCTCTTTGCTGTATTTGAGTTATTTCAAGTTCAGCAAGCTCATTTCGCCTTAATCCACACCCTACGAGTAATGCTATTATTACTCTATCTCTTAGCCCTTTTAAACTATTACTATTAATACAGTTAATAAACTGTTGAGCTTGTGTTTTAGTAAGCCAGTTACCTGTTTTACGACCTTCTTGTTTTACACCTTTTACAGAACGGATGATGTTAGCAGTCTGCTGATCTAAAGCACCACCATCAGCAGCTTCTGCTACTAGCTTACGAATTGCTGCTAGTCTTTGGTTAATAGAGGCCGATGACAATTTTTTATCTCTCAGATAAGCAACATAGCTTTGAACTACGGCTTTATCTAAGACAGGTTTACCTTGTTGATGATGCCATAGGAGAAAGTCTTTTAATGCTCGCTCATAAGCACGACGACTATGTTCACTATTTAGTGAATTAAGCACTACTTCTATTACTTTGGCTTGCACTGTCAAGTTATCTATTTTTACTAATGTTTCTTGTTCCATCTTTGGCCTAATACTTTAACTGTCATGTTCTGAGTCTAGTTTTAAAGAAAGAAGTTTTCTTTCTCTAAGAAGTTTGCTAGTACGCTCAAGCTCATCAACGAGGATTTTTTCATCAGGTAAGGTAGTTTTGTACTCTGCTGCCATAACTTTATTAGGTAATCCTTCGAGGGCATAATGGGCTAAAGCGTTATCCTTTTCAGCACAAAGGATTAACCCAATGGGAGGATTTTCATCTTTGAGTGTCCAGTGTTGGCGAACATAGTTAAGGTACATATGCATTTGCCCTGCGTCGGCATGAGAAAATTTACCTAACTTTAAGTCAATGATTATCAAAGATCGCAAACGTCTATGAAAAAATAGCAAATCTATTCTGTACCACTCCTCGCCAATACGTAAGCGTTTTTGCCTTCCTACAAATGTAAAGTCATTGCCTAGCTCCAAAAGAAAATTTTCTAGCTGTTGTAAAAGGGCTTCTTCTAAATCATTTTCAGAATACTCATCTTTTAAGTTTAAGAATTCTAGGACAAAGGGATCTTTTATTTCTTCTTCTGGAGTAATTAAGTCTTCAGGGCTGGCTTGAGTAGCTTTTTGAAGCATAGCAGCCTTATTTTTTGACAAAGCTGTACGCTCATAAAACTGGCTGCTTATTTGTCTGTCAAGCTGTCTTATTGACCAACCACATCTTAAGGTTTCTGTTTCATAAAACTTACGAGCATCATTATTTTTAACTGACATCAATCTCACATAGTGAGACCAAGGAAGAGGAAATTGTGGTTGATTTAATGTTTTGTTTAGAATGCTTTCACTAA
>Ga0075163_10006724_pt1 | contig 15251 bp, 23 predicted proteins | sample JI1023141ADNA_FD_71478 | JGI IMG/M metagenome (GOLD analysis project Ga0075163, IMG submission 71478) | Wastewater effluent complex algal communities from Wisconsin, to seasonally profile nutrient transformation and Carbon sequestration -... | ecosystem: Engineered > WWTP > Effluent > Algae... | reverse complement strand
CAACGACGAGATAGAGATCCCGGGCGAGCAGCAACAGGCTGAGCAGAAGGAATCGAAAAAAGCGCAAGTCTCAGCAATCAAAAGCGGAGAGAAAAACAAAGAGTCTCAGCATAGCCAAGACGAGAGCAAGGAGGTGCAGATGAGGCTCCAGGGCATCTGCAAGGCAATGAACAACTCGCTAACCTACTTTTACGACAGAAAGTGCGAGACCTACGACTAGATCATCGGATCGGCCTTGGACAAGCGAGACTCTTACGAACCAAACCCGAGCATTGAAGTTTCTGAGGAACTTAAGGACGTTGCGTTGCATCCCTGGAATTTCCAGACCTTCCCTGGTAGCAGGCCCACTTCTTGGCCCTTGAATCTCCCCAGTTTCTTGGAAAAGATCAAGGATACATCGAAACTCGACCTTTTCAAGGAACCTATTGAACACCTCACCGAAAGCAAGGACTTCTATGAACTCGCCAAGAACTTCATTGCAGAGACTTGCAAGGAGGCAGAGACCTGCCAGAACGAAATTAAACTTAAGGAGCTGAACGAGCAATTGGCCTAGTCTATCACAGCTTTACTCGGTGTTTCAATTCTGCACGCTTCTTAAGATAAAATAATTTCGTGCATCGATTTCCTGCAAAATTTAACCAAACTTTACGAGAAAATTGACGAGGTCCTGGAACTGGCCAAGTCTGACCTCCAAAAGTTTTTCAGTCAAATAGAAAAGTAGCTTGAAGAAAGCGACAAGGAGGGGCGTCAGCACGTGCTGCAGAGACAGCAGTGGCTTGGCCTTTTCTCCGTCGGTAAACAGATCTCGTTCCAAGGTCTAAGCGAGTAGAACTGCTCTTTGACTTCGGATGGCACTTACATGTACCTCTACATTTCGATTTCACAACGAGCACACATGTACAAAATTGGCACTGGCGAAAACGATACAGTGGCTGGCAAAGTTTACCTGAGCCAGCAGACAGACCGTGAAGGAGAAGTAACCTGGGTCTTCTGCAAGGGCAAACTGTACTCGAGAAGGGCCAACGAGCCACTCTCCTAGGTGTCTGTTCACTGCCCGGCCACGTTCAAGTCACTTGGAACGCTCAAGCTCTACGCCAAGGAAGTCTTTTCATCCAATGAAGCCCAGTAGCTCAACCGCTATTGCCCTCTTCTCACTGACGGCAATAATCTGTTTCTGGTCACCATGCGTGTTCATGAAAAGAGCCGAAAGGTTAAACCAGGCATGTAAAACCTCTACCCCGAGTACAAGCGCAAGAAAACTCTAACTGAGGAGGAGGCTGCCCGCATCCGCGCTCGTAAACGCCTTGAAAAAGAGAGCTAGCTTGCAAAAGCAGAAGTTCAAATTGAAAAAGAAATCATAGAACTGAAAAAGTTATTGTAGGAAGCCGACAGGAAGGCTGACTAGGAAGCAATTGACCGCATAAAGCACGACCTCAAAAAGAAAACCTCCAAAAAGAGATCATATGAGCGCCATATCACCGCTGAAGAGGAAAAAGTACAGAAGCAGGCTTCTGAGGTAAAGCAGGACCCCGAGCGCTATCGCGTCTGTCAGTTCCACCTACATGAGTTTGACCTCTCTGCCGCCTCTTCGCCACCCGAAAGCGTTGAGACACTGAAGAAGGATCCAGCCGTAAGAGAACTCTTTGAGTCATTCTGCGGCTACTACAACTACCAAGAGTGCCATCGGGCACTGATGCTTTCAAACGAAGAGCTTGGCGCAGCAGCATGTTGGCTAGTGGATGAGTGTGAGAAGGAGCGAGGACAAAACCTCGTCCGTATCCGCAAGAGCGTGCTTCTCTCTGAGAGTGAGATTGCCAAAGAAGACCACAACAAAAGGAATGAGACAGAATTCGAGCTGAAAGAGCCCACCTTACTGCATCCCTCTTCTATTTGTCCTGGTCGTTGGACCCTGACCAAAAGTTTGTTGACCTTCTAGAACAACAGCAACGGCGTTCAGCCTGTATTTGTGTTCTCCACACAAAGGACCAAAGTTAGGGTGCTGCACCCAGAGCCTCAAAAAGGGGAAAAGAAGGAGGAAGACAAGCAGGGCACTGAAGAGCCTTCAGTCAAGCTGACTGAAGAGGACGTTTTCGCACCAAAGACCTTGGAGGGTTCCTTGATCAAGGTAATCAAGAACGCTCAGCCGCTCGACTACGGCTATCGTTCCTACATAACCTACGATCACGTGAGATAACGCTTCCACGCTCTGCTCATCGGGCACAAGGACCGGATAGTAACTTCCTTCCAGGACTTCGAGGGTGAGCTCCAGCCTGAAATAAAAGAGAGCACGGACTTGACTGAAGTAAAGACTTTCGAGCAGCTCGCTACCAAGACTTTGAGGCTGCTTTTGCGGTGTGAAAGGCTTCGCTTCGTGCTGCCGTGGCGTGTGAGTGACTGGCGCTATTTGTTCCAGCAGGTTCTGACAAGTTGGGTGGATGCAGGCTACACGAACTTCAACCAGGTGGGCATTGCACGGACAGACAAAGACCTCAACAAGAGACTTTCCCAGAAACTCAACCAGCGAATCAAGAAGTTTGACCAGCTGCTGGGAGAAGGGATAAAGCCCGAGATTTAGGAGCCAAAGTCCAAAGCGTCGATCTTCTAAACACCGCCTTCAAAGATAAAGAATCTTTTCTAGCAAGTGCTGAAGGGCTTGGAAGCCAAGGGCAACGCGTTCACCTCCTCCTACAGCGCGGGCATGTTCGGAGGCGTGCAGACCGCACCGACTCTCGACAAAACCTATGCTTTCCAGGAGATATCTAAAGTGGTTGCCTTCTGCCTCGACGCCAACTCCCAGGCCTTCCTAACTATTTTCCACATTTTAAGGGAAAGGCTTTGCGACCTCGGAGAACCTGCCGAGGACAGCTAGGAAATGGCACTGCTCCACCTCCTCAACCACTGGGCTGTCTACGGCTAAGTGCTTGCTGCCTGGGAGGACACCCAGGGGCTCAAAGAGGCCTCAGAGTTCTTCTTCACCCTATTAGAAAAGTGGCCCGAGTCGAGTTTCGCTAGAAACCTCGTATTCTCCATCCTGGTCAACGGCTGGGACCAGTTCCTCAGGGACCCCATTTCTCAGTTCAGGTTCCTCCACCTCGCCATGAAAGTCAAGAATGAGAATTTCGTTAAGAGCGTCGACCTGACATACTTTGAAGCTGTCTTCTAGCACAATCTCCATCCCATGGAGAAGTTCTTCGTTAGAAATTACAAGTACCCACCATCGTTCTACCAGGAGAAAGTCTTCAGATAAACCAAAGTATTCAGAAGGGTCCTCAGTGTTGAGAAGGAGGCTTTGCCCCAGAAACTTCGTGATGAATACGATGCCTACCAAGCTCAGCAGTAGACCATCCAGCAGCTGGACCCCAGCTACACTAGCATCCTGCCTCTTCTAACAAGACAAGGCGAGAACTAGAAGCCCAGAAAGATGAAGGAGAACCCGCTAAGGCTGAAGGACGCACCAGTCCGAGAGCAAGACCTGGGATCCTCTTAGGCTAATCACGTTTTCCCTAGTTCCTCTCCTCTAAGAATCCTGTTAATGTCTGATTACGTATACACTCAGGACCTTTTTAATCACCTATACAACTCTCAAGACACTATCAAATTTGTGGAAGGGCTGTTTCCATAGCCTGATGCAAAACTGGGAGAGCTGGCGGACGGAGAGAAGCCCCCTCAAGAGTTCCTTGACCTCTGCACAAAACGGGTCAGAAATGAAATCGAGCTTCTGTGGTAGGCTTTTGAAGCATACATTGAAAATTCTCTTGAGGAATTTGACAAGCATCTGACTCCTATAGTTTTCAAGGTCTTTGAGAGTTTGGTCCAATAATCACTTGTTTACTACCAGTTTGACTTCGTGGCCACTTCACACGAGCTCTTCTTCAAGACCATCTCTCTGGTGGAAAAGCAACTGACTAGACTGAAGGCAAAGACAGGATTCGACCTTAAGGGCAGCCAACCTGACTGGCTTTCTTGTGTCCGAGATCTGCTGCTCGTAGTTTCGGGGCAGCTCATGATCTCCCTGACCAGCTTGAACACTCTGGTAATCGGGATGAAGTGTTTGCCTAGTTTACTGAACATTCTCCAGCTAGTGAAGGAGCTCTTCGGAGTTCCTGGACAAGACTTCAATCTGAGCGAAAGAGCAAGCGTAATGCACTCAGAAGGCGTAGATTTCTCCACAGAGTTCAACTTCGAGACATCCCACCCTTACACGCGAGGCGACGTCTTGCAACGCGAAACCGTCTCTAATTCCAGAGCAATTGGCTTCGTAATCGAGTTCGACAAGCGCTGTTCCGCTGAAAACTAGGACGTGCTTACGATCACTAGCGGCGAGCAGAGTTCGTAGCAGAACGAGGCCGTAGGATCGGTGATCAGGTTCCAAGGAAAACCAAACGTTCGGACTTCTTTCATCGTTGGCAAGTCGCTCAGTGTAGAGTTCAGGACTTACTCCAACAACCGAAGAAGGCCCAACAACGCGGCCAATGCGGCTGAGGACCTGATTCACAGATGGGGCTACCGACTCACTTTCAGACCGATTTTTGGCGAGCCATCTTCCCAGCTGAACACGCAGCCTGAAGACTAGGCTTTACTAAAGTAGATCTTCGACCGAGTGGGGCTTGAGGAGGCCGGAAAGAAGTGGGTGCACCTTCAGAATCTGCTCTTTTATTCGGTGACACACACCCTCAAGCAGGTCATGAAGCAGGACGACATGATCGAAGACAAGAACGTCCAAGCCTTGGTGGACTGGCACCTGTTCAAAGGGGGGCTCTCCCTGCAGTAGCTCACCCAGGACGACGTGATGCACTACCTGCTCTCACAGGTCCAGAGCACTTTAGACGACAGAGATAGACAGATCGAGCAGGCAGTCTCTAAGCCTTTGAAGAAACAGAAAACCAGCAAAGCCTGGGCCCCTGATCAACTGCCGAAAGACAGCTCCCAGTCCCACAAAAGCATCCAGGACAGCGTGACTGAAAAGAGCGGCGCTCGGAACCTCTGGAACGCCAGCATCAAGCAGCTCTTCGAGAACCAAGAGGAGCTCGCTCTGCTGGTCAAGAAAATCAGGGAGCTGGCGCCTTACTCAGTCATGTACCAAAACCAAAAGCGGCTCCCGACCTTCAAGAAGCAGTTCCAAGACGAGTGGCTCAGGGTCGAGGGCAAGTTGGCCGTCACCTTGCTCTACCACTCCAACTCAGTGGAGGAAGTCTTCAGCTATGTTCAGGGCAAAACGCAGAAGAATCCTCAGGTCGAGGAGAAAATGAAAGCTTTGGGCCAATTGTTGAATGAGTTTGTCTCGTGGATGCTTTCCCGCCTGAATGGCGCGCGAGATTTTCAGTTCCTAATCAGAGACGTTCTCGAAGCCGCACAGAAGTCGGTCGATAAGCACATTGAAGTAAGGGAGACCGAACGCAGACTCAAGGCCGTTGTTAGGATCCAACAGCTGTTCCGCCGCTTCAAGAAGAGGAAATAAGCAACAGTAGAGAAACCAAAGGAAGAAGTGGTGGCAAAGCCCGTTGAGGCCAAAGTCGTGAAGAAGGCGCCGGTTGTAGCCGGCTCGAAGAACATCCGCGCTTCAAAGAAGAAGAAGCCAATCAAAGTTGTAGAACCGCCAAAGAAAAAGAACAATAAAAACAAGAAGCCCGAGAAGCAGGAGTCGGCTCCTGAGGTTAAAAAAGAGGAAGTAAAGGAATAGAAACCTGAAAAGCCTCAGAAGCCAGAGAAGGACGAGTCAGTGCTCGACTTGGACCCAGCCAAGACCCTACAGCTCAAGGAAAAGATGTATCAAGAGGTCTACGAGCAGCAACTCCAGTTCTACCTTGGAAACTAAGACAAAGTGCGTCCCTTGTGCCTACTTTAGGATATAGAATTTAACCAAGAGGACCCAAACTAGTCTTTGAAGGCTATCTTCAAGGCAGTGAAGGAGAGAATAAAGGAGGTACTAGACTTCGACTCAAACAAACCGTTGAAAAAAGTTATAAAGAGCGAAGACCTGGACCTGCAGAGTCCCTACCACGAGGTAAGCAGGGCAGTGAACAAGCGTCTGAATTTCCTGCTAGACTTGGTGCCTTCTTTCGACTACCACTCGAAACTGCTGAGCACACAGTAAGAGCCAGTGCACGCCTTACTGTGGAGCGAGACCATGTCTGACAAGAAGGGCAGCACCTTAGAGCTGCAGACCACTGACAGGATGGACACCTTTCAGGACGACGACAATGACTCGCTCGAACCGTTGGATGTACAACGGTCCCAATCGATCCCTCAGAACCCGAAGCAGGCGTCGAAGGAAGTGTCTTCAGTTCTTGAGGGCTACAGAAAGTGGAAGCAGTGGAACAAGAAGGGGAACTCAAGCGAGGAAAACGAAGACATGACATCTGCTTTCAGCTCGCCGTTGAGAGCCGTGTTGCAGTTCGCAAAAATGTCACGCATTTCCAACCCGCAACTGCTTACAAATGCGTTTGAGAGCCACTTTGTAGGTGCTGCTCTCCGAGTGGAGGGACTTAGACTGCACAACCAACTGATCGAGATAACTAGAGGCACTATCTACGACCGATTCGCAGCGGGCTCTCTTGCGGTGGCGCTCCAAGGGCAGAGTGTCTTCCACAAGGTTGAGACCTGTGGTGAGCTGGTCTCGGGTGACCTGATCGAGCTGTCTCTTGGGCTGCTACGCAAGCTCATGTCGAACGTTATTTTATACAAGGACACCACTCTGAAACAAATCCACCTCTTACAGGCCAGATAGAGCAAATACAAAGAGTCTGCTCAGAAGTCATAGTTGGAAAAGGAAGAGAGAATCTTTGTGGAGATGTTCAAGAAGCTTCTCCAGACTCTTAACGACATCAGAGTGCTCCTTAACAATAACTATGTCTTGTAGCGCTTCATGAGATCTGAACTGCAAAGCAACCTCGACCTGGTCAAGCACTTCCTTCAGAGCGCTGTTGGGATTCTGCTCATCAGCCAAGGCGCGCAGTCTTTCACTCGCCTCTCCAGCTCCAGTGTTATCAAGCTATCACAACATCTCCTTGAATGCTCCCAGCTCGTTTTGGGCAAGTTCCTTACCCAAGACACCGAGGTTTGCAAGCAGCTAAACGAACACTTGCTCGAAATAGCTGTGCTCTCGCTTGAACAGCAACTTTAGCTAGGTCAGAAGCAATCGAGCGTCAGACCAGAGGCCTTGAACCTACTGCTACAGCTACTGAGCAAAATAATGAACAATTACCAAGAAGCTCTGCCTCAGGGTTGTGAGGGCCTTGTCAAAAGATGCACCTAGATCCTCGTCTACCTTCTCCACAACGTCGAAGTGCCTGCCGTCATCAGGCAGACCCTCGTATCAGCCCAGAAGCTTTTCAAATAAGTTAACTTCCAGGAGCTGGACTTACTTGAGGTCGAGGAAGTCAAGCAACAAGAAATCAAGAGCGAAAACTAGTTCCTTTAAATGACCTTGAAGAAGATTGGCGAGAAGCTAAGCAATCACAAAGAATCATCAGGCGAGGAATAGTATAAAGTCGAAGAACAAAAGTACGCACTTTACGCTCATATGAATCAAGTGGAAAGCGACTACACCTTCCTCCTTACTGCCCTCTATTGTTGGGAAAGTGAGGAACCCACCTTCTCCAAGGATTTCTCAAATGATCCCGCCACTATCAGAGTCAAAGCTCCGCCCAAAAAGCCTGAACCTAAGCCAGAAGAATAGAAAAAAGAAGAAGAAAAGAAGGAACCTGTGAAAGTAGAAGAAGTTAAAAATGAAGAGAAAAAAGAACACGAAGAGGTCAAAGCAGTAGAAGTGAAGGCTGAAGAAGTGAAAGTAGAAGAGGCTAAAATAGAGATCGCCTTAGTAGAAGTTGCTCAAGTGGAATAGGCCATAAATGAAGTTGCTCAAGTGGAATAGGCCATAATTGAAGTTGCTCAAGTGGAATAAGCTATAATTGCAGTCGCTTAAGTTGAGGAGGTTAAAATTGAAGTTCCTAAAGTTGAGGAAGTTAAAGTTGAATATCCTAAAGTTGAAGAAGTAAAAGAAAAATCCGAAGAGGAGAAAAAACAAGATGAAGCAATTAGAAACCAAGAGTTGGAAGAGAAAGCCAAAAAAGAAGCCGAAGAGAAAAAATAGGAAGAGGAAAAGAAAGTTGAGGAAGCCAAAAAATAAGAAGAACTCAAGAAACAAGAGGAAGCAAAGAAGGAAGAGGAAGCTAAAAAGGCAGAGCCTTTGAGCGAGGAAGACCAACGCCTGGACTTGCGAGAGCTTCTCGAAGATGAAAAGAAACAGGCAGATCCAGCCTAGCCTGGCTTAGAATCGCTTGTATTCAAGAGACAAGAGGGCTCAAAGCACCCTGACAGTCGTAGCTCAAAGAAGTCTGGAAATTCTCGACTTTCTCAGCCTCCTTACTCGTGCGGTCCACCAAATCCTTTGCCAGCTGATTATAGAATATGCAAGTTCGAAGAGAAATTCGAAAAACACATAAAGGAGTAGCAAAAGCCTTGCACTGAAGAGGACTCAGAGGAAGATCAGAAACAGAAGTTGGCTCAACATAATTTCTATCTTAGGATAAAGAACCACATTAAGGAAGCTTTCTTCCTAACCCACTCTCTGATGACCAAGGGCTACGTATGTGTCCAATCAGGGCTCTCTAAAGAGCGCGCACTTCACTTCTCGCGCATTCTCGAGCTCTCCTACCAGAACAAGCTTGAGCTTTTGGATAAGTACGAGACCAGTGAGTAGAACAGAGAGATGCTGCAGAAGCTCTGGGCGGACATCGCCGACGCTTAGAAGTCGGGCCGCGAGGAGAAGGTCTAGAGACCTCCAGGAGTTGGACAACCGATAACCATTGCGCCAAGGACCTTCACAACTTCGCTCTGCAAGATTTCGCTCGCTTCGAAGATGGAGGCACTGCTCGACCAGAGAATCTCTGCCTTCAAAAGCCTGGAGAAAAGCCCAGCTGATGGTTTCGGCTCGCCTCTAATAAGCAAGTCACAGAAGTCCGGTGCCTCAGCCTCGCTGGTGGTATACGAGCTGACACAGTTGACCCGCTCGCTGATCCTACGAGAACAGAACTGGGAAGAGCTCTCCGCTCTGAAGAGACAGGCGAGTGTGAGCAGGACAGTTAACATGCGTGAGCAGTTCATGTAGTCTTTCATCAAGCTCTTAGAGCAGTCGCTAGAACTCCTCTCCACCAAGAAGATAGAAGAGATTTGTGAGTCTGACCTTTCAGTTGTAATCGGAGTGCTGACCATCGTGGGTGGCTGGAAGGCCAAAGCCAGAGGAGGCTCGTAAGTGGAGGTCTTCATCAATAACAAGTGGGTCTAGGCAACGGTTATAGATGATGGTATTGGAAAGAAGGAATTCACGGTAGTGCTCAACGACGACGAGAGTCTCGCACCGCTGAAGGTGGAGCACCATCTTGTAAGACCATACCAGCTGTACAAGTGGCCGTTCGATGATCAGATGCTGATCGACGAGACAGCTTTGTGCAAGGCCATCGTTTCTTTGCACAGTCAGGGTTCAGAGGGAGAGGAGTGCAAGAATTTGAGGTGCAAGAAGTTCGTCCTGACCCTGCTTCTCAAGGTAGCGTCGCAGATGAAATGGGCGCAACTTGACGGCCAAGATCCAGTCCTCAAGGAGTTCACGCAAATCCTAATCCAGATTTCTCAGCAGTCGGAGATCAGAGCCGACCAGAGCGCAGACAAGTGGGAAGCCGACCTCATAGAGTCCTGGGAACACGTCATTGACAGTCGAGCGCTGCACTCCGCCCAATTCTTCATTCCCCGACTCGAGCTGACTCCCGAAGAGCAGGAGCTTCTTTCGCCCCAGAAACGGAAACAGTCTGAAGTAAAACAAGAGCAAAAGATTGTATAATTCAACAACCAGGATTTCACCCAGCCTTTGTCGTCCTACCTGACGGGACTGCCAGAACCCAAGGCAACGAAGGGCTAGGGAGAATCAGCGCTCAAACTGCTGTCCTACTGGGAGAAGAACATCATACCCAAGATCATCGACTTCGTCTGCAAGACTTACAGGCCTTGGGAGATGGAGCTGTACTTCGAACAGTTGCGCCACCACCTACGCCGCAACGACTAGCCTAAAGCCCTAGAGGAAGCCTTGATAATGTGGGAAAAGAAGATCCCAGCGGGAGTAACGATTCCTGACGACGATCACGACTGGTCAAGCAAGATGGTTGAAGAGGCCATGGTAGGTCACTGGGCCCTGGCTAAGCTCAAGAAAAAGGGGCAGAAGACTAGAAACAGCACCTCTTACCCTCTGCTAAACAGACTCAACCACAAGGGCGTCGAAGAGATTCTTGTCATGGTCAAGTGCGTAGACTTCAGATCTTCCGCAGTCCTTGCTGAGTACACCGACCCTGACACTGCGCAGGTCCAGTCCATCTGGCTGCACGTGAGTCACCTCTACGAACCAGCTACTCCGTTGTCGTGCTCGCATGTCGGGCAAGAAGAAACCGTGCTCGTCAAGAAATTCCTAGACGTTGCTCAGCGCGTTGAGTCAGAGTACGCGAAGCAGACACTCCTGCAGTTCTTCAATGAGTAGAGCTTCGAGGTGGAGAAGGTCGATAAGCTCGAGCTCTCTTCTTCAGAGCTGAGTCTCCAAACCGTAATCCAGTGGTCAGTTTGGGAGGCTTTCGCAGAGGAGCCCGTGGATGGCTGGCGTAAAGACCTCAGTTGTGTAGTCCAGGCCAGCAAGGAGGAGCGGGCGACGAAGCAGGCCGCCGTCCCAACTCTAGAGCAGATCGTAAACGAAAACACTGAGAAGGTGGTGAGCGACTTGCATGCCTCTCTGAGTCAGTCGGACTCTGTGTCACTCGGCAGGTTGCAGCGGCTCTTCCAAAGTGCGAGCAAGAACCCGAAGGTCCTCTCGGAGTTGCAGAATTGGACTATCAACCAGTGGTACGAGATGGCCGCACAGCTAACTGCGAGAAGAGCGACTCTGGACATCAACCACGAGTTCCAGGAGCTTCAAAAGGCGAACCAGCAAGGAAAGCCACTTGACGAAGACGCGCTGGGCAAAAGCTACGTGTCGAAGCTGCTTCCCTTGCACATGTTGGTGCCCGGAGGAGACGCCGGAAACTACTCGGGCATTCTTCTGATGTTCAACAAGCATTTCACCGTTCTCGCTCCCACTTCAAGACTCAAGTTCTACGCAGATCCAGACGGCCTGAAGCTGCTGCACGAGATCAGCGCTGGAAGAGAGGGCAAAAAGGAGATCCTTCCGGTCACTCTGAACAAGGGCCAGGTCTGGGTTGACTACGATCCAGGCTCCACTGCCATCTTGCCTCTGACGCTCTAGATGGATGCAAAGTCGACGCTGCCATGCGCAATCTTCTAGATCCCTGCGGCCTGGTCAGTAGTCTGCTGGCTAACTGAGAATCTTCCCAATGCTCTGCTTATGGAGCCAGAAGTCGCTAGTGAAGCATTTAGGGAGTTCTCTAGGAACCTGGTGGCAGCGATGTGTTCTTTCTACGACGACTCGAACGCGCCTTTTGAGCTGAAGTCAGTGGTGCTAACCCTTTTGAGCAGGCTTTTCCGAAAGTTACGCTACACATACAAAAAGACCAAGCTGCCTGATACTAGTAGCGAGTCCATCAACGGCATGTTTGTGAAAATGGGCTTCCTCCAAACTGTCTTGAGCGACGTTTGTATGTTGAAAGAGGACGAGGAAAAGGGCGGCAAGAAATCGACTCTTTACTCCCTTTTCGTGCAGGACTGCGTTGAGTTCTTCACTTCGCTGATGTTGCCGCTTGAGACTGAAATCGCCTCCTTCAAGCAACTCTTGCCAGATAATCCGGACCTGCTCCCAGAGTGGCTTGAGAAACTCGTCAAAGTCGCCTACTTCCTGCACAACTTTAAGGGCGAACTCAAACTTCCCAGAGACATCCGCGACCAGATCGTCCAAGAGATGTCGATAGACGCGCAGTGGGAGCACCTGATCGTGATCCAAGGCATTCCAGCTCAGTTCGACGCCAAGTGGGTCCGGGATAAGATCCTCGAAATTCTCAACAAACATCACGCCCGCCTGCTGTTGCCTGAAAAGGACCTGCAAGTGCTCAGACCCAAAGCCTCTGAAAGCGCTGAGTTCCAAGCAGAGGACGGTATGGCTGCGATCCTTTTGGATGGACTCAACATGGAGAACTTCAACCTGGAGGACGAGGACTACGCTGTGAGCGACAGCGAAGACGAGGAACTGACTCCTGAGCAAAAGGAAGCTTTGAGGAAGGAGAAGGAACGCAAACAGGCGGAAGAGGCCGCCAAGAAAGCTGCCAACGAACCATAGATCTACAACTGTGTGGCTTGCACGATGGAGAATCCCATTGGAAGCGGGGCTTGCGAAGTCTGTGGAACCCCAAGGCCTTCTATGGAGGAGATCAAAGCAGCGCAGGGCATCATGGAAGAGGAGCCGGAGGAGCAAAAAGGCGGAGAAGAAGAGGGAAAGCCCAAGAAGCCTTAGCAGCCGTTCCACAAGATTCTGGAGCGCATCAGGACCGACCTCCGAAGGATCATTTCGCGCGATCAGAAGCAGAAGTACGAGGAGGAAGTGAGCAAGATAGAGGAAGAAAAGCGCAAACTCAAGGAAGAACAAGAGCGCGTGGCCAAAGAGTTGGTGCAGAAGGAGCAGAAAGACGCCCCTAAGCCTCCAGAGCCTGCGCCTCCAAAAGAGCCCTTGCAACCAAAGGCAGCTGCTCAGCCCCTTTCCACCGGCCTCGCAATCGGCCAGAGTTCTGGAGTACCATCTGTGCTTAAAGTGCGCAAGCAGAACGCCGTCGAAGAACGCAAGCATGAGTTGTCAGACGGCTCCATTAGCTCAGGTGGAGGCGAAGACCCCGAGGAGGATCCTGAAGACGAAGGAGCTGCGGCCCACGTTGAAGACAAGGAACTCGAGAGAGCCTTCGCTGAGAGCCTCAGACTGGCAGAGGAACAACAGAAGCAACATGAGCAGGCAGCCCAACAAATCAAGTAGCAACAGGAAGACGAAATCCTCATGAGTCAGGCCAAAGAACTCGCCATGGTGCTCGAAGAGAGCAAGAAGGAATACGAAGTAGCTAATCCTACTCAAGAGCAGCTTCCTCAGAAGCCAAAACTCATCAAGCTCAAAGTCTTTATCGGAGAGGAGGAGATTTTCGATGATGTATGCAAATCCAGACTTCTATCTGAGATCTTGCGAGAACGCTTAGGAAAGTAGGCAGTATCCGGGGAATTTGAGTTCCATGCTCACGTTCTGGCCATCCTGCAAAGGATACACCAAAACTTCTAGGAATTTAAAGAGTGCATTAAACTGCCTCAAAACGAGCTTCTTGGTGATATGGAGATTACTGTGCAATCTCTGGGAGAGTCAGACATCGACGGTTTCAAGACTACGATGCAGATGATCCTTGACATGGACGTAAGACTTTTCTACAAGATCCTAGAGAAGAACGGCTACGACATCTGGCTGGAGAAAGTGGGTATGGTTGGCAATCAACCCGAGAAGGAAGGCATCACTGAGACCCTGAGCAACTTGGAGTACATGAAACTGAAGACGTTCGTCGAAGGCGAGCTGTGCCAAGAGAACAAGTCGGTACTGACGTTCAAGCCGTACTCGCTTCGTGAGACTTCGAAGTTACAGCAGTGGAACCAAGTGAAGCCCGACGCCACAGCCCAAAGTCACGTGAACTACTACTCGTCGGAATTGTTCCACAGCAACTACAAAGAAATCGCTCAAAAGCTGTCGCAGATCGAGCTGCGCTACCACTGGGCGCTGCTCATGACCTTTAACCAGTGCTTTGCGCAATCAGTGCCCTTCATAAACAACTCGATCACGATTCCCAACATTCCGGCCAATTCCATCCCGCTAACTCTCTCTGCTTTCCTCAGCAGCTCGAACAACCTCTGTCTGTCAAACGTCAAGTTCGACCTCAGACACCTGATCCTAGAGAAGACGGCTGTTGCCAGGGAAAACACCCCCAAGTTGGTCTTCGACCGACTCAGGATGGCCGAGGGAAAGATCGATGCGGACGCCAAAGAGAAGGCCACCGACTTCATCTACGGTCAGGCCTTTGAACAGGCCAAGTCCCTCGACTTCGCTCACCTCAGACCCACCAAGCCTCACGGAGCAGAGCCGCACCTTTCCTTCATGGTCGTCTTCAGGGGAGAACACGTCGTAGGCGAGGGCGGACCCTACCGTCAGTTCTTCGCAGACATCTCCAAGGAATTACAGACAGTTAGGACCCTCAGTGCGCAGAAAGTACTAAACCTGCTCACGCGCACGCCCAACAATAAAGGCGAGGCCACTCTCGGTAAGGACCGTTGGACTATTTCGCCTCGCTGCAGCTCCTCCAACGATTTATCGCGCTTCCGCTTCCTAGGCGTGCTCATGGGCATCTGCATCCGCACAGGTTCTAACTTGACTTTAGATCTACCCTAATTCATCTGGAAGCAACTGGCTGGACAGGCGCTGCATCCGGAAGACTTGAAGGAGATCGATTCTGGCTTCGTGCAGTTGGTCAATTTCATACTGGGCGCTGAGAAGGAGGTCTTCGACAGGGATATCGATGAGACCTGGCAGGTACAACTCTCTGATGAGTCGCTTGTTGAGCTCTACGAAGGCGGTGCAGAGGATAAGGTAACCTTCGAAAAGAGGCTTGACTACGTCAGATAGGCTGTGCTGAGCCGCATGACGGAGGCCAGCTTCCAGTGTGATGCAATTAGACGAGGCATGGCTAAAGTGGTGCCTGAGTCCCTGCTGAACCTTGCAACTCCTCAAGAGTTGGAGACGTGGGTTTGCGGCAAGAACATTGTGGACATAGACCTTCTGAAGAGGCACACAAAGTACGGCACCGGTGGCGTCTCATACGTGAAAGAAGACGCACCTCTTATCAAGTGGTTCTGGGAAGTCCTTAGAGAGATTACACAAGAGGACCAGCGCCGCTTCATCAAGTTCTGTTGGGCCCAGGAAAGACTCCCCGCCAATGACGAGGAATTCGAAAGGAGGCAAACTAGGTTCATGATCAAGCCTGCACTCAACAATCGTCACGGAGACGGCTCACTGCCTAAGGCTGACACTTGCTTCTTCAATTTGGAGCTCCCTAACTACAGTACTAAGGAGATACTCAAGGAGAAGCTGCTGCTGGCGATCCACACCGACTGCGACAGTATGAATGCTGAAGCGGAACACGGTGCTGATTCAGACGGAGAACCGATGGATGACGAGGAGTACTGATTCTTTAAACCTTAACCCTATCTCGCAATTAACTTATTAATTCATGTGGGGTTTTGGGGTTTTGGGG
>Ga0075163_10006723_pt1 | contig 15252 bp, 17 predicted proteins | sample JI1023141ADNA_FD_71478 | JGI IMG/M metagenome (GOLD analysis project Ga0075163, IMG submission 71478) | Wastewater effluent complex algal communities from Wisconsin, to seasonally profile nutrient transformation and Carbon sequestration -... | ecosystem: Engineered > WWTP > Effluent > Algae... | reverse complement strand
GCCCCTTTCACAGCTCAATGTTAGCACGGGGCCCGGACACGCGGGGAACAACAATGCAGGTCAGGGGCATCGACGGCAAAGACTAGGGGTTGACACCGTGGCCGATACATGCACGTGGACGGCGCTGCGGGCGTCCCCTCGGCACGGGTTCGCCGCCCAGGGAAGCCCTCGGCTACCGCGCCGCAAAGCCACCTACTACAGTGCATAGTCGAATCCGTCCGGTTGAGCAGGAGGCTCCAGTGGTCGCAGTGAACCGCTCCAACGTGCGCGCGTCCCGACTGGCCGCCGGCGCCCTGATCGCCGGTCTCGCGCTCACCGGCTGCAGCGCCGGTCAGGTGTCCCAGAGCGCCAATCAGCAACCCGCGGTCAACGGCACCGTCGACACCGTCGGCGACATCTCGCTGCGCAACGTGTTCCTGCGGGCGCCGCAGACCACCGACTACGTGCAGCCGGGCAGCGACGTCGAGCTCATCTTCGCCGCCGCCAACAACTCGGCGGACGCGTCCGACAAGCTGGTGTCGATCACCTCCGATATCGGCACGGTCGCCCTCACCGGTGACGCCGAGATCCCGGCCAGCGGCCTGCTGCTGGTCGGCGATCCCGACGGCCACGACGCGCTGGGCTCGATCGAGCGCGAGGACGAGGTTCAGGCGCAGGTCACCCTGACCAAACCGATCTCCAACGGCCTCACCTACGACTTCACCTTCACCTTCGAGCGCGCCGGCGCCACCACGTTCGCGGTGCCGATCTCGGCGGGCGAGGTTGCCCGTCGCGACGGCGAGCCCGTCCCGGGCGGATCCGGCGGCGGACACGGCGAAGCCGGCGGGCACTGAATCTGACGATCTGTCACCGGTGACGGCTACCGTCACAGCGTGGCTTCGAAAGTACGTTCGCAATTCCGGTGTTCGGAGTGCAGTCATGTGCTGCCCAAGTGGGTGGGGCGCTGCCCGGACTGCGGCACCTGGGGCACCGTCAACGAGGTTGTCGCACTCACCGCGCTGAACGGCAGTTCCACCCGCCGCGCCGTCGCACCGTCCTCGCCCGCGGTGCCCATCACCACGATCGATCCGGGGGTCACCCGGCACTTCCCCACCGGCGTCAGCGAGCTCGACAGGGTGCTGGGCGGTGGCCTGGTGCCGGGTTCGGTGACGCTGCTTGCCGGTGATCCCGGGGTGGGCAAGTCGACCCTGCTCCTTGAGGTCGCGCACCGCTGGGCCAGCGGTGGGCGGCGCGCGCTCTATCTGTCCGGCGAAGAGTCGGCCGGGCAGATCCGGCTGCGCGCCGAACGTACCGGGTGCACCCACGACGAGATGTACCTCGCCGCCGAATCGGATCTGCAGACCGCGCTCGGCCATATCGAACAGGTCAAACCCACCCTGGTGGTGGTCGATTCGGTGCAGACAATGTCCACCGCGGAGGCCGACGGTGTCACCGGGGGCGTCACCCAGGTGCGTGCGGTCACCACCGCGCTCACCTCGTACGCCAAGATGGCCCGCGCCGCGGACGGCGTCGCGGTGCTGCTGGTCGGTCACGTCACCAAGGACGGCGCCATCGCCGGACCGCGCTCACTGGAGCACCTGGTCGATGTGGTGCTGCACTTCGAGGGCGACCGGGCCTCGGCCCTGCGGATGGTGCGCGGGGTGAAGAACCGTTTCGGCGCGGCCGACGAGGTCGGGTGTTTCCTGTTGCACGACAACGGGATCGAATGCGTGGCCGATCCGTCCGGGTTGTTCCTGGATCAGCGCCCCGCCCCGGTGTCCGGCACCGCCATCACGGTCACCCTGGACGGCAAGCGACCGCTGATCGGTGAGGTGCAGGCGCTGGTCGGCCAGGAGACCCCGAGCAATCCGCGGCGCGCGGTCAGCGGTATCGACTCCGCGCGCGCCGCGATGATCGCCGCGGTGCTGGAGAAACGCACCAAGCTGCGGCTCAGCCAGCGCGACATCTACCTGTCCACGGTCGGCGGGATGAAGCTGACCGACCCGTCCTCGGATCTGGCGGTGGCGATGGCCATTGCATCGGCCTACATCGATCTGCCGCTGCCGGCCACCGCGATCGCCATCGGTGAGGTCGGGCTGGCCGGGGATCTGCGCCGGGTCAGTGGGATGGACCGCAGACTCGCCGAGGCAGCGCGGCTGGGCTTCACCGACGCGATCGTGCCGCCCGGGGTCAAGGATGTGCCCGCCGGTCTGCGGCTGACCACCGCGGACAACATCGGCACGGCGTTGCGGGCACTCCGGTCGATCGACAACAATGGCGGCCGATCCTAGGAGGCTCGATGGCCGTGAAGTCCAGGGGCAACCGGAGCGTGGTGCATCTGGCCCGCCCCACGCTGCGCGAGACGCTCGGGCGGCTGGCGCCGGGCACCGACCTGCGGGACGGTCTGGAACGGATCCTGCGGGGCCGCACCGGCGCGCTGATCGTGCTCGGTTACGACGACAGCGTCGAGTCGATCTGCGACGGCGGTTTCAACCTCGACGTCCGCTACGCGCCCACCAAGCTGCGTGAGCTGTCCAAGATGGACGGCGCGGTGGTGCTCTCCAGCGACGGCGCCCGGATCTTGAAGGCCAATGTGCAGTTGGTGCCGGATCCGTCGATCCCCACCGACGAATCCGGCACCCGGCACCGCTCCGCGGAACGTGCCGCCGTGCAGACCGGCTATCCGGTCATCTCGGTCAGCCACTCGATGAGCATCGTCACGGTGTACGCGGCCGGCGAGCGGCACGTGGTGCCCGACACCCCCACCATCCTGTCCAGGGCCAACCAGACCATCGCCACACTGGAGCGTTACAAGTCCCGCTTCGACGAGGTGAACCGACAGTTGTCCACCGCGGAGATCGAGGATTTCGTGACGCTGCGGGACGTGATGACGGTGGCCCAACGCCTGGAGATGGTCCGGCGGATCAGCCTGGAGATCGACGCCGACGTGGTCGAGCTGGGCACCGACGGCCGTCAGCTCAAGCTGCAGCTGGAAGAGCTCGTCGGCGGTAACGACACCGCCCGCGAGCTCATCGTGCGCGACTACCACGCCAATCCGGACCCACCGAGTGCCGCCCAGGTGAGCGCCACCCTGGAGGAACTGGACGCGCTCTCGGACAACGAGTTGCTCGACTTCACCGCGCTGGCAAGGGTTTTCGGCTATCCGTCGACCCTGGATGCACAGGACTCCGCGCTGAGCTCACGCGGCTACCGGGCGATGGCGGGCATTCCGAGACTGCAGTTCGCCCATGTCGATTTGCTGGTCCGGTCCTTCGGTTCGTTGCAGGGTGTGCTCGCCGCCAGCGCCAGCGATCTGCAGTCGGTGGACGGTATCGGCTCGATGTGGGCCCGTCACATCAGGGAGGGGCTGTCCCAGCTGGCGGAGTCCACGATCGCCGACCAGCTGGCCTGACCCGGCTCGGCTCAGCCCGGGGCCTGTCCGTCACCCTCGTGCGGCAGCGCATCCGGCGGCGGAGCATCGGCCGGCGGCGCGGGGGCGGCCTCGGCCAGCACGAACGGCACCGAGGCCGACCGCAGATTGCCCAGCTGAACCAGCAGGTTGTAGGTCCCCGGACCGATCGGCTCGCGCGGCAGCGGGCAGTTGGGCGCCGAGCCCATCCCGGTCCAGGTCACCTCGGTGGTCACCTGCTCTCCCGGCGCGAACTCCTTGACCAGGGTTTCGTTGGACGGCGCGCAGTCCAGGTTCGACCACAGCCGGTTGTTGTCCAGCGAGTACACATAGGCGGCCAGGACGGCGGCGCCGACGTCGCGCTTGCAGGCGACCAGCCCGATATTGGTGACCACCATGGTGAACTTCGGCTGATCGCCCATCACGTAGTTCGGCGCGCTGGTGATGCCCTTGACCGCCAGGGTGGAGTCCGGGCAGTCATCGCCTTCCTGCAGCACCGGCGGCGGCACCACCGCGGTGACCGGCGTCGGCTGCGGCGGCGGCGCCTGGGCGGCCGGCGGCACGACCGGGGTCTTGACCCCGGGCTCCTCGCCCGGCAGCGGGGTGGGCGGGGCCTGTGCGGCTTCGGTATTGGCGGCCGGGTCGGCGGGAGCACTGTCGGACCCGGTGCTGTTGGACACCACGACGGCCACGATGGCGGCGACGATCGCGATCACGAGGACGGCGACACCTATGGCCAGCGCCCTGCGGCGCCGGTAGATCTCCGGTGGCAGCTGACGCGGGGGTTCGGTGTCTAGCACGGCCTCAACGGTAAGCCGCGCTCACGTGTAGTCGTTCGAGGCGTGTCGGCGTGTCGGGTGTGGTATCGGTCAGGCTTCGCCGATATCGCCCAAATGCTGGCGCAGCGCCACCCGCCCGTCGGCCAGGTGGTAGGTCAGCCCGACGATCGCCAGGGTGCCCGCCTCGACCCGCTCGGCGATGACCGTCGAGCGGGCCAACAGCTGCGCACCGGTCTCGGTGACGTGGCGGGCCTCGAACTCGTCGACCCTGGTCAGGCCGTCGCGGCGGCCCAGCAGGATCGACGGCATGACCCGCTCGACGATGTCGCGGACGTAGCCGCCGGGGATCTCGCCCTCGTCGAGCGCGTTGAGCGTGGCCTTCACCGCGCCGCAGCTGTCGTGCCCGAGCACCGCGATCAACGGCACGTTGAGCACGCCGACCGCGTATTCGATGGAACCGAGCACCGCCGAGTCGATGACGTGACCGGCCGTGCGGACCACGAACATCTCGCCGAGACCCTGGTCGAAGATGAGTTCGGCGGCCACCCGGCTGTCACCGCAGCCGAACAGCACCGCGGTCGGCTTCTGCGCCTCCGTCAGTCTGGCGCGGTCCTCGATCCCCTGGCTGGGATGCAGCGGCTTTCCGGCAACAAAACGCTCGTTACCCTCTTTGAGTGACTTCCACGCGGCGATGGGATTCGAGTTGGGCATGACCGGTATTGTGCCCGAGCCCGGTCCGGGTATCGAACCGGTGCACCTTCTCGCATGGTTCGACGAGGCCGAACGGGATCTTCCGTGGCGCAAGCCGGGGGTGAGCGCGTGGCAGATCCTGGTCAGCGAGTTCATGCTGCAGCAGACGCCGGTGAACCGGGTGGAGCCGATCTGGCTGGCCTGGGTGGCCCGCTGGCCGACGCCGTCGGCCACCGCAGCGGCCGGGTCGGCCGATGTGCTGCGGGCCTGGGGCAAGCTGGGCTACCCGCGCCGGGCCAAGCGGCTGCACGAATGCGCGGTCACCGTGTCCACCGAGCACGGCGACGAGGTGCCCTCCGACGTGGACACCCTGCTGACCCTGCCCGGCGTCGGGGCCTATACGGCGCGCGCCGTCGCCTGTTTTGCCTATCAGCAGCGGGTGCCGGTGGTGGACACCAATGTGCGCAGGGTGGTCTCGCGGGTCATGCACGGCTGCGCCGAGGCGCCGGCGAGTGCACGCGATCTCGACGAGGTGGCCGCGCTGTTGCCCGAAGACGCTACGGCGCCTCGCTTTTCGGCGGCCCTGATGGAACTCGGCGCCATCGTCTGCACGGCGCGCTCGCCCAAGTGCGGGTTGTGCCCGTTACCCGAATGCCGCTGGCGCAGCGCCGGGTATCCGGCCGCGGCGGCGCCGGCGCGGCGGGCGCAGCGGTACGCCGGCACGGATCGGCAGGCCCGCGGGCGTCTGCTCGACGTGTTGCGCGCCAGCATCACACCGGTCACCCGGGCTCAACTGGATGTCGCGTGGCTCTCCGATCCCGCGCAACGCGACCGGGCACTGGATTCACTGCTGGTCGACGGTCTTGTCGAGCAGACGGCGGCCGGCCTGTTCGCCCTTGCCGGCGAAGGCGGTCAGGCCGTTTCCGCACACGCGTTCTCGCAGGAGAAGCGGCGCCGGTAGTCCGAGGGTGTCACCCCGATGACACGCCGGAAGTGGTGGCGCAGCAGCGTCGCGGTGCCGAACCCCGATCGGTCGGCGACCCGGTCGATGTCCAGGTCGGTCTCTTCGAGTAACCGGCGGGCATACAGCACCCGCTGGTCGGTCACCCACTGCATCGGGGTGCGCCCGGTCTCGTCGACGAACCGCCGGGCGAAGGTGCGCGCCGACATGTTGGCGCGGGCGGCCAGACTGGCGACGGTGTGCGGCTTGCCCAGGTTGGCGAGTATCCAATCGAGTTGCGGTGCAAAGCCTTCCGAGTAGCGCACCGGTATCGGCTGATCGATGTACTGGCGCTGGCCGCCGTCACGCTGGGGCGGCACCACCATTCTGCGGGCGATCTTGTTGGTGACCTCGGCGCCGAGTTCACGGCGCACCAGGTGCAGGCAGGCATCGATGCCCGCGGCGGTACCCGCACTGGTGATCAGGTTCCCGTCGTCGACGAACAACACATTGCGGTCCACCCGCGCCGTCGGATGGGCGGCAGCCAGCTCATCGGCATGCATCCAGTGTGTGGTGCACGGCCTGCCGTCGAGCAGACCGGCCGCGCCGGCCAGAAACGCCCCGGAGCAGACCGTCAGCACGGTCGAACCCGAGTCGACGGCCCGCCGGACCGCGGCCAACGCTTCGGGCGCGTAGTTCGAACCACTGATGGCCGGGATGGCCACCAGATCCGCCCCGACCAGGTCATCGAGGCCGTGGTCCGGGATCAGCGTGGCACCCACGGCGGTGCGAACGGGCCGGCCGGCCTCAGGTCCGCACACCTTGAAATCGAAGTTCGGCACGCCGTCGGATGAGCGGTCGATGCCGAACACCTCGCAGATCACCCCGAACTCGAAAATCGCTAGACCGTCGAGCACCAGCACCGATACGCTGCTAATCGCCATGGCAGCATTTTATCTCAAGGTGTCATTCCTGCCACTGTTGGCGGAATCTTTATCAACGGAGACTTACTGCCATGACCACCGCATTGATCACCCTGCTCATCCTGGCGCCGTTCGTGCTGGCCGCGGGCCTGGCCTGGACGGCGCACCGCGAAGGCAAGCTCCGGTTCACCCTGGACCAGTTCCGCATCGCCGCGCCGCTGGCCGGCAGCTTCCACGCCGAGGACCGCGACTCGCTGCGCTGCGCGCATGACCTCGACGCCATCCGGACCCGCTTCGAGGACCAGCCGAACTGGCCCGCCTCAAGCGCCTCCGGCGAGCGCCGTTAGGAACGACTCGACGGCCCCGCGGTACACCTCCGGCGCATCATCGTGGATCAAGTGCCCGGCCCCGGGAACCTGCAGATACGTCGTCCGGAAACCGGTCTCGTGCATGCGCAGCATCTGCCCCGGGGGCGCGACGGTACCGCCGGCCTCCAGCAGCAGCACCGGGGCACGCACCGCCTGCCACTGCCGCCAGTAGTCGCGGATCCCCCACTGCGCGGCGATCTCGATCCAGCGCGCGGGGTGCCCGTGCAGCCGCCAGCCCGACTCGGTGCGGTCGAAGGCCTCCAGGAAGTACTGCCCGGCCACCGGCCCGAACGCGTCATAGACCTGCTGCGCCGAGTCGAACTCCACGGGCAGCGCCTGCAACCAGGGCTCCCACGGCCCGGTGGTGCGCCCCCGGAAGTCGGGTGCCATGTCCTCCACCACCACCGCGGTCACCAGATCCGGGCGTTCGGCGGCCAGGCACCAGGAGTGCAGTCCACCCATTGAATGCCCGATCAGCGTCGCCGGGCGGCCCAGCGAGGCCACCGCGGCACCCAGATCCTCGACGAACCGCTCGGTGCTGATCGGATGCGGGTCGGTGACCTCGCGGCCGCGGTGCCACGGCGCGTCGTAGGTGTACACCGGGCCGAATCGGGACAGCCACGGGATTTGCCGCGACCACGTGCTGCCACGCCCCATCAGACCGTGCACCAGGACCAGCGGCGCGGCGGCGCCTCCGTCCGGGCCGTCGTCGGCGCCACCACGACGAACGAGTGAAACGCTGTGCATGCCGACATCCTGCCGCGACCAGGCCCGGGTAGCCTGAACCCCATGCCCGTCGTGAAGATCAATGCCATCGAGGTACCCGCCGACGCAGGCCCCGAGCTGGAGAAGCGGTTCGCCCATCGCGCGCACGCCGTGGACAACCAGCCCGGATTCCTCGGCTTCCAACTGCTGCGCCCGGTCAAGGGTGAGAGCCGCTATTTCGTGGTCACCCAGTGGGAGTCCGACGAGGCGTTCCAGGCGTGGGCCCAGGGCCCGGCCGTGGAGGCGCACGCCGGCCAGCAGACCAAACCGGTCGCCACCGGCGCATCGCTGCTGGAGTTCGAGGTTGTGTTGGACGTTGCAGGGACCGGCAAGTAGCACGCCGCGGCGCGCGTTCGGTATCACCGCGCTAGCCACCGCCGCAGTTCTGCTGGCCACCGGCTGTGCGCACACCGGGCCACCGGTGGCCGAAGCCGCCTACGGCATGCACATCGACACCAACACCCCGCAGGGCCTGCGCGCCAAGCAGCTGCTGGACATGGTCAACTCGGACTGGCCGATCGGCACGGTCACCGTCGGAACCCTGGCCATACCGGGAATGATCGAACCGGTCGGCGCGGCAATGGACCGGCTGTGGGCAGACCGTCCGATCACCGTGACCGCCATATCGCTGGGAGCCGGGCAGGCCACGCTGCACGTGCGCAACTCCTACGACGTCGGCCAGACCATCCACCTGCGCACAAGTGACGACGGGCTGGTCGACCGGTTCGAGGTCGACATCGACCGGCCGGAGATCGGGCAGTGGTCGGACATCGATGCCGCGATCCGGGAGTCCGGCGCCGACTACGCCTACCAGGTGTCGAAGGTGTCCGGCGGCGCGTGCACCACGGTGGCCGGCACAGATGTGGACCGGTCGATGCCGCTCGCGTCCATCTTCAAGCTCTACGTCCTGCTGGCGGTCGCCGAAGCGGTCAACGCCGGCACCTTGACATGGCATGAGCAGCTCACCATCACCGAGGCCAACAAGGCAGTCGGCTCCGCCGGCTTCAACGATCTTGAACCCGGCGCCAGGGTGTCCGTCAAAGATGCTGCACAGCAGATGATTTCGGCGAGCGACAATATGGCCACCGATATGCTGATGGCGCGGCTGGGTCCCGCCGCACTGCAGCACGCCCTGCGGACCGCCGGCCACCATGACCCGGCATCGATGACACCGTTCCCCAGCACCTACGAGTTGTTCGCCATCGGCTGGGGTAAGCCCGATGTCCGCGAGGAATGGAAGACCGCCACCCGGGCGCACCGCGCCGAGATGCTGGCGCACACCAGAGCTGTTCCCTACGAACCGGATCCGATGCTCAACCGCACCCCGGCCTCGCCCTACGGCATCGAGTGGTACGGGACTCCGATGGACGTCTGCCGGGTGCACGCCGCACTACAGGTCGCCGCACACGGGCCGGCCGCACCGGTGCGCCAGATCCTCTCCGCCACCCCCGGCATCGAACTCGACCGCGCGAAATGGCGCTACATCGGCGCCAAGGGTGGCAACCTGCCCGGCGACCTCACGTTCAGTTGGTATGCCGAGGACCGCGACGGGCAGGGCTGGGTGGTCAGCTATCAGCTCACCTGGCCGCGGTACCGCAGCCTCACCGCGGCCACCTGGCTGCAGTCGATTGCCATGCAGTCGTTCGGGCTCATCCCGGCGACCTGAGCGTCCAGGCGTGCCCGCGGTAATGCATGGCGGTGCTGCTGGCGGGCTCGATATCGATGCGCCAGAACGACTTCGGCGGCGCATTGAGCACGTTGAGGATGGCCGCACGGATGACGGCCGGGTGCGTGACGGCCAGGACGCGCCCGCGCCGCTGCGCCATGGAGCCCATCCACATGTCCACGCGCCGGCACAGATCGACGATGGATTCGCCGCCGTGCGGAGCGGACGACGGGTCGGTGAGCCAGACTGTCAGGTCGGCCGCGTCGACTCCGTCGAGGGCGCAACCGCGCCAGCGACCGTGGTCGAGATCGGCGATGCCGGACTCGACGGAGGCCGCCACACCCAGCAGGCCAGCGGTCTGCACCGCACGCTGCTCCGGTCCGCAAACCGCTTCGTCAAACGACCCGAGCTCCGCACGCACGCCGACCTGACGCCGGCCGAGACCGTTGAGTGGCTCGTCGGTGGGAAATCGTCCGGCTGCCATCGCGTCGGTCATACCGTGCGCGACCAGGGTCAGCCGGACGACCTCACTCACACAATTACTTCGGCGCGGTTTCTCTGATCCAACAGACGCGATACCAGTGCGGCGAACACCAGACCGATCGTCGTCCACATCACGACCTGGGTGCCCAGCGAGTACAGCCGGAACTCGTAGAGATCGTCGGCGGGGAAGGCACCGAACAGGATCGTCCCGGCGTCATCGGTGATCGGGCCGGGCGTCTCGGAGATGCTCGGCATCAGCAGGAACACCACGGCCATCGACGCCACGTAGTCGGCGGCGCCGAGCAGGGATGCGTTCCAGGCACCGAACTTGCGCGTCAGCTTGCGGGCCAGCAGCACCGAGCCCACCAGTAATGCCGCCGACAGCACGGTCAGCAGCAGGTACAACAGGGTGCGCTGCTGGATGGTCTCGTCCAGGCTGACCGCCGGCGGGTTCGGCGGGTATTTCAGCGACGGCACGATCCACAGGGAGATCAGCATGCCGCCGGCCAGCAGCACCGCCGTGGCGCGGGCCGAGAGGCTGCCGATGCGCCCGTATGCGACGCAGAAGAGCACCGCGAGCAGCGCCCCCATCGCGACACTGAACGCCACCAGACCGAAGCCCAGGCCGATCGTGGACTGCACGGTCCGGGTGATCTCGATGCCGCCGCCGGCGCCGTGCTCGTGGGCATGGCCACCGTGCTCGATGGCCTCATGGGCTGCGCTGACGCCGTCCTCGAACTCGATGGCACGGTCGATGACCGGTTCGATGAAGACCCAGGACCAGACGAATGCGAGTACGCCGCCGAGGGCGCCGGCCAGCAGGCCGCGCCCGATGATCCGTTTTTCCATCGGTGTGGTTTCTGCTTCCGGCGTCTAGTGGCAGGGGTAGCCGAGCAGGTGCCGGGCGTCGTGCACGAATTCGTGGATGACGGTGTTGGCGCCGAAGACCGACGTCGCACCCTGATCCATCCCGACGAAGTAGAGCACCAGCAATGCCAGGAAGGCGGTCGCCGACAGCCACATCACCGCGGAAACGGCGGACAGGTCGATGGCGCGGGCGGGCGTCTTGGAAGCCTCAGCAGAAGTCATATCCGGTCCTTTCGGGAGTTCGCGTCCCAAGTCGAAAAGCGGGTGACAGGCGGCGGGTCTGACTTTCACAGTGGCGCGACCGTTCTGGAATTACACCAGATTCCGAAGTCCGTCGAGAGCAGTACGGATACTACGCCAAAGCCCCCGACCGGATACTCCGGTCGGGGGCTTTGGACTGGGTACTGACTACTCGGCTGCGGTGGCCGCCAGGTCCACCTCGTCGGTGGCCGCCGTCTTCGGGCGTCCGGAGAAGGTGAACTTGGCGTTCTCGCCGGCACCCTCGCCGTCCCAGCCTTCGACGTCGACGGTGACGATCTGACCCGGCCCGACCTCGTCGAACAGGATCTTCTCGCTCAGCGCGTCCTCGATCTCGCGCTGGATGGTGCGACGCAGCGGCCGCGCACCCAGCACCGGATCGAAGCCCCGCTTGGCCAACAGCGCCTTCGCGTTGTCGGTGAGCTCCATGGCCATGTCCTTGGCCTTGAGCTGGTTGCCGACCCGGCCGATCATCAGGTCGACCATCTCGATGATCTCCTGCTGAGTCAGCTGGTGGAAGACGATGATGTCGTCGATACGGTTCAGGAACTCCGGACGGAAGTGCTTCTTCAGCTCGTCGTTGACCTTGAGCTTCATCCGCTCGTAGTTGTTCTCGCCGCCACCTTGGGTGAAGCCGAGCCCGACCGCCTTGGAGATGTCGGAGGTGCCCAGGTTGGACGTGAAGATCAGCACGGTGTTCTTGAAGTCGACCGTACGACCCTGACCGTCGGTGAGACGGCCGTCCTCCAGGACCTGCAACAGCGTGTTGTAGATCTCCTGGTGCGCCTTCTCGATCTCGTCGAACAGCACCACCGAGAACGGCTTGCGGCGCACCTTCTCGGTGAGCTGGCCACCCTCCTCGTAGCCGACGTACCCCGGAGGGGCACCGAAGAGCCGCGACGCGGTGAAGCGGTCGTGGAACTCGCCCATGTCGATCTGGATGAGCGCGTCGTCATCGCCGAACAGGAAGTTGGCCAGCGCCTTGGACAGCTCGGTCTTACCGACACCGGACGGGCCGGCGAAGATGAACGAACCGGACGGGCGCTTGGGATCCTTCAGGCCGGCACGGGTCCGCCGGATGGCCTTGCTGACGGCCTTGACGGCGTCTTCCTGACCGATGATCCGCTTGTGCAGCTCGTCTTCCATGCGCAGCAGACGGGTGGTCTCGGCCTCGGTCAGCTTGAACACCGGGATCCCGGTCCAGTTGCCGAGCACCTCAGCGATCTGCTCGTCATCGACCTCGGCCACGACGTCGAGATCACCTGAGCGCCACTGCTTCTCGCGCTCCGCACGCTGCGCGACGAGGGTCTTCTCCTTGTCGCGCAGGTTGGCGGCCTTCTCGAAGTCCTGCGCGTCGATCGCCGATTCCTTCTCCCGGCGGGCGTCGGCGATCTTCTCGTCGAACTCGCGCAGATCCGGCGGTGCGGTCATCCGGCGGATGCGCATCCGGGCACCGGCCTCGTCGATCAGGTCGATCGCCTTGTCCGGCAGGAAGCGGTCGTTGATGTAGCGGTCGGCCAAGGTGGCCGCGGCCACCAGCGCACCGTCGGTGATGGACACCCGGTGATGCGCCTCGTAACGGTCGCGCAGACCCTTGAGGATCTCGATGGTGTGCTCGACGGTCGGCTCACCGACCTGCACCGGCTGGAAGCGGCGCTCCAGGGCGGCGTCCTTCTCGATGTACTTGCGGTACTCGTCGAGGGTGGTCGCGCCGATCGTTTGAAGTTCGCCACGAGCGAGCTTCGGTTTCAGGATGCTGGCGGCGTCGATCGCGCCCTCGGCCGCACCTGCACCGACGAGCGTGTGCAACTCGTCGATGAACAGGATGATGTCGCCGCGGGTGTTGATCTCCTTGAGCACCTTCTTCAGGCGCTCCTCGAAGTCACCGCGGTACCGGCTGCCGGCCACCAGCGAACCCAGATCCAGGGTGTAGAGCTGCTTGTCCTTCAGCGTCTCGGGAACCTCGCCGGCCACGATGGCCTGGGCCAGGCCTTCCACGACGGCGGTCTTACCGACACCGGGCTCGCCGATCAGCACCGGGTTGTTCTTGGTGCGGCGGCTCAGCACCTGCATGACCCGCTCGATTTCCTTCTCGCGGCCGATGACGGGGTCGAGCTTGCCCTCCATGGCGGCGGCGGTCAGGTTGCGACCGAACTGGTCGAGCACCAGCGACGTCGACGGATTGCCGGCCTCGCCGCCGCGTCCGCCGGTACCGGCTTCGGCGGCTTCCTTGCCCTGGTAACCGGACAGCAGCTGGATGACCTGCTGGCGCACCCGGGTGAGTTCGGCGCCGAGCTTGACCAGCACCTGGGCAGCGACGCCCTCGCCCTCGCGGATCAGCCCGAGCAGGATGTGCTCGGTGCCGATGTAGTTGTGGCCGAGTTGCAGGGCCTCACGCAGGGAGAGCTCGAGCACCTTCTTGGCACGCGGGGTGAACGGGATGTGGCCGGACGGCGCCTGCTGACCCTGGCCGATGATCTCCTCGACCTGGCTGCGCACGCCCTCCAGGGAAATACCCAGCGACTCGAGCGACTTGGCCGCTACGCCCTCACCCTCGTGGATGAGACCGAGCAGGATGTGCTCGGTGCCGATGTAGTTGTGGTTGAGCATCCGGGCTTCTTCTTGGGCCAGGACGACCACCCGTCGGGCACGGTCGGTGAATCTCTCGAACATCGCTATACCTGCGCTTCCTCACATAGGGCGGCCACGTGCGCTGTACAGGAACTGCACAGGCACCGCACCTACCGTCCACTCTAGTGGTCGGGGGGCGGCGGTGCCCCCTAGGTCCCGGAGCGGTCCCGGGGCGCGGTGGCGCCGTCAGTGGCATAACGCGCATCGGCCGCCGAACGTTTCCGCAAAACCGCCCGGCGGCGTTCGCCGTCAGCGAAGGCCGGCGGATATCCGATTTACGCAAACACCATCTGGTTACCGCAGCCTGTTTTGCGAGGGGTCGATCAGGTTGCGGCGTGGAAAGCGTCGATGACCTCGGCGGGGATACGTCCCCGAGTCGACACATTGTGCCCGTTGCGCCGCGCCCATTCCCGGATGGCCGCACTCTGTTCACGGTCGATGGCGGCGCGTCCGCGGCCGGTACCGGCCGAACGTCCGCGGCGCCGGCCACCGACGCGGCGCCCGGCCTCCACCCACTGCTTGAGGTCGCCGCGCAGTTTGGCGGCGTTTTTCGAAGAAAGGTCGATCTCATAGCTCACGCCGTCGAGCGCGAATTCCACGGTTTCGTCTGCCGCCGCTTCACCGTCGAAATCATCGACCAGTGTGACGGTAACTTTCTTCGCCATATAGCTCACACGACCCTTCTGTGGCCACTCGCAGATTCACCCCGGACCCCTGCCGCAATGCTTGCATACGGATGGAATTCATTCAACAACCAGGTGCGCAAATACTGCTCAGTTTGAGTGTCTGCGCACAATCGGGAACAAAACTGTCTCCCTAATCGTCAACCCCGTCAAAGCCATCAGCAGGCGGTCAATACCCATTCCGGTACCGGTGGTCGGCGGCATGGCGTACTCCAATGCGGCAAGAAAGTCCTCGTCCAGGCGCATCGCCTCGTCATCGCCGGCGGCCGCCGCGACGGTCTGCGCCACGAAACGTTCGCGTTGAATCACCGGGTCGATGAGCTCGGAGTATCCGGTGGCCAATTCGAATTTGCGAACATAGAGATCCCACTTCTCGGTGACCCCGGGAATGCTGCGGTGAGCGCGCGTCAGCGGGCTCGTCTCCACCGGGAAGTCGCGCACGAAGGTGGGCGCCCACAATGTTTCGCCGACGGTGTGCTCCCACAGTTCCTCGACCAATTTGCCGTGCCCATAACCGCGGTCTGCGGGAATCTCCACCCCGAGACGATCGGCGATGGACAACAGATGTTGCAGGCCGGTGTCGGGAGTGATCTCTTCACCGAGTGCCTCCGACAGCGACGGGTACATTTCCAGCGTCGGCCATTCGCCGTCCAGGTCATATGTGCTGCCATCGGGCAGCTGGACCTCTCGCGTACCGAGCGCCTCGTCGGCCACTTCTTGAATCAGTTCGCGGGTGACGATGGCGGAATCGTCATAAGTGCCGTACGCCTGATAAGTCTCCAGCATCGCGAATTCCGGTGAATGTGTGGAA
>Ga0075163_10006722_pt1 | contig 15254 bp, 9 predicted proteins | sample JI1023141ADNA_FD_71478 | JGI IMG/M metagenome (GOLD analysis project Ga0075163, IMG submission 71478) | Wastewater effluent complex algal communities from Wisconsin, to seasonally profile nutrient transformation and Carbon sequestration -... | ecosystem: Engineered > WWTP > Effluent > Algae... | reverse complement strand
TATATTTAAGATATTTTTTATTACGTATAGCACGGCCTTATGGCTATGCGCTAAAATAATCAAGGTTTTCTGCGGCTTACAACTTATCAGTTATTCCCTGTCCCTAGAAAAAATTTCATAACGAAGCTAACTAATTGAAAATAAATGATAAATCTAATTTAAATATAATAGGAATTATTTCTTAAAATAAAATAAAAGGGCAAGGACGTCGATTAAAATCAGCTAATACCATGCTGAGGTATTCAATTTGCCTAAAAGATAGACTAGGCCTTGAGGCGTTGGAATTAACTAATAATCATAGAAATCGGCTGGGAAGATCGGTTGGTTCTGCAGCTAATTATCTGATTGAATGCTTTTGTATGGAACAAATTTACCTGATGGCTGTTCTTTAGCCGTGTGTCACCTTAATTTATGGCCAGTAAGCATCCTAACTTTCAATATCGCGCCAGAATATTGCTTACTGGCCATAATATTTTCCTCGCTCCCACATAAGCATTTGTATAAGCGAGTAACAAACAGCCATTTTTCTCAGCCGACTATCTTGTAATAAGCGCTGCATTATCACAATGAGAACGCATCTTCGCTTAATGGCTCATGCAGAATGACCTATGCAGAAATTGCATCACGGAAATAATACTTTTCAATCTTAGCGAGAAATTTTCTCATCAGGTTTATGCGCGATCAGGGACATTTAAGTTTGTCATCTGTGTTGGGGGCAAGTTTGCTTTGCAAAAGCGAAGGATAGGTTGACTTAAATGTATTTAGTTCAATATTTAATTAATTATATTTAAATATTCGATGCAACTTAAGGAAGAGTATTAATAAAAAATTAGGATTTTACATAAATTGTTGCCGTTAGAGTAATATTGCATGCAAAGAATCCCCGTTATATTGATGTTTTAATTCGCTTTAAGCGAGACGACGCAGTGATGTTGTTGCCCCCCATTACCTGAGGAGATATCGATGGCTAAACTTTTCTCGACTAATAATGATACGAAAAATTTCGATAACATTTTAAAGGGAGATTACGACGAGGGTAGCCAATACGATGCGGGTGAAGGCAATGACACGGTAACCCTTGCGAAGAGTGCGGCAATCGCCACTAAGGCAGGATTTAAAGTCGGAACGGCTTTTTTTGCGGGATTAGGTGATGACACCATCATTGGGCAAGATCTTGCGGATGTTATTTACGGTGACGCCGGTAATGATACGCTAAAAGGTGGATTGGGAAATGACGTCTTGTGGGGCGGGGCGGACAACGACAGCCTTGACGGCGGCCTCGGCAATGACAGCCTGTTCGGTGACGACGGTAACGACGTAATTGCCGGTGGCTTGGGCAATGATGCAGTTGTCGGCGGTGCAGGGATAGATTCAATTAATGGCGGCGACGGTAATGATGTTCTGCACGGGGGTGCCGACAATGACATCGTTATAGGCGCTGTTGGCAATGACAAGATCAATGGCGGCTCGGGCAATGATACCTTGGATGCCGGAGTAGGTAATGACTCTGTCATCGGTGATGAAGGCGCCGATACGATGAGCGGTGGCGCCGGAAACGATTATCTTACCGGCGGCAAAGACAGCGACATGGCTTATGGCGATGCGGGTAATGACATCGTATTTGGCGATGAAGGCCAAGATTATCTTTATGGTGATGCCGGTACAGATAAAATGTATGGCGGTAGCCAGGCGGACACAATTTATGGCGGCGACGATAAGGATGTCATCTACGGCGGTACCGATAAGGCAAGCCTTGATGGTAGCGATGGTCGTGACGTTCTTGACGGCGGCGATGGCGACGACAATATTTTTGGTGGCGCAGATGAAGATCTTATTACCGGTGGCACCGGAAACGACGTCTTAGTTGGCGGCTATGGTACGACAGATGCCGCCGATACTTCAGCAGCGGCAACAGGAAGTGTCGATGGCGCTGATTTTCTTACCGGTAATGAAGGAAATGACAAGCTGTATGGCGGATTAGGCAACGATCGCCTTGATGGTGGCGATGGCGATGATTTAGCTTTCGGCGGAATCGGTAATGACACCTATTACTACGGTAATTCAGGGGTCGGTGATTTCTTCACGGCAGCCATTGGCGCGGATAAATTTGATGGCGGCAAGGGCGGCACTGATTACGTCTATTTGAGCGGCGGTTTGCCATCGGGACAATTGAGTGATTGGCTAAAGCTGACTGTCGGCACGATCGTCACCAATGATTTGGCCAATGGCAAACTCATTTTGTCACCTGATGCGTCAGGCGTCATTACCTTGGCCGACGGTTCGACTTTATCGTTTACCAATGCCGAACAGATTTTTATCGAAAACGCCAATATGACTGTAGTGACGAAGTATGACACTACGCCCACGCCAAACAACGTGACTGGCGATGACAACAATAACGTTCTTTATGGCTGGGCTGGTAATGATACCTTGTCTGGCGGTAAGGGCAACGATGACCTTATTGGCGGCATCGGCAACGATACCCTGTTGGGCGGCGACAATAACGATAAGCTAGCGGGCGGTCTTGGCAACGACATTCTTAACGGACAGGCTGATAATGACACCCTGTCGGGTCAAGCCGGGAATGACACGCTTAATGGCGATACCGGTTCGGATTACCTCAGCGGCGGTGACGGCAACGATGTCGAGGCTGGTGGGAGTAACGACGATATCATTTATGGTGATGCCGGTAATGACAAGCTGATCGGCGGATTAGATAACGATACGCTTTATGGTGGAGCAGGAAACGACACCTTGTGGGGTGGAACATCCTTAGCGGGAAGCGACGGCGCGCTCGATTTGAACGATACATTGTATGGAAATTCCGGCACTGACGTTCTTGTTGGCGGCGGTAAATCCGACGTGCTTTACGGCGGGTCAGGCAATGATAAGTTGATGGGCGGTTACGGTAAGCCAATCGACGATACAAACGATGGTGCCGATACGCTTTATGGCGAAGCCGGGAATGACTCATTGGCTGGCGGCAACGGCGATGATCACCTGTTCGGTGGTGCAGAAAACGATGTTCTTTCCGGTGAAGCCGGAAACGACATTTTATATGGAGAAGAGGGTGACGATAAGGCCTTCGGCGGAGAGGGCAACGATACCTTCTATTCTGGTGCTGGCGGTAAAGATGTGTTTGATGGCGGCAACGGCATGGACACCATCTTTATCAGCACCGGCATATCCGGCAACCCTGCAACATGGTTAAAGCTGACCGCGGGCTGCACCTTCACGGTAAATGCCGATGGCAGTATTACCTTGATGAAAAATGGCGTCCTGGGTGCATCAGGTGTCATTACCATGGATGACGGATCGGTTCTGACCTTTAGCAACAGCGAAACGATTAAGATATCCGGACAAACCGCGCTCACCGGCACGGCTAATGATGATGTGATTAAAGGTGGTTATAATAATGATGTGATCACCGGGGCTGGCGGTAATGACAGTCTTTATGGTGACGGCGGTAATGACAGTATCATCGGTGAGGCTGGTAACGACCGGCTTGAGGGTGGCACAGGTAATGACATTCTTGATGGCGGCGCCGATAGCGACATCATTTACGGCGGCGATAACACCGACACGCTGCTGGGTCAAACGGGCAACGATTCCCTTTACGGTGATGATGGTGTCGACACTGTCTTCGGCGGTGATGGTAACGATTACATCGGCGGTGGTTTAGGTAATGACGTTCTTAACGGTGAGGCGGATAACGACATTATCAACGGCGGTGCCGGTAATGATTTTATTAGAGGCGGTGGCGGCAATGATACCTTAATCGGATCTTACGATTCCGATATATTGCTGGGCGAAGATGGCAACGATGTCATCTACGGCGATGCAGGTGCGATCCCGGGTGGCGGAGTCGACGGTAACGATACTCTGTGGGGTCAAGCCGGTAACGACATTCTTCGCGGTCAAGGCGGCAATGACATTATGTTTGCTGAAGAAGGCAGTGATATCATGTATGGCGGTGATGGTAATGATAGCTTCGGCAGCTTTGGCATGTATTCAGCCAAAGACGGCATGTCGGATACTATGTACGGCGATGCTGGCGATGACACCATCTTCTTGTCGCAAAATGGCTTTGGCGACGACACCTTTTTTGGCGGATCTGGCAGCGATACGCTTGATCTAAGCGCGTTAGTTGACAATGGCATAGCTATCAAAGATCTAAACTATGATCCGATGACAGGTAATGGTGATGTCATGTTAAATGACGGATCTATTCTGCATTTCACCAGCGTGGAAGGAATCTTTATATAAACGGTTTGCATTAAGAAAAATCGTAAAGAAAAGGCCGCCTTCGGGCGGCCTTTTCTTTGGTGCTTTGTTGGCAATAAAAAACGGGCCCTCATAGAGAGCCCGTTCTTTAAGTACTAGAGATTAACAGTTCCAGGGTTTGCGTTCGCATACCCAATCAGTTGGGTCATAAGCTTTAACGACAGTGGCTGTCGCAGCGGTGAGCAGCAGGGCGGCCAAGAATGCAGATAGTAAACGTGTCATAAGATGTTTCCCCTTTTGTATAGTTGTTATGTAGTCAGGCGTTTTTTAAACGCCATAAGAGAGTATTCACTAAATATTTATTAACATTCAAGAAGTTTTTTTATGGAAAATAGGGTCAGCTCTCCTTACCATTTTGAGGCCGCAAAAGCACCGGCGAGCTGCGCAATAAAATCTTTTTGCCAGTAAAGTTAAGACAAATTTTACGGATGTTTTTGTGTAGGACACGATCAGGCAAATGTATGTTTCTGATCGCAAAAAAATTTGCTGATAAGGCAAGACTTTCCAATTAGTAAAATTTTACGTGTCCGTAAAGGTTAATGCTTACTTTATTGTAAAATTTTAGATGACTTTGTAAGCGATTGATTCAGCACCAAACTTCATTAGGCTTTAAAAACCATTTCTGGTTGTAAATATATTTTGCTTATACTCTTAAAACTATAAAAAAAGGTTAATAACGGAGGAAAGACGATGGAAATCTGTGAACCTCTTATGGAGCAAGCTCCAGCCAGCATCTCGAGCGTGAGTAAAATTCTTAAAACCAAACAGGAAAGCGGAGCGCGTCCGCCGTTTCTAAACTGGCAAGTCAAAGTGCGTGGACCGGATATCAGCGCCCGCATTGAAGACAATGAGTTTGAGCTGGTGTTTCGTAAGAATTACGATAACTCATGCCGATTACATTATTTTAATCAACGCCTCATAGACAGCGCCCTGTTAAAGCAAGATGAGGCGGAAAAACTCTGGGATGGCGTTTCCAAAATAATCAACGACGCCGCGTTGGCAGTAAAATTCGCCATCAAAAGGAATCCTGCAGAAGTCGTTTGATAAAACGCGCATCAAAGCCCTAATCCCAAGCGTAGTTCTTATGGTTCTCACATAAGAACTACGCTTGGCTAGATGCGGTCGGAGCGGGTGCCGTGGAGTTTTCCGCCGCGGCAATGTCGGCAAAGGCGGTGTCTTTGCCGGAAGGTTTGCGGGATTCCCAATCTTCAATGGTGCTCATAATCACGGCCATCAGGAAAGGCAGAGCCTGAACCGCCAAGGTGATTGCGAACAGAGTCAGTTCGACGATGCGATCAACCCGGTTAATGAACATCAAGAAGCAAGCCGAAGCCAATAGACCCAAAGCCAAAAGTCCTTCCCAGAAAGCAGGGCGGTCGCTCCGTCGTTTTTTGGCATTGCCGCCTTTATCAGTGCGAAGGAAAGGAAGGTTGTCTTTCAGCAATCCTGTGAATACGGCATGAGATACAGTAAGCTGAAGACTCATCGCCGCAATTGCAGCGCCAACGATCCGTGAAAAGGGCGTATCCACGCGCTCGCGATATAGAAGAACGCAATGCATCATGTTGACTGCAGCAGCGGTCAGGATCGGCACGGTCAAGGCAATGAAAGGAAAACTGACGTTGGCCCAAATAATCATTGGCGCCCAAAGCAAATTCAAAATCGCCGCACCCGTCCCTAAGGCATCCGACAACCAATAAGACCAACCGACAATAAAATGCAGCTTCTGCAGTGTGGTTAAGGTTTTTGACCGAGGCAGCATATGGCGCCAGTGCTTGCGCATGATCTGCATAGCGCCATAAGTCCAACGATGGCGTTGAGTCTTAAAAGCCTTGTACGTATCGGGCAGCAGACCCCAACCATAGCGACGATTGGTGTAACGCGCCTCATAGCCGCGTTCCAACAAGCGCAATCCGAGTTCCGTATCTTCGGTAATAGTGTCGGTTCCCCAGCCGCCGGCTTCATCGAAAGATGATCGGCGAACCATCAGCATGGTACCGTGAGCGACAATGGCGTTATCTTCGTTCCGTTGCACCATACCGATGTCAAAGAAGCCGGCGTACTCGGCATTCATAAGACGCTTGAGGAGAGACTCTTCCCCATCCCGATGATCTTGCGGCGCTTGTACTAGCGCTACCTTTGGATCTTCAAAAGCCGGTATCAGATCATGCAGCCAATCGGGATGAACGCGATAATCTGCATCGATAACGGCAATGACATCGGTTGCGGGATCCATCTGTGCCATAGCCATGTTAAGCGCACCGGCCTTAAATCCTGAAACCTTGGGAAGATTAACAAACTTAAACCGAGGCCCAAGTTTGGCGCAGTGTTCTTCAATTGGTTTCCAGTAGGATTCTTCCGGTGTGTTATTGACGATAATCAAGGCTTCGAAATCAGGATAATTAAGTTTGGCTAGATCATCGATGGTTGCCTTGAGCATATCCGGTGGCTCCCGATAAGCGGGAACGTGAATCGAGACTCTAAGCGTCCGCGTTGGTTTAATCCCAACAGCAGGCATAATGAGCTTTTGTGGTTTCCGTCCTAATAGAACTTCGGAAATTTCATGAACCTTGGCCAAAGTCAGCAAGGCTAGCGGTATCATCAAGATCAGACCAAATCCCCACATGATCCAAATATGAACGGTGAGGTAACGATCAAGCGGATAAAGAACGGCTGCCGCGATACCAGCCGCCATGGCGTTCGCCGCAATTCCGTATGAAAGGGCATGGCCAAAAGTCGGACGCCGGCGCCACAGCCCAAAAAGGGTGATCGCCGCGCCTAAACCTAAAGCAAGAGCGGCGGTGGTCGTATTTTCCTGGCTAACTTCGCCAGCCAAGAAAGCGAACTTTGGCGTCCGGTCGGCGTAAAATAATCCCCAGTAAGGGCCAACACTTCCCTCGGCGCGTTTCCAGGGTTGATCAAAGGCTTCAACAATATTTACTTCCGTACCGCGGTCCTGCATCTCACGTAGGAACGAGCGAATAATCCGTGCCTGTTCAATAACATCGGGTGTTGCTTCCTTCAGATTGTAACCTGAGCTTGGCCAACCGAATTCACCAACAACAATCCGCTTACCAGGAAAATGCCCGCGCAGTTGATCAACCTTATCGATGGCAAATTTAACAGAGTCGTCGGGCGATAATCTTTCCCAATAAGGAAGAATATGCGCAGTAATAAAATCAACTTCCCGCGCGACTTGGTCCATCTCAGCTGGAAAGAAAGTATAGCGATAATAATTTTCGCGCTCCGCGGCGGGGATATCACGAAGCTCGGGCATGGTGTCAATGTTGCCCGGTAACCGATCACTGACAAGGCCGAGCCAATGACTCCACGTTTCGCCAGTGGATACCGGGACGTTTGTTTGCTGTTTAACTTCCCGGATATAACGGATTAGTTGTTGTGGCGTGAGATCGTTCCGAACCAATACTTCGTTGCCAACAATAATAGCGCGCACATTGTGATTGATCCGTGCAAGTTCTACGGCACGTTTAACTTCGTCTTCATTATCTTTGCGTGCACGTTGGTATTCTTCCTCAGCAGATTTTCTTGCCGCGAGCTGTTCGGGTGTTTCATTGCCAGTGAGCGCTGGAACCTCAATTTCTTTGCCAAGCCAGAGACCAACCCACACATCCAAACCATGTTGTTCCGCAAGATGAGGAATCTCAGCCAACGTACCTCGTGTCGCATAGGTCCGAACGCCGCGGGTGAAGGGGGCGATAATTCGCAGATCATTATCGATCTGTTCAACCGATGGTGTGCCAGGATCTTCTGGGCGTTGATTAATATAAGGGCTGAATGATAAGGACGTCGGCAGATCGGGGAGGTCCGGCGGAAGTGTTGCTTCGCGCAGACTCCACCATGCCGCACCATGAATCGCGGCGGCGATAAGCAAACCAAGGATAATATTGCGGATAAGTGCCGTATCGCGTCGAAACATCACAGAAAACTAGTTGGTAGCGCCACCATTATATGCACTTGAAGGCTTTTTCTGTTCAGCCGGAGGTTTGCCTGCGGCATTCACGGGAGAAGGTGTGGGCTTTTCCGTCGAGGAAGTTGAGTCAATCTTTGGTTTGTCTGGATTGTCCCAACAAGCGTCGATAACACGTGCGATGGTAATAACTGGCTGATTTTCCGGTGGCTTGCCATCGACAGTCTTTGCTTCCTGGGGACGATGAGTGATCGCGCAGCCAAATGACCGTGTTAAATAATTCGTGGGACAGCCAAAGGTATTGTAAAATTGCTGAAAGTCTAGGGCGCCACGAACGTCGTCGCGTAAAAGCATGGCAATAAGTTTTGTTCCTACCTGCGTGCATTGCGGTAGTTTCGCTGTCGCTACGTCTGTTGAAGGCAGAGAACGCCGTAGATCTGTGCTCTGTGCCACAGCAGAACCTGCCACCATAAAAAGGGACGTAGAAAGAAACAGAGAAAAGATATTTAAAACGGGGCGAGCCAAGGCTAGGGTCATATGATGATCATTCTCTTACAAAACATATACGGCATTAAGTAGTTGTTCGGGTGAACTGACGATGAACTACCCACCACCCAAGCCGCAGGTCCCGGACTTTATAGGGGATCGCCCGCGCCGCGTCTATTGCGTCCTTATTCCTGAAGAAGTACGAAGTAACGCGAAATTTATAACCTGTCCCCCTTATCTTATAACGCAAGGCAAAGGTATAAGGCTCCATGTGGTGCGGTATTTATCGGTCTTATTTGCCTAATCGAACGCAGACCTTAGTATTTTTCCTGGCGGTCTTGCTTTGTATTGGTCTTTTGTTATTCCGCTGGTTTGCGATTGAAAATCATACCTTAGGTGAACAATGCGAAGCGGGGCAGGGTCCCTGGTGGTGCATTATCCGCCACGTCATTATCCAAACTTTTGTGCGGGATTGGTTTGGTCTTGGCAGCCTTATTGCAGGTGTCGCCGCTTTTATTTTAGGAAGCCGAGGTTTAGCCATGGCGGCTCTTCTCTTGGGAGCAGCCGGTTTGGTACTTTATAATGTTAATTTCGCGTCACTGGGTGCTTTAATCGGCTTAATTCAGCTGGCTCGGCCCCAGAAAGTATAGTGCGGCGGACCCTCAGCCATAACGGAGCGGCGGTTAAAAATACCAGTAATGCCCAAAGATAAGCCTCCATATTGCCGGCTTCTTCCGAAGCTACACTGAGAACTCCCGTTATGATCAAAAAGCCACCTAACCAAGCTTCGGGGCGAAGCCATGCCGTATTATGGTTATTACTGTAAGCTCTAACCATAAAACAACAGGCTAAAACCGGCACGACCATTACGGCGAGGGGGATATCGCGCGAACGATTGTCAAAGCTGAGGGCAAGGGTCAGCGCCCCCATCATAAAGATAACAATGCCTTGAAAAAATCCGAGAAGAAGAGGGGCGCTCACTTGGTGCTGCCAAGGTTTTTGCAGCCAGTTTAAAACTGAGGCGAGGGGAGCAACATCGGTCCGACGTTCATAAGCCATCATTATCAATAACAGTCCTGCACCTACCAAGGTTAGGATCAGGTCAAATCCCCAAATTGCCCAATGAGCAGGCCGTACACTGGCGGCAATAACGAATTCGCCCCCCATAATCACGATACTTGCCAAAAGTGGTAAGAAGACACCAACTCGGGCTGCCATCGGCAGACGGCGTGGTGGCCAGACAAGGAAAGCCAGCAAACCTAAGCTTCCTAAGGCCAAGCTTGCGAAGGCATCACGCATCCAATTGGGATTGGTACTTACCGGACCAGTAAAGGGAAACTTAGGCGATCCATCAGGATGCAGCAGACCCCAGGCACCACCAACAGTACCTTCAAGATGCCGCTTCCAGGGTTGATCATAGGCTTCGATCAAATTGTAATCCCACCCGCGAGCTGCCGCGAGGGCGACAAATTCCCGGATAAACCGAGCTTGGTTGATAAGGCTTGGCACCGACCAACCTCGAGTTCGCCCCATACTGGGCCATCCCGTTTCACCAATTAAAAACCTTATATGCGGAAAAACGGCAGTAACGCGGCCAACAATATCATCCAGAAGGGGCTGAAGGCGGGTAATTGGCTGAGGATCATCCTCCCAATAAGGCAATATATGAATAGTAATGAAATCCACACTTTTGGCAAGATCGGGATGTTTTAGCCAGAATGCCCAAATATCAGCGATGGTAACAGGCAAGCCAGTTGCGGTCTTAACCCGTTGAGCTTTAAGGGCCAGAGCCTTGTCGGTTTGCTCACCGCGGAGCATAACCTCGTTACCAACAATAATCGCGCGGATTGCTTGGGGATGAGCCTTGGCCGCGGCTATACCGCGGGCTATTTCTTCCTCATTATCCTCTTCATCCCGGCTAATCCAAATCCCCATCAAAACTTTCATGCCAAGCTTAGCGGCAATTTCAGGGATGGCGTCTTGGCCCTGACCAGTGGCATAGGTCCGGATACAGTCAGTATAGGTTTTAAGATGCTCGAGGTCACGCTGCATGACATCGGCAGGAACTATGACCTTTTTATCAAAGGGAGAGTAACCGTGGACATGGGGCGAATAAGACATACAGGCTATTCGGCCGCCGGGAGCGTCAACCACTTGTTGGGGGCGCCCGTGCCAAGACCAGGCAAAAAAAGTAGCCAAACTAGCTATTATGTACCCTAAAATAAGGATAAACCGCGACATAGGGCACCGCCCGAGGGCATTATGGGATCGTCCAAACTAAGGACTTGCGCGCTTCTATCCTGATTTTAGGGGTAAGGGGAAGAAAAAGATGCGGCGGTATGTAAAAAGCGCCTATCACGTTTTGCGGATTCTCTTGCAAGGGGCGTCACGGCGGATCCTGGCGGTTAACGCCCCGTTTCTGGCTGGCGGTGTGGCTTTTTTTGCTATTCTCTCCCTGTTTCCGTCCTTGGCGCTGTTCGTTGCCTGTTACGGTTTGCTAGCTGATGCCCAAACAGTTGAACGGCAGCTGGCTCCTTTGGCCGACCTTATGCCGATTGAGGTTTGGTTCTTGTTGCGTGCCGAGCTCAAAGCGATCGTATCTCACTCACCCAAGACTCTCAGCCTTCAGGTTACCGCGGCTCTTATGCTTGTACTTTGGAGCGCGGCTAGGGGGGCTAAGTCTCTGATAACAGCTCTGAATCTGGTTTATGATCGCCCAGAAAGACGGGGCCTGATCAGGCTTAACGCCCTGGCGCTCAGCATGACCTTAGGCTCAATTTTGATCGTGACCTTTGCCATGATTACAGTTGTGGCTGTTCCGGTGGCACTTGCCTTTCTAAAGACCTATGTGGGATTCAGTGGCAAACCCGCCCTTATCGTTAGTCTGGTGCGGTGGCCTATTCTGGGGGTTGCTATGTGGATAGCTCTCACCGCTGTTTACCGTTACGGCCCGTGCCGCCAAGTGCCCTTGCGGCGCTGGTCTTACCTAGGGTCAGCGGTGGCGATGCTCCTGTGTTTGGCAGTTTCCATAGGTTTTTCGCTCTATGTAGCGAACTTTGGTGCCTATGACAAAACCTATGGGTCCTTGGCCGCTGTGGTCGTTCTGATGCTCTGGTTTTGGGTGACAATCTTAGCAATTTTAATAGGTGCCGCCTTAAATGCTGAGGTGGGGATTTACCAAAAGCGCAGCCTTCAATCTGTAAGAGCCAATATGATTGTTAATCAGAGCGATGGCACAATAATCGAGCTTGAAGAAGCTAAAGTTAATTCTATGAAATAGTACATAAATATATGATAAAAATAAATAATTACCTTAATACAAAGTTATAGGTTGTTTTTGGCTTTTCGACGTAAAGTTTGACCCACCGTATAATTCTGGGTTTGTGAGGATAGAGCAAATAGCGTATAAAATCAGCTTATCTATATGAAAAACAAATGATTAACAGATTTTATTCATCTAATTTATTAAATAAGCTTACGACGCTATTGTCTTGTGAAGAAATGCGCCGTGTCGAAGCCTTAGCCCAGGCGGCTAGTATGTCACGTGAAAGATTAATGATTGCGGCCGGTGAGGCAGTTTTCCAAGAGATTCTCCGCCGCTGGTCACCGTGTCCGGTCACGGTGTTATGCGGTCCTGGCAATAACGGTGGGGATGGCTTTGTCGTTGCACGGCTGCTCACAGAGGCAGGATGGCCAGTCCGCCTGGGCTTTTGGGGCGATCTGGATACATTGCCCCCTGAAGCAAAGTGCCAGGCCCAGCTTTGGAGCGGTTCAGTTGATGTGTTATCGCCGCAGCTAGTGACGAAGGCGGGCTTAATCGTCGATGCCCTGTTTGGATTAGGGTTAAATCGAAGTATAGACAAAGGGTTAGCGCATATTCTTGCGACGATTTCCGCTGAGACGCCTGTTATAGCCATAGACATTCCCAGTGGGGTCAGTGGCGATGACGGATTAGTTCACGGCATGGAAGGGAATTTGGCGGAAATCCTGGCTCAAGGAAGAGCGATAAAGGCTAATGTCACTGTTACTTTTTGCCGAGCCAAGCCTGGGCATTATCTCTGGCCAGGCTGCGCCTTAGCAGGCGAGATCGTGGTGGCCGATATCGGTATTTCTGATGACATTATTCAGAAAATTGAACCTAAAATTGCGGTTAATCATCCCGAATTATGGCAAAACGATCTCCCCCGATTATCGGGAAATACTCATAAATATCAAAGGGGTTATGCTGTTATTCATGCCGGCGGCACTTTGACGGGTGCAGCCCGTCTCGCCGCTCGCGCCGCTATGCGTATCGGGGCGGGGATTGTGGCGGTGGCCAGCCCACCTGAAGCTGTCGGTGTTTATAGCTTGGCTTTAGAGACGGCGGTCATTAAACCCATTGTAACTACTGATGATTTTTCCAAAATTATTGCCGATAAGCGGGTAGGGGCTATTCTGGTTGGCCCCGGTAACGGTGTTAGCCAGGCGACGAAAGACCGTTGCATGGCAGCGATCAAGACTGGACGTCCAGTTATTATCGATGCTGATGGAATTACTTCTCTTTCAGGTGATTATAAATTTTTTATTAACAATAAATTAAATGATATTCTTATTACACCACATGAAGGTGAGTTTGGTCGATTATTTGGCTCTTTGCCTGAAGCCCGCGGCAGCAAACTGACGCGGGCAAGTTTGGCAGCTCAGCGGTCTGGGGCCAGTGTATTACTGAAAGGGCCCGACACGGTCATTGCGCATTCTGATGGCAGAATTGTAATTAATGCCAATGGCTTAAAGGGCTTGGCGACCGCAGGAACAGGAGATGTTTTGGCGGGAACAATTTTAGGCTTAGCGGCCCAGGGCATGCCTTTATTTATGGCAGCTTGTGCCGGTGTATTTCTTCAAGGAGCGGCGGCACGGATTTATGGTGCTGGGTTGATCGCCTCGGATCTGCCCGATCTTCTGCCTCAGGCACTAAAAAGCCTGGCTTTGCAATAAGTTAAGTCGCGAATGAAACTTCCCCGCGCCTGGCGCAGTTTTGCCACATGTCTCGGCTATGAAAAGGGATCTTGTGGAGATCAACCATGGCTGACCTCAGTGATCCAGTTTCGGTAACACCCTCGGCGGAAACAACCACGTCATCCTGGTTTTTTGGACGTACTTTCAATACGTTACGCCGTGGATGGTGGGAGCGGTTGGCCGGCTCGGTTTGGGGGGACAGTGCCGCGCGAACGCCGCTAAGGCCTGAGCTGCCGGACGAGGATGCAGAGCGGCTTCGGGTCTGGATGCGCGATTGCCTTGAAGCTAAGGGTGGTGAGGTTTCGGCTCGGGCCCGGGCCGCGAGCCTTGGCCGTAGTTATCTGTCGTTGAATCCCGAAGGTCGGGTGCGGTTTTTGAAGATTTTGGCCGCGGAATTTGGCCCCGAAAGCTCGGCCGTGGATCAGGCCGCTCTTCAGTTGACCCAAGCAAAAACAATGCCTGAACGCGCGGATGCTGAGCGGGCTATGCGCCGCGCTTTGGAAGCGCCCAGAGGAAAACTTATAACTCAGTTCAATGGCTTACCAGAAGGTATTAAGTTCTTAGTTGATCTGCGTGCAGACCTGTTATCCGTAGTTAAAACCGACCCGGACCTAGCCGCCCTTGAAGAAGAACTTAAGGGAATGCTGACGGCCTGGTTTGATGTGGGCTTCTTGGAGTTGCGGCGAATAACCTGGAGCTCGGCCGCTGCCTTATTGGAAAAGTTGATTGCTTATGAAGCGGTTCATGCCATTGCCAGTTGGGCGGACCTCAAGAACCGTCTGGATTCAGATCGCCGGTGCTTTGGCTTCTTTCATCCGCGGATGCCAGATGAACCATTAATCTTTGTTGAAGTGGCGCTAACCCGCGGAATTGCTGGGGATGTTCAGGCATTGTTAGACCAAAACGCGCCAGTTCTGGACCCAACCAAGGCTGATACGGCAATATTTTATTCTATTTCCAATGCCCAGCGCGGTTTGGATGGGATCAGCTTCGGTAACTTTCTTATTAAGCGGGTGGTGGATCAGTTAGCATCGGAATTTCCCAATATTAAGACCTTTGCCACCCTCTCGCCCATTCCGGGTTTCCGCCGGTGGCTTAATAAGCAGTTTTCTAAATCAGATCAAACCCCTTACCCGGCGTTATCGTCGGCCGGCTATAACGCCCCTAAAAATGGGGCCGGTTCGTCCCCAAAATCGTCTTCAGATATGGCAGCTATTCTGTCTCGTCCGGACTGGTGGCAGGACGGTCCTGTAGCCGAGGAGGTAAAGCCGATTTTGCTTCGCCTTGCCGCTACCTACTTGGCCAAGGAAAAGCGTCCTAATGGAAAAGCCCTCGACCGGGTGGCGCATTTCCATCTGTCGAATGGTGCCCAGATGGAGCAGCTGAACTGGCTGGCCGATCGGTCGGACAATGGCATGACCCAGTCGGCCGGGATGATGATCAACTATCTTTACCGGCTGGACCGGATCGACGACAACCACGAAGCCTACTCCGGCGCGGGGGAGATTACCTTATCGCCGTCCATCCGCGCCCTGCTGCGGGATAAAACGAAAAAGAAAAA
>Ga0075163_10006721_pt1 | contig 15255 bp, 11 predicted proteins | sample JI1023141ADNA_FD_71478 | JGI IMG/M metagenome (GOLD analysis project Ga0075163, IMG submission 71478) | Wastewater effluent complex algal communities from Wisconsin, to seasonally profile nutrient transformation and Carbon sequestration -... | ecosystem: Engineered > WWTP > Effluent > Algae... | reverse complement strand
CGAACCGGACCGGCCCGCGCCGCACCAGCTCGAGCGCGTCCATCAGGTCGAACCGCAGGTCGACCTCGCCCGCCGGCACCGTGGTGGTCACGGCCTCCTGACCGGGCAGCGCGATCTCGATCGGGTTGCCCAGCGCGAGGCTGACCGGCCGGTCGAGCGCGTCGATCGGGATCGCGCCGACGTCCGCCACCGGGATCTCGAGCTGGCCGACGCCGTGCGACTCGACCGCCGTGACGCCGCCACCCGCCATCGTGGTGCCCGGCGGCAGGCGGGTCAGCTCGATCCGCATGATCAACGGGACGTCACCGGTCCCGGCGTCGAACCGGAGCGACAGCGCGGCGCTGGTCTGCCAGCTGTCGGGCCCGTCGGGCACGATGGTGGCGGCGGTGTGGCCCTGCCACCGGACCGTCGGCGGCAGCCGCGGCGCACGCGGCGGCAGGGTCGCGCGCGGCGCCGCGGACGGTGCCGGCGACGACGTGGCGGCCTGGCCGGCCTCGCAGGCGGCGAGGGCGAGCAACGACAGGAGGACGAGCGACGGGCGGTTGCGCATGGCCCACGTGTAGCCACCACCGTCGCCCGCGCCTACTCGCGGGGCGACCGCCAGAACTCGCAACGACGGCGCGTGGTTCGCGATCGGCGCCGACGCTTGCTCGCCGCCTGCGGATCACGGCCGGAGCCCTCGCCCTCACCAGGCGGCGGCCGCGCTCCCTCAGAACCCCGGCGCCAGCATCGCGATCATCCGCTCGGGCCGGCGGACGTTCTGGCGGGTGAGCCAGGCGAGCGCGTTGGCGACCATCGCCTTGCCCGCGTCGCTGTCGTCGAGGCCGCCGAGGCGAGCGCGGGCGGCGGCGCCGTACAGCGCGAGGCCGGCGGCGTCGAGGCCGGCGACCGCCTCGATCAGGCGGCCGCGCGCCCGCTCGGTGTCGCCGGCGACCGCCGCCGCGCCGGCGGCGAGCAGGTGGGCGAGCGCCGTCGCCCACGGCATCTTCTCCTTGGCGATCGCGCGGGCGTCGGCCTCGACCTGCGCCAGCAGCCGGCGGCGCACGGCGCCGTCGGCGGTCCGGGCGACCTGCAGCGCGGCCCGGCCGCGGAGCTGCATCGCCTCGATGCGGGTGAGCTGGACCATCAGCAGCAGCGAGCTCTTGAGCCGCGGCCAGGCCTCGTCGACCTGGCGCAGCGCGGTCTCGCCGTCGCCGCGGTAGAGCGCGACCTGGGTCTGACCGAGCAGATCCCACCAGTGCTCGACGTGGAAGGTGGTCTGCGACCAGCGCGCCATCGCCGCCCGCCCGCGGGCCTCGGCCCGGTCGGGATCGTCGACCGCCAGCCAGATCAGGTTGGCCAGCCCGGTCGAGTGGCCGATCTCGGCGTGGAGATCGCCGCGCAGCTCGGCGTCGAGGAGCTGGGCTGGCACCCGCCGCATCAGCTCGTCGAGCTTGCCGAGGTAGGCCAGCGACCACAGCGAGAACCAGTTCATGATCGCGACCTCCCACGCCACCCCGACGCAGCGATCGCGGAACCCGGCCAGCCCGGCGGTGCAGCGCTCGAGCGCGGTCGACCATCGGCCCTCGAGCGCGGCGACGATGCCGCCGGCGCCGGTCGACCACGCCAGCGCGTACGGGGTGTCGACCTCGCGCGCGATCCGCTCGGCCTCGGCCAGCAGCCGCGCCGATCGCTTGGCGTTGGGGCCGCCGGCCGCCGACGAGAACGCGGCCTCGGCCGACAGCGCGCGGCTGATCCGCGACGGCTCGCCGGCGGCGAGCGCGAACAGGAGGCCGCGCGACTGGAAGTACGAGCCGCGGATGTTGTCGACCAGGCCGAGGCCGGCGCTGACCGACCAGCAGGTGTCGATGCGCAGGAGGTCGGCCGCCGCCACCGCCGACGCCTCGCGCCGGCGGAAGCCCAGCCCGCGCAGCCGGACCCGGGCCCGGCAGGCCAGCAGCGACGCCAGCGCCGTCCGCGGCGAGCCCGGCAGCGCCAGCCCGATCGCCGCCAGCACCGAGCGGATCGCGTCGAGGCCCTGATCGATGTGGCCGCTGCGCAGGAGCTGATCGGCCGCCCGCCGCTGGAGCTCGACCGCGTCGGCGGTGCCGGCCAGCGCCGCGGCGCTCAGGTACGCCGCCGCCGCCTCGGGCCCGCGGCCGCAGCTCTCGAGCGCGTCGCCCAGCCGGGTGCTCAGCCGCAGGACGTCGGCCCGATCGATCGTCGACGGGGTCGCGCCCGGCTCGCCGCGCAGGTCGAGGGCGAGGCGGTAGAGCCGGGCCGCGCGATCGAAGGCCAGCGCCCGCGCCGCGTCCTCGGCGGCCCGGGCGGCGAACACCGCGGCCCGCGCCGGATCGCCGGCCTCGCGCCAGTGGCTGGCCAGCGCCTCGGGATCGGCGTGCGACGACGACTCGAGCGCCTGCGCCAGCCGCTGGTGCCACGGCGGCCCGGCCTTGGGGTCGAGCTTGACCAGCACCGCGCTCCGCACCCGGTCGTGGTACGGCTCGATCCAGTCGGTGCGGCGGGCGCCGCTGGTCCGCACCAGGTGGGCGGCCCGCAGCCGGGCGACCCGCTCGCCGAACGGGCCGGGCTCGATCGCCAGCGCCCGCGCGGCGACGTCCTGGACCAGCGGCCCGCCGGCGATCGCGACCAGCTCGAGCAGATCGCGGGCCTCGCGATCGAGCAGGCCGATCCGGGCCCACAGCGCGTCCTCGAGCCGCAGCGGCCGCACCGCGCCGAGCGCGGCCCGGCTGCGGATCAGCTCCTGGATGAACATCGGGTGACCCGAGGCCTCGCGGGTGACGACGTCGGCGTCGATGGTCGGCCCCGAGCCGACCGTGGGCCCGGCCGCGGTCAGCGCGTCGACCAGCGCCCGGGCCTCCTCGATCGGCAGGCTGGTGATGCCGAGCTCGCGGACATCGCCGGGCAGCGCGGCGGCGATCTCGCCGACCCCGCGGGCGCCGGTCTCGCCCTCGAGCGTGTCGCGCAGCGTGGCGATCACCAGCAGCGGCGGCGCGTCGGGCTGACGGAGGACGTCGGCCAGGAGCAGCAGGCTGTCGGCGTCGGCCCACTGCAGATCCTCGATCACCAGCACGCCCGGCTCGCGCTCGCACAGCTTGCGCAGCAGCTCGCGCAGGGTGGCGAACACCCGCCGGCGCAGCTCCTGCGGCTCGAGCTCGGTCGGGTCGGGGCGCGGCGCCTTGGCGATCGCGTCGATCCGGTTCATCACCGCGAACGCCTGGCCGAGCAGCGCGACGTCGGCCGGCAGGCGGGCCGCCACCTCGTCGGCCGGCAGCGCGCTCAGCCGCCGGCAGATCGCGTCGATCACGCCGTCGACCGCCTTGAACGGCACCGACTCGCGGGCGTCGCAGCGCCCGGCGTAGACGGTGGCGCCGAACGCGCCGCGCACCCGCTCGACGAACCGATCGAGCAGCGCCGACTTGCCGATGCCCGACTCGCCGTGGACCAGCACGGTCACGGTCGCGGTCAGGCTGTCGAAGAACGCGCGGGCCAGCAGATCGAGCTCGCGGGCCCGGCCGATGAACACCTCGGTCGCGACCGGGCCCGAGCCCTGGGGATCGGCGAGGCCGAGCCGGCGCAGCACCTCGGAGCCGCGCGGCCGACGGCCGGGCTCGAGCCGCAGCAGATCGACGCACAGCGCGTCGAGGTCGGCCGGCACCCGCGGCTGCAGCGCCGACGGCGGCGGCGGCTCCTCGCGCTGCTTGCGCTCGATGACGTCGGCGCCGACGAACGGCGGCCGGCCGGTCAGCGCCTGGTACAGCATCACCCCGACCGCGTACCAGTCGGCCTCGGGCCCGACCGCCGGCGAGTGGCACTGCTCGGGCGCCATGTAGGCGACGGTGCCGAGGAGCTGGGCGTCGGGCCAGCGCCAGTGGCTGGGGTCGATCACCAGGCCGAAGTCGAGGATCTTCACCCGACCCTCGGCGGTGACCAGGACGTTGGCCGGCTTGATGTCGCGGTGGACCTTGTGGGCGCGGTGGAGCGCGTTCAGGCCCTGGGCGAGCTGGCCCATGGCGTCGCGCAGCCGGGCGACGTCGGCGACGCCGGTCGACCGCCGTCGGCGGGCCCGCTCCGCCGGGCCCGGGACCGGCGCGACGTCGAAGGTCGGCTCGTCCTCGGCCTCGTCGACGATCAGCTCGGGCACCCCGCCGGGCGGCGACGCCTCGGGCGCCGACGGCCGGGCCCCGACCCAGGCCAGGAACGACTCGCCACGGACCAGCTCCATGGTGAAGAACCAGGTCCCACGGTCCTCGAACAGCTCGCCGAAGGTGATCAGGTTGGGGTGCTGCAGATCCTGCAGCGCGCGGAACTCGTTCTTGAACCGCAGCAGCGCGTCGGCGGTCTGGATCCGCAGCGCCTTGAGCGCGACCCGGGTCTGCTGCTCGCGATCGATCGCCTCGTAGACGACGCCCATGCCGCCGATCCCGAGGCGGCGAACGATCTCGAAGCGTGTGGTCCCGTCGAAGTCCACTTGCCCGAAGCGTCGAGCTTACCACGGGCGCGGCTTGGGCGTACGGTCGGCCCGATGGGGGACGACGTCATCTTCACGCCGCTGGCGATGCCGAACCTGACGATCAAGAACCGGGTCCTGCGCTCGAGCATCTCCGGTCGGATCGACAACTACGACGGCAGCGGCACCCGGGCCCGGCTCAACTGGGAGAAGAAGTTCGCCCGCACCGGCGTCGGCGCGATCATCTCGTCGCACGTGCCGGTCAGCCTGCGCGGCCGGATCCTGCCCAACTACGCGTTCATCGATCGCGACGAGCGGATCGGCTTCTGGCGCGCGGTCGGCGACGCGGTCCACGCCCTCGACTGCAAGTTCATCCTCCAGCTCTCGCACGCCGGCCGCCAGCAGGACATCGCCGGCATCGAGAACCTCGGCCACCACTCGGTCAGCGCCAGCGCCCGGGTCGAGCAGTTCAACGGCTTCACCCCCGACGCGTTGACCCGGCCGATGATCGCCACCATCGTCCGCCAGTTCGCCGACGGCGCCCGCCGGGCCCGCGCCGCCGGCCTCGACGGCGTCGAGCTCCACGCCAGCAACGGCTACCTGTTCTCGCAGTTCCTGTCGTCGGCGATCAACGATCGCAAGGACGACTACGGCGGCGCGCTCGCCAACCGGGCCCGCTTCCTGCTCGAGGTGATCGCCGCCGTCCGCCGCGAGGTCGGCCGCGACTTCTTCCTCGGGGTCAAGCTCGGCCCGGTCGACCACCACAACGCGGTCACCTTCTGGGAGTCGCGCGGCAACACCCTCGCCGAGGGCGTCGAGATCGCCCGCTGGGTCGAGGCCGCCGGCGCCGACGCCATCCACGTCTCGACCGGCAGCATGTTCCCTCACCCGCGCAACCCGCCCGGCGACTTCCCCCTCGACGTCGCCGAGCGGACCTACCCGGCGATGATGGGCGAGGGCGCCCACACCCTGCGCAACTACGTCGTGTTCCGCTACAAGCCGTTGTGGCCGGTGGCGCGGGCGCTGTGGAACCGCGACAAGGGCGACGTCATCGAGGGCATCAACGTGCCCGACGCCCGCGCGGTCAAGGACGCGGTCAAGATCCCGGTCCTGGTCACCGGCGGCTTCCAGACCGCCTCGGTGGTCCGCCGGGTCATCACCAGCGGCGCCGCCGACGCGGTCACCATCGCCCGGCCGCTGATGGCCAGCTACGACCTGCTCGATCGGTGGCGGGCCGGCCACGACCGGCCGGCCAGGCCCTGCACCTACTGCAACAAGTGCCTGGTCAACGTCCTCGAGCACCCGCTCGGCTGTTACGAGGAGTCGCGCTTCCCGTCCTACGACGCGATGATCGCCGAGGTGATGTCGGTCTTCGAGGACGAGGTCGGCGAATAGATCGGCGGCCGCGGGCGTTGCACCCGACGCAAACCAGGGCGTCAGGGCCCGTGAACGAATCAGCGACAGGGGCGGCGAGCCCTTACAAGGCCGCGGTGTCACGCCTTGTTTCTTCGGACCCTCGCTTCGCTCGTGTCCTCAGGAGCGCGGTCATGGACGAGATCTATCGGGAGCGTGGCCCGGGGGCGGCGGCGAAGCGGCAGGAGCTGTTGCGCCGCCGGCGCGACGAGCTGGTGACGATGCCGCACGCGGTCCGCCGGGTGGTGGTCGCCCGCTCGGCCCGCATCGCCGGCAGCATGGTGGCGGCGCTGGCCGGGGTGGCGATGATCGCGGCCGCGGCGTCGACCGCGTTGGCCGATCGGGTCGCCTGGGCGCTGCCTGGCCTGCAGCCGGCGCCGGTGGCGACGCTCCTGTTCGGCGCCTGGTTGCTCGGCCTGGTCGCCTGGGCCATCACCCGGGCCCGGGTCGAGCACCGGTTCGCGGTCGCGATGTCGCGCTACGTGCTGCCGTCGACCGATCTCGACCTCGACGTCGAGCGGCTCGATCACGAGCGGCCCGACACGATCGCCCGGGCGATGGGCCACCAGCTCGAGGTCCGCTCGGCGGTGTGGCCGATCGTCGCCGCCGCGGTGGTGGTGCCGGCGTCGCTGGTGTGGCTGGGGTGGATGGTCCGCGCCCCGGTCTGGCCGGTGTCGGACTTCGAGGCGACCCTGGCCGGGCACGCCGGCGCGCTGGCGCTGACCGGCATGGTCGGCGCGCTCGCGGCGATCGGCGCGACCCGGGCGGCGCTGCGGCAGCCGACGGTGGCGACGGTCGCGTGGCCGGTCGGCCTCGGCGTCACCGCCGTCGCGATCGTCGGCCTGGCGGTCGGCGTCGACGCCGGCTGGCCGGTGGCCGGCCTGGGCATGGTGACCGCGGTCGTCGGCCTGATCGGTCGGACGCTGCAGCGCGAGCGCGCGCTGCTCGAGGTCGAGGATCCGGCCGCCGGCAGCGAGCTGTTCACGATCCGCGACGCGGTGCGCGCGCTGCGGACGGCGCTGACCTGCGTCCACGGGCTGGTGCGGCGGGTGTCGCCGCGGACCTGGGGCCTGACGGCCGCCACCGCCAGCGTCGCGCTGCTCGGCGGCGGGGCGCTGCTGTGGCTCGCCCGTCGGCCGGCCGCGCCGCCGATCGCGCCGGTGGTCATGACCCAGGCCGCGGTCGCGGTCACCGCGCACGATCCGGTCGCCCCGACCCCGCCCACGCCATCGACGCCGGAGCCCGGCCCGGCCGGCCCCGCCTACGCGATCGAGCGGGTCGGCGCGCGCCTGGCGGTCGTGGTCGAGCCGACCGACCGGGCCGAGCTGGTCGTCGCGCTGCCGGGCGTCGCGACCGTGCCCCAGGGCTGGACGGCCACGCTGCTGCTCGAGCGCGGATCGGGTGGCTCGATCGCGGTGATCGGCGCCGACGGGGCCCAGGCCCTCGGCGACCGCGCGCGTCGCATCGCGCTGCGCATCGACGGCTGCGGCGGTCCCCAGCCGCTCGAGCTCCACCTCCGCCCCGACCCGGGCCAGCGCGATCGGGTCACGCTGTACGTCACGCCGCAGCTCGCGACCGCCGACTGCCCGCCCGCCACCGACTGAACGCCCGCCCGCGCGGCGGCGGCGGCGGCCCGGTATGCTGGCAGCGTGAGCCATCCCCGCTACCGCGTCGAGGACGGCCAGCACTGCGTCGACATCCGGCTCAGCGCCGAGGCCCGGCTGTTCGACAATCGCGATCCGGCGCCGTTCCGCGAGCGCGATCTCGATCCGGCGCTGATCGCCTACCTGATCGACGCCGCCGAGGATCTGGCGCCATACGGGACGTTCCGGCTGGTGTTCTGGTTCCCCCAGCCAACGGCCGCGGACGATCTCACCCAGGCGGTGCGCGGCCACTTCGAGTACGAGCAGGCCCGGCTGCTCCGCGATCGCCGGCGGCAGCGCCGCACCGGGCAGGTCATGCTGTTGATCGCGCTCGCGCTGCTGGTCGGGCTGCAGGCGCTGGCCCAGGGCGTGGCCCGCCTGCCCGGCGGCAGCGTGCGCGACGCCTTCAAGGAGGGGCTGGTGATCTTCAGCTGGGTGGTGCTGTGGCGCCCGGTCGAGGTCCTGTTCTACGACTGGCTGCCGGCGCGCCGCCAGCGCCGGCTGCTGCAGCGGCTGCTCGACGCGCCGATCGACGTCCGCCGCGACGCCACGAGCTGACCGAGGCGAGCGGATCCGCCCGCCGCCCACGCGCGCGCCCCGGTCACCCGTCGGAACCCGCGAAATCACGCGCGCCCCGGCCGGCACGCAACCTGCTCTACATCCGGGCATGAGCACCACCACCATCCTCATCATCGTCCTCCTCGTCCTCCTGCTCGGCGGTGGCGGCCTCTGGTACCGCCGCTAGCCGGCGACCGCGCCGTTCCACGCCGCGCCGGTTGGCGTTAGGCTCGGCGCGTTGGCCGATCCCGATCCGCTGCGGGCCTCGATCGCCGCCGAGCTCGGCTCGATGGCCGAGCTGGCGCGCGCGGTAGCGTCGCCCGACCTGGTCACGCTGCCGCCCGGCGTGGTCGTCGGCGATCACTTCGTCGTCGAGGGCGTGCTCGGGCGCGGCGGCATGGGCGTGGTCTACCGGGCGCGCGATCGCCGACTCGAGCGCTGGGTGGCGCTCAAGCTCGACCTGCGCGGCGCCGACCTGGCCCGGGTCCAGCGCGAGGCCAGCGCCCTGGCCCGCCTCGCCCACCCCAACGTCGTGACGATCTACGAGATCGGCGAGCACGACGGCGCCGGCTTCGTCGCGATGGAGCTGTGCACGGGCGGCTCGGTGCGGACCTGGCTGGCGGCGGGGGGGCGCCCGTGGCGCGCGATCCTCGCCGTCTTCCTCGCCGCCGGGCGCGGCCTGGCCGCCGCCCACGCCGCCGGGCTGGTCCACCGCGACATCAAGCCCGACAACCTGTTGCTCGGCGACGACGGCCGCCCGCGGGTCGCCGACTTCGGCCTGGCCCGCGACGCCGCCGGCCTGACCACCGTCGGCGGCAGCGGCGCGACCACCGGCGCCGAGGTCGACACCGTCGCCGGCGGCGGCCCCGATCCAGCGCACGCGGTGACGATGCCGAGCCCGGCGCCCCGTTCGGGCAGCGATCGCCTGACCGAGACCGGCGCGATCGTCGGCACCCCGCGCTACATGGCGCCCGAGCAGTTCGCCGGCGGCGTGCTCGGCGCCGCGGTCGATCAGTTCGCGTTCGCGGTCGCCTTGTACGAGGCGATGGCCGGGGTCGATCCGTTCCCCGCCGCGCTCGATGGTCGGCTGGCCGCGATCGCCGCCGGCCGGATCACGCCGCCGCGCCGGCCGGTGCCGCGCCGGGTGCTGGCGCCGTTGACCCGGGCGATGGCGGCGACGCCGGCGGCGCGCTGGCCGTCGCTCGACGCGCTGCTGGCGGCGCTGACCGCGGCGGCCCGGCCGCGCTGGCCGTGGCTGCTCGCGATCGCCGGCGTCGGCGCGGCGATCGCCACCACCGTGATCGTGACCCAGGCGACCGCCCACCGCCGCCCGGCCGCGGCCGCGGTCACGGTCGCGGCGCCGTCACCGACGCCGTGCGATCGCCTCGCCGTCGACGTGAGCGATCGCTGGGGCCCCGGCCCGCGGGCCGCGTTCGTCGCCGGCAACCCGGCCGCCGGCCCGGCGGCGACGTTCGTCGCCGATCACCTCGACGTCCAGGCCCGCGACTGGCGGGCCGCGCGGCACCGGCTGTGCGTCGAGCTGCCGGACCAACCGGTCTGGTCGGCCCAGCTCGAGAGCGCCGGCCGGCGCTGCCTCGAGAACCGCCGGATCGAGCTCGAGCGGGCCGCCGCGCTGCGCGGCAAGACCGCCGGCGCGCTGACCGCGCTGGTCCTGGTCGGCGCGTCGCCGAGCTCGTGTGCCCAGCCGTCCGAGCTCGGCGTGCTCGAGCTCGAGCCGGGTCAGGCCGCGGCCGAGGCCGCCCTCCACCAGGTCGATCTCGCGATCGAGAGCGGTCGGTTCCGCGACGCGCTCGAGCGGGCGCGGCAGGCGGTCGCCGCGCTCGCCCCCGACGCCGGCCCGATGACCCGCGGCGTGGCCGAGTACGCGTTCGGGCGGGCCGCGATCGCCAGCGCCGATCTGGCCGGCGCCGAGCCCCACCTGCGAGCGGCGTTCCTCGCCCTGCGCTCGGCCAACTCGTCGCTGGCGTTCGCGGTCGCGACCAAGATGACCGAGGCGCTGTGCGAGAGCACCAAGGTGGCCCTGGCCCGCGAGTGGCTGGGCTACGCCCGCGCCGAGGCGTCGCGGCTCGAGCTCGCCACCAGCAACCGGGGGTTGCTCGAGCTGCTGGCGTCGCGGGTCGCCGAGATCGAGGGCGACGTCGCCGGCGCGTTGACCGCGACCGAGCGCGGCCTGGCGATCGCCGACGCGTGCGCCGAGCCGGCTTGCCGCCTGGCCGGCCTCGAGCTGCGCTCGGCCCAGGCGATCTACCTGGCGTCGGCCGGCAAGACCGAGGCGTCGCTGACGGTCGCGCGCCAGGTGGTGGCCGAGCGCGGCCAGCTGTACGGCGAGGGCGCCGGCGAGCTGATCACCGATCTGTTCAACGTCGGCCTGGCCGAGCTCGACCTCGGCCAGCTCGACGCCGGCCTGGCGTCGCTGGCGCGGGCGCGGGCGATCGCCGAGGCCCACCTGGCGCCCGACACCCCGCTGTACGCGATCGCGATCTGGAACCACGCGCTGGCGATCGGCCGCCGCGATCCGCGGGCGGCGCGGCCGGTGTTCGACCAGGCGCTGGCGATCATCGAGAAGCTCGAGGGCCCCGACTCGGCCGACGCCCGCGAGCTGCGCGCCGATCGCGCGAGGTGGAGCCGGGTGCGGTAGGCTGGCGCGCGATGGCCGACGGCGATCGTGACCGCACCGAGCAGGAGGTCCGCGCCGCCTGCGATCGCGGCGACCACCCCGCCGCCGCGGCGCTGGTGGTGCGCGGTTTCGGCGTCGAGGTCGGCGCCTACCTGGGCTCGATCGTGCGCAGCGGCGCCGACGACGTCGCCGAGACCTTCTCGCTGTGGTGCGAGGACGTCCTCCGCGGCCTGCCCGGCTTCCGCTTCGGCTCGTCGGTGCGGACCTGGGTCTACACCCTGGCCCGCCACGCCGCCGCCCGGCGGGCCCGCAACGACGGTCGCCGCGGCCGCCGCTTCCAGCTCCCCGGCGAGCTCGACGACGTCGTCGCCCAGGTCCGCACCGCGACCGTCGAGTACCTGCGGACCGCGGTCAAGGATCGGCTGGCCGCCGCCCGCGCCGCCCTGGCCGACGACGATCGCGAGCTGCTCTACCTGCGGGTCGATCGCCAGCTCCCGTGGCGCGAGATCGCGGTGATCATGAGCGACGAGGGCGCCGACCCCGGCGACGAGGCGGTGCGCAAGCTCGACCAGGCCCTGCGCAAGCGGTTCGAGGCGGTCAAGCGCCGGCTCAAGGCCGCGCTGGCGGCCTGCTGACCGAGGCCGGGGCCGGGGCGCGCGGGCCGAGCTCGCCGCGCAGGTACGCGGCCCACGGCGCGAGCTCGAGGTAGAACGGGTCGTACGGGCGCGCCGGCGGCGGGTCGACGCCGAACGTGAGCGGGCCGCGCGCGGTCCGCCGGAAGGTGCCGAACAGCCGGTCCCAGACGGTGAGCACGGCGCCGTAGTTGCAGCTCGCCTCGTCGAGGCGATCGATGTGGTGTACGCGGTGGTTGGCCGGCGTGACCATGATCGCGTCGATGATCCCGAGGCGGGGGACATGGCCACAGTGGGCGACGAAGTTGTAGCCGCTGGCCGCCCAGTGCATCGTCGTGATCGAGAACGGATCGAAGCCGAGCGCGGCGAGCGGCAGCATGAAGACCCAGTCGATGCCGCCGCCGACCCACGAGTTGCGCATGGCGGTGCCGAGGTTGAGCCGCGCCGAGCTGTGGTGGACGTGGTGCGACGCCCACAGCAACGGCACCTGGTGGCTGGCGCGATGTGACTAGTAGAAGATGAAGTCGCGGGCGAAGAACAGCGCGACCCACGACCAGGCCGAGCTCATGTCGAAGCGCAGCGGCGTCGTCGACCAGACCGCGCCGTAGGGCGCCGTCGTGATCAGGCTCCAGCCCGCGGTGCACACCATGAAACCGGCGCCGATCGCCAGGTTGGTCCGCACCTCCCTCGCGTCCCAGTTGTGGCGGCGCACGCGGTCGACGATCAACTCGGCGACGAAGGCGATCGCCATCACCGCTGCCGCGACGATGATGACGAGCTCGCGCGTCACGCCGCCACCGCCCACCCGCGCCGATGAGGCTGCCGCATCGAGGGCGACACCAGCACACGCCGCGCCAGCGCGGGGTCGACGCGATAACAGGACCTTGGCCGCCGAGGCGCGCCGCGACTGTCGAACCTTCGCCAGGGCGACCGATCTCCGACGCCGGTCGCACCGACCACGTCCGACATTTTTGTTGCCAGCTCCAATTTTGGTGTTATCTGTATTTTGTGACCGAGAGTCGCCGCGAACGGAAGCACGCCCAGACCCGCCTCGAGCTGCTGTGGGCGCTGCGCGACCGGCTCGCCGACCGTCCGCTCGAGGACATCGGGGTCCGCGAGCTGGCCGACGCCGCCGACGTGTCGGAGGCGACCTTCTACAACTACTTCCCGACCAAGGCCGACCTCGCCCTGTACTTCGTGCAGGTGTGGTCGGTCGACGTCGGCTGGCACGCCGCGCAGGCCCGATCGGGCGGGCCGCGCGCCGCGATCACCGCGATCTTCGACGCCACCGCCGAGCAGATCGCGCGCGCCCCCCGGGTCATGGGCGAGATCATCGCCGTCCAGGGCCGGCTCGACGCGACCCCGACGATCACGCCGATGTCGGCGCTCGAGAAGCGGCTGGCGTTCCCCGACCGCGTCGGCGTCGACGTCATCGACGCCATCGGCCTCGACGGCCTGCTGCGGCCGCTCATCGCCGCGGCCCGCGCCCGCCGCGAGCTGCCCGCCGCCGTCGACGGCGACGCCGCGTTGCTCGCGCTGGTGTCGGTGTTCTTCGGCGTGCCGCTCATCCTCGCCCGGCGAGCGCCGGCGATGGTCGCCGCCGCCTACCGCGCCCAGCTCGCGATCACCTGGGCCGGGCTCGCGGCCACCGCGCGAAAGGCACGATCATGACCAGCTCCGCCTCGTCGGTCCCCGCCGGTGTCGGCGCCTCGCTCTCGACCCGCGCCCTGCTCGGGCTCGGCGCGGCGCTGACCGCGATCGCCGCCTACCGCTGGGGCGTCAGCCTGGCCGCGTGGATCGCGCCGGCGCCGTTCTTGCTGGTGATGCGCCGCGCCGACGGCTGGCGGGCGCGGCTGGTGGTGCTGGCGGTGGTCGCGGTCGCGTCGATCGTCTCGGTCGGCAAGATCATCACCGCGCCGCTGCCGTGGGCGCTGGCGATCCCGTTCGCGCTGCCGTCGGCGGTGGCGATGTGGCTGGTGCTGGTCGCCACCGAGGCGCTGCGGCGGCGGGCCGGCGAGCGCGCCGGGGTCGCCGCGTTCGTCGCGCTGTCGACGCTGGGCGACTGGCTGTCGGCGTCGTACTCGCCGCTCGGCATCTGGGGCACCGCGGCGTCGACCCAGCCCGACAACTTGCCGCTCTTGCAGCTCGCCGCGCTCGGCGGGGTGGCCGCGATCGCGGCGGTGGTCGCGCTGGCGCCGGCGGTGGTCGCGATGCTGCTCGGCGCGCCGGTCACCCGCGGGCGGCTACGGCTGGCGCTGGCCGCCGCCGCCGTCGTCGGCGCGGTCCACGCCTGGGGCGCGGTCCGGCTGTTCGCGAGCCAGCCCGGGCCGACCGTGCGGGTCGCGGCGGTGGTCACCGACGTCGGCCCCGGCGCCGACGGCCCGGGCGCGGCTGCGGCGATGGCCGCCAACGAGGACGTCCTGTTCGAGCGGACCCGCACGGCGGCCGCGCGCGGCGCCGAGCTGGTGGTGTGGAACGAGGCCGCGACCGTGGTGGCGCCGGCCGACGAGCCGCGGCTGATCGATCGCGGCCGCGCCGCCGCCCGCGCCCTCGGCGTCGAGCTGGTGATGGCCTACGCGGTGGTGGTGCGCGCGGCGCCGGTCCGCTACGACAACAAGTACGTCTGGTTCGCCGCCGACGGCGCGATCGTCGAGACCTACCGCAAGCACCACCCGGTGCCGGGCGAGCCGTCGCTGCGCGGCACCGCGCCGCTCATCGCCCACGATCACCCGTGGGGCCGGGCGGCGGGTGCGATCTGCTACGACTACGACTTCCCGGCGATGGCGCGGGCCCACGGCCGGCTGGGCGCCGGCCTGGTGGTGGTGCCGTCGTCGGACTGGCGCGGCATCGATCCCTTCCACACCCAGCTCGCCCGGATCGGCGCGATCAGCGGCGGCTTCTCGCTGGTGCGGCCGGTGCGCTGGGCGACGTCGGCCGCGTTCGACGCCTACGGCCGCACCCGCGCCACCATGGCCGCCTTCGAGGGCGACGAGCGGATCATGCTCGCGACCGTGCCGATCACGCCGGTGCCGACCCTCTACCGCCGGGTCGGCGACGCCCCGCTGGTGACGCTGGCGCTGGCGCTGCTCGCCCTGGTCGGCTGGCGGGCCCGCCCCGGCCGGGCGCGGCATGGTGGCGGCGCCCCGGCGTGAGGGTCAGGGCGCGCGCAGACGGGCGAGGTGGGCGTCGACCGGCCCGAGCTGCGACGGCGCCCCGCCGGCCGCGACCAGCACCGCCCGCTGGCGTTCGCGCAACGCTCGCGCGCGCTCGCGTTCACCGAGCCGCTCGGCGACCAGGGCGAGGTTGCCCAGGCTCAGCGCGAGCTGGGGGTGCCCGCCGGGATGGAGCGCCTCGTTGGTCGCGAGGTCGCGCTCGAAGAGCGCTCGCGCCTCGGCGTTCCGGCCGGCCGCGAGCCGTCGACCAGCGAGGCCGCGCAGCGCGCGCGACAGCCTGGCGTGCGCCGGGCCGGGGGCACCGGCGACGGGTGCGCCAACCAGCGCCTCCCACGCCCGCGCCGCGACGTCGTGGGCCCCCTCGAGGTCGGCGGCCTCGCCGAGATCGCTCCACGCGTCGAGCGTGTCGGGGTGCGTCGGTCCGCGCGCCGCCTGCAGCCATCGCACGCGGCCCTCGGCGAGGGCGAGCTGGTCGTCGACTCGATCACCGGCCCGCTGCGCGATCCGCACCAGCGCGTCCCACAGCCGACCGAGCGCGGGATCGGCGGCGTCGCGCGCGCGCTCGACGCGCTCGCGCACCGCGTCGAGGCCATCGAGTCCGGCGTCGCCCGGCTGGGCGAGCGCGCTCGCGATGGCGTGGTCGATGTCGTCGTCGGTCATGGTCCACCCGCTGGCTAGAGCATGCTCTTCTTCTGCGGCGGCCCCTCGGGGTACTCGAGATCCTTGTACGGGACGCCGTACTGCGCGG
>Ga0075163_10006719_pt1 | contig 15256 bp, 13 predicted proteins | sample JI1023141ADNA_FD_71478 | JGI IMG/M metagenome (GOLD analysis project Ga0075163, IMG submission 71478) | Wastewater effluent complex algal communities from Wisconsin, to seasonally profile nutrient transformation and Carbon sequestration -... | ecosystem: Engineered > WWTP > Effluent > Algae... | reverse complement strand
CATCTGCGGCGTTGCCGGAAGTCCTCAACAATACTCAGTATTGCCTGCGGTCCGGCGCCTTGCATCTGGCCCCATCGCGCTCGCCGAGTGCTCGGTCCGACTTTTTCATCAACCTGCTAGGGTCTCCACCTCTGGGTCCCAACCCGGCAGGTCACTCGTGCACAATCGGAATGGGCACCTTCACCAGCAGCCCCACCTCCCAGTGCGCGCCCTGGTCGGGCAGCCAGGTGGTGGCCACATAGGCCGACGGGATCACGAGGGAGAGGATGAACCGCGCGCGGGTGCCGTAGCTCTCCGTGGCCGTATCGTAGATCACTCCGGCATCCATCCCACCCAGGAGATAGCCACCCTCGAAGCCGGCAGACAGCCGAGTGGTGTCGCCCCCAAAGGCATGCAGGCCATCCACGTAGAGGCCATACCAGGTGGACTCCACGGTCAACCGCACCAGGCTGATTTCACCACCGAAGTTGACTTCAGTGTGGTCATCAAACCCGTAGCCCAGGTTCAAGCCGGGGGAGATGTAGGTGCCCGTGAAGTCCCACCCGCCGCTGGCCAGCGCCGCCGTGGGGAGGAGGAGGAGGCTCAAGAACCAGGATCGCATCAACGCTCCACAACGAGGCCAAGACAGTGTTCGTGCAGCGCTCACTGTGGGTGACCCAGGCCACTCGGCGACGCGCGGTGGATCGATATCAAGTGTCAGGCTGGCCCGCAACTGCACGGTTGCGCAGTCCCCTCGCCCCACCATCCCGCCCCGATCTCACCGAAAGTGCCCGAAACGCTTCGTGATCCGCTATGGACCACCTTCCAGGGCGCGACCCATCGCGCGTGTCGAGTGCGCCGTCCGCCCGGTCCAAACACCCGCTACTCCACCCGGATGGGCACCTTGAGCAGCACCCCCACCTCCCAATGGGCACCCTGCTCGGGCAGCCACGCGGTGCCCAGATAGACCGACTCCATGGCCAAGGAGAAGAGGAGGCGGCCCCGGGCGCCATAGGACGCGGTGGCCGCATCGTAGATCAGCCCGCCATCCACCCCGCCCAGGAAGTACCCGGCCTCCAGGCCCGCGCCCAGGCGCGCGCTGTCGGTGCCGCCGACCGACAGCGCATCCACGTAGAGCCCCAGCCAGGTGTGGTCCTCGGTCAGCAAGGCGAGGCTCACCTCGGCGCCCAGCAGCACGCCCGTTTGGGCGTCCAGCCCGGAGCCGATGTGAATGCCCGGGCCCAGGTAGGTGCCGGCCAGCCGGGCGTTCACGGTCGCCCAGGTGGGGGCGGGCAGGAGGAGGCAGAGGCCCATCAGGCGTGTGCGCATTTGGACTCCATCGTGTGCGTCCTCGTCCGAACCCAGCCGCCAGCGGGCGGGCCTGGATACCAGCGCACTGACGCCCCCACAATCCGGCCCGAACCATCCAACATTACAACGTCGAAGGTGCTCCCCGCGTATCTCAGAAAGGTCCTTGAAGATCGCGGACTTCGCCTGGACGCCACCCGAGGTGCAGGCGGTGGTATCATCGCCTCGACCCCCTTGCTCCGAGAGGCATCGATGCTGCGATTCGGCTGGCTCTGCGCGCTGTGCCTGCTGGCGTGCTCCGACCCCGCCTTCGACCCCGGCGATGGCGGAGGCCTGCGGCCCGACCGGGGCGTGGTCACTCCCGGCTTCGACGCCGCGCCCGAACCGGGCACCACGCCCAACTGCCGGCCCGCCCCCGAAGCCTGCGACGCGGTGGACAACGACTGCGACGGCCGGGTGGACGAGGTCGCCTGCTCGTGCGCCGGCTCCACCGCCTGCTTCGCGGGCCCCTTTGCCGCCCGCAACGTGGGGACCTGCACCGACGGGGTGCGGCACTGCGACGCCACCGGCGAGTCCTTCGGGCCGTGTGAGGGCAGCGTGGGCCCCACCGCGGAGACGTGCAACGGCCAGGACGATGACTGCGACGGCGTGGTGGACGAGCGCTGCGATGGCGGCGCGGGCGGTGGTGCGGGCGGCGCGGGCGCCGCGGGTGGTGCCGGCGGCGTGGGCGGCGGCGCAGGCCTGCCCGGCGAGCCCAACCAGGAGAGCTTTGTGGTGGGCGCCCAGCGCCTCAACCACCCGGTGGATTTTGTGATGGCGGTGGACAACTCCAGCAGCATGGATGACACCGTGGCCCAGGTGGAGGCCAACCTGGGCCAGCTCGCCGCGCGCCTCGTGCAGGCGGGCATCGACTACCATCTGGTGCTGGTCAGCCAGCGCGGCACCCGCGCCAACGACCCCGATGTCTGCATTCCGCCCCCCATGGCCGGCCCCAACTGCGCCGACACCGACCGCTTCATACACCTGGACGAAGAGGTGGACAGCAACGAGCCCCTGGAGGACATCCTCAAGTGCTGGGACACCTGCGGCCGCGGCATCGCCAGCTTCCTGCGCCCGGGCAGCCTGCTCCAGCTCGTGGTGGTCACCGACGACAACTCCGACATGTCCTGGCGGCGCTTCCACGCGCGGATGGGCGACCTGGATCGGCGCGACTTTGTGCTGCACGCCGTGGTGGGGTTGGCGGCCGGCGGCTGCGTGGCGGCGGTGGGTGAGGAGTACATCCGGGCCGCCGAGGAGACCGGGGGGGCGCGCCTCAACATCTGCCAGAACGACTGGGGCCAGGTCATCGACGTGCTGCTCGACGCCACCACCATCCAGCTCCAGCGGGCCTTCCGGCTCGCGGGCGACCCCGATCCGGACACCCTGCGGGTCTTCGTGGTGCAGCCCAACGGCGTCGAGGAGGAGCAGCTCAACAACTGGCACTACGACCCCGCCACCCGCGCCATCCTCTTTGACGAGGGCACCGGACCGGCGGCGGGCCAGACCGTGGTGGTCCGCTACATCAATCGCTAGCCTGATACAAACTCAATCATTTTAGATAGTTGAGATACAAAACCGCACGCTTGACTTGACGCCATCCAGAACGTCCGGTGGGCAGCCCAAAAGCCGGTCGCTTTTTTCTCAGGCCCCTGCCATCATCCCCGCCATGGCGTCCCCTTCCCCCTGGCCGGCCCGCCTGCTCGCACTGGGCAGCGGTGTGGGTCTGCTCGCCCTGGTGTGGGCCCAACGCGATGCCAGCGAGGCCCTGCCCCCGCCGGCCCCCCCGCCGGCTCTGCTCCAAGCTGCGCCGGCGTCCGCCGCACCCGCCACTGCGGTCGCGGAGGCCGCCGTGGAGCCTCACCTCGCCCTGGAGCGCCTCGCCGCCCGTGGCGGATCAGCCGAAGCCCTGCGGGCGGCCTGCACGGGTGTGCTCACCGATGACGCCTGCGCCGTGTTGGTGGCCCACCCCGATTGGGGGGTGGTGGCTGCACGCGCCGTGGGTGATGGGCTGGTGGTGCTCGGCGCCAGCGGCGCCCAGGTGGAAGCTGCGTGGGGCGCGCCGGTGCTCAAGCGCCCCGAGGGCGGCCGCGTCGCGTGGTGTTACGACGACACGTGCACCAGCGGGATGTACTTGTTGGATGACCGGGTGGTGGCCCTGATGGAGTAGGCGGGCCCAGGGGCTTCGCACAAAAACCGTGTGATTTCATCATTTTATCGCCAAAATCACACGTATCACCTTCAGATTTCGACCACCAACCAGGGCACAACGCTCAAGTCCAGCGCGGCCGGATCGGAGGCCGCTGCTTGTTGGGTCAGCGCGGTCAGCAGCAGCGCCAAGGCGGTGGGCTCACCATCGAGGCTCGCCCACCAGCGCTCGGCAGCGGCGCGGGCCTCGGGACGCAGCGCCCCCTCGGCAAACAGCGCACGGTGGGCGGCTTCCAGTTGGTCGGCCGGCAGGCCCCCAAAGCCCGAGAGCCCCACCAGGTGGCGCGCCAAACCCGTAGACAGGTAGGCGCCGATACCCACCTCCTCCGGTCGGTCGGTGGCCATCCGCGCCAGGGCCGCGAGCATGCGCGCCCAGGCGGCCACCTCACCCAGCCGCTTGGGCTCGATGACGCCCGCATCGTCGGGCGGACCCGGGTGGCGCACCAGCAGCGCCTCGGCCCAGAGCCGCCACGTCGGTGCATCCATCGCCCCCACCGCGTCGTCTCCGATGCGCAGCAGCCGCCGCACCTCGCGCCGCCGGAGCGGCTCGGCCGCCGCCATCATCCGCGCATACCCCGCGCGGAAGATGTAGGCCGGCCCGCGCTCGACCATCAGCTGCCCGTCTGCCCGCGCCGTCGCCCCGCCCAGGCCATCGAGGCCGAGGACGAGACCCGCCCGCAAGCGGCGGAGCGTGACCTTTTGTGCTTCCAGATCCCAGGCTTCCACGCGATCAGCCGACATCGCCATGTTGGCGGCGTAGCCGAGCTGCTGCTCCACGCGAAGCTGGGTGTCGCCCTCGAGCGTGCCCATGGCCGCCACCAGGCGCGCCTCGGGATCCACCACCCCCGCCAGCCAGTGCAGGGGCACCGAGCCCGGCTCCACCACCGTGTCGGGCGTCACCGCCGCGGGCGGCGGCGGCGCGTAGATGGCCAGCGCGTCGAAGGGGTCCACATAGCCGCGGTCGGCCATGCGACCCGAGCGCCAGCGCCAGGCTTCCTCCTGCAGGGTGCTGTCCAGCGCCGACTCAGCGCCCAGCAGCAGGTCCACGCAGTAGACGGGGTGCACCCGCATCAGCCAGTCCAGCAGGATCTTCACCGGCAGGTCGCGCTCCCCCGGGTCGGGGAACGAGATGCACATCCGACCGTCGGGGGTGAGCACATACTCCCCATCGGGCGGATCAAAATCATCAGGCTCTTCAATGACATAGGCGTGCACCGAGCGGCGCACGATCCAGGTGATGAACTCGTCGTCCAGCGCGAGCACGCTGCGGGCGAGCACATCGGCCCCGGCCTCCATCAGGGCCTGCAGCCAGGCGTCCACCCGCTCGAGCTGCAGCTCATCGCCCTGCCAGCTCTCCAGGTCCAGCAGCCCACGCACCTGCTCGGTGCTGGCCATGGCCAGCAGCTCAATGCTGTCCTCCAGCCCGATGCGCCGAATGGCGCGGTGGAGGTCCTCCACCGGCAACATCGGCACCAGGCGGGGGCCATCGGCGGGTGAGAGCATGCGGTCGAGCAGCTCGCGGCCCGAGCGCGCCGTGGTGAGCGTACGCTGCCACGCCTGAAAGTGGACCCGCTCGGTGGGCGCAGGGGAGCGCGCCCGGTCGGGCTGGGCGAGGGCCAGGTCCTGAGCCCGCCCGATGGCGAGCTCGCCCTGCGTCGGCGGCCGAAAGCGCTTCACGAGTGGGCGGACCGCACGCGACGCACCACCTCGATGGCGTGCGCCTTGAGCCACCGCACCCGCGCCGCCTGGACCTCGGGGGAGGCCTCACCGGCCTCGGGACGGGTCTCGTCCACCTGCTCCTCGCCCTCGATCCCGTCGCCATCGAGTCCATCGTCCTCGAGCTCGTCGTCGATTTCCCCTTCGAGATCGGGGCCTTCCGCTACAGGCACGGGCGTGGCCGCGGCCATCGTCGACGCCATTTGGGCGGCCATTGCGGCCGGCTCGGGGGGCACCACCTCCACCGCGAGGGCCGCCACCAGATCAGCGATCACGGCCTTGCGGCTGCGGAAGGCCAGCTTCTCCCAGCCATCGAGCAGGACGTTGCGCTTGTCGATGCCGAGCACGCGGCCCAGCACCACCTCCATGGGCTGGAGCTTCTCGGCCAGGGCCGGGTCACCCACCCAGCGCTCGCGGTCCAGCAGGCGGTCGCGCAGGCGCACGCCCTTGCCCCGCTTGCACTGCACCACCTCGTGGAGGCTCAGCCAGGTGCGGGCGAGGCCCATGCGCAGGCTCTCGGCGTGGCCCGCCGCCAGCTCCTCGTTGACGCCGCCGGTGATGAGCGCATGCTCACCCACCACGACATCGTAGAGGGCCACCTGCTCGGCCACGGGATCGGCCAGCGGATCGGAGGGCAAGTTGCCGTCAAACAGCTCGGCAAACGCCGCCTGCACGGGCTCGGCGGACCGGGCCGCCTCTCGCACCGAGGCCACCAGGCTGCCGGTGTGGAACGAGACCCACTGGTGCAGCGTGGTGAGGTTGCGGCGGCCGCGCTGGCGGGCCTCGTCGGCCTCCATGTGGCACTTCTTGTACTTCTTGCCGCTGCCGCAGTGGCAGACATCATTGCGGTTGAGCTTCACTGTGCCTCGTCAGAAGAGATAGGTCACGGCCAGGCCGACCCGCTTGAGGTCATCGCGCAGCTTCGCTTCGAGGGCAAGCTGCACCTGAGGGATGATGTCCACCCCCGCCACAAAGGCGCCCAGCAGGCCAAATTCGGTGTCGGTCATCTCGCGATCGATGTAGGTCACCGCCAACCCGAGGGTGGCGCTGATGAAAATCTCTCGATCATCGGTGATGCGGAAGTGGTGGGTGGCGGCCGCGGCGGGATCCACACCCAGCACAAAGGCCCCCTCGGACTTGAGCAGCGACGCGGTGCCCAGGGCCGCCACGGTCACGGCGCCGCCGGTGTCCTGCTGGCGCAGGAAGCGGAAGATGGCGCCACCTTCGATCTCGAAGCCCGTCTGCGACAGGTCGCCGCCCAGGCTGGCCACGCCGGCCCGCGCCGTGGCCTCCAGATCGGGCAGCAGGCCAAAGCGGCCCTTGCCGTAGAAGTTGAAGATCTCGTCGCCGGCTGCGACGCCCAGCCCGGCATCCACCTGACCGGGCTCAAGCGGGCGCGCCTGATCAAAGCCGAGGATGCCGATGGCAGCGGCGGGCGTGGCGGCGAGGAGCGATAAGATCAGCAGAAACGGGCGCATCGCGCCTCCGCGAGGGGGTCCAACGGGGGCGCGAACCTAGCAGGATGGCGGCGGAGGGGCAAGGTCGGCGGGTGGCTCGCCGGACGGTGCCGCGCGCAGCGCTCGCGGGTGGGCCTGGTCGTAGGTCTTCATGAGGGCCTCCACGCTCACGTGGGTGTAGCGCTGGGTGGTGGAGAGGCGCGCGTGGCCCAGCATTTCCTGGATGCTGCGCAGGTCGGCGCCCGAGCCCAGCATGTGGCTGGCGCAGGCGTGTCGCAGCCAGTGCGGGGTGGCCCCGGCCTCGGTGCAGGCAGGCCGCAAGCGCGCGACGAGGCGCTGAATTGCCCGTGAATTCAAGCGGTTGCCGCGGTCGCTCAAGAACAGTGCCGCGGGATCGGTGCCCGGCGGCACAAGGCCATTGCGGCGCAGCAGCCAGGTCTGCAGCGCGGTGCGCGCCGCCCGCCCCAGCGGCACGATGCGCGTCTTGCTGCCCTTGCCGGTGACCCGCACGGTGCCTTCGGCCAGGCTGACCGCTTGCCGATCCAGGCTCTCCACCTCGCCCACCCGCAGCCCGGAGCCGTACAGCAGCTCCAGCACAGCGCGATCGCGGGCGTCCCCCGCCTCGCTGCCCACGGGCGCCTCCACCAAGCGGGCGGCGTCGTCGGGCGACAAAAAGCGCGGCGCGCGCTTGGGCTGCTTGGGCGTGCGCACCCCCCGGGTGGGGTCGGCGTCCAGCGTGCCGCGCCGCACCAGGAAGCGGTAGCAGCTGCGCACCGCCGCCAGCTTGCGGGCGATGGTGGGGGCCAGCAGCTTGCGGCGATAGAGGTCGAGCAGCCACGCCCGCACCAGGGGGCGGTCCACGGTCAGCGCGTCAAAGGCGCCCTTGCGACCGATGGCAAACTCAGCGAAGTCATCGAGATCACGGGCATATCCGGTCACGGTGCGCGGGCTGAGGCGCCGCTCGGTGGCCAGGTGCTCGCGGAATTCGGGGCGGGGATCCATGGGGCGAGGGTAGCCGGCGGGCGCGGTGCCAGCCAGTTTTCAGTGGGGCCGATCCCCGGCTGCTACCCCAGGCGCGGGGCCCACTCGCCCCACCACGCGGCCATGTCGGCGGTGGCCCGCTTGGCCAGGCGCACCTTCTTGTCGCCCTTGCCCTCCCCCCGGCGGTTCTCGATGGCGGAGAAGAGCGACCAGTTGAGGTTGCTGGGGGCGTAAGCGCTGTGGATGCCCTCGGCCCGCAGGTGGCGGCGCAGGGCGCCAAAGGCCGTGGTGGACGGCGGCACCGGCGCCTCCAGACCGCGCAGCCGCGCGATGATGTGCCAGGCCATCAGCAGCCCGCAGGCGGTGGACTCCACATAGCCCTCCACCCCGGTGATCTGCCCCGCAAAGTAGAGGTCGGGGTCGTCGTGCCAGTGCAGCGCGTCGCTGAGCAGGCTGGGCGCATGCAGGTAGGTATTGCGGTGCACGCTGCCAAACCGCAGGAACTCCGCCTGGGCCAGCGCCGGAATCATCTGGAAAATGCGCTTTTGTTCCGGGTACTTGAGGCGCGTCTGGAAGCCCACGAGGTTCCACGCCGTGGCCTCCTGGTTCTCCATCCGCAGCTGCACCACGGCAAAGGGTCGCTGGCCGGTGCGCGGGTCAGTGAGGCCCACTGGCTTGAGCGGACCAAAGGCCAGCGTGAGCGGGCCCCGCTCCACCATCACCTCGATGGGCAGGCAGCCTTCGAAGTACTTCGCCTCCTCAAAGGCCCGGGGCACCACCTTCTCGCCCGCGTTCACCGCCTCCACGAAGGCGTAGTACTCCGCCTCGCTCATGGGCAGGTTGGCGTAGTCGGCCCCCTCGCCCTTGTCGTAGCGGCTCTGCCGCCAGGCGATGTCCCAGTCGATGCTGTCGTTGTCGATGATGGGCGCGATGGCGTCATAAAAGTACAAGCTGTCGCGCCCGGCACGGCGCGCGATGTCCGCCGCCAGCCCGGGATCGGTGAGCGGACCCGTGGCGATCACGGTCAGGCCGCTGGGGATGGCCTCCACCACCCCGCGCACCACCTCGATGAGGGGCTCCGCCGCGATGAAGCCCGTGACCAGCTCGGCAAAGCGGTCGCGATCCACCGCCAGTGCATCGCCCGCGGGCACCGCGGTGGCGTGGGCGGCCTGCATGATGCGGCTGCCTGTCTGGGTCATCTCCTGCTTCAGCAGGCCGATGGCGTTGCTGACATTGGCGCTGCGAAAGCTGTTGCTGCAGACCAATTCCGCAAGAAAGTCGGTCACTTGAGCCGGCGTGCGCCGCTCGGGCTTCATCTCGAACAAGCGCACCGGGATGCCCCGCGCCGCCAACTGCAGCGCCACTTCGCAGCCCGCCAGGCCAGCCCCCACCACGTTCACCGGATCCATCAGTCCTCCTCAGGCACTGCCCGGGCGTAGCGACCGCCAGGGGCCGCCCGCAACCATCCACTCAGCTCAAGCTCGGTGGCCAACGCCAGGGCCTCGGGGGCGCTCAGTCCGGCGTCTGCGGCCAGCTCTGCCAGGACACGCGGCTCCGCGCCCGCGGCCTGCCACAGCGCCTCGCCGAACGGGGGGGGCGACGCCGCGCTGGGTCGTGGCGCCTTTGCCGCCGCCGCCGGACGCGCCCCGCCCACCTGCCAGGCGTCCACCGCCGTCAGCAGCCGGGCGCCCTCCCCCACCAACAGGTGGCAGCCGGCATGCAGCGGGCTGTCCAGCGGCCCCGGCACGGCAAAAACGGGGATGCCCGCCGCCAGCGCGGCTCGCGCGGTGTAGAGCGTGCCGCTGCGCGCCCCCGCCTGCACCACCACCACCGCCCGCGCCAGCCCCGCGATCCACGGGTTGCGGCGCGGAAACGTCCACGGTGCCGCCCCCTGCCCACAGGGAAAGGGGCTGACCAGCGCGCCACCGGCCGTGAGGACCTGGTGGAAGAGGCCGCGATGGGTGGCCGGCGCGAGCTTCTCCAACCCCGAGCCCAGCACGACCGTGGTATGCCCACCGGCTGCCAGTGCCGCGCGGTGGGCGGCCGCGTCGATGCCAAAGGCGCCACCGGAGATCACGGACAGCCCGCGCTGCACCGCGCTCTGGGCCACCCGGCCCGCCAGCTCCAGGCCGTAGGGATCGGCGGAGCGCGCCCCCACGATGGCCAGGCCGGGCGCGGTGGGCAACGTGCCCAGCATGCGCAACCACCCGGAAGGTAAGGAGAACTCGGCTAGCGTGGAGGCATCAAGCGCCACAGCACCGAGCCGAGCAAGCGCCGCCTGATCGGCGGCGTCCGGGGGGGACGCGCTCAAGACCCGGGGATCAGTAGTGACGCTGCATCACCACCCGGTCACCCTTGCGGATCTCCAGGGCGGAGCGGGTAATCAGGGCGGTGCTGTTGCGGTCGCGGGCCTCAAGCACGAGGACCTCGCCGATCTGCTCCCAGGGCAGCTTGCGATCCTGCTCGCGGGTGAGCTCGAGGAAGCCGTCGCCCCGGCGCATCACGAAGAAGCGGTTGCCCACCTGGACGCCATCCTTGGCGCCCCGGTCGAGGAAGACCGTGTGGAACTGGCCCAGCTCGTCGAGCTCCCACATCGAGTCCACCACGGTGCCCGTGAGGTCGATGAGGTTCTGCTTGGGCGAGACCACGTGGTAGTGGTCCAGCTCGGGCACCACAAACATGCCGCGCTCGATCTCGTTGAAGGAGCGGTCGATGACGGCGGTGGCCACTTCCTGGTCGATGGCGGTGATCTCCACCACGCCGTGCACTTGCACCTTGCGGCCGATGATCTCGTCCGTCTCGGGGTGCAGCACGTCGTTGACCACGCGGAAGACGCTCAGGCGATCGCCCACGCGGGCCTCGTCGAGCTTCTTGAGGCGCAGGTAGACGCGGTCATGCTCGGCCAAATAGCGCTTGGGTTCCGGGGAGTTGGCCACCGTCCCCACCAGCTCCAGCTTGCCCTCTTCGATGAAGCCCTCGTTGAGGCCCACCTGCATGGCCGACTGAGCGCCCACCGTGTAGCCGCCGGGGGCCGCCGGGACGGAGCCATCACCCAACCGCAGGCGCAGCACGTCGCCGGGGTAGATCCAGTGGGGGTTGGTGACGTGGGGGTTGAGGGCCCAGACGCTGGGCCACACCCGCGGCTCCCGGAAGAAGCGCTCGCAGATGTCCCAGAGGGTATCGCCGCGCTCGACGACGTACTCTTCGGGGACGTTTTCCCTGCCCCCCTCGACGATCACCGCGTTCTCGGCGTGGGCGGTTGCCCCGGCCAGCAGGGCGGCCATGATCCAGGAAACCCGCTTCATCCGTGCCTCCTTGCTGCCGGCGTCGATCGTTGCCGCTCGCTCACCGGACCCCCTTCATCACATGCTGCCGGGCTGGAGCCGGGCATCGGCCTTCCGGGCCGCCTCGGTCTGCGGATACATGGCACGCAGCCGGGCCAGCGTCTCGCGACCCTGGGCCGCCTGCCCCAACCGCGCCTGCGTCAGGCCGATCATCAACAGGGCGTCGGGCACCTTGTTGCCCGAGGGATAGTCGGTGACCACCCGCCGGAACGTCTCCAAGGCGGCCGCCGCCCGCCCCTCATCAAACTGAATTTGGCCGACCCAGAAGAGCGCGTTGTCGGCGTAGTCGTGGCGGCCATACCGGGCCACAAAATCGCGCAGCGCCGGCTCGGCCCGCCCCGAATCACCATCGCGGTAGAGCGCATAGGCCAGCTTGTAGGCGGCAATGGCCTCGTCGGCGCCGGGCGCGGCCGCCGGAGGAAGCGCTCGCGGCGCCCCATCCGCCAAGCGGCGTGGCGGCTGCACCGGCACCACCCCAATGTTGCCGGCCAGGGCTGCGTTCTCCGGTGGCTCCACCGGCTGCCGCGGGAGGCGGCGCTGGCCACCCCCGTCGGGCTCATAGCCGCCCCCACCGAGCGCATCGAGATCGGCCTGGGTGATGGTGACCGCCGGCCGCTCATCGGGCGGCGGGGCTTCGTCCACCGGCTCGGGCGCGGTCAACTCCACGGCGGGCGGCGGGGGGCGCAGGCGCACCACCGGCAGCTCGCGGGGCGGCGCTTGGAGCTGGACCGCCTCTTGGCGGTCTTCCAGCAGGGCGAGGCGATCTTTGAGTTGCTCGATGCGCTGTTCCTGGGCGGCAAAGGCCTCATCCAGGACGGTCATGCGTCGCTGCAGCGCGTCCGCCTGGGCGCGCTCAGCCGGCGCGCCACCGCAGGCGGCCAACAGGGGCATGATAAGGAGGACCGGAAGACGCGACATCGGGGCGATTGTCAGCGCAACCCCGCGCAGAGTCAACGGTTGTCCGCGCGCCCGCGCCGCAAGGTCGCGGCGTGCCTTCGACACGCACGGCCCCGCTGGCCTGGGTGGCGGCTCCAGGCGCCCAGATGAGGCGATCTGAGCGCGAATCGTAGGCGGGATTTCCGAGGGGTTTCAATGGGTTGCCCATGATGCCTGCATGCCCCCTTCCCGCGGTCGACGGGATCGGAGAGCTTGACCGCGCACGCACGGGGTCGGAGGCGCACGCATGAAGGTGGGGGGTTGGGGCCGCGGATGGGCGCTGCTGGCGCTGCTGGGCTGTGATGATGGGGGCACCCTGCCACCCACCGCCGATGGGGGGCCGCTGGATGGCGCGACCGCACCCGACGGCGGGCGCCCGGTGGATGCCGCGCCTGCCTCCGACGCGCGGGTGACGTCGGACGCTGCCCAGCCCACCGATGGCCAGGTGCCGGCAGACGCGCGGACTGCAGACGCCGTACCGCCCGGCGACGGCGGCCCCGGCGATGGGGGGCCCGGCGACGGGGGCCGACCCGACGCAGAAGCCCCCGACGCCACCTCACCCGACGCCGGGCCACCGCCCCGCCCCCTCATCCTCAACGAGGTGGACTGCACCGGCGAGCGCTGGTTTGAGCTGTACAACCCCAGCCCCGACGGCCGCGAGATCGCTGACTGGGTGGTGTCCTTCGGGGAGGGCGCCGCCGAGCGCCGGTGGACCATTCCGCTGGGGTACTTCATCGGCGCCGGGCGCCACCTCGCTTTCCCGGGCGCCCGCGAGATGGCCGAGCGCACCACCTTCGACCTGGCCTGCGGCGAGGTCATCCGCCTCTGGCAACCCGATGGCGTGCTGGCCGATGAGATCATCCCCCAGGGTGTGCGGCCCAATGGCACGTGGGGTCGTTTGCCCGACGGCGGCCCCTGGCAGGCCACCGGCTACACCCGCGCGGCCCCCAATGCCCCGCTGCCGTCGCCGGCGGAGGTCCTGTTCAACCCCGACCACATCCCCACCCTCGACGTGGCGATCTCCGCCGCCGATCGGGCCCGCCTGGACGCCGAGCCGCGCACCCCCGTGCCGGCGACGTTGACGTTCACCGCTCCCGATGAGGACGAGGCCGACGCCGCCGTGCCCATCCAGGTGGCCATCGGTGGGGCGGCTGGCGCATTCCGCAGCTTGAACGGAAAAGCCAGCTTTCTCATCGACTTCGAGGACGCGGGCGGCCTCTTTGGGGTCACCCAACTGGAGCTGGACGCCCGCACCGCGGACCGCGCGCTGCTCACGCGGTGGCTCACCCTGAACCTGTACCAACTGGCCGGCGTGCCCGCCCCCCGCGCGGGTTTGGCGTGGCTGCGCGTGGACCTGGGCGAGGGTCCCCGCGTCTTCGGCCTCTACCTCACGGTGGAGAGCTACGACGCCGCCACCATCGAGCGCGCGCTCGGCCCGACGGCCCAGCTCTTCCAGGTGGGCGGCGGCCTCGACTTCACCCGCGGCGTGGAGCACCAGGCGCGGGCGATCTACGGCGATGGCGCCGATCTCACCGCCTTTGAGCGGCTCGTTTCGCTCATCGGCCGCGTGCGGCCCGCCTCGCTCTATGCCCTCACCAGCGATCGCCTGGACTGGGCGGGGGCCATCGCCCTCCTGGCGGCTGAGGCCGTGGGCGGCATGCGCGATGGCTACCAGTTCGACCGCCTCGACTGGACGCTGCAGCTCGATCCCGCGGGCGTGGGCCACGTCCTGCCCGGGCGCAGCGAGCGCGCGCTGGCCGACGTGGGTTCTTTGCACCAGGGATCCAGCCTCCTGTTCGGTGCCTGCTTGCTGGATGCCGCCTGCGAGGCGCAATACGACCGCGCGATCGGCCGGGTCCTGGCCGCCACCGCCAGCCTGCCCGCGCGCTTGCGGGCGCTGAACACCCGCATCGCCCCCTGGGTGGAGCGCGATCCCCGCCGGCCCTACAGCGCGCGGGTGGTCAACGAGCAGCTCGGCCAAATGGCCACCGCTCTCGAAGACCGCCTGGCCGACGTGACCCGCCGCATGGCGTGCCGCCTGGGCGACAACGCCGATCCCGACCAGGATGGCTACCTCTGCGAGGACGACTGCGCCCCCAACAACCCCGCGCAGCACCCGGGCGTGCCCGATGTGTGCGGCGATGGCGTGGATCAGGACTGCTCGGGGGTGGCCGACGACGCCGTGGGCTGCCTCGATTGTGTGGAGGTCCGCCGCGGTCCCCGCCCCTATTTGATCTGCCGCACACCCCGGCCTTTTGCCCAAAGTCTCTTACAATGCGAGGCCTTCGGGGCCACCGCCGCGACGGTGGATGCGGAGGGCGAGGCCGTTTGGATGGACGCCGCCGTCACCCAGGCCGGGGCCGCCGCCTACTGGACGGGCCTCAACGACCGCTTCGCCACCGGCACCTTCACCTGGGCCTGGGATGGGCTGGAGCCGGCCGCGCCGCGCTGGGCCATGGACGAGCCGGTGGCCGCCGCGGGGGCCCGCTGTGCCCGCGCCGACGCCGCCGCCGGCACCTGGTCCACCGTGCCCTGTGAGCAGGCGCTGGCCATCGTGTGCGAGCCGCCCTGCCCGGTGGCCGAAGACCTCGACGGCGATGGTGCGACCGGCTGTGGCATCGACTGCAACGACGGCGATCCCGCGGTGCACCCCGGTGCCGATGAGCGGTGTGGCGATGGACGCGATCAGGACTGTGACGGCCTCATAGACGAAGGGTGTGGCGGATGAGCGCACGAACCTGGGTAGCAGGCGCCGTGTTGGCGCTCGCAGCCTGCGACAGCGGGGGCGAAGGCGGCACACAGAGCGCGCCCGATGGGGCCATGGCGGCCTTCGACGGCACCCGGCCCCCCGACGGCGGTCGACCTGACGCGGCGCAACCGCGCGTGGACATTGGGGTTTTTGTGCCCCCAGATGCGACGCCGCCCGATCCCGACGGGGGCCTGCCACCCGGCGACGCGGGCGCCCCCGACACGGCGCCGCCGCCCATGGATGCGGCGCTCCCCTTGCCCGCCGCCACCGCGATGCCCCTGCGGCGCCTCAGCCGCACCGAGCTCGCCCGCACGCTGCGCGACCTCTTGGGCCAGGATGGCGGGGCCCTCACCCTGCTGCCCCCCGACGTGGAATCGCTTGGATTTGACAACCAGGCCGAGTCCCAGGCGGTGCCCGATCTGTTGGCCGAGCGCTACTTAAGCCTCGCCGAAGCGGTGGTGGCCGCCCTCGATCTGGGGGCGCTCGCACCCTGCGGCCTGGACGAAGAGCCCAACGCCTGCGCCCGCACTTTCCTCGAGGAC
>Ga0075163_10006718_pt1 | contig 15258 bp, 5 predicted proteins | sample JI1023141ADNA_FD_71478 | JGI IMG/M metagenome (GOLD analysis project Ga0075163, IMG submission 71478) | Wastewater effluent complex algal communities from Wisconsin, to seasonally profile nutrient transformation and Carbon sequestration -... | ecosystem: Engineered > WWTP > Effluent > Algae... | reverse complement strand
TTGGCCAGAGGCGACGCCAACGGCGTCGAGCGCGCCAGAATCCTGTCACAGGCCAGCGCGATCCAGAAACAGATAGATCTCCTCAAGGGCCGTGTTGAAGCCCTGCGGCGTGCAGGGGGCGCTCTACCGCCGCATTGGAGCGACATGCTGCGCCAGTCCGAGGCTTTGGCTGGCCAATGGAAGGAGGCCTTTGGCGCCGAGGCATTGAGTGCAGACGCACAGCAGGTCAACGACGCAGGGTTGCGCGCAACGACCTCGATCGCCGGCCTGCATGACGAATGGCTTGGTCAGTTGCAGGGAGAACTGACGGCCCGCGAAAGCATGATCCGGCACGAGCAATGGAGGGCATTCGGTCTGGTCGCACTGGCCTTGTTCATGGTCTGGGGCCTGGGTTTGCTGTTCTATTGGAGCTTTCATGGTTCGGTGAAGGCCTTGACCCGGCGGCTCGAGCGATTCGCCGATGGCGATCTGTCCGAGGTCACTGAACTCCATGGGCGTGATGAACTGGCCAGCATGGGGTTGCTCGTCGAGCGCCTGGGCCAACGCATGTCGGCGATGGTGGCCGAGATCCGCACGAGCGCTGTCCGCGTCGAGGAAGCCGGGCGGGTGGTGGCGGACGAGGGCATGGCACTCTCGCGCCGTACGGATACGCAGGCCGTGAGCCTGCGCGAGTCGATCGACACGGTAGAGCAATTGAGCACTCGCGTGTCGTTGACTGCCGAGTCGCTGGAGGCTCTGGGCAAGATGACGAGCCTGCTGCACGAGCGCGCCCAGGAAGGGCGTGGCGCGATGGCCGCGACGCGAAACACGATGTCCACGCTGCAGGACAGCGCACGGCGCGTAGCTGAAATCAATGGCGTGATCGACGACATCGCCTTCCAGACCAATCTGGTGGCCCTGAATGCCTCGGTCGAGGCAGCCAGGGCGGGCGAGAGCGGGCGTGGCTTTGCCGTGGTCGCGGGGGAGATCCGGCAACTGGCCTTGCGATGCGTTGGGGCTGCCGCCGAGGTGCGTGACTTGATCGAGGCCACCAACGACCAGGTCGATGCGACGTCGCAGCAGATCGATCAGGTCGGCGCCTGCCTGGACATGGTCCTGACCGACGTCGACGACGTCTCGCAACGGCTGCAGGGTGTGGCAAGCGCCAGTGCGGATCAGAGTGTCGGCCTCAAGCAGGTGACGGCTGAGGTGACGGCCCTGCAGGGCATCACCCGGGAGAACGCGCTGGCCGTTGCCAAGGCAGAGGCGGCCTCGCAGGATCTGGTGGCCCAATCCGGCGCGCTGAAGGCGTCGGTCGAACTGATCCGCCTGCGCCAGGGCAGCGCCGATGAGGCCCGTCAAATGGTCGAACGCGCGCAGCAGCATGTGGCCGAGGTCGGATGGCGCGACGCTGTGCAGGCCTTCAACGACCCGCGAGGCGGGTTTGTCGACCGCGACCTCTACATCTTTGCCTTCGACGATTCGGGCCGGTACCTGGCACATGGCCTGGAGCCTGATTTGGTCGGCGTGGCCCTGCACGACACACCCGGCGTCCCCTTGCGGGTGGCCGAGGAGTTCATCGCTGCGGCACAGCAGGCGGTGACGACAGGCGGTGGCTGGATGGAGTACGAGTTCTTCAAGGCTGGCATGGCATCCAGCCTGCTCAAGACCGGCTACGTGGTCGGTCTGGGCGATGGGGCCTTCATGGGATGCAGCGTGGCACGCGCCGCGCCCGCCCAGGCCGAGACCGAACCGGCGCCCGACACAGAGCCGGGCATGTCAGCCGCCTTCGCGGAGTGCGCCGAAGCGGCCTGACCGGGTTCCCGGGCAGGCGCCTTTCAGGCCGCCGCAGCGCCCCCCATGCGCTGGCGCAACCCACCGACGGCCCGCAGCAGGCTGCGCCAGATGAAGCGCATCAGCAGGAGCGTCATGATCGCCTCCAGCAGCGTGACGACAAAGGCAGGCAGCGCGGTCCAGCGTTGCTCCCTCGTGTGGAACTTGGCGATGGCCCGGTCACGCGCGATTTCGATCGAGTCGTAGAAACTGGGGATCACCAGCAAGGTCAGGAACGTCGAGGTGATGGTTCCGCCGATGATGGCCACCGCCATCGGGCGGTAGAACTCGCCGCCTTCGCCCACGCCCACCGCGACCGGCATCATGCCGGCGATCAACGCGAACGTGGTCATCAGGATGGGGCGCAGGCGCTTCCGGCCAGCGGCCATCAAGGCGTCTTCGCGCTCCATGCCTTCGGCCTCCAGGGATCGGGCGGCATCCAGCAGCAGGATCGCGTTCTTGGCCACCAGACCCATCAGCATGATGACGCCGATGAAGCTCATCAGGTTCAGCGTGCCGCCGGTCAGCAGCAGTGCCAGCACCACCCCGATCAGCGACAGCGGCAGCGACAGCATCACCGCCAACGGTGCGCTGAACGAGCCGAACTGCATCACCAGGATGAGGTACATCAGTGCGATGCCCATCACCAGGGCGGTGGTCATCTCGCGAAACACCTCCTGCTGGTCACGCGAGGCACCGGCCAGTTCCAGCCCATAGCCGGCCGGGTAGGGCGTGGCCTTGGCGATCTTCATCGCGTCGGCGGTCACCTCGCCAGGCGAGCGGCCCTGCACGTTGGCCGAGACGGTGATCATGCGCTTGCCGTCGTTGTGCTGTATCTGGGAGGGCCCTTTGCCGAGGCTGACCGAGGCGATCTGCTCCAGCGGCACCATCGCGTTGCTGCCGCTCACTGCGATGGGCAGGCGCTCGATGTTGCTTGCGTCCACGCGGTCCTCCGGGGCCAAGCGCACGGCGACGTCGCGCGCCTCGCCGGAGGGATCGACCCAGTCGCCCACCTCCACGCCGGCGAAGGCGACGCGCAGGGCCTGCGCAGCGTCGTTCACCGAGATGCCCAGCGAGTTCGCCAGGCCGCGGTTCAACTCGATCTTCAGTTCATCTTGAGGGTCCTGCTCGGACAGCCCCACGTCCACCGCGCCGGGCACCCGCCGCAGCTTGGCCATGAAATCGTTGGTGATCTCCAGCAGGCGGCGCGAATCCTCGCCTGAGAAGCGGATCTGAACCGGTTTCTGGACACCGTTGTTCAGGTCATCCAGCACGGTGTACTCGGCGCCGACCAGGCGGCTGACCAGGGCCCTCAGGTCGGTCGAGATGGTGGCCGCCGAGCGCTGCCGCTCGGTGCTCTTGCCGATGTCCACGTAGATGCGGCCACCCGTGGCGTTGATGTAGCTGTTGGTGGCCTTGGTCTCGGGGATGGTGCGTGCCAGCGCGGCCGCACTTTCCATCTTCAGCCGTGAGTATTCCAGGCTGCTGGAAGAGGGCATGCGCACATCGATGGCCACCACGCCGGCGTCCGACGCCGGCAGGAAACTGGAGCCTCCGAACTTGACCTGCAGCGCCAACGCACCCACCAGGCTCAACACGGCGAAGACCGCCATCCAGCGCCGGTGGTGCAGCGCCCACGCGATGACACGGCCATAGCGGTCGGCCTGGTGGTCGAACCAGTCGTTGAAGCGGGCCAGCACCTTGGAAAGCCCCTTTTTGGGGGCATCGTGGTGGCCAGGCGGGTCGCCCCAGTAGGCCGACAGCATCGGATCGAGCGTGAACGAGATGAACAGGCTCACCATCACCGAGGCCACCACGGTCAGGCCGAAGGGCCGGAACCACTCACCCGAAACGCCGGGCATGAACGCCACCGGCACGAACACCGCCACGATGGAGAAGGTGGTGGCGGCCACGGCCAGCCCGATCTCGGCGGTGCCGTTCAGGGCGGCGGTGCGCCGGTCTTCGCCGGCCTGCATGTGGCGCACGATATTCTCGCGCACCACGATGGCGTCGTCGATCAGTACGCCGATGGCCAGCGACAGGCCCAGCAGGCTCATGAAGTTGAGGGTGAAACCGCACAGCCAGACGGCAATGAATGCGGCGATCACTGAAGTCGGCAGGCTGAGCGCGGTGATCAGCGTCGAGCGCCACGAGTTCAGGAAGATATAGACCACCAGGATCGTCAGCCCGGCGCCGAAGACGAGGGCGTGGATCACGTTGTCCAGGCTGTTCTGGGCATCCTCGCCGCCATCCTGGGTGACCTCCAGAGTGGTGCCGGCAGGCAAGTCCTTGGCAACCTCCTTGACGAGCTTGCGGACCTCGTTGGCCACACTCACCGTGCTGGCATCGCGGGTGCGGGTCACCGCGAGTCCCACATTCGGGTTGCCGCTGCGGACCGAAAACCCGCTCAGTTCCGCGAACCCGTCCTGCACGGAGGCCACCTGCCCCAGCCGCACGACCTCGTCTCCCTGGCGGCGGATGACGATCTGGTCGAACTCGGCGGGCGATTCGATGCGCCCGACCAAGCGGATGCTCTGGTCCTCGAGCCGGCCGCGCACCTTACCCACGGGCGCCGTGGCGTTCTGGTTGCGCAGCGCATTCACCACCTGGCTGACTGAGACGTTGTATTCACGAAGCTTCTCGGCGTGCAGCAGGACGCTCAGTTCCCGCCGCAGCGACCCGTTGACGTTCACCAGCGCCACACCGGGAATACCTCGGAACCGGTCGGCCAGTTCGTCCTCGGCAAGACGGGAAATCTCCGCATGGGACTGCGTCTTGGACGACAGCGCCAGTTGCATGATGGGCTGGGCGGCCGGGTCCACACGCTGCAGCACCGGTTCGCGGATCTCGGTGGGCAACTTGTAGCGCACCGTGCCAATGGCGTTGCGCACCTCCTCGGCCGCCTCGATCATGTTCTTGCTGAACTCGAAGAACAGCACCAGCGTCGCGCTGCCTTCTCGGGAGGTGGAACTGACCCGGTCCACACCGGAGATGCCTTGCAAGGCCTTCTCGATCCGGTTGACCAACTCGCGTTCCACGGTGTCCGGCGAAGCGCCCGGATAGGCGATGTTGACGACCAGCAGCGGCTGCTCGACATCCGGGATCTGGTTGACCCGCAGCTTTTGCAACGCCAGCAGGCCCAGGAACATCAGCGAGATGATGATGACGACCGTCGCCACCGGCCGCTTGATGCTGAAGTCAGAGAGGAACATGGCTTACTTCCCGGCAGAGGAGGGGGCTGGGGCCGGTGTGGCGCCGGATGCCGGGGCGGCCGCCTTGGGGGCCGCGCGCTCGGCCTTCTGGCCGTCCACCAGCGTGGAGCCCGGGTTGCGCAGGATCTGTTCGCCTTCGGCCAGACCCGCCAGCACGACATACTCGCCCCGCCGCATGTCTCGCTCGCCCAGTTGGACCTTGATCTTGTTGACTCTGTTGCCTGCCACCCGCCAGACAAAGGCAGCATCGCCTTCCTTGACGAGGGAAGCTTCTGGCAGCATCAGCGCACGCTGGACGCCTGACGCGATCTGCCCCTCGGCATACAACCCGGCGATCCGGGGCGCCTGCCCGGGTGGCAGGGCCACCAGCACCTCGACCTGGCGGGTGGCGGCGTTCGCAGCCGCATCCACACGCTTGACCGTACCAGTGAAGTCGGTCGCGCCGAAACCGTTCACCCGGAAGGCCACCGCCTGGCCGGTGCGGATCTCGTGCATGCGATCCGCCGAGACCAGCCCCTCGAAGCGCATGCTGGCAGGGTCGATCACCTTCAGCAACTCCTTGCCGATGGCGGCGGTGTCGCCGGCCGAGACCTTGCGGTCGCTGACCACGCCGTCGAACGGCGCCCGCACGGCGGTGCGCTGCATCTGTTGGCGGGCTGCAACCACCCGGGACCGGGCGGCCACCAGGTCACTTTGGGCATTGTTGCGCCGGATCTCCGAATCCTCCATCGCCTGCATCGAGCTCATGCCTTGCAGTTGCAGCGTTCTCAGGCGCTGAAACTGCCGTTCGGCCTGCTCGAAGCTCTGGCCGGACGCCCGTGCAGCTTCCTCCGCAGAGGCCAGGCTGTCGCGGATCGCCGTGTCGTCCAGGCGGACCAGCAAGTCGCCCTTGCGCACGGCCTCGCCGTTGTCCTTGGCCACCTGAAGCACCACGGCCGAGACCTCGGCGCGCAGATCGGCTCGCCGCTCGGGTTGGATCGAGCCGGTGATCACCGGGCCGAGGGCGTGGTCTCCTGCGGTGACGGTGCGCACATCCTCGGGAGCCAGAAGCAAAGTCGGGGCGGAGGCGGCCGGGTCGGGCTGGGCCGCGGCACCGGCCGGGGCCTCGGAGCCGCCCTTGCCGCAGGCGGCGAGCAGGCATGCCAGCACGACAACGGGCAGGCTGTGACGCAGGTCCATCGAAAATCCTCCTTGATTCCGGAATTGATTCTGGCAGCCGACTGGCGCCCAATATGCAAAGTGGCGCGAGCTTATCGTGAACCTCGGCATTGGCCCCAACAGATGCGACGAATCGCCACTTGACCGGCACGGCCGGCGGCTGGCAGGCGCGAAAGACCTCCGGCCGCCGGGCTGGCTGCGGCTCATCGCCCCGGAGTGCATTTCGTCGCCATCGGCAAACGCTTCGTCGCCAGCAGGGTGAAGGCCGCCAGCCGGCCTCCTACACTGCGTCCGCCTGAACCACAGGCCAACGGATTCCAGCAGGAGCACACATGAACAAGCGCAAGGTGATGATCGGGGGGGTGGCCATTGCCGTGGCCGTGGGCGCGGCGGTGGCCTTCGCGGTGGCCCGCAAGGGGCAGTCGCCACAGCCCGACACCACCAAGCCGGAGGACAAGGTGCTCGATTTCACCGCCAAGGAGGTGGTGAGCCCCAAGGCCCAGGCGCTGGCGGGCAGTGTGCAGTTTTCCGGGCCACTGGTCGCCCCCAACACCGCCATCGTTCGTGCCAAGGCGGCGGGCACGCTGCTGAATCTCGCGGTGGCCGAGGGCAGCCGGGTCTCGGCTGGCCAGAGGCTGGGCACGCTGGATCTGGCCGACCTGAGCGCCCGCCTGAACGAGCGCCAAGCCCAGGTCGAATCGGCCCGCGCCCAGATGGTGCAGGCCGACCGTACCCACGCGTCCAACCAGCGCCTGGCCGAGCAGCAGTTCATCTCGCCCAATGCCCTGGAGTCGTCCAAGGCGGCGCTGGACACGGCCCGGGCGAACCTGGCCGCGGCCCAGGCGCAGACCGAAACAGTGCGCATCAACCTGCGCGAAGCCGGGCTGGTGGCGCCCATCTCGGGCATCGTTGCCAAACGCCACGTTCTGCCGGGTGAGAAGGTCTCTACCGAGCAGCAGGTGGTGACCATCGTCGACCTGACCCGGCTGGAGATGGCGGGCAGCGTCGGCACGCACGAGGTGGGCATGCTGTCGCCAGGGATGCCCGTGACGGTGCAAGTCGAAGGTGTGCCGCAACCGGTGAGCGGCACGCTGGCCCGGATCGCGCCAGCCGCAGATCCAGGCACGCGGTCGATCGGCGTCGCCATCGCCATTGCCAACCCGAAGGAGGCGCTGCGCGCCGGCCAGTACGCTTCGGCGCAGGTGGTCTTGCAGGAGGACACACCGCGCATGACGCTGCCTTACTCGGCCATCGCCGCAGCCTCCGGCCAGGAGTATGTCTGGTTGATCAGCGAGGGCAAGCTGATCCGCCGCTCGGTGACCACCGGCCGGCGCGACGAGGCCCGTGGCCTGGTCGAAGTGAAGGACGGGCTCAAGCCTCAGGCCCAGGTGCTGGCGATGCGTTTTGACAATTTGCGCGAGGGCGCCTCGGCGCGAATCGTCGGTGCCGCGCCTGCCGCTGCCGCTTCGGCAGCATCCCCGACGTCATCGATCGCCAGCGTCGCCACCGCTTCGGCGAACTGAACGCTGCGAGCACCTGGAAAGTAGAGGTTCACCATGTGGATGACCCGTGTCGCCATCAACAACCCCGTCTTCGCCACCATGGTGATGGTCGCGCTGTGCGTGCTGGGCTTGTTTTCTTACAGCAAGCTGGGCGTCGAGCAGATGCCCGACATCTCGCTGCCGGGGGCCTGGATCGACGTGCGCTACCCCGGCGCCTCGCCCGAGGCGGTGGAGCGTGAAGTCGCCAAGCCACTCGAGGAGGCGATCAACACCATCGCCGGTGTGAACCGCGTGCAATCGCGCAGTTTCGAGGGCCGGGTTCAGGCCAGCGTCGAGTTCAGCCTGAGCACCGACATGAACCGCGCCATGCAGGATCTGCGCGACCGTGTGGCCGCCGCGCAGGCGGCCTTCCCGAAGGATGTGAAGGCCCCAACCGTGTCGCGCTTCCAGGCCGACAACGCCCAACCCGTGGTGGTGATGGCGCTGATGAGCAAGAACCGCTCGGCGCGTGAACTCTCCACCCTGGGTGAATTGACAATCGCCAAGAGGCTGGCCCGAGTCGAGGGCGTGGCCAAGGTGGATGTGGGCGGCCTCGTCTCGCGCGAGGTGCGCATCGACCTCGACCCGCTGCGCCTGCGCGCCTACAACGTCACACCGGCCGAGATCTCGGCGGCGCTGGCGGCGGCCAACACCGACCAGCCGGTGGGCCTGGTGTCCGACAAGGTGTCGGATGCGATCCTGCGCGTCGAGGGCCGCGTGAAGGACCCGAAGCAGTTCGCCAACATCGTGGTCGCCCGGCGCGGCAACCTGGTGCTGACGTTGAACGACCTGGGAACGCTGGTCGAGCGCGAACGCGAGCCTGACTCGATCGCCCGCACCAACGGCGCTCCGGCCATCACTTTCAATGTCTTCAAGCAGCAGGATGCCAACATCGTGGCCACCGGCGACGCGGTGAAGGAGGCGATGGAGGAGTTGCGCAAGACCCTGCCGGCCGACATCGAGCTGAACCTGATCTACGCCTCGAGCGACTTCGTCAAGGGTTCGCTGGACGGTCTTCGCCACACCCTGATCGAAGGCGCGCTGCTGACGGTGGCCATCGTGTTCCTGTTCCTGCACAGCTGGCGCTCGACCATCATCACCGGTCTCACGCTGCCGATCGCGGTGATCTCCAGCTTCATCGCTGTCTACGCCTTCGGCTTCACGCTGAACTTCATGACGATGATGGCGCTCAGCCTGTGCATCGGGTTGCTGATCGACGATGCCATCGTGGTGCGCGAGAACATCGTGCGCCATGTCGGGATGGGCAAGGACCATCACCGGGCGGCTGAAGAAGGCACCAACGAGATCGGCCTGGCGGTGATGGCGACCACCTTCGCGATCTGCGCGGTGTTCGTCCCGGTGGCCTTCATGGGCGGCATCATCGGCAAGTTCTTCTACCCGTTCGGGATCACCGTCGCGGTGGCGGTGATCGTCAGCCTGTTCGTCAGCTTCACGCTGGACCCGATGCTGTCCAGCATCTGGAAGGATCCGCCCAGCGCCCACCTGCGCAAGGTGCCGGTAGTCGGCTGGTTGATCGGCGCCACCGACCGGGGCATGGATTGGTTGCACGGCACCTATGAGCGCCTGATCCGCTGGGCCTTCTCTGGCCGCCGGTACCGGGTTTTCGTGCCGCCAGTGCCGGCCTACGGCCACCCGTTCGACGCCGAGGGCCGGCGTGACAAGAGTCAGCCGCGGCGCCTTCGCTTGGTGACGCTGACTCCGCGCGGCGTGGTGGTCTGGGGTGGCTTCTTGAGCTTCGTTGCGGCGCTGGCCTTGTCGACCGTGGTTGGCAGCGAATTCGTGCCGCAGACCGACCAGGGCTTCACGCAGCTGAACCTGCGCTTTCCTGTGGCATCCAGCCTGGAACGCGGGAACGACAAGGTCTTGCAGGTCGAGGCGATTCTTGCCGGCTACAAGGAAATCAAGACAGTGCAGACGGTGGTCGGCAGCACCGGCGAGGGCCTGGCCACGGGCCGCAACCAGGCCTCGCTGAACATCGCGCTGGTCGACCGTGACCAGCGCCAGCGCAGCCAGAAGGAGATCGAGGATGCGATCCGCGCCGACATCGCCAATATCCCCGGCCTGGAGGCCAGCGTGGGCTTCGACCGGCCGATCTGGATCACGATCCTGGGTTCCGACGGCGAGCAGTTGACCAAGGTCTCGAAGGATTTTGCCGAGAAGCTGAAGACCATCAAGGGGGTTGTCGACGTCGACACCACCGTCAAGCCCGGCCTGCCGGCCTATGCGGTGCGCCTGAAGGATTCGGCCATCCGCGAACTGGGCCTCAGCGGCCCACAGGTGGCCTCGTCATTGCGAGCCTACGTGAACGGCGACACGGCCACTTACTGGACCACTCCGGACGGCAACCAGGTCGAGGTGCTGCTGCGCCTGCCGCAGGGCCAGCGCGAACGGATCGACCAGATGAGCAAGCTTCCTGTGGCCTTTGCCAAGGACGGCTCGCCGATCGCGCTCGACCAGGTGGCGACCATCGAGCAGGTGTTCAGCCCCGAGGTGATCCGCCGCCAGAACCTGCAGCGACGCGAGGCGGTCTACGCCGGCGTCGAGGGTCGGCCATCGGGTGATGTCAACGACGAGGTGCAGAAGCTCATCAAGGAAACCCGCCTGCCGCCTGGCGTGAGCTTCATGGTCGACGGCGCGGGGCGCGACCAGGCCGAGGCGTTCAAGGGCCTGATCAGTGCCATGGGCCTGGCCGTGATCTTCATCTACATCGTGCTGGCCAGTCAGTTTGGCAGCTTCTTGCAGCCGATCGCGATCATGGTGTCGTTGCCGCTGGCTCTGATCGGTGTGATGCTGGCGCTGCTGCTGTGGCGTTCGACACTGAACGTGTTCTCGATGATCGGCCTGGTGATGCTGATGGGCTTGGTGACCAAGAATGCGATCCTGCTGGTGGATTTCGCCAACCACGCTCGCAAGGCCGGGGCGACGGTCCGCGATGCTCTGCTGCAGGCTGGCCAGATCCGGATGCGGCCAATCATGATGACCACTGCGGCCATGGTGTTCGGCATGCTGCCGATGGCCATCGCGCTGAACCAAGGCGGCGAAATCCAGGCGCCGATGGGACGGGCCATCATCGGTGGTGTGATCACCTCGACGATGTTGACCCTGGTAGTGGTCCCGGTGATCTACAGCTATCTGGACAATCTGGCGTCCTGGGCATCACGGCGCTTCGGGCGCGGCCATGAGGCCGCCGCGGTGCCGTCGCATGGTCCGCAGGGGGCTCCCGCCGATAAGTGACGGGGCCTCAGCTGCCCAAGGCCGAGGTGATCTGGCCGGTCGACGCGTAGATGCCGCAACCCACGAGCAGCTTGTCGTCGATCGCGACGACATAACTGGCCTTGGGCTGAACCTTGCCGGTCTGCTGGTTGATGATGCTGTATTCGACCCAGTGGCTCCGGGTGGTCGCTTCCCACGATTCGCGGGCAAAGCGGTCACCGTCGATCCCGGGCACGTCATGCACCAGCTTGCCTTCCATGGCCGGCTTGGCGCCGTGCACGTGGTAGCGGCCGTCCCGGTCGGTGACGAAGACATAGAGATCGCGGTCGAGGAAGCCGCTGCCGGCCCGGCGGAATTCCGCTGCTGCAGCGCTCAGACCGCGCTCCCGGATCAGGTCCACCGCGCGGTCGACCAGGGCGCGCGCTTCGTCTGCGCTGCCTTGGCGCAGCCGGATCGCGGCCACCGCGTCACTCAGCAGTGCTGCCCGGTTCACCAATTCGCCAGATGCCCGCGACGATTCGTCCACCATGCGGGCGTTCTGCTGAGTGATCTCGTCGAGGTTGCCGACACTGCGTGACACCTCCTGCAGGCTGGCGCTCTGCTGAGCGCTGGCCTGGGCGATGCTCCGCAGCCGGTCGGAGACATCGCGCACCCCGGCGACCACGGCGTCGAGCGCGCCGTTGGTGCGCTGGATGCGGGTCACCGACTGCCCCACCTGTTCGGTGGACTTGCCGATCAGCTGTCGGATCTCCGACGCTGCAGCGGAACTGCGTTGGGCAAGTTGACGCACCTCGGTGGCCACGACCGCGAAGCCGCGGCCCGACTCACCGGCGCGCGCCGCCTCGACTGCAGCGTTGAGTGCCAGGATGTTGGTCTGGAAGGCTATGCCATCGATCACGCCAATGATCTCGCCCACGCGGCGCGAGCTGTCTTCCAGTGTTGTCATCGACGACACGGTCTCCCGCATGGCCGCGCCGCCGGCTTCGGCCTGCTGGCGCAGTTGCACCGTGATCTGGTCGAGCTGGCTGGCGGCGCCAGCGTTGGTCGATACAGCGGAACTCAGCTGGCCCACGGTGGCCACCGTCTCCTGGAGGTTCTGCGCCTGGGCCTCCGTACGCTGCGACAAGGCATCGCCACTGATCGCCAATTGCTGCCCGGACAACCCGACCCGCACCGCGCTGCTCCGGATCTCGGCCACCATGATCGACAGGCGCTCGCTCATGCGCTCGACGACGTTGCCAATGTCGGCCAGTTCGTCTCGGCCCTGGACCTGCACCTTGTGGGCCAGGTCGCCTTCGGCCACTGCGGTCACGCCACGCTTGAGCACCTTGAGGGCGCCGCTGAAGCTGGCGTAGAACGCCACACCAAGATAGACCATGAGCAGAATTCCTGAGCACGACACCCCCACCTGCACCCACAGGTGTTTGCTCAGGCGGTCGAGACGGGCCTCCAGTTCGTCAAGCAACCGGTCGTTGACCTCGCGCCGGAACGCCATCAGCGCGTTGATTGCCTCGGTGCCTTGATTGAAGTAGGGCGCTGCTTCGCCCTCGATCGCTTCGGCCGTGAAGATCTTTCGAATCTGGCCTTCGTAGGCTGTCGTGGCCGCCCGTGCCTGTGCCCAGGCCGCGGGGACCTTGCCGCCTGCACGCTGGAGCGCGTCGACCCGGAAGGCGACGTCGATCAGGGAAATGCGCATCGAATCGGCACGGCCGACCAGGGTGGCGCGCTCGGCGTTGTTGGCATCACCGCGGGCGAGCACGGCGGCCCCCTGCCCACGGGCCTGTGCCATGGTTTCTGACCACGGAATGACCCGCTCGACCACCAGATCCATCAAGAAGAAGCTGGCTGCCTCAGGATCCAGCAGCAGGCCCGAGCGCTCACCCACCAGCAGCACGAGTTGCGCCAACTTCTCGACCTGCTGGCTGTGCTCTGCGAATGCCTCGGTGCGCCGGTCGGAGTGCTTGCCCTCGGCCAGCGCCAGGGTGGCGTCACGGGTCGGTGCCCAGGCATCGGCCAGTTCGAACGGCAAGCCATCTTTCGCCGTCGCGTCGACTGCCGCGACCGCGTTCCTGAGCTGAACCCGCAGCGCATCACGTTCCGTGACAGCCGCGGCGTCGCTGGCCTGGGCGCGGCTGGTGAGCCCACGGTGTGTCTGCAGGAGCGTCGTGACGGCCGTGAGCCTGTCGACGACTTTGGCACCTGCCAGTTCGCTGCGGGTGAAGCGGAGTTCAGCCTGCGCCTGCAGCGCACTGTAGGCAATCAGCACCAGCAGCGGCACCAGGAGCATCAGCCCCATCAGAGCCATCTTGGTGGGCATGCGCAGGCGGCGCATCAGATGCGCTCCGGGCCGAAGGATGGCGACGCCGAACGAAGACATACAGCTTTCTCCTGGCTGATGCGACGACCCACCCCACGTGGGCCGTCCTCGGCATCACCCACTGGCCATCTTCGGCCGGAGTGGTTCAGCGAAAGGCCGGATCAAGGCTCGGAAAGCGGTGTATTTGGCAGGCAGCCAGCATCGTCACGGGGTCGTCAGCGTCAAGACTGATCGGGTGTGGCCGGCCAGGTCGGCCTCGTCCAGGTACTGGGGTCGAGATTCGCCCCGGGCGTACAGGGCAGATTGGTCCGCGTAGTGTCGATCTCCCTTGACCCCGCTCTGTCCCACCGGGTTGATGCCGCGGGCCTCTCCTGGGCGGGAGAAATCGATGACCCGACGCGTCGACGGGCCATAGGTCACAGTGACAGGCACGGCCGACAGCGGGCCGCTGAGGTTGTTGGGCGTCTCGCGCCCACCCGGTGCGGGTGTGGGGCCCACGTTGAACAGGCGGTCCAACGGGGCCTGCTTGCCGAGGGGATGCTCGTGGGTCACCAAGTGGGCGCGGCCCCATAGCCAGGTGGCCGGGTCGTCGCCCAGCGTGGCCTTCAGATGGGAGATGGTGGCCCGCCAGGCGGCGGCCACCGTGATCGCACGAGTCTCCTGGGCCGGTGTGCCGCGCCGATCCCACCAGGGGGTTGCTGCGTCAGCCGCCAGGCGTGGCAAGGCATGGTCCAGCGCGCGGGTTCGGCGCACCAGGTTGAACCCGTCTTCGCCCAATTCGTCTGCCATCGCCTCGTGGGCAAGATCGAACAGGAACTGGCTGAACAGGGTAGGCGCCACGGCGTCGATCGGGTGGTCGCCCTTCCACGAGGCCAGTTGCTCGACCAGGGCGGGCTCGCCCGGCCCGGTGGCGGCGGCGCGCAGATCGGGCAACACCGAAGCCAGCAGGCGCGGGCCGTAGCCGGTCTGAGTGTCCAACTGAAGCGACTGGGCGCGGGGGGTGTCCCAGCCAGTGGCTGTGGCAGCGAGTTGCTGCTCCAGACGCGCGGCGCGGTCCCACAGGTTGTAGTAGCCGGGCACCGGGTCGGCACCGGCAGGCTGGTGATTGGCCGACACGATGTAGCCGCGCGCCGGGTTTTCCTCTTGCGGGTTCTGGCTGAAGGGAAGGAAGCCACGCTTGTCCGCCTCGGCCATGCCCCCATCCAGGATGAAACTCGGCTCTACACCGGCAGGCCGCATTGGCAACTTGGCGGCTGCCCACCAACCGATGTCGCCAGCCGCGTTGGCCCAGACCACATTCAGGCCGGGCGAGTGGATCAGGCTCGACGCTTCGCGCGCCTTGGCCAGGGTGTCGGCACGGTCCATCATATAGAACGCGTCGAGGATGGGATTCTCGGTTTCGAGGAAGGCCCACCACATGGCCACCGGACGCTGGCCGACGCTCTTGTCCAAGGCGTCGTTCACGATCGGGCCGTGTGGGGAGCGCCTCAAGGTCAGGGTGATCGGGTCGGCTCCCTTGACCGTGATGGTTTCCTGTCGCTCGACCAGATCAGCCCATTGGCCGGCCGCCCACACCTGCTTCGGGTTGTCCGGGTTGACCTTCTCTGCGATCAGATCGATGTCGTCGTTCTGGAACATCGTCAGGCTCCAGCCGAAGTGCTGGTTGTGGCCGACCAGCGCAAATGGGTTCAGTGCCTGGTGCAGGCCATACAGCTCGAAACCAGGTGCCGACAGATGCGCCTCGTACCAGACGGCCGGAACCGAGAACGCAATGTGCGGGTCGCCCGCCAGCAGGGGCTTGCCACTGACGGTGCGCGCGCCCGAGATGGCCCAGGCGTTGCTGCCCTCGAACACCGGTACGCCGGCACTCGACAGGGCGTCGTGGCTGAGCGCAGCAAGGCGGTTCAGGCCGTGCCAGTCCGCGGCCGCCAGGCCCGCCGTGCCATGCGTCACGCCCTCGGGATGCCAGCCAAGATCGAAGATA
>Ga0075163_10006717_pt1 | contig 15258 bp, 11 predicted proteins | sample JI1023141ADNA_FD_71478 | JGI IMG/M metagenome (GOLD analysis project Ga0075163, IMG submission 71478) | Wastewater effluent complex algal communities from Wisconsin, to seasonally profile nutrient transformation and Carbon sequestration -... | ecosystem: Engineered > WWTP > Effluent > Algae... | reverse complement strand
CAGCACCTCGAACTGCCCCGGCAGCAGCAACGTATTGGTCGCGGTGTCGACGAGCGGGGTGATCACGCCGTCCTTGTCGAGCTCGACGTGCACCGGGGTGAGCATCGGGATCTCGAGCGCGCCGGTGTTCTTGACGACGACCGAGACCTTGAGCTGCATCATGTCGACGCCGTCGGCGTCGCACAGCAGTCCGACGATGGTGGCGTCGGGCGCGTTGAACAGCCCGCCCGGTTGCACGTTCTGGCGGAAGTTGTTGAAGCGAGCGTTGAGCCAGTTGGCCTCCTGCGGGCTCGAGATGTCGCCGTCCTTGCCGATGTTCGTGATAGGGTGTACGAGAGGCGCTGGACCCCTCTACGGGGTTGTTTACGAAGGGTTGTCACGAAAGCCCCGGAAAATCGTGACGAATCGGTACGAAATTTTCGAGACGGCGGGGGATCGCGCCCTCGCGCATCGCGGTCCAGGAAGGGGCTTAGGTGGGGGCACGGGCCAAGCCTTCGAGCCGTCACGGCGTAGCGACCATGCCAACAGACCGCGGCCCGTGCTGGCCTCATGCTGTCTCAAGGGACAGGCCGAGACGCAGGAGCGGACCGCGTCGACCGCGACGCCGTCGACCTCGGCGCTGTCGACAGCGCCGTCGCGGAGTTGGACGCCGATCACCGGGAGCCGCTTTGACAGTCGGCTCGGACGCTCGGCGAAGTATTCTTGTCGGCGGTGCAAAGCCTCTATCGCCGCCCACTCCCCGCTGAGCTCGTCCCCTTCGCCGCCCCGGCCGGTCGTGTGTTGTTCGACGAGGCGCGCGCCAACGGCGGCATGGAGGCGTTTTTTCAGATCATCGAACAGTTCCACACGCAGGCCGACCCGGCGTTCTGTGGGCTCAGCTCGCTGGTCGTCGCCCTCAACGCGCTCGGCGTCGATCCCGGGCGCCTCTGGAAAGGTCCCTGGCGGTGGTTCAGCGAGGAGCTGCTCGACTGCTGCCTGCCGCTGGCCAAGGTGCGAGAGCGGGGGATCACGCTCGACGAGTTCGCGTGCCTCGCCCGGTGCAACGGCGCGAGCGCTGAGGTGAGCCGGCCCGACACGCACACCGAGGCCGACTTCCGCGCCGTGGTCATTGCCGCAGCAGGCTCGAGCGTCGATCCGGCTCTGATCGTCGCCTACGACCGCCGCGTGCTCGGCCAGACCGGCGAGGGCCACTACTCGCCGATCGGCGGCTACCACCGTGCGAGCGATCAGGTGCTCATCCTTGACGTCGCGCGCTTCAAATATCCACCGCATTGGGTGCCGCTGCCGGCGCTGTACGCCGCGACACGGCCTGTCGACGCGGTGACGGGCCGCTCGCGCGGCTGGGTCCTACTTCGCCGCAACGAGCGCCCCGCGAGCCTGCTGTTTACCGCCCGGTGCGTCGGCGATGGCGGCTTCGAGACGTTCTCGCGGGCGCTCGACGAGATCAGAGCCGTGCTCGCGCGGGAGCCGGTCTCCGACCTGCCGTCCGCGCTGACGAAGTTGCTCGCTGCGGCCGCCGATGGCTTCCCGGTCGTGCTCGAGCGCCGCGCGCTGGCCTTGCGCGAGCACGCGGACGAGGCCGAGGCGCTGCTCGCGGACCTTCGTGCGACCGATGTCTACGCAGCGGTGGCCGCGAGAGCGTCGGCTCCGTGGGACGCCGATGTCGCTACCCTGCTCCTCCTGGCGCTACCGGCGGACGTCTGGTCGCCGCTGCCGGAGCACGTGCGCACCGCGTGGCAGACCGTGAGCGCGCTTGAACGACTCCCGCTCGCAGTGCGCACCGAGAGCGAGCACATCCACCGTCAACTCGCCGATCTGTGCTCGCTCGGCCGCGGCGGCACGTGCACGCGGTGTGTATGAGCTGAGGGCGTCCCGCGCGAGGCGCTCGCGCGGTCGACACCTGTCATATATCGATTCAGCTTTTACACTATGGCTGTCGATGTTTGTGTATTTCGGGATCATTGAGCAATTGCTCAATGGTCTTTCCGCTGCGGATCTGAGAGTTCACCCAATCGATTTTCGCGTCGATGATCGGTTTAACTGCGCGCGCTATCTCCGCGAATGAAGACCGCCGAAGGGCTTGGCGGACGTAGACCGCGAGAGGGATAGCGAACGCCGGCCATCGTGCCGAACGTCCGTAACTTCCCCTGAATTGGGTCTCCCGCTTTGGCAGGCAATCTTTATCGCCCCAGCTAAGGATCGTCTGGCGGGACACGCCTACGGCCTGCGCGATCTCCGCAGTCGTTACCTCCTGGGGGTCCGTGGCCATGGGAGCGACACTCTAGCCTGAGAGCGGCTCGATCCGCATAGGAACGGGTGACATGCGTCGATCATCCGAATTACATCCGCTTGACATGCAAAGGACATCCGACTAACGTTTTGAACGGTTTCGAGCCGTTCAAAAACACTTCAGCGGGAGCCCGATTCAATGATGCCTATATGGACCGCTCCAGAGATTCACCACACTGCATTTCTTCTCGGCAGGATTATTGGTCGCCCCGCCACGCCTGTGTTTGTTGATGGCGCTTGGGTCTTCCGCTTCGAAGTCTCTTCCGCGGACGCTGGCGCCCTGATTGCCGTGGCGGACAACCCGGACAGGCTCGTGGAGTTCATGGCCCCGATCTTTGCGCGTTATCGAGAGACGCTATGAATCGATACAGATCCCAGCGGCGCCAGCGAAAGGCGCACAGCGAACAAACCGCGCGCGATATGCATCAAATGGTCGTAGACCATGCGAACGTCTTGACTGACGGGCTTGCCAGCGAAACGCGCGACATGGATTCATATCTGCTGGCACTAATTCAGCTCGTGATCTGCAGGACCATCCCCTGTCGATTTAGCGTGATAGCGGATCTGCGCCGGACGGCGGCCGCGGAAGGCTACGAATAAACCTCGCCGCGGCTGACGACGCCGCGACGCCGCGGCGTAGGCGGGCTCGTGGTAGATGCGGGTCCCGCACTCGGGGCAGAAGAAGCAGCGTAGGGTCCGGCCGCCGTCGGCGGCACGCTCGAACATCTTGGGCTCGCCTTGGACCGTGAAGCCGGAGGCCCGGACCATCACTCCGCCCGCTAGCAAACTGCTGGGCTGTTGGTCCGCGCGGAGCGACGGAGCCGAGGCCCGGGTTTGCACCCGTTGGCGTCGTCGGCGGTCAGCGGCCTTCGAGCACCGAGGGCGCGGGCGTTGGCCGGCGCGAGGTGCTGTTGGTCGGCGTCCCCGGGCCAATCTGTTGGTCGGCGAGGACCCCGGCGTTGACCGAGGGCCCGGGCGTTGGTGGCCGGCGCGCAAAGCTGTTGGTCGGCGACACCGGGCTGTTGGCCCGCGCGGTGCGCCGGCGCCGCCGTTGCCGGTCACCCCAAACACGAGGGTGGCCGCGCCGGTGCGGATGTCGGTAGCGCCGACGCCGTTACCCACCGCGTTCAGCGCGACCAAACCTACGAGAGCCCCATCAAATCCGCGCACAAGGTGAGTCGCCTCCCCGGTGGAGCCCCACATAGGCGCGGTTGCGCCACGCTACTTGAACCTGCAACATGCCATTGGCATTCGAATCGCATACGAGTCGATGATGAATCGCGCGCATCACGAATCGGTTTCGTCACGATTGCGAATCGTATGCCATTCAACTACGATTGTGCCGGTGGATGATGATAATCGCCCCTCCGCCGAGGAAGCCGGGGACATGGAGCGCCTGCTCGTATATGCGCGCTGCCTCGCCGCGGACATTCCCCGGGGTCAGCTCGGCTCCGCCGTGGCCGTTGAGCTCACCACGGCGGTCTGCGAGGCGTGTCGACTCCGGCTGCTCGACATCACCGGCTCCGCGCTTGCGATCTTCGACGCCCTCGTCCGGCTCGGACTGATGCGCAGCATGCCGAGCCAGCGGGTGATGCCAGCCGCCCTCGCGCTGGTGGCGTCCGTGTCGCCGCTGGTCGAGCGCCGGAGCCCGCGCTGCTGGACGATCCGCTCCAGCCACGCGCTCGAACCAGAGAGCGCCGTCGGGCGAGCGATCCGGGAGCGCGTGCCGGTGCGCTTCACGTCGGTGGCCGACGATGCGCTCGGCGGACCTCGGCCCCCGAGCTCGATCCGGGGCGAACGCGATCAGCTCCAGGCGGAGCTACGCGCCGCCCGAGCTGACATCGAGCGGCTGACCGGCGAGCTCGCGGTTGGCCGCGACGAACACGCCGCGCTGGCGACCCGAGTCGTCGCCGCGGAGGACGCCGCGGTACGCACGAGGACTGAACTCACCGCGGAGCGAAGTGAGACGAAGCGGCTACAGGACGCGCTCGGCGACGTACAGGCTCAACGCGACAGGGACGCCCAGGGCAAGCTCGAGCTCCTCGCAGCTTTCATGGATCTCGAACATCGATACCGCGATCTCACGGCGGAGCAGACGTCGCTGAAAACGAGCCGCGCGTCGGCGGTGGAACACATCGAGGTGCTCCAGCAACAGGTCGCCGCGGCGCGTGAGGAGCGCGACAGGGCGAAGCGAATGGCCGATAGCCTGCAGGGCCAGGTCATCCAGCTGCAGCGTGACCTGAGCGCGATGCAGGCCGCACGGGACAAGGCGAACGAGGACGCCGCGACTCGACGGACAGAGCTCAAGACGGCCACAACCGACATCGCCGCGCTGCAGACTCGCCTCGAAAAGGCCGCGCACGACTTGGCCGCGGAACAAGCCGCGCGACGCGAGGCGGACTCCGCGGCCGCCGCCGCGGTCAAGGCACGCATGGACCTCCTGCAGACCCGGATCGACCACACCGAGAAAGATCTCAAGGCTGCGCGCTCGGAGCGAGACTCCGCGCTGGACAACGTCGCCGAACATCGTGCACAAGGCGAGCGAGCACGCAAAGCGCTGGCGGAGGCCCGCGATCGAATCTCTGTACTCGAGTACGACGCGGCCATCCTCGCGGACAAACATACGGCTTCGCAGCAAGGGGCTGTATCCGCGAAGAATACGATCGTCGACCTTGAGGCCAAGCTGAAGGAGGCCGCGACGAATCGGAGGACCCACGAGAATAGCCTTGCCACGCTGACACAGGAGCGCGACCGACTGCGCCACTCGCTCGCAGAGGAGTCGAAGGCCCGGCACACAGAGCTCGAGCAGCAGAAGCGGCTGACTCAGGAGCTGGCTGCAGTGCGAGGCGCACGAGACGCGGCGAACGAGAAGATCGAGGTGGCGCGCGAGCGATTACGTCGGCAGACCGCCGAAATCGCGGTCAGGCAGCTACGCGCGCCGCTCTCGGTCGACATCATCACGCGAGAAGTCGACGCCCTTCTCGGCCGATCGCGCGGGTAACCGTCGGGTCATATGCTTCGCTGATGACGCCTATCGATCTCGGCGAACAAGTCGTCGAGTTCCCTGTCGGCGCGCTCGACCTGGTGCTCCACGGGCGCGGCGTCCGGGTTCCCCTGCACGAACTCTCGCAACTTGCCGATCTCGGACTTCAGCTCGTTGCGCACCTGGGTGACCTCCGCCGCGTTGAGCTGCCGGAGCTCTGCGAAGCGGCGCCGAATAGCGAGCACGCCGAGCACGACCAGGGCGCCAGCCGCGACCGTCGAGCCGATCTGCAGGGTCCTCTTCCACCGCGAAGGAGCGGCCGGGGTCGCCTTCGCGGGGACCTGCGGCGGTGGCGTTGCCGGTTCGGGATGTGCGTGATCAAGCGCCTGATCATGCAGCACACGCGGGTCGTCCGCTGGCGATGCCTCCGCCACGTGCTCGAATGACGGACCCGGTGCATCCAGCCGGAGACCGGCCGGTGGGTGCTCCGTTCCCTGCACGGACGCCAGGTCGGCTGCATTGTCGGCGCTGATCGGCTCGACGTCTCCGAGGAGCTCACTGGCGCGAGGGCCGAACAGCTGCGCAAAGTCCCGTTCGAATTCCGAGACGGCCGTGGAGCCCGGCTGAGGCGGAACGGGCGGGGCAGGCGAACTTGTGGGCGTCTGGGGCCCGAAAACAGCAGCCATGAGCTCCTCGATCGTCACCGGGACGGATGACGAACTCAGCGTCGGAGGGGCCTCTTTCATCCGGACCCGCCTGAGACCCAACAGTGCGAACAGTTCATCGTCCACGTCGCCGGATACATTGCCCTGCCGGTCCATTTTCCCAGGATCGCCAAGGACCGAGCGGACCTCAAGGTTCGAAGCTGGTCGATCTGCGAAGCGCGCCCCCCCTCGTGGAGTCTCGACACGAGACAAGGCGCCGCGCGCTCATGGACGGCGCCAACTAATGATGCCCATCACAGACGGCGGCGGCGGACCCGTCAGGAGCATTATGCAGGCCAGCGGAGCGCTGGCAGGCGACATTGCCGCGCGCTGTTCGGCCCGTTTTCGACCACGACGACTGCAAGAACATTTGCGCGCTGGCGAGCTGCGGCGACGGGATCGTCGCGCCGACGGCAACGACGAGACGGACCGGCCCGGCCGGCAGCGAGCTCGACGGCGCGGGCTTCGACGCTGACGCGGCCGGTGGCGCGTGCTCGCCGGCAGCGCCAGGATCTCTACGGGATCGTGCAGGTGCAGGTGTTCTTGTCGCCGTCCATCGGCACGTATTCGTGGCACTTGATGCCGGACTCGTCGCACACCCAGGCGTGGCCGTTGCCGCACACCGTGAGCACGGCGTCGGGGTTAGCGTTGGTGATGCCGCCGATCAGGGGCGGCTTGTCCTTGCCGGTCTTTGCGGGGCCGACGAGGATCTCGCCGGCGGGCGACACGATGCCGGACAGTATCATGTCGGTGCTGAGGACCAGGAAGTTCTCGCTGCCGGCGATCAGGGTGATGCCGTCGGGACGCGGAAGGCCGACGGCGGCGAGGTCGATGCGATCGAGCTCGGTCTGGCCGTCGCGGGTCATGACGACGATCTCATCGGTGAAGTAGCTGGTGATGTACATGTTGCCGTCGACGCCGATCGCCACGCCGGCGCAGGTATTGAGCCCCAGCTCGACCTTGTCGAGCTGGAGGACGGCGAGCGTCTCCAGAGTCACGGGGTCGACCTCGACGAGGGTGCAGTTCTGGGTGATGAGCAACCCGACGCGTTTGACCTGGTCGAAGCTGGCGCCGTCGAGCAGGGGCAGGGCCTCGGGCGGTGCCATGACGTTGCCGAGCGGCGTGCCGTCGAGGCTGTAGCGCCGGCCAGCGCCGTCGAGCCCGAGGAACACGATCTCCTGGGCGTCCTGATTGTAGAAGGAGGCCTGGAGCACGCTGATCGGGGAGAGGTCGATCGTCTTGCTGTACGTGAAGGCGAGGGTGTCGGGCACGTCGGGTTCGACGCAGGGAGGGTCGCCGAACGTGGTCGTGTCGGAGGTCTCGGGATCGGTGGTCGTGGTCGTGGTCGTCTCGTCCGCGGTCGTCGTCTCGCCCGTGTTCGTCTCGCCCGCGGTGGTCGTCTCGGAGATCGGCTCGGTGGTCGAGGAGGTGCTGGTGGGCTCGACGGTCGTGCTCGTCGGCGCGGGGCCATCGGTCGTCGAGGCGCTGCCGGACACGCTGTTGCCGTCGGTCGTCCCGTCGGAGGACGTGGGGATCACCGTCGTGGAGGGGGCGGTCGTGGAGCTCGACGTCGAGGTCTCCGTCGCGCCGGTGCTGGTCGTGCCGCTGCCGCCGCTGTCGCCGCAGCCGAGCGCCAGCATCAGCGCGCACAGACCGCTCGTCGAGACCGTGGATGACAAACAAACATTGAATCCTCGCATTTTATCTATCCTTTCGTGCCGACATCACTGGCGAGTTGCTCCGCGCGGTGCCGCCGAAGGCGGTGTCGCGGGATCGTTCACAGACGCTGTCTGAACGTGATTCCGGGACACTACACACAAAGTCCCGTGAAAGCGATTGCAGCGGCTGGCGGTGCGCCGACGCGCCTGCAGGATAGGCCGAGTCGGTGCAATCGATTTCAATGACCGCGGCGCCGCGCAAAGGTGGGGCCAGTGCACCCCCCTGACGCTTCCACATCACAAAGCACCCGATCGCGGCGAGTCGAGCCGAGCATACGACCCCGAGGCAACGACCGGCGAATCGACGACGCTGCCGGGCGACCCGCTGCGGCGACGGCCTCGCCTGCATCGCCGACACCCCCGCGTGCACCTTCGCGTCTTCGCGTCGCCGTCACACCGCGTCGGGCAGCGCGAGGATCTCGAGCCGCGGCACGCCGATCCGCAGGCGGTTGTCCTCGGAGCGCTCGACCACCCGGGCCGCGTCGAGGATGCCCGCCTCGCCCAGCTGGCGGCGCGCCCGGAACACGGCGAGGTGGAGCTGGCCGCGGTCGATGTCGTGCAGCGTGAGCAGCTGCTCCTGGTCGACCCAGCCCTGCTGCGCGCTGGGCAGCGCGCGCTGGTCGAGGCGGGCGCGCGCCAGCTGCAGGAGCAGGCGGTGGTGCGCGCGGACCTTGAGGTCGACCACTCGCTCGCCGTGCACGGCGACCAGCGCGATCTGCTGCTCGCCGCGGCCGACCGCGAAGCGCAGGGTCAGCTCGTCGAGCCGCGGAGGCCGGTCGCGCGTGTCGGCGGTGCGCGGCAGCGGCGCGGGCAGGTGGAGCCGCCAGTTCGTATCGCCGACCCAGACGACCGCGCCGTCCTCGATCGGGGCGACCTCGCCCACCTGTTCGATCGACCAGGTGAGATCGCCGCGAAAGATCATCACCTCGGGCCGGTCCGGCGCGGGCAGCGGGAGGATGCCGCCCTGGGCGACGACGGGCTCGCCGGCGCCGGCCATCGGGGTCGCGAACGCGGCAGGCTCGTCGGCGTCGACGAGCACATGGCCGTCCGGTCGACCGAACCCGAGGACGCTGCCCAGCGATAGACCGGCGCGCTCGTTCGGCGCGAGCTGGCGGCCGTCGACCCAGGTGCCGTTGCGGCTGCCCAGATCCTGGATCTCCCATGCGTTGCCGACCCAGCGCAGGCTGGCGTGCTCGCCGGACACGGTCGGGTCGGACAGGCGGATCCCACAGGCGTGCGAGCGGCCGACGATGTTGCGGTCGCGGAGGACCCACCGCGCCTCGCCATCCACCCGTTCCACGCGTCCCACGGCCGCGAGTATGCCGAGGTCGACGCGGCGTGGTCTACGGCGCGAGGTTCGCCCTGTCCAGCAGACCGGCGAGCGCGGGCTCGCGGAGCAGCCGCTCGCGCGCGAGCTCGGGCGCCGGGCTGAGCGTCACGGCCGCGTGCGCATGCACCTGCGCGCGCAGCGGGCTGTCCGCGGCGTACAGCCGCGCGAGCGCCTCGTGGATGTCGGGCGCATCGTCGCCGCCGAGGGATAGCGCGGCCTCGAGGTCGCGGATCGCCGCCTCGGTGTGGCGCTCGCGTGCGGCGAGCCGGCCGCGCAGGCCGAGCAAGCGGCCCAGCGCCTCGTGCTGGGCCGGCGTCCGCGGCGCGAGGGTGTGCACGGCCTGGAGCTCGCGCAGGCCGAGGCGACGGACCTCGGGGTCGCTCTGGTGCGCGCCGAGGCCCTCCCACACGCGGTCCAGGACCGGCAGCAGCGCCGGGCCGACGCGGGCGATCAGCGCGGCGCCGGCGAGCGGGCGGGTCCGGACCAGCATGGCGACCGCAGGCAACTGGTCGGGGTCCAGCGCGTCAGCGGCGAACTCGTCGATCGCCCGGCTGAGGCCGGCGAGGTCGACGAGCTGATCCGCCGTAGCGACACGGATCAGCCGCTCGCGCGCGGTCCGGGCCGGCATGTCCCCCAGGACAGCCGCGGCGGTGATCGGGTCGTCCCCGGCGAGGTGGCGGGCCGCGAGGTCCCAGGCGTTCGGATCGACCGGCGCAGGCCGGGCCCCGGACACCGCGAGCCCGCGCAGCTCGGCCTCGGCGAGCGCGGGGCGGCCCGCAGGCGGCCAGGCGCCGACCAGCACGCGCAGCCGCCCCGGCGTGAACGGTCGCACGGGCATCTCGACGGTCCTCGTCCCGACCTCGCTCCCGATGTTGCAGCCGCCCGTGCCGTCGGGGAACCGCACGGCGCGCAGCTCGAAGCGCTCGCTCGTCGCGCCCGAGGCGACCACGCGGGTCTCGTCCATGAGCGGGACGATGTCGGCCCAGTGGCAGCCGATCCGGCGCCACAGGACGTCGTCGCCGGCCCCACCGCACGCGAACGCGGCGACCACCACGGCATCCCGCTCGTCGACCACGCGCACCCCGATGCACGCGCCGCTCTCGAGCCGGCGCACGTCGAGGTCGGCCCGCACGGCGATCGCCCCGCCAGTCCAGGCCAGCGGGACCTCGATCAGCGGCGCCGCCTCGGCAACGGCGGTCAGCGCCAGCGCGCCGCGGGTCCGGTCGTGGCGCACTCCCAGCGGCTGGTGGACGCGCCAGCCGTCGCCCGTGAGGTCGAGGTCGAACGTCGCGTCGACGAGCGGGGCGAGGCGCTCCAGCAACTCGCCCGCGCGGGCCGCCTCGGCCGCGCTGCGGGCCGGGTGGGCGGCGAGCCGGACGGCGGCGGCGTGGGCTTCGTGATGCCGGCCGAGGCGCAGCAGGACCTCGGCGGTGCGCGCCAGAGCTGCCGCGCCGAGCTGGGGGTCGGACGCGAGGCGGCGGTCGACCGCGAGCGCGCGCTCGTCGTCGCCGACGACCGTCCACAGTGCGGCGGCGCGGGCCAGCAAGCGGGCCTGCGCGGGCTCGTCGGCGGTCAGCCGCGCGAGGTGGGACAGGGCCGCGGCCGACTCGCCGGCGCGGCCCATCGCGGCCAGCTCCTCGGCGTGGGCGACTCGCTCGGCCAGCCAAGGGTCCCGGACGGCGAGCGCGTCGGACGCGGGCATCGGCCGCGGGAGGACCGGCAGCGCCGCGTCGCCGACGCCGAGGATCCAGCCGGCGCCCCCGGGCAGCAGGCGGATGACGAGCTCGTGCGCGGGGTCGTCGTCGAGCTGGACCGCCGCAATCGCATGCACGCCGCCCAGCAGACGCGTGGGGTCGTGCTGCGCCCACGGGCGGACCAGCAGCGTGCCCCACCCGAACCGCCCGAAGATCTTGAGCAGCAGCTCGTCGTCGCCGTCGCCGTCGAGGTCGGTCGCCGCCAGCGTATTGCTCGCGTCGAGCTGCGCGTCGGCGAGGTCCGCAGGGAACGGGATGTCCCGCACGGGCTCCAGCGCCGCGCCGGTCCAGCGCAGCAGGCGGAGCGACGACGGCGCGACGGCCTGCCCCGCGCGGCGCAGCGTCGGCGCGTCGTTGCTGTCGTCGCGCGCGATCGCCAGCAGACGCTCGTCGCCGCGGCGCATCACCGTCATGACCCGGACGACCCCGGTCCCGAGGCGCGCCACCATCTGCAGCTCGCCCCGCGCGTCGGCCTGGAACACCCGCACGTCGTAGGCGTGGTGCGGGCCGAACGCGGCCAGCAGCTCGTCCCGGCCGTCGCCGTCGAGGTCGCCCGTCCAGGCGAAGTCGAAGGTCGAGGCGGCGCGGTCGGTGCCGGGGTGCGCGACGCGGGCCGGCCCCGTCAGGTCATCGAGCCGCAGGAAGCCGAGCGCCGGCCACCGGTAGGACAGCACCAGCCCGGGCGGCGGGAGGAAGGGCACGTGGACGTACTTGTGGATCTTGGCGTCCGCGCGCCACAGGACCTCGTCCGGCCGTGTGAGCGCGACGAGGTCGATGCGCTCGCGCAGCGCCAGCGAGGTGCCGGGCACCGCCTCGAGGTCGCGACCCAGACGCCGGACGATCTCGAGGTCGGGGCCCAGCAATACTTCACCGCCTTTGGTGAGCAGCCCGAGATAGGCCGCCGGACCGCCCGGCGGCAGCGGGGTCAGGCCCTGGACCGACACCTCCATCGGCCTCGCCTGAAGCAGCGGGACCAGCAGCGGGCGCCAGCCCGGGTCGAACAACGCGGGCCGGTGATCGATCGCCGCCACGGCGCCCGCCGGGTCGCGCAGCGCCAGTGCGGCGGTCACCTCTTGGCCGACGAGCTCGTCGTCGTCGACCCCGAGCGCGCGCAGGTTGTCGACCGCGCGCGCGAGCGCCGGGCCGTTCCACGTCGCCGCAAACACCAGGGCGAGCGAGCGGAACGTGGCGACGACGTCGGCCTCGTCGGCGGCCTCGACGTAGGCCCGCGCGTACGCGGCGAGCGCGTCGTCGGTGCGTCCCTCGCCGCGCGCCAAGTCGCCGCGGTGCAACCACGCGCGGGTCAACGCCCGCGTGCCGCGGTGCTCCGGGTCGGCGACGAACGCGGTGAACGCCGCCTCCGGATCCTCGGCCTCGTCGATCGCCGCGCGCTGGACCTCCGCGCGTCGCTCGGCCGCGGCCCGCAGCGCGCGCGCCCGCAGCTCGAGCGCGCCGAGCACGAGCACCGTCGCTACCGCGGCACCCGCGATCACCAGCCCTGCGAGGCGCAGGCGCCGACGCCGGCGCGCGACCGGGTCGGCCTGCAGCGCGGCGAGCAGCGCGGCGACGCTGGGCCAGCGGTCCTCCGGCGCGTCCGCGAGGCCGCGCAGGATCACCGCCGCGAGCCACGCGGGCACCCGCCGCGCCACGGCCTGCGCGCGCAGCGTGGCCCGCAGATCCTCCGCGGCGTGGCCCGGGCGCACCTCGGTCCGCGCCAGCAGCTCGAACAGTACGACCGAGAAGCTGTAGACGTCGCTGCGGACGTCGGCCTTGAGGCCCTGCCACAGCTCGGGCGCCATGAACCCCGGCGTGCCGCGCAGCGCCCCGGTCGCGGTCGTGTCCGCCGCCGCCGGCCTGCCCGTGTTCGCCTCCTCGATCGGCGCGTCGAACCCGGCGCGGGCGAGGCCGAAGTCCATGACGCGCACGCGACCGTCGCGCCCGACCATGATGTTGTCGGGCTTGATGTCGCGGTGCACGATACCCGCGTCGTGCGCGGCGGCGAGGCCGAGGCCGGCCTGCACGGCGACAGCGATGCAGGCCGCGATGCTGCGGTCCTCGGCGCGCCGCCAGGTCCGCAGCGTCTCGCCGGCGACCAGCTCCATCGCCAGGAAGATGTCGTCGCCCTGTTCGCCGACCTCGTGGATCGCGACCACGTTGGGGTGGGCGAGGCGGGCCAGCGCCTGGGCCTCGCGCAGCAGCCGGTCGCGCGACACGTGCCCGCCCTCGCCGTCGATCCGTTTGATCGCCACGTCGCGGCCGAGCACCGGGTCGCGGGCGAGGTAGACGACGCCCATGCCGCCGCGCCCGAGCAGGCCGAGCACGCTGTAGCGGCCGATCTGTGCCGGCATCCCGGGCGGGCGGACCGGCCCGCGCCCGGGCTCGGCGACCCCTGTCAGGGTCGACGCTGTCGGAGTCTGTTCAGACATGCACGCGCCGGTCGCACGCGTCGCACATCCTAACACGCGCAGCCCGGGCTCGTACCCTCACCCATGCGGCGCTCGTCAAGCTCGACTCGCCTGTCCCCCAGGACATGTCGCATCCTGCCCCGAGGTGTCCGGACCGCACGGCTCTCAAGTTCCGGGCGCCCGCGAGCGGCCCCCGTCGCCGCGGCCGTCCAGCATCGCTCGACGCCCCTCGGACGGGCGAGCCGAGCAGCGCCCGGTGGACGCCCCGACCTCGATCGTCGGCTTCGGACGCGCCGCGCTGCGAGGCGTGTGGCAGGGCTCGCGGCCGACCTCGATCGTCGGCAACTCAAGGTCCACCGTGATCTTCGCCCACGTCCCATCGCCGCACCAGCGCTCATACCACCGCCAGCACGTCGTGGGGCTGCCGAGGTCCTTCGGCATCTCGCGCCACTTGGCACCATTGTGCAGGACCCACCGGACCGCGTCGACCGTGCGCCGCAGGTCCGTGCGCGGGCCGCCGCAGGTGCCGCGGGTCGCCTCGACCATCGCCGCGATCCGTTTCCATTCCGCGTCGCCAAGGCGCTCGAACGGCGGCGGCGTGAGCATGGGGGCTGGCCTCGTCGAGTCGACGATCCGGTTTGTCGCCGCCTCGAGCCCCTGGCGGACGACCTGGTTCGCCAGGTGGGCGTAGCGCTGCGTCGTCCGGGCGTCCTTGTGCCCCAACATCTCGCCGACCACGGCCAGCGGAACCCCGCACATGAGCGCGTCGCTGGCGAACGAGTGCCGCAGGTCGTGCAGGCGGACGTCGGGGATCTCGGCGGCCGCGCGGATGTTCTCCCAGGTGCGATTGATGCTCTTGAGTCGCGTCCCCTTCGGCCCGCGGAGCACGTAACCCGAGCGCGGGTTGCCGGTCTGCTCGTGGATCAGCTTGAGCAGACCGAGCACGCGGACCGACACCGCGATCTTGAGCTGGCCGCCTTTTGTGTCCGGCAGGTCCAGGAACGAATGCTGCCAGTTCACCATCTCCCACTTGAGCAGCACGACCTCGTTGCGGCGGCGGCCAGTCAGCGCGAGCAAATCGAGGGCCCACACGCTGGCCATGTGCAGGTGGCCCTTGCGACCTGCGGTGATCTTGAGGCCGGCGTCGATTACGGCCTGGACCCGCTGCCGCTCCTCGGGCGACAGGAAGCGCTCGCGCTTCTTCACCGGAAAATGCTCGATGCCAAAGGCCGGGTTTCGCAGGTCCTCGAGCTCGAGGTCCGCGAAGATCCACGTGAACAGGCTGCTCGCCGTGGCGAGCATGTTGTTCGCCGCCCCAGGCGTGTCCTTCATTTTGGCGTGAAGCTCGTTTACCTCGGAGCGCTTGACGCTGCGAAAGTCGCGGTCGCCGAACGCTGGGAGGATCACCGCCGCGAGACTATGTCGGTAGTTGCTCGCCGTGCTCGGCTTGAGTCGCGCGTCGATGTGCAGCCGGATGAAGCGCTCGGCGAGTTCGCGGACCGTGACGATCTGAGACGGCCGTGGTTCCGGCTGTACCACACCGGCGCGTTTCCCTTTCACCGGCTGGCTGGACGTCTCATCGCCGCTCGCGTCGCTCACGACATTGGCGAGCATCACTGCAGCACGTCGACGAGCCTCGTCGATCGAGAGCGTCGCGTTGAGCATACCGATCCGCTCGCGGTGATCCTTGCCGGCCACCCGGTACCGCACGAGCGCGACCTTCTTCCCCGTCGGCAAAACCCGGAGGATGAACCCCCGGAGCGCGTCACAGGTGACTTCGTACATCTTCGCGCGAGGTTTGCACTCGCGCACGAACGCTGCATTGATCATCGACCCACCTCCTGCCCCCAAGAATCGAGACAATTTTCGAGCCCGGCTAGAGGCTCTTGGGACCTGTCCTAAAGCGCACAATCTCTAGTAGACGACCGCGCAGGGCGGTTTCACGTCAGGCGTATCGTATTCGTGATGTGGTACGCGTGCTGGTTCCAGACGCGGCGGGTGCGGACCCAGTCGTTCTCGGCGCCGCTCCAGACCTCGAGGCCGGGCATGCCGCCGTTGTAGCTGTTCTCGCCGAT
>Ga0075163_10006716_pt1 | contig 15259 bp, 8 predicted proteins | sample JI1023141ADNA_FD_71478 | JGI IMG/M metagenome (GOLD analysis project Ga0075163, IMG submission 71478) | Wastewater effluent complex algal communities from Wisconsin, to seasonally profile nutrient transformation and Carbon sequestration -... | ecosystem: Engineered > WWTP > Effluent > Algae... | reverse complement strand
TTTGTACATCGGTGCACTGATTAGCATCCGTAACGGTGACTACATACGTACCAGGGGTCAGGTTATTGATGCTCTGGGTGGTAACGCTGTTGCTCCAAACATAGGTATAAGCGCCCGAGCCGCCGGTTGGGTTGGCAGTTGCCGTTCCGTCATTGGCGCCGGCGAAGGTCACATTGGTGGCCGTGGCATTGGCCGCCAGTTGCAGTGGCTCCGTGATGCTGATATTGAGCGAAGCCGGGCAATTGTTGGCGTCCGTCAGGCTCACTGTGTATTGACCGGGAGCAAGGTTGTTCACGGTCTGGGTGTTTGCTCCGTTGCTCCAGGCGTAGGTAACGGGTTCGGCAGCACCGGTAAGCGCGACAGCAGCAGTGCCGTTGTTGGCGCCAAAGCAGGATGCATTCGTACCGGAAATGCCCGCCGCCAGAGCGCAGTTGAACGAGTTGACTGTCACGGTTTTAACATCGGAACAACCATTGGCGTCCGTCACTGAAACGGTATAGTTGCCGGGGGCAAGACCCGTGATGGTTTGAGTAGTGCCTCCGTTGCTCCAGCTGTAGGTATAGCCGGAAGTGCCGCCGGTCGGGTTGGCGGTAGCGGTACCGTCGTCCACGCCGTTGGCAGTTTGTGGCGTTGCGGCTGCATTGGCCAGCAGAATGTCTGGCTGTGTAAGAGTAACCGAAGTGGTTGCTGTGCAGTTTTCACCATCCGTAATGGTCACCAGGTAAGTACCGGAAGCCACGTTGGATATGGTTGCTACATCGGCGCCGTTGCTCCAGGCATAGGAATAGGTGCCGTTGCCGCCGCCTGCCGAAGCAGTGGCAGCGCCGTTCGAAGCGCCAAAGCAGGTGGCGTTGGACTGTGCGCCAATGGCTGCCGTCACTGCCGGGCTTTCCACGACCGTAGTGGACGCAGAGGCCATACAACCGTTGTTGGTATTGGCGACACCGCAAATGAAGATACCTACAGAACCCACCAAAGGTGTCATGGTATTGGCGCCGGATATGATAACTCCGCCATTCGGCGAGCTCCAGCTGTACACAAAGTTTGGCCCTTGAGAAGAACCGGTTCCATTGAGTTGAAGTTGGAACGTGTTACAGTTCAAATTGCCGGGTGTCACTGCCGAAGCCACAGGCGGTACATTGTCCAGCGCGACCGTTGCATTGGCCGTTGAGGTACAACCATTGGCCGGGTTGGTCGCAGTGAAGGCGTATTGACCGGCAACGTTTACCACCGGATTCTGAAGCGTCGACATAAAGCCGTTCGGACCGGTCCAGGCATAGGTGGCCGTCGTATCCGGCGTTGTTCCGTTGATCGTTACGCTGTTGACGATGCAGGTCATGGTACCACCGGTAGCCGAGGCGCCTGGAGTGTTTGTATTGGTGGTTACATTGGCCGTAGCGGTGCTGCTGCAACCCGTCACCGTGTCTGTAAGCACCAGGTTATAGGTGCCGGAAAGGTTGACGGCCGGGTTTTGCACGTTTGCACTGAAGCCGGACGGGCCGCTCCAGGCAAATGCCGGGTGGCTGGAATTGGTAGAAGTTGCAAGTGTAACGGTATCCGTGACACAGGTCAGCACACCGTTGGTTGTCGATACCGACGGCGCCGTATTGTTGCCCGTAACGGTAGTGGACGATACCTGCGTGCAACCGGTGGCTGCGTTGGTCACTTGCAGGGTATAGGTACCGCCTGCATTGACGGTCGGGGTAAGCGTGGTTCCGCCGGATGCGATATTGCCGCCGTTGGAAGCCGTCCACAGATAGGAAATATTGTTTCCGGTAGTGCCTGACCCTTGCAGCACCGTTGAGGGCTGTGCACAGGAAACCACTCCGGCAGGACCGGCATTGGCTGTTGGAAGGGAAATATTGGCAGAAACCGTTGCCGTTGCATAGGATACGCAGTTGGTAACCGAATTCAATACCTGCAGGGTATAAATGCCTGCTGCATTGACAGTCGGTGTAGTGGTAGACGCCCCCGACACGATATTTCCACCACCGGAAGCCGTCCAGTTGTAGGAAAATTCGTCACCGTTGCTCGAATTGGTGGCATCCAGTTCAATACTGGGCAAAAGGCAGGTAATGGGATCGGCAGGAGCGATGTTTGCGACCGGATAAACAACTGTCGGCACATTGACGGTCAGGGTTTTGGTGCAGTTGCCGTCGTCGGTTGCCGTCACGGTATAGTTGCCGGCACTCAGGCCGTACACCGTCTCGCCAACCTGGCCGTTGCTCCAGGCATAACTGAATCCAGCCCATCCGCCGATGGCTTCCACCGTAATGGTGCCCTGTACGCCATTGCATCCCACAGGTGTCTGTTCGACGACCCCAAGTGAAATCGGACCTTCAGGGCCTTCCACCACAATCGGATCGGTGACACCCGTCCATCCATTGCTGGAGGTCACGGTGCAGGTATAAGTTCCGGCAGGAATATTGACCAAATCCTGGGTGTGAAGTCCATTCGACCAGTTGTAAGTATATGGACCTGTTCCGCTGGCCGGATTGATATCGATGGAACCGGTATTGGTGTTGTGGCACTTGACATTGACCACATTGTTGACGTTGACTTCCACTGCGAGTGGAGGACACAAGGTGGTACGCGAGCTCCACAAACCGGTCTTGCCCTGTTGTCCAACTTCATACACTTTCTTGTCGGCGGGGCAAACCATATAAATGGTAGGATAATAAGCCACCGAATAGGAAGCCCGCACAGCCGATGATTCCACAATGGGATAGGGCGTGCCGTCCACCCAGTTGCCCTGGGTGCCGCCTACACAACCGGACGGCCCATAAAGGCAATCATGGTTGGTATTCGCATCGCCTTCAATCGAAAACACCATAGCCTCATTGGTGCCTGGAGGGCCATAAGCCTCCCACAAATCCTTGAAAGCATGGGAGTTATGATAGTTCCAACAGGGTCCGCACCAGGTGGCGAAGAAATCGAGATACACGGTTTTGCCCTGATCCAGTAACTCGTACAGGTTCCAGGTGTTGCCATCGATGTCGGTCACGGTGAAATCAGGGGCGGAACTTCCGCTCGGCAATTGCGCATGCGCAACCGTCCAGGAGGAGATACAAAAGGTGAGTAACAGTAAGATTTTTTTCATAGGCGGAGACTGGCTTTAGATGTTAGAAATGCGCTGCGAATGTAGCAACACATTTGCATGCATATCACCGTTCTGTCAAATTATTTATACAATAAATTCAGGCCGGACAAACATATAGTTCAGGGTTCATCTCTGCCATTTTCCATAAGTTTGGTCGGCAAACCGTCGAGACTGACCATGTTTTTCTCCTCCATGTAGGCCTTGAGGCCATCTTTGCCCTTTTTCTCAGCCCAATCGAAATGAATATCCCGTTCGCCGGTATATTCAAAAAGCGGAACCCCGAATCCGCAGGAAGTCTGCACCAGATCAATATCGGCTACAATGATCTGACGGGTACTCGGATAAATGGTGAACCCGGGAGCATACACTTCCCACTCCGGCGTACCCGGCAACACGGTCCAGCCCTTTCCATACAGCCGCAGGATGTTAGGCGGACCCTCAAACGAACAAAACATAAAAGTAATGCGGCCATTTTCCAGGGTATGAGCCGATGTCTCGTTGCCGCTGCTGATCAGGTCCATATAGCCCACCCGGTGGTCGGAGAGTACCCTGAAGCAATCCAGTCCTTTGGGCGACAGATTGATGTGCCCATCCGGGCTAAGGGGGGCCGTGCTGACAAAAAAAATGTGTTGTCTTTCAATAAATGCCTTGTGCGCCGACAGGATGGCGTCATAAAATTTACCCATACTGAGATGTTTTGTTGGGTGATCCGATTTGAATTTCCGAGGGCCGTCCGTTACCTGATTTTGTACGCATACACACTGCTGCCGTCGCCCACCACCAGTACCGGGCCTTGTTTGGAAGAAAACTCGTGCACCACAAATGGAGTGGTACCCGCCAGCGGAAAATCCGGATGCAATCCGTTTGCATCCAGCAACAATATCTGGCGCTTGCTGCGGTTGAGCGCTCCCACCCGGTTGTCCCCGACCGCAAACAACGTATCCGGAACGGCCGGTAATTGCTTTTGATACAATGTTTTAAGCGTATTGCCTTCATAAGCGGCGGCAGTCAGGGTTTTGCCCCTGGCAACAACGTAATCGCAACGTGCATCACCGCTCAACGGCGTAAATGCCAACAGCCCCTGCCCCGTGCCCTTGCCAAGCGACATGTTGAACACACTCCCGTCTAATTTGCAAACGAATACCGTCCCTGCCCCATTGGCGCAAACGATGCGCGGCGCTTTGGAACTGCCGTCGGCCTGCGGCGGACCAAAGTCTTTGCCCGCAAATTGCACCGCCGGGAAGCGCTCGGCGCCATTCCGGCCGTACACAAACAATTTTCCGGTTTGATTCAGCGCTGCGAGGAAATCCTTGTTGCCGTTTTGGAAATGCAGTACCGGGTGCGTCACCCGCCCTGCCCCACCCTGCGGGTTCCAGCCCGGCAAAGGCCTGCCAAATTGATCGTATCCGTAGAGATTTCCGTTGGCGCACGCGATAAAATAGTTGTATTTCAGGTTTTGATCAAAATCGACCACCGTCACGCCATTGGTGGCAGGCGACTGAAGGTCAAGCGGGAAGCCCTGTACATCGCGGCCTTCATCGTCCAGCAGCCAGATTCGCCTGGCGGTATTGAACACGTAAAAAAGTGCTCCGTTTCCCCAAAAATCGATGGCATGAATGCTGCCCAGCACTGGTTCGGCCATTTGCCGCCTCCAGACCACCGTGCCGCCGGCATTGAGGCGATACAATTCGTTCCGGCTGTCCTGTATAACTATGGCTGCATCCTCTCCGTTTCGCAGTACAAAAGGCCGGGTGGCCGCCAGCGACACAAGGGGAGTTTTCCACAAAATACTGGCTTCCGATTTGTTTTCAGTTTTGGCCTGTGCAGCCACCCGGACTTCCAGGCGGTCGCCGCCGCCAGCCACCAGATTGAGCCCCACCAAACCGGTTCCGGCAAATGCCTGTACGTCCGACGGGTCGAAGGATTCGCGCCTGGCATCAAAGAGGTTTTTGAGCAACAGCGGCAAATAACCGCTGTTGAAAAAAATCTGTGCATTCGCCGTCGAGTCAGGGTTTTGTTGCTGCAACTGCAAAAAATCGACGTCGTTTGCCAGCGTCTGGCTCACGATGTATTTGTCGATCCAGAGTTCGAGCGACGAGCGGCTGTTGGCAAAAACCACGTATTTTTCAATCATCACGCAACAGGGGTTGCGAAAATTGCGGCTTTCACCCACCAGCGGTGTCAGCAGGGACTGGTTCAAAAACTCAAACACTTCAAAAGTTTGGTATGACTCTATGCGCAGGGCGCCGCGTTGCCGGGCAAAATCCCGCAAATTTTCGAGCGCCAGCGCGCTGTCCTGTGCCGCAAGCACCACAAATTGATCGTCGCGCATGCCAGGCGAAAAAGGTTCGGTGATGACCAGCGCAGCTTCACCACCTGCCCAGGGAACAACGAAGCGATCAAAATCACTGTTCTCCCCCCGTTTTATCTGGTCGAAAAACAACCTGGGCCGGTCAAAATAAGCTTTGGCCATCAATGCGGTATTATCCGGCAAAACTGCCATCATGTTGCCGGATGTTGATTTGCCCCACCAGCCAAGGTTGCGCAAAAATCCGCGGGTCTCGGCTGTCGCTGTCATGCTTCGGCCATTCCAGGCCATACCGAACCATTCGACATTGTCCGCAAGCACTTTTGGCACGTGGCCCCAGCCCTCGGCCATGTTATTTTCATACTGCGCAGCCATAGCCGAGGGCCTGAAAAACACGCGCAACGGCGCTCCTGCACCCAGATCGGGCAATTGTTTTCGTTCGACCCACCAGGCTTCGGAGGCTTCGATTTGGGTCAATGCGTCTTCAATCAGATAGGAAAAACGCGAAAAAAGCAGCAGATTGCCGGAACTCGCTACCACCAGCTGCCCCTGCGAACCGAGGTGAACCGTGTACAGCGTATGCCCGTGAAAAACAGAGGGAAAGTATTTTTTGCTAACCGGGTTGGATGCCAGCAATTGAGTAAGCGGGATGTCGTCTTCCACATCCAGTACAAACAGCCCGTGCAGGCTGTCCGGTTTGCTCAGCGTAAGCCCAAGCAACAATTTTTTCAGGGCAAAAGCCTTTTGCAGCGCAGCATCGTGGGCAAAAAGCCGTTCGGCCGTGGCGGCATCCCGCCAGGCATTGTGGAAGGCACTCGTTTCAATCACTGCTTTCCACACCACATCGGTCAGGCTTTTTTTCAGAAGATTGACCTTGGAAAGGCTGTTGAATTCCAGCACCACAGCGGCCTGGGAAGGCAAGGCGTGATAGGGACCTTTGGGTTTTTGAAACAAAAAAACTGCGGCGGCAATTGCCGAAACGACAAGCACTGCCGCAATCAGGCCTTGTTTTACTCCGGTTGAAAATTGGATCATAATCGGCTTTTAGCGGCGAAGTATGCACTTTTTGGGCATATAACGCCCAATTCCTGTTTTACAATTTTTGAATTTGCCGGTGGCAACCGGCAGATACTACCACCGCAGCCGTGCCTGAAGTTTCCAGATGCGTTCGATACCCGTCATGCCGGAGGAGGTGACGGCCTGCACCTGGTTGGTTTGTTCGTACCGGCCTTCAAGTCGCAGCCAGTCACTCACCCGCCAGTTGATATTGAAGTAAAAACGCGATCCACGTCCCGAAAACGCCGGAATGGAGATCGCCGACACCAGGTCATTTTCAAAGGCGTACACCCGTGAATCGTAGTTTTCGGTGTCAAAAACCGCATACCGGACAACGCCGTACACCCGCGAGCCGACCGGTTTCAGCACGGCCTCTTCATAGGCAAGAAAGCCGTACGAACGTTCAAGCCCTGCCACCTTATAGAAAGTCCATTCCACCCGGCTGCGCAATTCCAGCGCAGGGCTCACCTTTCCCGTCACATGCAGCCGAAAACGGTCCCGGCGCGTTTCGACCAATCCTGCCAGGCCCTCCGGGTTGCCGTCGCGCTCCTTCACCTCGCCCTGCCAGAGCGCATAGGCTGAAAAATTCCGGCTTTGGGTCCACAGCACCCGCGCCAGGAACTCGCGCCCCTGGGAAGGGCCGCTCACCCCCGATCGCAACCAGGGATGACGCCACACGTCCCCGTACAGATTGATTTGAAGACGCCTGATAAAACGGATATCCGCCCCGAGGTACAATCCCTGTTCATTGGCGGCATTGGAGGTTTCGGCAAAGGGCGCCGCCCACACGGATTGATAATCTTTGGGCAGGTATCGGTGCAGGGCAGTCAGGGTGACGTGGCGGTCGGGCGACAGCAGCAGTCCGTTGATGGCGGCGATGGCGCCGTTGTCGCTGCGGGCTGTTTCACCGAACAGCAGCCAGTTGCGCTGCCGCCAGCGGTAGTCAAGACTGGCACCCAGCAGGCGTCGGCCTCTGAAAGCGAACTGGTTGTATGCGGAAGCGGTGGGGTTGAAGGGTTTGTCGTACACCAGTGAAAGGCCGTTCGCCGAAATTTGGCCATTTTTACCGGTCCAGGAGGCAGAAATTCCGCCGGCCTGTTCGCGGATGGCTTTTTCATCGGCGATTTCAGCGGGTGTGCGGTGGTAGCCGGAAGTCTGGAGCGAAGAAAAAAGGATCTCCGGTGCTTCCAGATCGCTGGTATCGGGCAGCAGTACATTGCCGTCGCGGCGGCGGCTGGAATACAAAGCAGTGATTTCCACGTGTTTGCCGAGGCCGACGGTGGCAGCAGCGCCGCGAAAAAAGAAGGTTTCGCCAAAGGCGGCAAAGGCATTGATCTTGCGGCCGCCGCGCATGACAGCGGTGGTTTCGGCGGATTTGCCGGGCGAAAAGCCGGTTTGCAGGAGCAACCCCTGCCCGAAACGCGCCGAAAAATCACCCAGCGCAACGGCGCGTACCGAGCGATTGAGATTTTGGGCAAACAGGTGTGCGCTGTAAAAATCAAATCCCTGGCGGTTGCTTTTCCGGAAAAAAGCCTCACCCGGGTCGCTGTCGGCCGTGAATCCAAACCGAAGCCGGTTGTCAAAATGGTGCCGGTAGTTCATGGCCCAGCCATTGGGCCCACCTTCGGCGTTGGCCGGGTAGTTGGAAGGTACCGGCCGGACCCAGCGCAGCAGTACTTCGTTGTTGCCCTGGTAAAAACCCTTCGACAAGCGCACGTTTCGGGCATCCAGCCCGGATTCTACGCGGGCAAAGGTCAGTATGCGCCGGATGTCGGAAGGCTCCCATCCCGGCACGGCTTGCAGTTCGTATTCGCTCAGAAAAGGACCCAGTGATTCGCGGTAGGCGAAAAAGTTTTCCACCTGCAAATCGTTCAGCAAATGCAGGTCGAGCAATTCGGCGCGGGTGGCTTTGTTCAGGTTGAGCGGTCGTTGCCGGTAGTTTTCAAGGTTTTCGAGAAAATGCTGCGCATCGGATTCGGAGGCCTGTTCGTTGTCCCGAAAGAAATTTTCGAGCAATTCGATGGTGGAGGCATCCTCGGTTTGGGCAGCGAGCCTGGTACTCAGCAATACCAGAAAAACGAACAGAAAAAATGCGGATTTTAATCCTTGACCGGTTCCATAAAGAGGGGCCGGATGCACGTTTTGTGGGCGCATTCGCCCAAACAGGGATATTCGGGCAGTTAAAAATATGCTTGCCCGGCAGGCCGGATTTTGCGGCGTCGTGATCTCCATAAAATTCAGTAACCCGTGGCAGGGAATCATGCAGAGAAGAAATCTTGCAATTTTTTTTAAAACTGATTCAAATTCCTGTGAAAAAAAGCGGTTCGACGCATCCTTTAACTGTTTTGGGATTTGATGGATAGGCCGGACAATGATAGAAATAAAATGCCGTTTATTGACGGTGCAAAAATTGCGCTATTATCATTCGGTCAATCCGACAGCCGTCCTACTTTTGCACCATAATTTTTTAACCAACAAAACGATTCTTAAACATGAAAAAAACAATGCTGGGATTGCTCGCCGGCGCAGCGCTGACGCTCTCCATGGCTTCTTGCGGCGAAAAACTGCTCACGCAGGAACAATTTGATGCCGAAGTCGCCAAACAAGTGGAAGCCGGCCGTGCCGGTGTCGAAAGTGAAATGAACGCCAAATGCGATGCTGCCTTTGAAACGCGCATTCAGGAACGCGTCAATCAACTCGATCAGGAAAATGCTGCTGCACAGGAGCAGGTGCAATAATGCTTTCCGACCATTCCATCGACTACTTTCAAATCTTAACTGAAAAAATTCGCAACAATGAATAAAAAACTGCTAATACTTGGCATGTCGGCGCTCACTGCCGGCTTCTTTTTCTTTTCCGCGTTCGACGGCAAAACCCTCGAACAGCAGAAAGCCGAAATCGCCCAAACGGCAACGATGAAACTGGACGAATTGCGCGCCCAGAAAGAACAGGAATGCACCGACAAAGTCAACACAGAGGCACAACGCCGTTTTGATGAAATCCTGGCTCAACGCGCTGCTGAAGCAGCCGCCAAACCGGGCGTTAAACCGAAACCAAAAGCCAAAGCGCCCGCCAGCAAAGGCCCGAAGGTTGACCCGATTCCGGTGACGCCTCCTCCCTCTGATCCGAAAAAAGAAAAAATGGAAGGTGGCACCAACACCCAGGAGAAAAAAGACAAAATGCAGGGTGCACCCACTACTACGGACAAGAAGAAAGCCAAAATGCAGGGCGGCGGCGGTGGCAACTGATCCGAATCCGCTGGGCTTTCCTGCCCGCTGAAATGACACCAGTCTTTGAAATATCTTTTATACCGACCCCGGGTTTTTCCTCGTGAAAAATCCGGGGTTTTTGTTTGCCCCAAATCAATACGGTACAAAAAAATACAGGCCGGCTCCTGAAGGAACCGGCCTGTATATAAAAAAATCAATTCGAATTACAGTTTTGTATAAACCGTAGACGAACAGTTGTCGGTCGCGATGTTGGCCGGGTCGGTTTCGTCGGTCACTTTGTAGGAAATTGTGATCACAACCACATCGTTGTCTCTTTTTTCCAAAGTACCGGTTCCTTCCACGAAATAGTCGTCGTTGTCCGGCTCCTGGCGAGAGATGGTGATATTGCCGCAGTCAATCGTTGCATTGACCGGTGCAGAGAACGAGTCCCATACATTGGCGAGCAACAATTCCGTAGCCGAAGCGCCGGCCGTAATGGTTACATTGTAGGCAGCCGGGGTGCTTGCCGAGCAGTCTTCTACGACAGCATACTGACCGAGGAAGTCGGCTTGTTCGATATCGCAACTCTCGTCATTGCAAGATACAACGAAGAAAGCGGCGAAAAGAGTCAGCAATGCCGGGAGGATAAACAGTTTTTTGCTCATTGTTCGAAAATTTTTGAGAATGAATTGAAGAAAGTTTTGTTTAGAAATTACGCGCAAAAGTAATGAGAATGCCTGAAAGGCAAAACTTTGAGCCCAAACTTCGCGTTCAGCCGGCTCAAAACACTGTCAGTCTGCAAGTTGCGCTAAAGCCATCTTTGGCTGACAAATGCAGGACAACCACTCCGGCAGGCAATGTTTCAGGCAGGTCAATGGTGGTTAAACCGTGGTTAAACCACACAGGTTGGCGCAATAACGCCTGCCCCTGCAAATTGAGTATTTCCAAACGTACTTCTCCGTCTTTAATTATTTCAGACCCGGTGATTATTACCGAATGACCGGCCTGCACCGGGTTCGGCGCCGGCCGCACGGCCCACCCCGAAACCGGATCGGGCACCCCGGACGATTCCAGGGTTTCACAAACCACTGCCGTACAACCGCGGGCATCCGTCACCGTAGCACAATAGGTGCCGGTGGCAAGTTGATCTATCACCAATGTGGTGTCGCCCTGGCTCCACAATACCCTGTACGGAGCGGTGCCGTCTGCCGGATACAGCGAAATAAGGCCGTTGTCGAGGCCGTTGACGGGGTTGCTTACACTGGCCGATACCACCAAAGGCAACGGCTGTGGCATGGCAACCGCAAATCCGCCCGTCTGAGCCGTGCAACCATGCGCATCGGTTACCTGAACCACCGGAAGCAAACCGGTGCCGGGAAACACAAACACACAGGTATCGGCCGTGGAAATAATCTGTCCGTCATAAAACCAGGTGTATGCAGGCGCTTCGGCGTTGGTGCCGGTTTCGATCAGCAAGTGTGTCGAATCCGATTCCGAACACGCAAAAGGAGCAACGGTTTTGAACTCAATGGCCAGTGAAGGATGGGCGAGTACATTGAGTGTCAGTTGTTTGAGCGTATCACAATCGCCGTTGGCCCCCGAAACACTGATCTCGTACGTGCCGGGCGCCGTCAATTCCACGCCACCGATGGTAAAAACATCTCCTTCACATACCATTTCCGTCTCGCTGATCATCACGATCGGTTCATTCGGAATACCGACCGAAAAACCAGCCGAACAACCTTTGACATCGGTCACCGTCATCGCGTAATCGCCACTGACCGGAAAGGTGGCAACCGAGTCTGTCAGGCCATTTTGCCAGTAATAATAATAAGGCGCGGAGCCGCCGGAAGCGCTTGCCCTGGCCTGACCGGGCGACCCGTTGCAGCCCAGGCCCACCACGGCAAAATCGGCAGCGATGGGTTGAGGCTGGGTGATTTCTATGGTGTCGCTGGCGGAATAACCGCCTGCACCTGTCACCGTCACCGAGTAGGTGCCCGCCGTCAGATTGCCCAGAATCCAGAAATTATTGCCCCCCGTGGACCATTGGTAAAACAGGCCGCTTTGGTTGCCGTACACAGTAACACCCGCCACTCCGTTGTTGCCACCGTGACATTTTACCGGGATAATCCGCGTGGGAATAACCAAAAAAGGCGGCGCTGAAACGCCACCGTACTGAAAGGTAAAATGGTAGTTCTGGCCGTTGTTGTCCTGCAGCAAGGTGGTCTCGGGAATAAAATCATCGCCGATCGTATCCACCTGCGCCCGAAAGTATATTTCCAGCACGTAGGTGTTTCCGGCGGTCAATCCGGCAGTCAGAAGGGTGTTGGTATTGACGCTTCGATAGCGGGTAGTGTAAGGGCCAACTACGGTATTGTAATCCTCCTGCAAGGACAGGGTTTGCCAGCTGCCGCCGGGAAAGCCCTGCTGATACACGCGGTACAGGAGTTCCATTCCGGACACATTGTTGTGGCAACTCTCCCAGGTAGTCGCCCTGGCCCGGGCGATGGAAAGCGACTGCAGGCTCCCCAGGGAGAAACCGTCAAATTTCAACAGATTGGGGCAGGGCGCCACCGCAAAACTATCCTGCGTACCATTGATCTTCAGGGAAATATTGGTCGAGCAATCTCCTACAAAGTTGTATCCGCAGGCGAGGATATTTTTACTTGAAAAAGTGAGCAGTAAAAAAAGCGGGAAGACGGCGCAGAAACGGACCATTGAATGAGGACGTTTGGTTTTTTAAATTGAAAAATCAAACGGAGGGCGAACAAAAGTAGCAACAATCGTGCTGCCAGTACTACACAAAAAAACGTATTTTGCCTGAAATTGCCGGATTTCCTATCTTGCGCAGCAGTTTTTAACACTACATTGTGTATTTTTTTATAAACTGTCAACGAATTTGTTGCCCACACCACCATCATGGAATACCTGAAACTCACCGTATCGCGCACCGCTCACTATTGCCTGATGGGCCGGCCCGGCATGCACATTCGTCAATTGTGGATCGTTTGCCACGGTTACGCACAACTGGCGGCCGAGTTTATGGAGAATTTTAAATTGCTCGACAACGAACACACCCTGGTGATCGCCCCCGAGGGCATGAACCATTTTTACAAAAAAGGATTTACCGGGCCTGTGGGTGCCAACTGGATGACCCGCCACCACCGCGAGGATGCCATCGCTGACTACGCTCTGTATCTGCAAACCCTTTATAATCAATACACAGAGCAAATCCCGTACGATGTCCGTATCGTATTATTGGGATTTTCGCAGGGCACCGCCACCATTTGCCGGTGGGCCCTGCGCCATCATCCGCATTTCCACGACCTCATTCTTTGGGCCGGCTTGCCACCGGAAGACCTGGATTATACGGCGCACCGCAGTTACCTGGCCGACAAAAACCTGTACCTGATTTACGGCACCAGCGATCCCTTCCTGACCCCCGACCGGCTTTCCGCGCTTCAGGAAATTGAGGAAAAAAACGGGCTGGATTTTGAAGAAAAACCCTTCGACGGCGGGCATGAAATACCTTCGGAGGCCCTGCGCCAACTGATGCTCCACCTCAACTGATTTTTAGAGAAAGAACATTTCTATACCTTCGCCCCCGGTTGCCGCCGACTGGCCGCAGGCGACGCTGAAATTACCGGTTTAACAATCTAAAGCATGGATTTTAAAAAACTTCTCCCCCACCTTATTGCCATCGGTGTGCTGATGCTCGTATCGGCTGTCTATTTCGCTCCCAATGCCTTCAACGGGAAAGTGCTGGAACAGCCCGACAACGACCGCGCACGCGCTTTACAAACCGAATCGCGCGAATACCTGGAAAAAACCGGCAAGGCGCCTTTGTGGACCAACAGTCCGTTTGGCGGCATGCCTGCCTACCAGATTTATTCGCCTGTGCAGGGCAACCTGACCAAACCGGTGTACAAAACCCTGTTTTTGTGGACGGATTACACAGCGGTGTGGGCGCAGGTGTTTGTAGCCATGTTTTGTATGTACCTTTTGTTGAGTGTGATGAAAGCCGATTGGCGGGTGGCGGTATTCGGGGCGCTGGCTTTTGGCATCACCTCCTACAACGTCGACCTGGTCGAAGCGGGTCACTCCACCAAAATGGCCGCCATTGCTTTGGCTCCTGGCCTGCTGGCTGGTGTTTTCCTCGCCTTCAACGGCAGGCTGTTGCTGGGTTCCGGGGTACTGGCTTTGTTCGTTTCGATGCAACTGTACGCCAACCACGTCCAGATTACTTATTATACCCTGCTGCTGATCGGCCTGTTCTACCTGGTCCAACTGGTGGATGCCTTCCGGCACAAAACATTTGGCAACTGGGGCAAGGCAGTAGTAGCAACCGGACTGGCCCTGGCCATCGGATTTGCCTGCAACCTTTCGCGGATGTGGCCCACCTATGAATACAGCAAGGAAACGATTCGCGGAGGTTCCGAACTTTCGGTGGATGCCAATAAAAGTGGCGGCCTCGACAAGGATTATCTGTTCGGATGGAGTTGCGGCGTCTGCGAAAGTTTCACCCTGCTGATCCCGCACCATGCAGGCGGCGGCGCGGGCGAAACCTTCACCAACACAGAGTTGTACAAAACCTTCCTGCGCAAATACAGCCAGCAATTGCCGCCGGCACAAGCCAACCAGCAAACCGCCGTGCTCCTCTACACCGGTGACCAGCCTTTTGTGGGGACCGCTATTTATTTTGGCGCCATTGTGTGTTTTCTATTCCTGCTCGGCGCTTTTCTCGTGCCCGGCAACACCAAATGGTGGCTGTTATCGGGAGGTTTGTTCATGGTGTCCCTGGCCTGGGGCAAAAACTTCTTCCTCAACCACTTGCTCTACGACTACTTCCCGATGTTCAACAAATTCCGGGCAGTGACGATGGCATTTGGGATGGGGCAATTGTGCTTTGCGGTGTTGGCCGCACTGGGTTTGCAAAAACTTTGTGATGCGGATATTACGGTTGAACGAAAAAAACGCGCCCTCTGGATGGCACTGGGAACCACAGGCCTGCTGTTTGTAGTAGCCATGATCTGCGCCCCCACTTCGGGTGCGCGCGATGAGGTACTGGCCCAGACGCCCGATCTGCTCACCGCGCTCAAAAACGACCGTTCCGCACTCTGGCGCAGCGATGCCCTGCGATCCATCGGGTTCATACTGGCTGCCACAGCGCTTATCTGGTTCTATCTCAAAGGCAGCCTGAAAGCCGCCGTCACCGTCGGCGCCATTGCCCTGCTCGCCCTGACGGACCACTGGTTCGTGTGCAACCGCACGCTGGATTCCGGCAAATACACCAATAAAAAAGAAGCCATCGCACCGCCCTCCGAGGAAGCGTTCGACTTGCAAATCAAGCAGGACAAGGACCTGCACTACCGGGTGCTCGATTACTCGCGTGGCAAGATGACCGCCAACTGGACCAGTTCCTACTTCCACAAAAGCCTGAGCGGCTACCACGCTGCCAAACTGCAACGCTACCAGGACCTGGTGTCCAGTTATTTCGGTGACATTTATCCTGACGATGAAAAAAGGTTGCCGGGCATACTTCGGCTCGCCGGTATTTTCAACGTGAAATACCTCGTAAAACCCACG
>Ga0075163_10006715_pt1 | contig 15260 bp, 15 predicted proteins | sample JI1023141ADNA_FD_71478 | JGI IMG/M metagenome (GOLD analysis project Ga0075163, IMG submission 71478) | Wastewater effluent complex algal communities from Wisconsin, to seasonally profile nutrient transformation and Carbon sequestration -... | ecosystem: Engineered > WWTP > Effluent > Algae... | reverse complement strand
GACGATGTCGATCTCAATCTCGACGAGCTGATCACCGGGCTGGGTGAAGCACAATACTCGGCAAGGTCGGCTTTTGAGGCGGCAAGCTTGTTGCACCAGCGGGCCGATCTCGATTCGTCGTGGACCCAAAATCGGTCACGTCCCAAAGCCATATTTGCGCGTCACTATGCGGCCGTTGATGCAGGCGCCATAGAGCGCCTGCCCCTCCAACCCTCGGCTTCCCTATTTGAAACGATGTTGCACGGCGGGATCGAGCTCGATACTCGACCACCGGCGGCATCCCGCCCAAGATGCGCCTCTTCGACGAAGATGGATACACCGTGCCGCAATTCGGCCGTTTATCTCGGCGCCGGATTCACCGCCCAACACTGTTACACGCACTTGACGCCGATTGAACGAAAGCGCTTCGACGACCATCAGCAGGCCGTTGCGATCGAGAAGAAGCGCATCCTGGACGGGATGGCCGAGCGGATTTCCCGCGCCGCTGATCTGGTGGGGACCAACTGGCGACGGCGCCGGTCGTCTGAAGATCGCTGGCTCCCCTCCCCTGGCCAGTAACCGATCGTCCCAATCACCTTCCGAGACCGTCTGTGCAGGTGGCAAGAGGCTGCCTTGGAAGGGTGCCGACGACATCTCGATCGCGGCGAGCCGTTTCGCCCAGCCGCAGGAAGCGGCTATGTCCGCCGACCGAAGCTCTCCGCGGCTTCCCGAAGGGCATCGGGTTGGGAATGCACGTACGTCCGCATCGTGAACGAGACGTCCGCATGTCCTAGCCAGGCCGACACCAACACTATTGGCACCTTCTGCAAGGTCATCAGCGTGGCGCAAGTATGCCGGGCATCGTGCAAGCGGAGCTTGGGGACATCGAGATCGGCCAGAGCGTCGCTCCACATCTTGGACAAGGTCGAGGGGTGATAGGGATCGCCGGCCTCGTTGCAAACGACGTAGCCCTCGGGGTTGTAGGCAGTCCCCAGCTTTAGCTTTTCGACGGCCTGCCGGACCTTTGCGGCCTTGAATTCGACGAGGAGTGGATCGGGGATAGGCAGTGTCCGGTTGGAGGCATCGGTCTTCGCGTCGTCAGATTCGACGGCTTTGCCTTTGATGTCCACTCTGGTGCGACCGATCCGAATCAGCTTGTTCTCCAGGTCGATATCCTGCCAGCGTTGTCCGGCGATCTCACCGCGGCGCATCCCGGTCAGTGCCATGTGCCAGGCGTGTCGATTGCGATCAGCGGCAAGCCCTTTGAGGACGACGGTGACCTCTGCTGCGGTGAACGTCTGCGCGGTTCTGGCTTTTCCGGACACGCGGTCCACGAGAGCGGCGACGTTACGGACGAGTGTGCCGTCCTTGACAAGTTGGTCGAGCACCTGGCGGATCGCCGTCAACATGTAGTTGCATGATCGCGCGCTCCAAGGTTTCCGCGGCCTGCCGTTGGAGCGTTCCAGGCTCCCGGCGCGCAGTTTCGCTATCAACTCATCGATGTCGCGTCGAGTGAGGTTCTGGACCGGCATGTCACCGAGTTCGCTTCGAACCGGCTGCAGGACATATTCATAGCCAGCGGCGCTGGTTGGTTTGATCTTGTGTCGGGACTTGAGCCAGTCTGAACATGCTTCCTCAACGGTGAGCGTCGTTGGCTGGACGTACACACCGGAGGAAACCTTGCCCTGGATTTCGGCGAGCGCCTTCCGCGCCTCCTGCTCGGTCCCGTAGCGGCGGCGAAGCTGCTTTCGTTTCCCGTCGACGTAACCGGTATCGACGGTGAGCTGGTAGCGCACGGCGGATTTCCCGGTAGTCCGTTGGGTGATCTGGACCCGGCGGATCTGTGGAGGGAGTTGTCGTCGCTCTGTCATCTGGATCGCCCCCTGGCTCGTGACTAGGACGCGGCGCGCGTGTGCGCCGCGATGAAACGATCGATCTCGGTGGTGGCGATTCGGCGGATGCCGCTTATCTGAACCCATGCCAGCTCGCCCGAGTCGAAGAGCCGATAGAGGGAAGAGCGGCTAATTCGAAGTATCGTCTGCGCCTCGCAGGGCGTGAGGAGTCGAGTGCGTTCCGGCGGAGCTGGGCTCTCGCCGTCGGGTAATTGGTGTGTTGTCATTGTCAAATCGTAGAACGGTTTTACAACACCCCCCTGAAGTTTTGATTCCACCCCTCCTGACCTGCGTCATCGACCACGCATTGCTGGTATCACCCAAGAGAGTTACCGGCGCGTTGTGACAATCTGTGACACTCACGGTCCACATCGAACATTTGTACGCGCTTGCGTCCAGAGAACTTGCAGGTCAGAGCCTGTTTCTTGGTCGGGCTGACAGGATTTGAACCTGCGACCACTTGACCCCCAGTCAAGTGCGCTACCAAGCTGCGCCACAGCCCGCCGCTGCCTAGTACTGCCGGCAGCAGCTCAGAAGCCTACCGCAGCACCTTCGAAGATCCCGAACCACCCAAGCCTCAGAGCGCGAGCAGCCGATACAGCCCGATCAGCCCCACCACGACGATCACCCCGCGCAGCACGTTTGGCGGCATCCGTCGGCCATAGTGAGCCCCGAGAAATCCACCAAAAAGTGAGCCCACCGCAATCAGTCCGGCCGCCGCCCAGCTGATCCGATCGAAGGCCACGGTCACGTAGGCAATAGCGGCAACAACATTGACCAACAACGACAACAGGTTCTTCGCGGCGTTCATTCGCTGGATGTCTTCGGGCAGCAACGCCCCCATCACGCCGACCAACAGAATTCCCTGTGCAGCGGTGAAATAGCCGCCATAGATGCCGACCGCGAACGTTCCCAACACCAGCGCAACCATCCGGCGCCCCGACACATGCGAGGCTGAGCGGCCGGCTTCCTCGGCGCGAGCACGGGCAAATGCCTGAATCCGAGGCCCAAGCACCACCAAGGACAGTGCCAGCACCAGCAGCACCGGCACGATCTCGACGAACACCTTCTCTGGTAGATGCAGCAGCAGGAACGCCCCGATCAGGGCACCTGCCAACGACGCCGGAATCTGCCACCGCAGCCGGTCCCACTGACCTCGAAGTTCGGCTCGGTAACCCCAGGTGCTCGAGACGCCGCCAGCAACCAGTCCAATCGCGTTGGACATCGTCGACGTCACCGGCGGATAGCCGAGAGCGACCAAGGTGGGAAACGTGATCAGGGTCCCCGATCCGACGATCGCATTGATCGCACCGGCTCCCACTCCGGCAAGAACGATCAGCAAGACGTGCGTTAGGGACACCTGGGAACACTATCGCTGTCGTTTCCCGCCCAGTAGCGTCGGGAACATGAGCCAGCCGATCCCCAGCACCGACGAGGCGTTCGCCAACCTCGACATGCCACTCGCAGAAGCGATGATGACTCAGCGCGCGGTGCGGCGAGTTCTCCCCGACCCCGTGGACGACGCGATCATCCTGAAATGCATCGAGTTGGGACTCAAGGCACCGACGGGCTCGAACGGCCAGAACTGGGAGTTCATCGTCGTCAAGGACAGCAAGGTCAAAGAAAAATTCGCTAACCGCTACAAGCAGGCCTGGTCGCTGTACTACCCGATCGCCAAGAAATTGATCGGCCACGACGAATCGCAGATGAAGATCCTCCGGGCCGTGCAATGGCAGGTCGACAACTTCACCGAAATCCCGGTCTTGGTGGTCCCATGCCTTCGGGGCGGAATGCGATTCCCGTACACCCCATCGCCATTCTTCGGCGAAACTTCCTACTTCGGCTCGATCTATCCGAGCGTGCAGAACCTCCTATTGGCCGCTCGCGCAATGGGTTTGGGCGCGTCGCTGATCACCCTGCCGCTATGGAGCGTGACGGCGGCACGAAAGACCCTGGGTCTGCCGCTATCGGTCACACCGATGTGCATCGTCCCCATGGGCTGGCCAAAAGGACGCTACGGACCGACAACCCGCAAGCCGGTAAAAGAGGTTGTGCACCTCGACACCTACGGCAACCGCGCCTGGAAGACCTAGCGAGGCTTCGAGCCGCGCTTCTCGCGCACCCGCACGTTGATCCGGATCGGACTTCCTTCGAAGCCGAACGTCTCGCGAAGCCGACGCTCAAGGAATCGGCGATAGCCGGCTTCCAGAAACGCAGACGTGAACAGGACGAAGGTCGGCGGTCGTGACGTCGCCTGGGTGGCGAACAGAATTCGGGGCAGCCTGCCGTTGCGGATCGGCGGCGGTGTCGCGGCCACGACTTCTTTGAGCCAGTTGTTGAGCTGACCGGTGGAGATTCGGCTGTCCCAGGAAGCGAGCGCCGTCTCCATAGCCGGCACCAACTTCTGCACGGCACGGCCAGATTTGGCCGAGATGTTCACCCGCGGAGCCCATCTGATCTGGACGAGTTCACGGTCGATTTCCTTGTCGAGCAGATACCGCCGGTCTTCGTCGACCAGATCCCACTTGTTGTAAGCGATCACGAGAGCCCTACCGGCGTCGATCACCATGGAGAGCACCCGTTGGTCTTGCTCGGTAAGGGGTTCGGACGCATCGAGAAGGACGACGACGACCTCGGCCGCGTCGATCGCGGAATGCGTGCGCACCGAGGCGTAGAACTCGTGGCCGCTGGCCTGCCCGACACGGCGACGCAGCCCCGCCGTGTCGACGAAACGCCATGTCTTACCACCCAATTCGATGAGCGAGTCCACCGGATCCACCGTCGTCCCCGCCACATCGTGGACCACGGAACGTTCCGATCCGACCAGGCGGTTCAACAGTGAACTCTTTCCGACGTTCGGTCTGCCGACGAGAGCCACACGGCGCGGCCCGCCGCCCGGCGATGCCACCTCCGACACCTCCGGCAGCACGGCGAGGACTTCATCCAACAGGTCGGCCACTCCCCTGCCGTGTATCGCGCTGATGCAGTGCGGTTCACCAAGCCCGAGAGACCAGAGGGCGGCCGCATCGGACTCGCCCTTCTCGTTGTCAACCTTGTTGGCCGCCAGGAACACTGGCTTTCCGGACCTCTGCAGAATCTTCGCCGCGGCCTCGTCACCAGATGTCGCTCCGACGATTGAGTCGACCACAAGAATGATGGCGTCGGCCGTCTTCATAGCTATCGAGGCCTGCTCGGCGACCAGTTGCTGAAGACCCGCCGCATCCGGTTCCCAACCACCGGTGTCTTGCACCATGAACCGGCGTCCCGTCCACGATGCGTCGTAGGACACCCGGTCCCGGGTCACTCCGGGCAGATCCTGCACGACGGCCTCGCGTCGGCCGAGAATGCGGTTCACCAACGTCGACTTCCCGACGTTGGGGCGGCCCACCACCGCGACGACGGGCGGTGGGCCGGCTTCTGCGTCTTCGTCCCCGAGCCCGCCCGAATACGCGATCTCCCAATCGCCTTCGTCTGCCCAAGTACCGTCTTCCGTCATTGCGGCACCCCGGTTCTGTTGTGAACGAGATCGAGCAGGTGGGCGACCACCTGCTCCTGATTCATGTCGCTCGTGTCGACGATGAGCGCGTCGTCGGCAGGCCGTAGCGGCGAGATCGCACGCGTGGAGTCGAGGTGATCGCGGCGGCGTACATCGGCCAGAACCGTCTCGTAGTCGTCCGGCAGCCCCGCCTTGATGTTCTGATCGTTCCGACGTTGCGCTCGGGTCTCCGCCGAAGCGGTCAAAAAGATCTTCACATCGGCGTCGGGCAATACCACTGTGCCGATATCGCGCCCCTCAACCACTACGTTCTCATCGTCGGTGGCCAACTCACGTTGCAGCGCAACAAGCCGGGCACGAACCTCCGGCACCGCTGACACCGTCGACACCGCCCGAGTCACAGCGTCACCGCGGATCTCCAGCGAAACATCCTCAGCACCAAGGAATGCCCGGCTGAAGTCGGGATCATGGCTCAACGTCAGCGGCACATCGGAGGCTTCCGCGATCGCGCGCGCATCGCTCAGATCCACACCCGAACGCAGCACCGCCAACGTCACCACGCGATACATCGCCCCGGTGTCCAGGTAGTGCGCACCCAACTCATGAGCCAAACCCCTTGATACCGACGACTTTCCGGTTCCGGCAGGCCCGTCTACGGCCACCACCACACCAGCGCTGCTCACATTCCCACCGCCTGGTAAAGATCGCCGACTTCCTTGCGGGTCAACGCACGAAGACTGCCCGGCCGTTGATCGCCCAGAGAGACTGCGCCGATGTCGGTGCGCACCAACGCTTCCACGGGAAAACCTGCTGCCGCAAGCAGACGTCGGACAATTCGATTGCGCCCCTCGTGCAACGTCACCTTCACCAGTGTCTTGCCGGGAACCGCATCGACAACCGCAAAGTCGTCGATGCGGACCGGACCGTCCTCGAGTTCAACGCCCGCCCGCAAGGTCTTGCCCAAGCCACGCGGCACCGTTCCGGACACGGTGGCGACATAGGTTTTCGGCACCTCGAACGACGGGTGCATCAGACGGTGCGCAAGCTCGCCGTCATTGGTCAGCAACAGCAGACCCTCGGTTTCGGCATCGAGTCGCCCAACATGAAAGAGATTCTTGTTGCCGCGAACCCGATGCTCCACCAAATCACCGATACAGGGCCGGCCCAGATCATCCGACATCGTCGAATGCATGCCAATGGGTTTGTTGAGTGCGAGGTAAACCATGGAGTCGTTGACGGTGATCCGCGAGCCATCCACACGAATTACTGCGTTGCCGGGATCAACGCGTGTTCCCAGTTCGGTCACGATGCGCCCGTCGACTTCGACGCGGCCGTCGGTGATCATCCTTTCCGCGACTCGGCGCGACGCAATTCCAGCCTGCGACAACACCTTTTGAAGTCGTACTCCGTCTGTTTCAGCCATGTTGATCCTGGTCTACGTCGAATGAGGTTTGCTGCCCGGCGGGTTTGGCGCCGGCGAGCTTGGCGAAACGTGGCTCGCTGTCGAGGGTTTCGCTGAGGTCGTCGATCACGTCGATATCCGGTAGCAGCGGGGCAATATCAGGAAGATCCGTCAACGACGTGAGGCCCAGCCTCTCGAGAAACAATTCGGTGGTCGCGAATGTGGTGGCGCCGGAGTCGGAATCCGGGCCTGCCTCGATGATCAGGCCGCGGGCAGCAAGCGTGCGGATGACCGCATCACAATTGACCCCGCGGACCGCGCTGACCCGGGCACGCGTCACGGGCTGGCGATACGCGACAACCGCGAGAGTCTCCAGCGCCGCACGAGTCAGCTTGGAGCGCGTTCCATCGAGCAGAAGGCGCTCGACGTACGGCGCGAACCGGGCACGGGTATACATCCGCCAACCGCCACCCGCTTCGCGCAACTCGATCCCACTGTCCCGCGCGATCAATTCGGAGGCCATCTGATGCAGTTTGTCGGTGACGCGATCGATCGGTTGATCGGTGACCGTCGCGAGTGTCTGGGCGGCCACCGGGGTGTCCACAACCAGGAGCAGCGCTTCCAGAACACGGGTCAGTTCGTCGTCTTCGAGCTCGGCATTCGCGACGTCAATGCCCAGGTCGACATCGGACACATCTTCGGTCATTGTTGCCCTTGCTCTTCCAACTCGGCTCTGGTCAGCTCGTCGTTCGTCGGACGGTCGCCGGTCCACGAAACCTGGAGCACACCAAGCGGTTCTGACTGGTCGAATGCTACCGCCCTGGATCGATAGAGCTCGAGAAGCGCCAGGAAGCGACCGACGATCTCAATCGGGACCGCACAGTCAGAAACCAGTTCCGAAAACGATGCCCACTGTCCCACTCCGCGCTGTTCCAGCAGCGCGAGCAGCCGCTGCGCCTGTTCTGGAACCGAGACCATCACCGCGTGCAGGTGATCAAGTCCCACAACCGGCACCGGCCGCGGAGTGAACGCCGCGGCAGCGATCTGAGCGAAGGTCCCGGCGTCGACACCCAGCATCACCTCCGGAAGAAGCTCGGAGTATCGGTCCTCAAGCGCCACCGAGCGCGGATAGCTGCGAAGGGCCGCCGACTCGAGTTCTGCGAACATCTCGGCGACATGCTTGAACGCGCGATATTGGAGCAACCGGGCGAACAGGAGGTCACGAACCTCAAGCAGCGCCAGGTCTTCCTCGTCATGGACCTCACCGCTGGGCAGCAATCGAGCCGCTTTCAGATCCAGCAGAGTGGCCGCAATAACCAGGAATGTCGTCGTCTCGTCGAGTTCCAGCGTCGCCCCGATTTCTCGCGTGTAGGCGATGAACTCGTCGGTCACTTGGTGCAGCGCCACCTCGGTGACATCGAGGCGGTGAGCGAAGATCAGCTGCAGCAGCAGATCGAACGGCCCCTCGAAGTTGGTCAGCCGAACCCGAAAACCCTTTTCGGGTGGTGAATCGACCGTCACTTGGCGAATCGGTTGATGACTTCGCGGGCCAACGATCGATAAGCCTGTGCGCCAGTGGATTTCGGCGCCCATGTGGTGATGGGTTCGCCCGCGACGCTGGTTTCGGGGAACCGGACGGTGCGGCTGATGACGGTGTCGAAGACCTGATCGCCGAACCGTTCGAGAACGCGGGCCATCACTTCGCGCGCATTGACCGTGCGGCTGTCGAACCTGGTGATCACGATTCCGCTGATCGACAGGCGCGGATTCAGCCGGTCGTGAACCTTCTCGACGGTGTCGGTGAGAAGTGCCAGACCGCGTAGCGAGAAATACTCGCATTCGGTGGGGATGATGACGCCCTCAGAGCAAGCAAGTGCATTGACCGTCAGCAGCCCGAGTGACGGTTGGCAGTCGATGAGGACGAAGTCGTAGCGGTCCAGGACCGGATACAGAGCACGCGCCAACGTCTGCTCGCGGCCGACTTCGTTGACCAGCTGGATCTCGGCCGCGGACAGGTCGATGTTGCTGGGAATCAGATCCATGCCGGGAACCCGGGTGGGAATCAACACCTCGTCCACCGAAACCCGTGGTTCGACCAGCAAGTTATGGACGGTGAAATTCAGCTCGTAGTGCGGCACCCCGAGTCCCGCGGACAAGGCTCCCTGTGGGTCGAGGTCCACCAGCAGGACCCGACGACCGTATTCGGCAAGCGCGGCGCCAAGGTTGATGGTGGAGGTTGTTTTGCCGACCCCGCCCTTTTGGTTGCACATCGAGATCACGATGGCCGGACCATGTGACGTCAACGGAGTGGGCTCAGGGATATGGCGCGGGGGCCGACCGGTGAGGCCGACTGCTGGGCTCTGGTCCGTCTCGTCGGTCATGCGCCGCCTCCACGGCTGCCCATAACGGACAGACGAGTCGACCGTGGAGCGAACATCCGCGCAAGTCTAGCCATGCGTTTTCCCCCGTAAACGCGAACCCTGCCGGATCAGGCCCTGGGGTGCGCGCCCGCCCAGACCTCGCGCAGGGCATGCACCGTAACCAACGTGTAGATCTGAGTCGTGGTGACCGAGGCGTGGCCGAGAAGTTCTTGAACCACCCGGACATCGGCACCACCCTCGAGCAGGTGCGTGGCGAATGAATGCCGCAAAGTGTGCGGGGACACCGCAGATGTAACCCCGGCACGGTCAGCAGAGTCTTGCAGCACCTGCCAGGCGCTTTGCCGCGACAACCGGCCGCCCCGCGCGTTGAGGAAGATCGCCGGCGTCCCGCGGCCGCGCCTGGCAAGTTCGGGACGTCCCCTGACCAGGTATGCGTCGAGTGCAGCGACCGCCGGCCGGCCGATCGGGACCAGCCTTTGCTTCCCACCCTTGCCACGCAGCAGAACCGACCGCGCTTCGGTGTCGACATCGTCGAGGTCCAGACCGACGGCCTCTGAGATTCGGGCCCCAGTCGAATACAGCAGTTCCAAAAGTGCGCGGCTCCGCAGGCTGAGCGGCCCGTCGGAGGGGTCATCCCCCCCGGCGCCCTCCAGAAGCGAGAGCACCTCATCAAGACTCAGGCTCTTCGGCAACCGGCGACTCGGCGTGGGCGGCTTGACCGCCCGTGCGACGTCGAGATCGATGATTCCCTCGGCCGCAGCGAACCGGTGGAACCCGCGCACCGCTATCACCGCACGGGCTGCCGAGACCGCCGACAGACCGATGACACCGTTCTCCGGATCACCCCGTCGCAGAGCGACCAGGAAATCGCTCACGTCGTTCTCCGTGACGTTCCGCAAGTCGTCGATGCCGCGTTCATTGAGATGTTCGGTATAGCGCCGCAGGTCACGTCGGTATGAGCTGATGGTGTTCGCCGCCACACCGCGCTCGATCGTCAGATGGTCGAGATAGCCCTGAATCTGCCCATCCAGAGCAGTCCATACCACCGGAGCGCCGGGATTGAGTGTCGTCACGAGTGGTCCTGACGCGCGGCAAACGCGCGTGGCCGATCAGGCCACGGTGCACTGATGGGCCGGGCCTGCTCGCCGCCGATGACCACCTCGCGCGCAGCCAGCACGCCCACCGCGGCGACTGAATTCACGATCTCGCCGCTCAGCACCTGCGCTGCCGCCCGCGCGATGTCGACCCAGTGCACAGTCAGATCGGCTTCTTCGTCCTCGGCGGCTTCCGGGCGTCCCACGTCGCGCAACTCACGGGCCAGATAGATTCGCACGGTTTCATCGCAGAAGCCGGGCGACGGCGCGATATCGGCGAGCACACTCCAATGCTGAGCAGTCAACCCGGTCTCTTCACGCAGTTCCCGAGCCGCCGCGACCGCCGGATCCTCGCCCGCCGCGTCAAGCAATCCGGCCGGCAGTTCCCAAAGCCGACGTCCCAGCGGATGCCGGTATTGGTAGACCATCGCGACACGGTCCGCATCGTCGACGGCCGCTACCGCCACCGCCCCGAAATGCTCGACGATGTCCCGGCTCGCAATTTTTCCGCCGGGCATCACGACCTCGTCCGTACGCACCGCCAAGATCCCGCCGCTGTACACGGTGCGCGAACCGAGAGTCTCGAAGTCGTGCTCACCCACGGGCGATGTGCTCTGAAATGTGCTCCAGTCCCGGTTGGATGGCACCCGCGAGATGTGCGCCGCCATCAAGATGGTCCATGCCGTTCGAATGCTGCTCGGGTATCTCGACCGGCAATTGTTCGCCCGCCTTGTAATCCATCGAAGCCCCGACGAAGGCGGCGAACAACGGATGGGGCCGAGTCGGACGACTCTTCAGTTCAGGATGCGCCTGCGTCCCAACCAGGAACGGATGAATATCGCGGGGATACTCGACGAACTCGACGAGATGGCCGTCGGGCGAAGTCCCGGAAAACCGAAGGCCGCTGGTGGCGATCCGTTCGCGATAGTCGTTGTTGACTTCGAAACGATGCCGATGCCGCTCGGAAACCTCAGTCGATTGGTACGCCTGCGCCACAATCGAGCCGGCTTCCAATATCGCCGGGTAGGCACCGAGGCGCATCGTGCCACCGAGATCAGCATCGCCGGCCACGGCATCACGCTGATCAGCCATCGTCGAGATCACCGGATCCGGTGTCGCCGGTTCGAATTCAGCGGAGTTCGCATTGATCAGACCGGCAGACCGGGCGGCCTCGATCACGATGCATTGCAAGCCCAGACACAGCCCGAGAACCGGGATACCCCTGGTACGCGCATACCGGATGGCACCGACCTTGCCTTCGATGCCGCGGATCCCGAAGCCGCCGGGAATGAGCACGCCGTGAACATCGCCGAGCGCGGACGCCGCACCCTGCTCGGTCTCGCAATCATCGGACGCCACCCAACGGATGTCGACCTTGGCGCGATGCGCGAACCCGCCGGCCCGTAGCGCCTCTGCTACCGAGAGATAGGCGTCCGACAGGTCGACGTACTTCCCGACCAACGCGATACGGACGGTCTCCTTCGGCTCGTGCACGCGCCGAAGAAGATCATGCCAATTCGTCCAATCGACGTCGCGGAACGGCAGATTGAGCCGTCGCACCACGAACGCGTCAAGCTCCTCGCGGTGCAGAACCTTGGGGATGTCATAGATCGATGGCGCATCCGGAGTCGAGATGACGCCGTCGATGTCCACGTCGCACATCAGCGCGATCTTGTTCTTCAGCGGCTCGGGTACGTCGCGGTCGCAACGAAGAATCAACGCGTCCGGGCTGATGCCGATGCTCCGAAGTGCGGCCACCGAGTGCTGCGTCGGCTTGGTCTTGAGCTCGCCCGACGGCGCCAGGTACGGCACCAGCGAGACGTGCAAGAAGAAACAGTTCTCTCGTCCGACTTCATGGCGAACTTGACGAGCGGCCTCGAGAAACGGCTGAGATTCGATGTCACCGACGGTTCCACCGATCTCGGTGATCACCACGTCGGGTCGGTTTCCGTCGGCGTCGGGCCGGGCCATCGCGAGGATTCGGGATTTGATCTCATCGGTGATGTGCGGAATCACCTGCACCGTGTCGCCGAGGTATTCGCCCCTGCGTTCCTTAGCGATCACCGTCGAATAGACCTGCCCCGTGGTCACATTCGCTGAGCCGGAGAGGTTCCGGTCGAGAAATCGCTCGTAGTGGCCGACGTCGAGGTCTGTTTCCGCCCCGTCTTCGGTGACGAAGACTTCCCCGTGCTGGAACGGATTCATGGTTCCGGGATCGACGTTCAGGTACGGGTCGAGCTTCTGCATCGTCACCTGAAGTCCGCGCGCGGTGAGCAGCTGACCAAGGCTGCTCGCCGTCAGCCCTTTGCCCAGCGAGGAGGCGACACCACCGCTGACGAACAGATGCTTGGTCGCGGTCTGCTGGTGCTTGCGCAACTGTGGCAAGAGCTACCTCCGTGACGACGTCGCAGGACTTAATTTTCCAGGATTAACCTAGTTCGGGGCCTGCTGACCCACGGAAACTCACCCTAACATCGACCCCGACAAGAACCGGCTGACACGCCCCTGCAGATTTGGGCCGGCATTCCGACCATCACTGGGGAACGGTGACCGATGCAGCTCCCGGACCGATGCCGAACTGAGCCGTTCGTGCGCCGCGGATCAGATTCTGGAGAGCGAGGGTCGCGGTGATCCTGCCCGACTCCGCACCGATGTCGTCAACAGTGGACATGGCCGCAGCCATCCCGGCATCGGCTCTGGCGACCGCCACTGCAGACGTGCCCGACGCCGAACCATCCCGGCCCACCAGGACAACTCCAGAACCGTGTGGTGCCAGCGCTGCCGCGAATCGTGCCACCGTCGCACCTTGATTGCCTGCGTTATCACCCAACTGACCACCGGTGACCACGATCGCGGCATCCGACGCCCCCAACCGGTCTCCCTGATAAGTCAGGAATCCGGTGTCACGAAGGCTTGCCAGGACCGTCTCACGCTGGGCATCATCGGCCGGCTTTACCGCTGGATTTCGGTTGATGAGCAGTGCGATGCCGAGCAAGTCGCCGGCCTGCGATCCCTGATCCAACAGCGTTGTGCTCAATTGCGCACCGGCCGGAACAATCGACGCGTCGACCACCGACCGCAACTTCTCCGCCGAGTTCGCCTCCACGAATTCCTGCGTCAACGACACCGTTCCGGTAACGGTCCCGCCGGCATCCCCGATGACCCGCGCGAGCGCATCCACATCACCGCCGTCGGCATCCGGGGTACGGAAAATCACCACACTCTTCTTGGCGAGGGCGTCACGCACCATCCGGCCCGCCATTTGGGTATCGAATTCGCTTGCCGCGCCGAGCTTCTCATTGAGCGCATTGCGCTGATCAGTTAGTGCCGTGATCTGCTTCTGCAGATCCTGCTTTTCGGTGCGAAGACCCGCGAGCAGAGTGTCGGACAGAACGCCCGATCCCAAAACGATTCCGACAGCGAGAGCCAGAAATACCGCCGCGAGCGAAATCGCATGCTGACGCAGCGATATCACGGCTATGTCACCCAGCTCTGAACGACGTGCCAGAACTTATCCCAATACGTACTGATCCAGTTGAGAACAATTGCGTCGGCGTGTGAGACCCACAGCGCGGCGACGATCGCGAACAGCACGGCCAACACCAGCATGGCGATTGCTCCGCCAGAGATGTTGTTTCGGTACAGCGTCGCAACAGCTTTGGCGTCGACCAACTTCTCCCCCACCTTCAACTTGGTCAGGAAGGTTGAGGGGTTGCTCTGCTGCCGTGATCGATCGAAGAACTCCTCGATGCTCGCCGAATGGCCGACCGTCACGATAAGCGAAGCACCATGATGATCGACGAGCAGCAGAGCCAGGTCGGCAGCCGAACCCGCAGCCGGGAAAGTCATGGCTCCGATACCGAGATCCTGGATTCGCTCGAGCCCTCCCGCGTGCCCATCGGAATCGGCCGGCAGCACCACCTGCGCACCGCATTTGAGAACCTCGATGCTCATCTGTTCGGGGTTCCCGACGATCAATCGAGGAAGATAGCCGGCCTTCTGCAGCGTGTCGGCACCGCCACCGACGCCAACCAACACCGGCTGATACTCCTTGATGAACGGCTTCAGCGCCTTGAGGTCGTCCTCGGCATCCGGCCCGTCGGTCACCACTACAACATGCCGCCGGTAGAGGTCTACCTCGACATCCGGAATGCCGATCCCATCGATCAGTAATGGACTTTCGCTGCGAATGAACTCAATTGTGTTGCCCGCGAACGCTTCCAGATGCGCGACAAGACCGGTCTTGGCGTCGTGCATTAGGTCTGCGATTTCCTCGTCGTCGCGTTCGACGCCGTGGATCAGCCGACGGTCACCCGAATACACACCGCCACTGTGCAACCGGATCTTGGAGCCGTCTTTGATCTTCTTGAAGACGTCCGGACCAGTGCTGTCGATGAGCGTGATGTTGTTGGCCACAAGGACTTCGGGACCGAGGTTGGGATAACGCCCCGAAATCGACGGAGAGGCGTTGACGACACCAGCGATATGGGCCTCGACAAGTGCGTCAGCGGTGATGCGATCGAGGTCAAGTGCATCCATGACCACGATGTCGCCGGGACCGACTCGTCTGAGCAGTCGATCGATGTCGCGGTCGACTCGGGCCGTTCCGACGACCCCGGGCCGTGAGCTGGAATTTCGCGAGAGAAGCGCTGACATCTTCATGGGGCGATTGTGCGACTTCTCGGCCCGTATCAAAGGAGGCGCGCCGTAACAGTGGCCTCATAAGTTATCTCTTGTCACATCCGTAACAGAGTCGGCCTTGACTTATTCGGGTAGACGTTCTTTCTGCGCAGAGTCCAAAAGCTCACGGGCATGGGCTCTTCCGGTATCGGACTCGCCCAAGCCGGCCAGCATCCGCGCCAACTCGGCAACGCGTTCATCGTCGTCCAGCCGTCGGACCTCGCTGGTTCGTCCGCCACTGTGGACCGCGAGATGCACATCGCCGTAGGCCGCGACCTGTGGCAAATGCGTGACGACGATGACCTGATGACTGCGTGCGAGGCGCGCCAACCTGCG
>Ga0075163_10006714_pt1 | contig 15261 bp, 9 predicted proteins | sample JI1023141ADNA_FD_71478 | JGI IMG/M metagenome (GOLD analysis project Ga0075163, IMG submission 71478) | Wastewater effluent complex algal communities from Wisconsin, to seasonally profile nutrient transformation and Carbon sequestration -... | ecosystem: Engineered > WWTP > Effluent > Algae... | reverse complement strand
ATCTGGCCGCCGACCTCTTTCTTTTCTTCCTCGAGCTTTTCGATCTTCATGACCGTCTGCTTGAGCTTGTCCTTGGCCGCCTGCGTGAGGGCGGCTGCTGCTGCGCCGTCGTCCATGTGAGATCTCCAGGAAGCTGAGCGGCCTCCTTTTACCGGGACGCGCGGACACATCCAACGACGCGAGCGACGCAGGGAAGAGATTCCCTGTGCATGCCCTGTGCATGGATCGCGAGTTGGCTAGAGCGGGCTGCCGTTGACGACGCGGTCGAGGCGTTTCTTGCCCTGCACCGCCGCCTGCGCGTGCGGGTGGATGGCGAGGGCCTTGTCGTAGGCTTTCAATGCGGCTTCGGGGCGTTCGATCGACTCGAAGATCATTGCAATACCGATCCAGGCGCCGAAATGGCGCGGCTCGCGGATGAGCGCGGATTCGAGGTCGGCGATCGCCTCGTCATATTTGCCGTCGTTGAAGAACAGCACGGCGCGGCGGTTCCAGGCTTCGGCATAGTCGGGAAGGATCGCGATGGCGCGGTCGAAGGCGTCGCGGGCGGCTTCGAGGTTTTCGGTCTGCTGGTATTCGAGGCCGCGCTGCATCAGCACGTCAACGGTGGGGCTGCCCGAGACGAGCCAGGCGTCCCACACCTCTTCCTCGAGAGCAGCGGCTTCTTCGTCGGTTTCGGTGTCTTTCAGCTGGTCGAGCAGTTCCTGGCTGAGATTGCCCTCGCCGGTCTTTTCTTCAGCGGCGGCGAGTTCCTTGTTGGCGGGCGCATCCTTGCCAGCTGTGCCGGGGGCAAAGGACTTGTCGCAGGCGCTGAGCGCGAGGACGGCCGCGAGAACGAGGGAAATACGGTACATGACCCTACTATGCTGGGACGGGGTCATGCGGGCAAGCGTTCGCAACCGCCGGGAGGGCAGCACACGTGTTCAATTGCCTGGGAGGTCGAGACCGGAGGGCTATTAGCCCTGTTTCGCCTTGAAGCGCGGGTCCGTCTTGTTGATGACGTACACACGGCCCTTGCGACGAACGACCTTGCAGTCGCGGTGACGGCCCTTCAGCGATTTCAGCGAGGAACGGACTTTCATGGGGCCAACGGCGATCTGGAACTGCGGGAGCGGGGCAATTACTGGAGGGCATAGGCCCTGTCAACCGCAACGGGGCGTCAGCCCGTGAGATGCCTGCCGGGAGACGTAAATTAGCCTTAACGTTCGGTCGGCATTCATGAAATTCCTGCCAACTTGCCGCAGTGTTCGTGGTAAGGTCGGGTGGGGTCGCCGGAGACTGTTGATGATGTCAGTCCGATCCATGCGCTGGGCTATCGCGGGTATTGCGATGGGGCTGACGCTTGCCGCGTGCGAAAGCACGAAAATGGCTGGTGGGCACAATCCGCAGACGCCGCCGGGATCGCCTGCCCCGCCGGCTTCTTCCGACGGTTCGACAGGCGGCGCGTTTTCCTTCGCCAGTTCGGGCGATGCCGGCTTCGACGCCTGGCGGACGCAGTTCGCCGCCAAGGCGGATGGCAAGGGGCGGAACGACGCCGTGATCCGTTCGGTTCTGGAGGGCTTGGTTCCGGTCGAGCAGACAGTGCAGACCCAGTCGTTCGACAACCAGGCAGAGTTCGTGAAGCCGATCTGGGATTACGCGAAGAGCGCCGTGTCGGCGACGCGGATCGCCAACGGGCAATCGAAGCTGGCGGCCAATACGACGATCTTCGATGCGATCGAGGAATCCTATGCGCCGCCGCGCGAGATCGTGGCGGCGATCTGGGGGATGGAGTCGAGCTATGGCGGCTTCATCGGAACGGATGACGCGCCGCGCGTGCTGGCGAGCCAGGCGGCGATGGGACGGCGGAAGGATTTCAACGAAGGCGAGCTGATGGCGATCATGCAGCTGATCGAGAACGGATCGGCGACGCGCGACCAGTTCCGCAAGGCATCGTATGCGGGCGCGGTGGGCCAGACGCAGTTCATGCCGTCGACGCTGCTTCAGCACGGGCGCGACTTCGACAAGGACGGACACAAGGACCTCTGGACGAATGCCGGCGATGCGCTGGCTTCGGCGGCCAACTACCTGACCAACTCAGGTTGGAAGAAAGGGCAGCCCTGGGCGGTCGAGGCGCGCATCCCCGAAGTGTTCGATTATTCGCTAGGCGATGGACGCAAGCTGACCGTGGCAGCGTGGAAGGCTCTGGGACTTCTGCCGGCGACGGCGCCCGAGTTTGCCAATTCGGAAGCGCTGCAGGCAGAGCTTTTCCTGCCGGCCGGATCGTATGGGCCCGCCTTCCTGCTGTTCGACAATTTCAGTGCGATCAAGAAGTACAACAACGCCGACAGCTATGCGCTGGCGGTGGGGCTTCTGGCGGATCGCCTTGCGGGACGGCCTGACCTGTCGCGGCCATGGCCGGCGGATATGGTGATGCTGACGCAACAACAGGCGAAAGACCTGCAGGAAGCGTTGAACAAGCTGGGCCATTCGGCGGGCGCGGTGGATGGCATCATCGGACGCGGCACGCGTGGGGCGTTGCAGAAGTTCCAGAAGGCCAAAGGGCTGGTTGCCGATGGCTTCCCGACTGTTGCGATGCTGGATGCGGTCGTGCTTGCCGCGAACGGCGCCTGAGTTCCACTGGAACCGGCCTAACATGCAGGCGTTGGACTCCCGCAATTGATGGGAGATCAACATGGCTGTCGAAGAGCGCCGCACGAGCGGCGGAAACGGGTTTCTGTATTTTGCCGTAGGTGCGCTGATCGTCGGCGTCGGTGTGCTGGCATGGATGTTCTACAATGGAGAGAGCAATCGCTCCTCGTCTGAAACCGCGATTGAGCGCGTTGCAGACAGTGTGAGCGATGCTGCGGATGACATCGGAGACAGCGCGCGTGACGCGGCGCGCAACGTTCCGCAGCCTGCCCCCGCTCCGGCCCCTGCCCCGGCGCCCGCGCCGGTCACGCCGGGCTGATCTGAACTTCTGACTGAGTGACGGGAGCCGCGCCGGATTGAACCTCCGGCGCGGCTTCTTGTTGGCGTGACCTATTCCAGCGTGAAGACGCCGACTTCCATTTCGCCGCGATCTTCCGCCGGCATTTCGAGATCGATCAGCTCCTCGGTCTGCGAGGGACGGCCGAAATTCCGGATGAGGCGGACGGTGAGCGTCGAAGGACCGTTGGGATTGGCGCGATCCGACGCGAACGTCTTGGCGCGCACTTCGTATTTGCCGGAGTTGGCGCGGCGGATGATGTATTCCTCCGGGCCATAGCCGTTGGTGACGTCGCCGGAGAGTTTACCGCCCCACGGCGAGAGCGGGTAGGAATAGCCGACTTTCGCGCCTTTCGGCTCCGTGACCCAGAGGTCCAGGTCGGTGCGCGGCGTGTTCCATTCCATGACCACGCGCACGTCGGTGTCGAGCAGCGCGATCAGGCGCGGATCGAGCGCCGTGGATGATCCGCCCATCGCCTTCAGCTTGGCGAGCGCGGCGTTCGCTTCCATCAGGGCGACGGTTTCGATGCCGCGCGCCGAAACGTCCGTGACGGTGGTGGCCGCTTTCGCGAGAAGATCGATGGCGCGACCAAGGTCGGCCTTGGCGGCATCGGTAGTGGACGCGAACTTGGCGCGCTCGATCAGGGCGATTGCCAGCGTGCGCATCGGCTGCGGGCGATCCGTCTCGCGCTCCATCAGGCGTTCGAGCAGCCAGATGGCACGGTCGTGGCTGCCATAGCGCAGGAGGCGGGCCGCGACGATGGCGAGCGTCTGGTTGTCTCGCGTGGGAACATCGAGCGCGGCTTCGACGGAGCGGCGGGCCTCTTCCTTGCGGCCGGCGCGCCAGTGCCATTCGGCGACGTCGAACCAGAAGAGCGGGATGAGCCCCTGCTCTTTCATCTCCTTGTCGATGGCGGCTTCGTAGTTGGCGCCGGCCTTGTCGAAGCGATCCAGATAGGGGCGGTCTGCGTTCCAGTCGGCGACTTCGATCGTCCCGGCGCGGCCGGGATCGGTCGCAGCCTCAGCGTCTTCTCCGGAACCGACGACGATGGCGTCCTGCGCGGCGCCGGCGGCGCCAGCGGCCCGACTGCCGGTCGCGATAACGGCCTCCTGAGCCGGCGCCGGGGCCGGCGCCATTACGGGCGGAGGCGGCGCGGTTGGGCTGGGACGCGCCATTGCTTCGCTATTGCGATCGCGACTGGCCAGCGCCTTCTTCTCGGACTCGGGAACAGTTCCGTCGAATTTCTTGTTCCACCACGTCTTCTGCGCTTCCCAAAGCGAGACGACCTGCATGAGGCGGCCTTCCTGTGTCGCGCGTTCGGCACGATCAGCGCTGGCGCGCAGTTCGGCGTACTGGACCTGAAGCTGCTTGGGATAATTGCTGGGCGGCGCAATGTCGGACTGGACGTAGTCGTTCGGCGATTCGAGGACGACGAAGGAGGCCTGCGGTGTCGCGACGTTGTAGCGGCGCGCCATGGCCGCGAGATCATCCGGCTTTTTCTCGGACGCTTCGACGCCGAGGCGCTGGCGCGCCCAGAGAGCGCCTGGGCCGGCGAAGTTGGGCGTGCGGCTGGCGGTTGAGGTGAAGCGGCGGGGCGAGGATTCGCCTGCCATGCTGACCATCACGACGCCATCGGCGGGCAGCGGGCCTACGATGTGGAAGTTGCGCGGATCGGCGGCGAGACGCACGGCTTCGATCGCCTTGCCTGCGCTGTCTGTGACGGACGTGATGGCGGCGTCGGGGCGCGTGATGCGGGTGAGAATTTCAGCGCCGTTCGATTTGGTCAGCGTGGCGAAGGCGCCCCCGGAGCGGCCCGTTATGTCGGAGAGCCAGGCAGAGTCGCTTTCAGGGCCGCTTGTGACCGCCGTGACAGTGCATGGCAGACGGAAACTGGCGCGATCGTCGATCGAGACGCGGCCGTCGGAGAACATCAGGCAGTCGGCGCCTTTCGCGACAGAGACGCCGTTCAGCGTCATGTAGCTGGTGCCGCCGCGATAGCGGACGGCGCCGAGCCTGGCGGCGAGTTGATCGGTCGCGACCTCGATGGTTTCGGCCTTGCCGCTGTCGAACAGGGTGACGACGACACGGCGGGCGCCGCGGCGCGTCGCCATGTCCTGCGCGAGTTGCGCTTCGGACAGAAGTTCATCGTCGGTGCGGGAGACAGAGCGGTCCCAGAAGATGTGGAGCGGGCCGCGCTGAGAGCCGCTGGCGCGAGCGGCGGGGGCCGTGATGTCGAAGAAGCGTTCGGCGCCGGGATGCTGCGAAATCAGCATGGGCTGGTCGCGATTGGCGGCGGCGAGGCGCAGCGGGCCCTTGAGTGAGACGGCTTCGGCTTCGATCTTCTTGCCCGTGGAAGGAAGGCCTTCGGGCATGGCGAGGATTTTCGCTTCGCCATCGATGTTGAGCTTGAAGCGCTTGATCTTGCCATCGACAGAAAGCGGCAGTGAATAGCCGTCGGCGGGATCGAACAGGCTGACCATGCGCAGGCGGATGATGCGCGAGCCGTTGGCGGGGATGGGATAGATGCGCGTTTCAAAACGGTCGCTGTAATCGACTTCGGCGAGGCCCGGATCGATGCGGACGTTGACGCGGCGCTGGTAGGCTTCGGCGGCTTTGTATTTCGTCTCGAGCACGCCATCGATCAGCGTGCCGTTGATGTCGAGGGCGTAGCCTGTGACGACGGCGCCGCGCGCCATGTTGAGGGCGAACTGGCCTTCGAGGATGTTGTTCGTAGGATTCTCGAAAGCGACCGTGACAGTGGTTTCGGCGATGTCGCCGCGGACATTCACGTCGACTTCGAGGGAAGATATGCCGAGGTCGCGCTTGTTTGCCTCGCTGTGGACGCCGTCTGCGTAGGCGATGAGCGTGGGGCCGGCGCGCTCCTTTTCCCTGGTCTGGTATTTCGCCAGCATCGCCTGTTCCTCTGGCGGCGTGGCGCAGCTCTGGAACATGAGCGCAGTCGTAGCGACGGCGAGAAGCAGTCTCGCGGACAGGCGGTTGGTCATGCGCGATCCCCCACTGGATTTGCGTGAGCACGTTCGGCTCGCATTCAGGCGCAATCAGGGCTTGAAGCAGGCGAACGCACGGTTTCGTGATGGTTACTGTGCGTCGCGGCTAGCGTCCAACGCATGCGGAGACGCGCGTAGCTATTCCGGCGTGTTGTCCTTCGCGACAGCGTCAGCGACGGCTGTCTTGCCGGCTTCGCCGCGCTTGGCGGCGATGAACGCGTAGATCGCAAGAGCGACAACCAGGAACGCGCAGAAGATGAAGGGCGCGGAGCTGGACACGTTCTCGTACATCCAGAGGCCGAAGAAGGGCGACACGACGAAGCCCATGCCGTTGGCGGCCGTGATGAGGCCTGCGACGTCGCCCTGCTGTTCGTGCGTCGCGGCGAGCGATGCGCCGGCGGAGAAGCCGGGGCGACCGAAGCCCTGGCCGAAGCCGAACATGATTTGCGCGAAGGCAAACAGGGCGAAGTCCTGCGCCCAGACCATGAAGAGCGACGACATCGCCATCATGATCGCGCCATAGACCATCAGCGAGCGGATCGGCAGTTTCAGGCGCGGGATCAGGACGAGCTGCGAGATCAGCGTCGCCATCGCGCCCATCGTCATGGCGGGGCCAGTGTACTGGGCGGAGGCCGCGCCCTCGACATGCATGCGGTCCATGATGGCGTAGGGAAAGGTCTGGCTGAGGACGCCGATCGCGAGCGAGAGGCCGACAGCGTAAAGCAGGTAGGGGAAGATGGCGGGCTGGCGCCACAGGCCCTTGGCGCCCGAGCGCGTGATGCCTGCGTCGGCGCGCGGCGAGCGGTGTTCGGGCAGCCTGGTGAGCACGAGGAAGCCGATCACCGTGGCGATGATCGTGATGATGACGACGGGAGCGAGAAGTCCCACGGCAGGCGACAGCATGGCGCCGCCCGTGATGAGCGCGGCGGCGGCGGCGGGACCAGCCATCTGGCCGAGCGTGAAGCCGGAGGTGAGCGTTGCGATCTCGTCCATCCGCTCTTCGCGTGATGTGCGATCCGCGACATAGGCTTGCGCTGCGGGATTGGTGGCGGAGCCGAAGATGCCGAACAGCGAGCGGGCGGTGATCAGCAGGACGAAGACCAGCACCCAGCCGGAGATCCAGCCGAGCAGCGCGGCCATGGCCGAGAGCGCGAAGAAGAACATCGACGCGGCAAAGCCGAACATGCCGATGGCGGCGACTTTCCGGCGGCCCCAGCTGTTGGACTTCGCGCCCCAGTAGGGCGCGGTGATGACCCAGATAGCGGCCGAGAGGGAGAAGATCGCGCCGGCGGTCCAGTCCGGCAGCTTGAGTTCACGGGTCAGCGGGGGAAGCACAGCCGAGGTGAGCATGGTGTTCCCTGCCCCGACTGCCAGCAGGCAGAAGAACAGAAGGAGGAAGGCGCCGCGCCTGTCGGGGCGGGCTGCATCAGGGGATGGGCTGGGCTCCATGCAACCGGGATAGGGCCGACCACGATTCTGCTCAAGCGGTTCGGGCCCGACGGGCGGTAACATCGCCTTGCCCAAGGGTCGCAGGGCTGGGGCTCGACGATGGCGGGGCTACAAATCTAGACTGACGTCGTTGAGGTCCCAATTGTCGTGGATGACGCCATGTTTCGACTGACAGGCAAGAACCAGCTGACCGCGTTGATCGCGGGTATGGTTCTGCTCGCCCCACATGCCGCAGCGCAATCAAGGCTTCCGGCCATGCCGGGTTACGACCAGTGGGCGGCGGTTGCGCCGCAGATTCCGCAGGCGGTGAAGTCTGGCGCGATCACTGCGGTGTGGGCGGCAGATTCGAAGTCGTTCGAGTACACATTCGATTCCCGGCGCGTGTTCAATCTTGCGACCATGAAGTCTGCGCCGGCGCCGGTTACGGCCACGCCCGAGAAGCCGCGTGTATCAGCGGCGCCTTCACCCGTGACGGGCAGCGTGGTGCTGGCGCGAGGACGGGGGCGGGACGCCGATGTGCTGTCGCCGGATGGCCTGATGCGGGCGATTTCGCGCGACCGGAATATCTGGATCGTGCCGGTGAATGGCGGCCCGGAAAAGCAGATCACGGCGGATGGCAGCGCGGCGGGGCGCATCCGGCACGGCGTGGGCAGCTATGTCTATCTTGAGGAGTTCAGCGTCTCGCAGCCTGTGTGGTGGTCGCCCGACGGCAAGAAGCTGGCCTGGATGCGCTACGACGAAACCAAGGTGGAGGACTATTTCCTCCAGCTCGACCAGACCAAGACGCTCTCCACCATGCTGGTGCAGGCGTATCCGCACCCGGGGACACCGAACCCGGTTGCCGATCTGATGGTGTATGACACGCAGACGGGCGTGACGAAGGCGATGGACGTGCGCGAGGGAGCAGCGTTCAGCAATGACGTGGTGGGCTATTACGTCTGGGCCGCGCGATGGGGGAAGGACAGCTCGGAGATCTTCGTCCAGCGGACCGATCGACTGCAGAAGCATTTCGACCTGGGGGCCTGCGCGGTCGCGACGGGCGCTTGCCGCTCTGTTGTGCGTGAGAGCCGCCCGGCGTCTTGGACCGAGGGTGAAGCGCCGCGCTTTCTGGACGACGGCAAGCGCTTCATCTGGACATCGGAACGCACGGATTTCCGCAACCTGTACCTCTACGACCTGAACGGGACGCAGCTGGCCGAGTTGACGCGCAATGCGTTCGACATGGTCGATATCGTGAAGGTGGACGAGCAGGCCGGATGGCTGTGGTACACGGCGCGTTCGGGCGACAACCACATGCTGGTGCAGCTGCATCGCGTGAAGCTGGACGGCTCGAGCGACAGGCGGCTGACCGACCCGAAGATGACGCATCGCGTGGATGTGTCGCCGGACGGACGGTATTTCGTCGACGTCGAACAGACGCACGACAAGGCGCCGGTTTCGCGCCTGCGGGATTTCGACGGCAAGCTGGTGGCCGAACTGGCAGCGAGCGATGTGAGCGGATTCGACAGGCTGGGCCTGAAGCGGGCGGAGCAATTCACGTTCACGGCGGCTGACGGGGAAAGCCAGCTCTATGGCCAGCTGCAGTTCCCGTCGAACTTCGATCCGTCGCGGAAGTATCCGATGCTGGTCAGCGTTTATGGCGGGCCAGCATCGAACGGGCTCACGGAGAGCTTCGTGAATGCGAACCCGCTGGCGGAATACGGCTTCCTGATTCTGAAGCTGGATGCGCGGACAAATCTGGGCCGTGGACGCAAGCCGCTGGACGCCACCTACAAGCAGCTGGGCGTCGCGGAGATGGACGATTTCGCGGCGGGCATCCGGTCGCTGTGGGACCGCTCCTATGTCGATCATGAGCGGGTCGGGATGTATGGCACATCCTATGGCGGCACGGTTTCGGCGGCGATGATCCTGCGCCATCCGGACGTGGTGCAGGCGGCGTCAGCGAGTTCGCCGGTGACCGACTACCGGCTGTACGACACGGTTTATTCAGAGCGCCATCTTGGCCTGCCCGACACGGACGCAGACGCCTATGACCGCGCCTCGCTCCTGCCGCTGGCGGGGCAACTGAAGAGGAGCCTGCTGCTGTATTACGGTACGTCGGACGACAATGTTCACCCGAAGAACACGCTGCAGCTGATCAAGGCGCTGCAGGGCGCCGGCAAGAGTTTCGAGGTGCAGGTGGGGCCGGACAAGGGACACACCGGCGTCGATCAGGGCCGGATGATGGAGTTCTTCATCGAGCGGCTGATCCTCGACCGGCAGACCGTACCGAGCCGTTCGGGCTCCACCGAACGCGGTCCGAACGCTGATCCGGGCTGACGTAAAGGAACCGGCGGGCAAGGCAAAAAGTCCGGTTAAATCAAATGCGAGGCGCTCGTTTGGTGGCCCACTCGGGGGTGGACGACGAGTCAAGTGATTAAATCTGCGGCGGTGTGCCGTTTTGCACCTGAAGGTATGGCCCTTTCACCCCCAACCCGTGCTATAGCCCCGCCGGGTGTTGCCGATTTCCAACAGTAGGACGGCATCCGATCACTAGGGAGCAGAAGGCCCGGCACGGCACTCCGGCCTTTCGCTGTTGTTCTCAAGGGGTGCTAGCGCGTGCAGTCATTGAAGGTCGACAGGTCGGCGCCAGAAGGCGGCGTCCAACAGAGTGTCAACGAAGTGTCCAGCGTAAAATCCTCCTTTGCTTTCGGGTCTGATGCGGGTTTTGGCCGGAAGCCGGCTGAACAGCGGCTCGAGATGCCTGCCCAGCCCCTGCTGACGCGCCGGAGCAAACCCGAGCGGGAAACCGACGGGAAGTGGCGCTTCCTCATCATCGTGGCCGGCGCCGTGATCGCCACGTTCTTCGCCGGACAAGCCATGCTTGGCAGTTTTGCCGCTGGCGGCGTCAACGGATTTGAATGGACCGCGGTCGGAATCTTCAGCGGCAACTTCTTTTATCTTTCGGTCGCCGCTCTCACCTGCTTCGCCGGCGCGATAATCCTGCTGACCTCACCAAAGCCGCCGCCGCCGTCGAAAGAGCTTCCGACAAAAGGCAGCCTCACCGCCATCATCATCGCGATCTACCAGGAGAAGCCCTCCAAGGTAATCGCCGCCGCAGAAGCCATGTGGGATAGTCTGAAAGACCTCGGCGCCGAGAAGGGCTTCGAGGTCTTTTTCATAAGCGACACCATGGATCCCGCCCTCGTCGAGATCGAGGAGAAGGCGATACAGGATCTCATGGCCCGCCGTTCCGGCGAGCCGTTCTGGTATCGCCGCCGCCGCGAGAACACGCAGAAGAAGCAAGGCAACATCAACGATTTCGTCCAGCGCTGGGGCGGTCGTTACGACTACATGCTGGAACTCGACGCAGACAGCCTGCTGTCGCCGGAAGCCATGCTGGAGCTGGTGCGGCGCATGGATGCGCGGCCGCGCACGGCCCTGATCCAGACGCTGTTTGCGATCGTCGGCGCGCGCACCTATTCGGCGCGGGCGCAACAGCTGGCGCTGCGTGTTCACGGTGGACTGTTTGGCGCCGGCCTGACCTGGTGGTCGGGCGGCGCGGGCAATTTCTGGGGCCACAACGCCATCATCCGCCTGGCGCCTTTCGCCAAGCACGCAGCCTTGCCTGATCTGCCTGGCAGGGAGCCACTTGGCGGCAAGATATTGAGCCATGACTTTGTCGAGGCCGCCCTGCTCCGCCGCGCCGGCTGGCGCGTGGAGATCGCGGGCGACATTGTGGGCAGCTATGAAGAGGCCCCGCCGACCATCGTTGACCTCGCCGCACGCGATCGCCGCTGGTGCCAGGGCAATATCCAGCAGGTGCAGATCCTGTTCGCCCGCGGCTTCGACTGGCTTTCCAAGGTTCACATCTTCGCCGGCCTGATGAGCTATGTATCGGGCCTGCTCTGGCTCAGCCTCGTGGTGATGGGCGTGCTCATCGCCTGCAACGCCAAGTTCTTCGACACCGAGATGCTGGCCGCCGTACCCCCCGATCCGACAGCGGGTCTTCGCCTGCTCCTGATCTCGGCGGTGCTGCTCACTTCACCCAAATGGCTGGCGATCATACTGTGGGCGGCAGGCAAACTTCCGGGCTGGAACAGGTCTCCGCGTTTCCTCGTCGCCGTGGCTTGCGACCTTGGCCTGACCGCGCTGATGGCGCCGATCATCATGATGAACCATGCAGGCTCTATCCTTTCGACACTGATGGGCGTCGATGGCGGGTGGCGCCCGCAAGTGCGCGATCGCAATGGCTTTGCGTGGAACGACCTCGTGCGGCACTACATGCAGCACATGATCTTCGGCATGTGCCTCCTGCTGGCTTCGTTCGCCGTGTCGCCGAGCTTCATGTTGCAGAACCTGCCGATGGCGACGGTGATGCTGTTCGCCCCTCTGATTGCGCGGCAGGTGTCGGGCGTGGCGCGCAAGGGGTCCGTTTCATGGCGACTGTTTGCAACGCCGGAAGACCTCAACCAGCCAGATATCGTTCGTGCTGCCGAGCGCCTGGCGGCGCGCGGGACGACGGATGTGCGCAGGCTGGCTCCGGTGCGCCGCAGCCGGTCGATGCAGCGTGTGGGCGTTGCGGTTCGGCGCGCAATGCGCCGCGTGCGCAGGCTTCAGCAGCCTGGCCTTACCAGGCGTGACGCAGACTGAGCCAGATAGCGGTTTCCGCTTCAGCTTCGGCAATGTGATTGGGCTGCGTCGATAGCGCAGCTGCGGCTTCGAGCGTTGTGAGATCGCCGAGATTGGTGACCCATGCCGCCTCAAGATCCAGCTCGCGGCCGGATGGCGTCAGGCCAGCGGTGCGCAGCTCGTAAATGAGGGTTCCCGAGCGCGTGACTTCGATCGGGGCGTTGAAGGCGAGATGGCCGCCTTCTGCCCTGCGCGGCTGACCGGCGGAAAAGCGCAAGGCGCCGCCGGCGAAAGGATGCTGCGCGCTGAACGACCAGGCGCTGGTCCACAGGCCTGAGACGTCGAGCGTATCGACGCGGGCGCTGGCGGCTTCGACTGACCCCGAGAGGGTCCACGTTCCGATATCGCGTGTTGCTTCGAGACTGACAGCGGACAGGCGGGTGGAATCGTCGCCGCCGAAGCGGCTCTGGAAGGCGCCGCCGAGCGTGGCTTCGGTATCCTTCAGCGACGAGTAGCCGAGGCGCATTGCCCAGTCCTGACCGCCGGCGCCGACGCCGATACTGCTGGCGCTGCGCGTGAGGCCGCTGGAGGTGCGGACGTCGAGCATCATCGGGCCGAACGATTGGGCATAGCTGGTCCAGCTGTCGCCGGAGCCCAGCGTGGCGGGGCCGGATGGATCGTCGATCAGCATAAGTCCGGGCGTCAGGCGCTGTGGCCCGCCGCCGCGGCCGAGCGACACTTCGGTGTTGGCCATGGTGTAGCTGAGCTGGAATATCGGCTCTGGGTCTTCCATCCATGGCGTACGGGGATCGTAGGTCGGGCGCGGCGCGTTGAACCATGAGATCTGCGCGTCGCCCAGGGCGATGGCCCGCGAACGGCCACGGGCGTAGTCGGCGCGGAGCGAGAAGTCGCTGAAGGTGGAGCGCGCCGCCGCCATGTGCGTGTTGTCGATGCGGAAGCCGCGCTGGAACTTGTCCTGGAAGACGAGACCATTGAACGCGCCGGAATGCTCGGCCCAGTCGCCCAGTGCGCCACGGGCCGGGGCGAGCGCGGTTGCAAGCTCGACCTGCGCGCCCTCGAAATTGAAGCTGGTCGTACCGATGGGCGAGAAGGCGCGTTCCAGATTGAGAACACCGCGCCCGCTCACGGTGTCCGTGCCTGTACCCGCGTTGACGCCCAGGACTGCGTCGGGCGTGGTCGTGACATAATCGTCAGCGGATTCAAGCAGCGCGAGGAGTGCGTTCTCGGGCGTGATGTTGGGGAAGAGATCAAGCATCAGCGCGAGCGCGCCTGCAACATGGGGCGCTGCGAATGACGTGCCGCTGCCCGACCAGTAATTGCCGTCGCTGTCCGTGTCGTTGGCTGTGCCGTCAGGCAGCCGGATGTTGTCATCGACACCCGCCATGATCACGGAAACGCCGGGCGCGAGCAGATAGAAATTCGCCGTGCCACCGGCGCGATTGGAAAAAGTGGGCATGGCGCCGTTACGGTCGACCGCGCCGACGGCGACGACGCGGCCGAGAGACTGGGTCTGACCTGCGATATAGGCAGGCTCGGTCGGTGATGTTCCTTCGGCGGGATCGGTTACGGTTGGCGCGGCGCCATCGTTGCCTGCGGCGACAACGACAAGAACACCCTGCGCAGCCGCATTGCGGATGGCGTTCTCGAGCGTCTGATCAGCATCAACATCGCCGCCGAGCGACATGTTGATGATCTTCGCGCCATGCGAGACCGCGTAGTTGATCGCCTGCACCAGCGTATTGTCGCCGAACGTGCATCCCTCGTCCTCGCCGGTTGTCTGGCACGAGCCGGGCGTATCGGCGCGAATGGCCAAGACCTTGGATTCATAAGCGACGCCATGCACGCCCCGACCGTCCTTCAGAGCCGCGATGACGCTGGTGACCATCGTGCCGTGGCCATCCGTGTCGATATCGCCTGACGTGCGGGTGGAGGCGCGGACATCGTATTGTCCGGCGAGCTGGCCCTGCAGCTCGCTGATGGTGCTGTCGACGCCGGTGTCTATTACCGCAACGGTGATGCCCTGCCCGGTTGCGCCGAGGGAGTAGGCCGTCGATGCGTGGATCTGGCCAAGGCCACTGCGGTTCATGCCGGCGAAGGCGGAGCCGAAATACTCGCGCGTTTCGAATGTCGATGGGGGCGACACGGGAGGCGGCGGCGGAGGCGGGGATGGCGGCGTTGGTGGGGGCGATGGCGGCAGGATGGGAGGCGGCGAAGCGGGCGGCGATCCGCCTCCGCCGCCACCGGCGCAGGCCGTCATCGTTGAGGCGGCGAGCGACAGCAACAGTGCCGCCCGCACAGCCTTTCCGACAGACGGGACATGATCCTCGGACACGGGCGCCTCACCTCGCATCAAGTGCGATGCAGGATGGCATGCTGGCGCGCGTCTGATGGAAGGGTCAAGGACCCAGATAGAATCTGGAAGCACTCTCAGGCTGACTCAACGTCAGCGGGCGACGGCGCGCCCGAGGAAAAGCGGGATCGAATTCAGGGGCGTTTCCACCCAATCCAGCAGGAGGTCGTGCCGCTCGACGGGGATCGCATCCACTTGTTGCTGTGCATAGGCGAGACCCAGATAGAAAACCCGGCCCGTGGCGCGTAATTGCGTAACCGCACGATCATAATGGCCTTTGCCATAGCCGAGACGCCGGCCGCGCGCATCGAACCCGAGAAGCGGGGCCAGAACGAGATTGGGGCGAACGATCTCTGCGGCTGCCGAAGGCTGGGTGAGGCCGAAGGGGCCTTTCTCGAGCGTCTTGGGCGAGGCATCGCGGAACGTCATCTCACCGCCGCCTTCGACGCGCGGAAGAACAATCCGGGCGCCTTTCGATGCCAGGCGCGCCAGCAGGGGCGCGGCGTCGATCTCATCCCCGATCGCAAGCGTGCCGGCGACGACCGGGCCATAACGTTCGAACAGCTTGATGGGGAAGCGTGCGGCAAGCCGTTCGGCAGCATCCGGATCACGCGCAGCGGCTTCGGAGCGGAGTTCCATCATGTGGCCGCGCAGGATGGCCTTCTGCTCAACGATCTCGGCCGAGTCGGTCACGCACGCTCCGGGTCTCGCTCCACGGAGCGTGGCAGGAAGGGAAAGGTTGGCGGGGCCACGTGCGCCGTACGAGCTTTTCATTCCCGTTCGACCCAGCAAGCTAGGTGGGCGCCAGGTGATGGGGACCACGGTCCCCGCCAGAGCCAGCTCCCGAACAGAAATGT